>Ga0070741_10007141_pt1 | contig 23394 bp, 41 predicted proteins | sample Coa_R1_4_FD_66440 | JGI IMG/M metagenome (GOLD analysis project Ga0070741, IMG submission 66440) | Surface soil microbial communities from Centralia Pennsylvania, which are recovering from an underground coalmine fire - Coalmine... | ecosystem: Environmental > Terrestrial > Soil > Unclassified ...
CCCAACCGATGCGAAGGCCCGCAAAGCGGTCCCGCTATTCGATGGTGTGCTCGCGTACTTCCCGGATGCGCTCGCCGAGGTGGCCCGCGTGAGCAAGGCTGGGAACGATCAGCACAACCCCGGCCAGCCGATGCACTGGGCGCGCGGCAAGAGCACCGACCAGGCGAACTGCATCGCTCGCCACCTGCTCGAGCATGGAACCGTGGACTCGGAAGACGGGATGCGCCACTCGGCCAAGCTCGCCTGGCGCGCACTGGCACTGCTGCAATTGGAGCTCGAGGCAGCCGGCGCCCCGATGGCCCGCGGGGCAAAGCCCCCATGACCGACGTCGACTTGATGCTGCTTGAGTTCGCGATCGCGCAGATGTACGTGCCAGGCGTGCTCGAGCCGCCGCTGCCTGCCTCTCTGAGTCGCACCTGGCGCCTGGCAGGCTACATCACGGGCCAGGATGCCTTGTGCCGGCCGTGCGCGGGATTCGCCATCGGGGCGCAGCGGGTGTACTACGGCGCGCTGCTGCAGTCTCTCACCGATTCGTCTTTTGTCCTGGCGCTACGGGGGACATCCTCCGCGGTGGAATGGTGGGAAAATGCCGACTTTCTCCTGCGAGACTATTCGGCCGGGCGGTGTGAGGCGGGCTTCTACGGGATCTATCAGACCCTGCAGTTCCGATACCCGGGCTCGCCTGACGGCCTACTGATCAACAGCATCAAGACCGCGGTCGGAAAGAATCCGCTGACCGTTATCGGCCACTCGCTCGGGGCGGCTTTGGCGTCCTATGCCGCCTACGAGTTGTCCGCAGGCGGCGCCGCCTCAGCCCGCCTCTTCTGTTCTCCCCACCCCGGCGATTTCACCTTCGCCAAGGCGTTCGGGCTCCGCGTGCCGGATCATCGCGCCTACCTTTACAGCCGAGACCTCGTCCCGAGGTTGCCCATCGGATTCGGCTACTCCCCGGTCCCTAATCTCACCGTCGTCACACCATCCAGCGCCAAAATTGACCTCGTGTGCAAGGATGCCGCGGACTGCCTCCTCTGCGCGCACCATGTCACGAGTCTCGCCGCCATGCTGGATCCGGAAGCCGTCAACGCGGCTCAGCTCCCCGAAGAATTCTCCCGCTGCCTACCGCCTCCCGTCGCGACGCTGGCTACCTGATCGCTCGAGCGCCCCCCTGAGCGCATGGACGCGCTTGTCGAATTCCCGTTCGAAGCTATGCTCCAGCGCAAAGGCGCGAGCTCGACGAGAGGCCCCCTCCAGCCAACTCTTCTCACGGACCCGAGCGGTGACGCGGCGGCTCAGTTCGAACACGTCCCCCACCTTCACGCATTCGCCCGCCTGCGACTCCCGCTGTAGACCCTGCCACATCCGATTGCCGTAACCGAAGATCGGCAACCCCGCCCCCATCGACTCGACGTACGTGCACGACGGATCGTTCTGAATGTGACAGCACAGGAACGCATCCTTGCCTTGCGTGATCCGGACTAACTCCGGGTAAGGCAGCGCATCGTGAATCCGGATACGTCGATCCCCGCCAGCGAGCGCTTGCATCTCGCCCCTCAATCCTCCCTGCCCGTAGCAGTCCAATTCCACATCGAGCCCCTCCCTCAGAAGCCCCGCCACGACGCGCACGGCATCGTCGGCGCCTTTTAGCCGTTCGTAGCGCCCTGAATACAGCAGTCTCAGCGAACTTGGGCGACGCTGCTCCAGACGCTGCTCCAGAGCCTCCGCGCTGATCACAAGCCTTTCTGACATGCGCGAGTCGAAGTAGAGGAGTCGATTCGGGTTATCCGCAGCCGCCTCCTCGTACACGGGATAGCCGTTGCAGTGCACGGAGTGCGCGTTGCGCACATTCGGCCGAATCTCTTGCCAATGGCGGCGCAGATGCTTCACGCGCCGAACCCAGCGGCGCAGCGGACTATGCGCCTGTGCATCGATGATCTGTAGGTGCGTCTGCCGATCATATTCCAGCACGAGCACATAGGGCACGCCGCTCTCGCGCGCGAGTGTTGCCGTGTCGAGGCCGTCGCCGTAAAGCAGCCTGCTCCCGCTGATCAGCGCTTTGAGTCGCGCTCGGTCGAACGGATGCACATGATCCGGTCCGCGATCGCTGCGGATCGCATGCGGCTCATAGGGAAGTGTGGCCACCGGAACCTCGACGGCATCCATGATCGGCTGCCCAGGCTCAAGCGCCGGATTCACAGTCACGATGGGCTCCGGCAAGCCACGGGTGTATTCCAGCATCCCCGAGTGGAACTTGCGGTCCACGCGCAGGATGCCGTCAGAGATCTGAACGGCATTCAGATGGGCGAGCGTAATCATTTCGCCGCGCTGCTTGGCAAGCACGCTTCGCCTTAAGCTACTGTCTTCTTCGCATTTTCCAGGATGCTCGCGAGCGCGCGTTTGAAGTCTTCCGGGTCCGAAGCACTCTCCAAGATCACGGTCGCGTAGCGGATGATTCTCTTCAGCTCCGCATGGTACTCGGGCGCCTTTCGGGGGTTGAAGGTATCGTCCATAGAGGCCTCATTATTGTCAGTAGCTCCAACGCCCAGGACCTCAGCTCAGCCAATAAGCGAGGCCTGTCAGAACTAGCACGTACCCCGTTATCCCCATTGCCCATCCGAGCGCCGGCCTGTAATAGCCGTTGCGATACGCCATCACGGGCACATCGACAAGGTGGTAGAGCACCGCAGCGCCGGCAATTCCTATCATATACTCCAGCGGCCAGTATCCGGCCAGGCCATGCTTCTCCAGAGCATGGAAGACGAAAATCCCGATCCACGCATTGAGGTAGAAGGGGAAAGAGATCCCGCCCACCCAGCGCGTCACGGCATTTCGTTCCAACGGACGTGCGCACAGCAACACCACGCTCACCGCAAAGAACGGCGCGCCCCACCCGTAAAAGAATGGCAGTGAGAGCGCCGCAGCAACCGCAAGCGCAGCGATGGGCAGAGTCCGCTTAAGGTGCCAGCGTGGAGAATGTCCGGCGATGACGGCGGCCAAGACGCCCACGGCGATGGCAGCGTACTGGCTATGTGTTAGGTAGGCGGCGATGGCAAGAAGTACCCACGGGAGAATCGCCCTCCCGAAGGGCAGTAGAGTGATGATAAGGGGCGCGGCGAGGTAGAACTGCTCCTCGACCGCCAAACTCCAGAAGTGATTTCCGGTGCCTTGCAGCGGCATCTGCTGCAGCGCGGTTTGCGCATTCGGCGAGAGCGCGAACCAGTTATGCGTAAAGGTCAGATCGTAGGTGAGGAACTCGCCCCAGCGTGGTCCTCGAGGCTCGTGCCAGAGACTCACCCCGTAGAGAATCGCGACGCAGACGAAATACGGGATCCAGATCCGCGTGGCGCGATTGAAGTAGAACCGACTGAGCTCCACCGCGCTCGTACGGTAGAGAATCCCGCCGATCAACCAGCCGCTTAACGCAAAGAACACCTGAACGGCCAGGTTACCCGTTTGCCCCCATCTCAAAACACCGATGTGACTCAGCATGACGGCTGAGGCGAGGACGAATCGCAGCACATCGAAAGCCGCGTATTCCTCGACTTTAGTCGCTTCCGGGTTGTGACTCATTCTAGATCCCTGCGGCGCTTCTTCCGGCGCGCTTATGTTTATATCCCAGCCTCGGTTATCGGGCTGGGAGACGTGTCTCAGTCAGCACATCCTCGGTTATAGCGATGCCGCCAGTCTGCGGCTGCGATCTGCGTCTCAGCCGCTGAGTTCCTGTCCCTGATCATCCACCACGTACCAGTCTTCGCCCATGCAATCGCGAGCGTCTAGGCTTACTTCTTCGTAGGACTTATTGCGATACACCTTGCCACCCGCCACGAACAGGCACCATTCTTCGGCGCGATCACGCTTTCGGAGCCAGCCCCCTGTCTTCGTGGCGAGAAGCGTGGCATCCCGGATGTTCATGGAACTACTCATCGAGGCAGAGCTGCCCGATTCTCTTCCACAGCATCCTCGATGAACTTGCGCACCTTCTCGTACCGGCCGGCGGCCACCATGATGGCGGGCGTAATGTCTCCGAACATCGGGTTCCGGGTCGTCCACCACAGCCGCGCCTTCTCCTTCCCCAGTACTTCCTCGACAAGTGGCACGAGAGCCAAGAACTCGTCGGTCGCATTTCGATAATCACCCATCGGCGGTTCTCACTTCAGCTCTATGTGGCGTTTCACGGGCAGCTGCTGGGTCGCAGCGGTGCGCATGGCTTGAACGGCATACTCCAGGTCCGCTAATTCGGTATGGCTGAACTTCAACATGTCGTTGCCATGCTTCAGCTCTATCCAGATCGGATAGCCGCCTTGCCACACGTCCACCTCGAAGTTGCCGACTGTCTTTCTCATGGAGCCGCTCCCGATTTCAGAGCGACTCCATCCGGCAAGCCTTCCTTGTCGGGCTGAATCTTCAAAATCGATCCATCGAACACCGATTGCATGGTGACCATACCTTGGCGGCGTAGTTCGCGGATCAGCTCGTCAGCCATGTCAGACAGACGCACTCTCGGTTCGTGAGTTGCTCGCAGGATGCGCTCGTGCTCTAAGGTCTGGTCGGATGCCTTGAGCTGATAGCGAAGCATGGAGTTTTCAGCCCGCAGCCGCTGGATCTCGCTCGCTGCCTGTTGCATAAGAGGGCGAAGCCCCGGCGGGACTTCTCCAGAGGGGGCCAGCTCACGCAATGCCGCAGCAGGGTCTCGCCAGCGTAATTCCTCGTCGGTCATTTGTTCAGCGCCAACCATACGGTAAACCTAGCCGCCCACCATAGAGAAACCAGCGGGCTGAACCCGCAGCGGCGATGCGAACGATAGTGCCACGCGCCGACGTTCATCAAATTTGTCATCCGTACAACCTCCGGACCGAATGGCCCCACGTCAGATGGCCGTAGTGCGGCCGTAGGTAGACTCCCCAAGAGCGCGAGCTGGAATCAATGCCCGTACAGCCGGGCTGGAATACCGCGCGCTCGTAGTGGAACCACGGGAGCCGTATCCAGAAGTCCACGAAGAAGAAGTAAACCGTGAGCATGGGTGCCCGGTCTCGCTTGCCGAATTGGCCGCGTGCCCTCCAATCGGGCGCCGTCGAGTAGGTCAGGCAGAACGACAGGCGCGGACGGTGGAAAATGACGGACGGGATGCTCATCGTTGCTCGTCTGAGTTAGTAGTTGCTCGGATGGTTTGCGTCATCCCACGGCGTCCAGTCCGTGTAGACCGTCACTGATAGCTTCCGTGGCTGGGATTCTTGGCAGTAGGCTAGAATCTCTTCGATGGCCCTAAAGCCGATCTCCTCGGGATAGCCTGGGAAGTAGAGTCCGCCTTTGCTTCCAAGCTCGCCGTACATGGAGGCTTCAGAAAGATAATCAGGGAGTGGCATGAGCACCTCCTAGTTGGGACGCGGCGCTACTTCCGCGCCTTACCTGCCAGCACACCAGCTCGGTAGCCGTCTGCCCAGCACCGGAATCCTGCGTACTTGCCGTCATTGTCTTTTTCGAGCCCCACACGGACTTCCTCGAAGTATGCTTTGTGGTGCTCGGCGTACAGCTTACCCATGCGCTTCAAGAGCGCTGACGACGCTTTTGAAGCCGCTGTACGAGCTTTTGGACGACGGGCCACTCGCTTGGATATAGCCATACTTCGTACCTCCTGAGACCGTTCTCGATGCGCCTGGCGCGTTCTTCTGCTTTGCGTTCGGCGGCTGTCTTCGGCATGAGCGGAGTATGGCATTGTGACCGGTCACAGTCAAGGCTTATCAGATGGAGCAGATCCCTGTGGTAACTGTGCTAATCGCCGGAGCGATGCGCACCGGGGGCATTCGACGACCAACCTTGATTCGCCGGTGCCATCGCTGCGCACCCAGCCCTGCCATATACACATGCAGGGGAGCGCCTGCCACTTCTCTCGAAGTGCACTATCCCGCTCGCTCCGCATCTGCTCGAAAGCAGCCGATAGGTTCGCCAAGCTCATGGGTTACCGCTCACGGTTACCGAGATACGGATACTTCGGCGTCGGGGAATTCCTCGCACGCCGCAAGGTACTTTTTGAGCCATGGCAGAAAGTGCTCATACACCCCCCAGCCGTTGGGCGCGTCGAACTTCCTGAACCTCTCTGGGTCGGCCTCCATGGCCTCAATAGCGCTCCGTAGCGGCTCGATCAACTGGGCCGCTGTCTTGATGCCGATCTCCTCTGGACGCCAGCAATGCTCATATACGCCAGCTTCCCGGGCCATTGCGCCGAGGTTGTGCGTGATGTTCTGGTCGAACACCGTGCAAGGCTGCACGCGCGTGAGGTAGACATCAAGGCTCATTAGCTGCTCCTGCGCTGTCATGTGCTCGCCATTCGCCGCACCAATTGTTGACATGGACCGTTGGCCAGCCATGCCCATAGCCAGACTGCCGGCTGCCATTATCGAAGTAGATCGGCTGAAGCGATGGGGGCATCCGATGACAATAGAACTCCCTCGACCCAGCCCAGCGACGACTATCCTCGTGGCGTACGAATCGACAGTTTTCGCAGAACTCATCCATTGTCCGGGAGTCTCTGGTTTCTGTAGAACGCATCCACAGCCTCCATGATTTTCTGCTGATCGCCCTTGGCGAGATAGCGGATCATCCAGTGCATCTCTTCGACCGCCTCATAGGCGTCCCCCAGATTTTCAATCATCCCGGTGAATGGCTCGAACTCCAGTAGGTCCCCAAGGTCCGTGACGCAGTGCAGATAGCTACCCGCCATGACTTTCTCCGGATGTAGGATGTGCTCGACAGGCTTGGGTATGCCAGCCGAATCGATAGCCGCACTTAGGGCAGGCATCTGCGCCCGTGATCTCTTTGGTGTCTATAGTCTTCTCGCGTGCCCACATGTGAGGGACATACACCATGCGTGTCGGCATGCCGCTCGAATCTCGTTCAATGACCCAGTTCATTTGGACTGCCCAGCGGAGTGCTGTGGAGCTGGCCTTTCCCAGGGACGCTCAAGTTCTACGGGCTGGGCACACACGACTTTGTATGACCGTTTTGACTCCAGTTCCCTCTCCCAAAGCTGGAACAGATCGCGCGGATCACTACCCGGCTTGGCCATGGCGACCACGCCGTTCATCTCGGCACGCACGATGCATCCTAGCCGCGAGGCCAGAAGGCACAGATCCTCGCACGCCTCTTGGATCGCGGCGCCACCAGACACTTCTGCCTTAATTGTTAGCATCGAACTCGCTCACCGCTGGCCGCTCGCCCGGTTTCTCGTTGCAGATTCTCTGAATGGACTGCAACAGACCCACCAAAAGCTCGTGATCTGCACCTGGCAGAAAAACGGTGTGAGCGCGGATTCGATTGATGCGGTGCTGAAGTTCCCGCACCTCGGCTATTCGCGCCTGCATCTCAGTGTCACGACTGTATGGGATATTCATCGCCCAACTTCCCCGTTCATCTGTAGTCGCTTGGCCTCACGCTTCCGGCGCTGGCGCTCATTCGCCCGCTCTCGATACTGCGGGGACTTCATTCGCAGTCGCTGACATTCCTTGCATACCCGCATGACCGTTCCGGGGCCGTGCTTGAAAGCCGTGTTCTCAAACGTGAACTCGTGCCCACGCTTGCAGTGCGTCTTGACGCCGTTGTGGTGGCGCCCTTTGTTGCCGCAGTCCCGATTGTTGTCCTTCGCGGTCCCGAGCCAGAGATGGTCAGGATTGATGCAATGGCGCACGTCGCACGAATGGCAGACGAGTTCGTTGTTCCCATCCAGTACGACGCCATGCGTGACCATGTACATCGCCCGATGGGCATTCGTGGAATGGCCTCGATAGCAGATCTGCCCATAGCCCTTCTTCTGGAATCGCCCCTGAAAGAGCCAGCAGCCTTTCTCATCGATGATGACCATTGTCTTAATGCGAGCTAGCCATCGGGCGTTGTAGGCTTCCAGGGTGAGATTGGGACCGCGACTCGGGCGAGGGCTGTAGTGGGCCTGTCGGGGCGTGATAAGCCCTTGCTTGACCGCTCGCTTCACGCGGTAGCGTGCCAATGCCTCGGACACGCCGAGCTCGCGCGCGATATCGGGATAGCGCTTGTTGGCCATCCTCGCCAGCACGACCGGATCACTTACAGTCTGCAACGATGCGGTGGACTGGTCCGATGGGAGTTGTTCGGTCATGTGTTTACCCCGGCGATGCCTCGCCACTGATCCACGCGGCGCTCTAACCGATCCGCCTTGGCGCGCATAACGCGGTACTCATGCGCCAGCGTCTTGAGCGCGATGCGGTACATATCGCCGGGGTCGTATACGGCGCTGTCCGCTATCAGCAGAGCCCCTTGGGCGGTGAGGGCAGCCTCCGGGACCCGCTCATCTTCGGGACGGTGCTCGCTCATGGCTGCATTTCTTTCAGTGTGTCATAGGCGTCATTAAATCCGATCTCACCTTCGATAGCCTTCGTAAGCAACCTGAGCGCCTGCTGGACATAGGCGGTCTCGACCCGCACCCCTTCGGTGTCCCATAGCGCACAGTCCAGGGCCATCAGCGCGCATAGCTCCCGCAAGCCTTCTATGTCGCAGAGATCTTCGGAGTTGCTCATTTAAGAAACTCCGGCATTGACCGCACCCACTCCGAAGCATCTTCCAACCTCGCCCACTCCTGACAGTGATAACTGCAGTAAGGGGCATAGCGCTTCGCGTTCTCCTGGCGCATCTTGCCACGAGGAATCTTCCGGCAGCGTTTGCAGCGCCGCTCATCATCTTTGGTCCGATCTACGTTTTCAGACATGGCACTTCCTCGCGAGCTCGACCAGCCAGGTAGCGAACGCCGGCGGCGTCTTCTCACGCTCGGGTTTGGTGATCGAGGGCAGCCTCGGATAGGCCTTCGTGGGCCGCACACAGTGCGTCGGAGAGCCTTCGCGCTTGGGGATGGGCGGCAAGTCATCCGGCTCGCAACCGACGATGTAGAGCCACGTCCGCTTCTCTGCGCGGTGTCCCCAGTGGAACTGATCGACCTCGATGGTGTAGCCGATGCCGTCGAACTTGCCAGGTCTCGGCAACCCCTGATCGATCCATAAGTACGATTCGGCCGGATGCTCGAGCACCCCGCCATGCAGACGCACCCAGAGGACTGCGGTTCGGGCGAGCTGCTTTTCCTCGGGCGTGGCGTAGGAGAACTGTCGCAACCGGCCCCAGCCGCGGCAAGGGGGATGTGCCACAATCGGACTCCCGCCAGGCCACTTGCCAGCATCCCGCTCGAGGTCCCACGCATCTACGCCCGGCATGGTCTTGTAGATCGAGTCCCGGCGCACGAACAAAGCGGCGACCGTCTCAGTGGTCATGCTTGACGCCTATAATTAGATGTGTATAATATTCCCATGCTGCAAAAGGAGCCTGAAGTGAACACCCTGCAACGCATCATGGAATTGCAAACCAAGGCCGATTTAACCGAAGCCGAGAAGGCCGAGCTGGCTCGCCTTGAGACCGAATGGAGCAACCGCTGGTGCCTAGACTCCCCAAGCCGCGCCCTGTAGGCCGCCCTGTTCAGGGGAAAGAAGCCAAGACGCGCTATCAGGTCATGCTTGAGCCGCATGTGGCCGACAAGCTGCGGCGCGCCGGTTCCGGCAACCTTTCGCAGGGGATTGCAATGGCGGCTGAGCGCCTTTAGCTGCTCATCAGTGGGACGGTGGCATTCAGTCATCGTCAGACTCCTCGTAAGCCGCTCGAAGTTGTGCCTGGATCAGCTCGAACGTTCTGAATGTGCTGCGCCAGGTAGCTAAGACATGGGCGTAGACCTTCACGATGCGGTATTGATTTGGGTACCGCAGCGCTCGGGCGCGAAGATCGTCGCTGATATCCTCGAACCACAGCGGACACTCGTAGTTGCACCGAATCACCACCTCGACCACCTCCGGCTCGCCAACCTCCGTCGTGAGAATCGTGGCACTGGAAGCGGTACTCGTCTCGGCCATGCGCTCTACGCTCACGGCGCTTTATCCTTCGCCCGGCGCTCGCGCTTCTTGTTCGCGTTGCCGTTGCACTGCGCGGCATAGTCGGGTTTGTTTCGGCTGTAGGTCCCATTGACGAAGAACCATCGGCCGACACGTCGCCACAGATCACGGGGCGTGTAGCGCTTCGCGAGCCACACCTTGCGGTTGGGATAGTCAAGGCTCATCGCATTCCTCGCCTCTGATGTCGCCAGAACCGGCGTTCGTGGATCTCGATGGCGATGATCACGAGCAGCACCACCGCGTATTCAAAGAGCGTCTTCACAGACGCCTCGATACAGTTAGGTGGGCGAGAGCTGGAGCGCCTTCACTCGCTCGACGCCGCGGCGGTATACCCGCATCGTCATGCTGATGTTGGAATGACCGAGCAGCCGCATCGCAATCTCTGGCGTCGCGCACCGTGTAGCAGCGAGCGCCCGCAGATCGTGAAAGGTGAAGCGTTCGGCGAGTACCCCGCGACGCATCGCCTTGCGCATCATTCTTTGCCAGCAGGCGCGGAAGCCCTCGCCGGTATAGCGAGTCCCCTTGCGTGTGCTCAGGACGTACTCGCTCCGGCGCGGCAGGAGCCAGCAGCGATCGAGGACGGCCTCCAGGTCCGGCGTGATCTCGATGGCAAGGCGCTTGCCCGTCTTCGTCTGGTAGATATGGATCGCCATGTCTCGGATATCGGCCCACTTCATCGACAGCAGATCGCCCTGGCGCTGCCCAGTCATGACGGCGAGATCCATCGCGAGTTGGATCCGCAGGGATGCAATCGAGCGGATGGCCTTGAACTCGGCATCCGTCACGAGCCTGTCGCGCGGCTGAGACTTCGGCCGCTTCACATCCCGCAGGACGTTGCGCTCGAGGCAGTACCAGAAGCTCACCGCCTGAGTGAACGCAGCTGAGAGCACCGCCAGCTGCTTCACCCGCTGCACCTTGCCGCGCTTGACGTTCAGGAACTCGCCGAAGTCCTTCGGGCGCAGCTCCGCCGCCACCGCAGAGCCGAACACGCGCCGCAGCTTCGCCAAGTGCCGGGTGTAGTCCTTCTGGGTGCGCGGAGCGAGCTCGGGCAGGCAATCGCGCTCGTAGCGCTCGAGAATCTGATTGACGGTAACCGCCGTCTGCGGTGTTGTTTCGGTGTCCATGCCGCGACTCTCGGACGAGATTTGCGGCGTGTAAATTCAGCCCCGCTCGCGCTTCCGTACTGGATGAGTGTCGCAACACCCCCAGCTCGCTGAGCAGCCACGCGCACCAGGTCTTACATTGTCGGCGGCGACTAGCGAGCAGCCGTCGACGTTCAGCGGTCTGAGCGTAGTAGGCGAGGTGATACGCCGCGCGGCTCATGGCCGCATCCGTCGGAATTTCCGACGCTCACGCCAGTCGAGCCAGTGCGTCGCACCGAGCCAGGCGGCGAGGAAGAGGGGGCCGAGGATCCATTCGCGGGCGTCTCTAAGAGCGATTCGAAGCGAGGCCTTTTTATCGGCCGATTCTGGAGCCAGACTTAGAGATAAATCAGCGTAAGTCTTTGTATTGTCAACTAATGTGAGCCGACTCTTAATCTCTTGGTCGTAGGTTCGAGTCCTACACGGCCCACCAATATTTCAAGGTCTGTTCCGATCACATAGGTAACGAACTATTCCGGCGCCTTCGGCCAGCGACGGGTACTGCTTGTCTGGACGCGTCTCATGATCTCATGATGGCCGACGGCTCCTCCATCGTGCCGACTGATTACCGGGAGTAGACGCCTCCGGCAGCGCGGGGCTGGCCGATGGAGTCGACTGGCACTGGGGACGGATCTTCTCAGCCGCCGCTGTCTCAACGCTCATTGGGAGGAGTGCGGAGCTCGCGATCCCGCAACGCCGCGCCGGGCAACGCGAGACGGTGATCGTCGCCACCCGCGAGAGTCTGCAGGATACGGTGGCTCAGGTGGGCCAGGAGCTCACGCGGCGCAATCTCGATATTCAGCCCACCATCACCGTGCGGCCAGGCTTTCCGGTCCGGGCGATTGTGGACAAAGATTTGATCCTAAAACCCTACGGGTTGAGTCGAACAAACTACGACTCGGGCCTTTGCCGAAGACCACGCCGTTCGAGTTGACCATCTCTGCCCCACCGCCTTGCGGGAGCAGCTCGAGCGCTACGCAGAGCTGCACGCGAAAACCTGGCAGGAGCCGGTCTCTACCGAGCGGTTGATTCTACATCCTCGAGCCGTTTCTGGCCCGCGATAAGGCTTTCCGTGCGGCGATGCGAACGTCCTTGACGCCTGCCTCGCCCGAAACGGCCTGAGTCTGGTCAAGGCGCCCCGTCATCCAACACGACAGGACACACGTCGAGAAGTCGGAATCGCGCGTTGCGAGCAGGCGTATGGGTGCTTGTGGGGGCGATCCTGGCCGGCGACGCAATGATGACTGCCGAAGACGCGCAAGCGCCCTTCTTTTGCCGGGATCAGACGCTCACCAGCTGATTCGCTCACAATGCCTACTGAGAACGTGAAACTATTGCTCCCAGCCGACGTTGCTTGGAGCGGGACCCAGATGTTGATGAGTCCAGATCCGCGGAGGCCACAATGAGCTCGACCGATAGCGTTCGCCTACGCAAGCGCCAGATGGGCGAGTCGAATTCGACGCCTGCCGATACCCAAGGGGAGCTCGACATTGCAGGTCTCGCGGTATTGGTGTATTCCTCTGAGGCTCGTGAGCACCCAATTGACCACCTCATCGACGGAGGCCGCGGACGCGGCGGCACTCGCTGGGCAAGTGCGCGGCGCGATACAACCGAGCGCATCGTGCTGGAGTTCGATGATCCTCAGGATATCTCCCGTCTTGCGTACGAGGTGGAGGAGTGTAACGCGGAGCGTACACAGGAGGTGCGGGTGGAGATGTCCACGGACGGCGGGGATCGCTATCGCCAAATACTGGCGCAGGATTACTCCTTCAGTCCTCAAGGAGGAACTTTTCAGCAGGAGGACCTGCGGCTCGATCTCCCGTCAATCACCCATCTGCGCTTGACCATCGTCCCCAACAAGGGCGGGCGGCTCTGGCGTCGCCACACTCACCTCACTTCGTCTGTTTGCGTAGCGCGCTCGAATTTGCCCGCATGGACTGGCTTGTCCCGGATCGCGGCCGCGCCTACGCAATCGCGCCCAACCCTCGAGTCAGATCTGCCTGTCCATAAATGCGAGAGCGCCTGTTTGGCGTTTTACTGGGTGAAGACTGACGGGAACTCGGGGCTTCTGAGGGGCCTGAGGCAGATGGGCCCGAGGCAGTGTGTTGCCAAAAGCCCGCGAGGCGCTCGCGAGCCGGGAAGCGTCCACGGCTCGCACAGCTTACGCAGAGCAAGGGAGTCCTTGGAGGCTCTCGACGGTTGGATGCGGCGACGGTTGCGTTGCCTACTGGGGCGGCAGTGGAAGCGGCCCCGGACTCGGCAGCGCAAATTGTGCGCCCTGGGTCTGGACGCCGCCGAGCACGCCTGGTGTTGTTCGGCAAACGGTCGGGGACCTTGGTGGAACGCCGGTGCGTCCCATCTCAACCTGGCCCTTCCCGCAGCCTGCTTCACCCACTTGGGGCTGGTCTCACCGCTGCGCGAGCAGCAGCGACTCCAGTGCGTTCGTTGAACCGCCGTATGCGGAACCGCACGTACGGTGGTGTGGGAGGGCGGCGAGCGTAAGCTCGCCCCCTACCGAATTGAAGGCAGTGCTGTTCGAAGGAGTAGTGCTTGAGCTGACCGCGCCGCGCGGTCAGCTGTTCGATACGGCGTCGCTGGTCAACAGTGTCTTGACCAGAATTCCTCCATCCTTGAGGTGCACCTGTTCCCGGATCATCACCTGGGTTTTCTTCGAGAACCAGAAGCGCGTCGTGGCCCACTCTGGATCACTCGCAACGACGCCGAGAATCCAGCAATCCATCGGGTGTCCGTCGGGAGCCGCGATTGTGTCCTCGCCTACAACCTTATAGGTGTAGTACTGAGGCTCATCTTGCTGAGGACCCGCCTCGTAAAACGGCACGCGGACCTCGTAGCCGCGCGCCAAGGGGAGGGTCTGGAACAACTCCATGTCCGTCTCGAAATTATAGGGCGTGATCTTGGCCAACTGCAGGAAATCCTTGCGATTATTGTCGGGCAGGTCCGTCATGCCCACGATCCGATCCGGCAGAAAGCGGTAACCGCCGACCGTAGTCTTGCCGTCTCGGGTCAGGCGCCGCTCGACCGTCAGTGGACGAAATGTCCCGGGCTCGAACCAGAAGTCCTCCGTGCGGCTGAATTTCTGGTCGCCGACGCTGTCCCAGCGCCAGAAGATGTGCATCTGGCGGCGCCCATCGTGCTCCTCAAAGCTCACCTGACGGCGCCACAGATCGAGCGTTTCGCGCTGTTGCCCGACGATTTTGTACCGCAGGTATACGCGCGTGGAGGGTATCAACAGCGAGAATCGCGCCAACGGTCTGCCTACCTCGAGCGTGTCGGTCGCGGCCCGCGACTGCGGGGCCACCGTCAAGCTCGCAGCAAACGCGGCGCTAAGCATGAAGAGGTAACTGGTCTTTCCAATCATGTATATTTTGCTCCTGTGGTTATGGTCGTTGCCCGACCGTGGCTTCCGCGAAAACTCTAGCAGCCTGCGTCGAAAACGGCCACGCGTCAGAGAACAACGGGCGTTCCTTCGAGTGGCGTTGCTGAGCCACCGACTGTCCTCACCGCCACCCGGCCCTTGAGCTGCGATTCGAAGTCCGAGCGGAAATTCGGACGATGAGACGACTTCCGAATCGTATCGCCCTGAAGGCATTCGAAGCGGGGCGGGCACTCGACCGGGTCAGCGCCCACCGCGGAGCTGTCAGTATCCATAGCGCGATCAGTCGATGAATCAAGCTACTGCAGAGCTATTCCGGCCCGCCGTTGTTGGCGGATCGGGATGCGACATCAATCCGTCGACGAAGTTGCAGATATCGACGTCCGGATCGACGTTGGCGAAGCGGCAATTGGTCCACATGTTTGACGGACAAGCGACGTTGGCGCCTGGCTTTTATACGTTGTTATTCGAGCACGCGCCAAGACGGAGGCAGGCGCCATTTCAGAGCTGCTATTGTCCGGCAACCTCGCGCCTGATCTCCAATTTCGTTGCGCTCGATTGCTCGCGCAGCGCACCGATCTTCCAAGCTCCCTGGCGTTAGACCAATATGACAACGAAACACACCGGACTCGTCGGCCAGCGAGGATCCCGGATGCGGTTGTAGGATTTTCCACGTCCCATCGAGGATGCAAACTCCGGCGCTGAGGTCCCGTGTCTGGACGGTCGTCGCCTGCCCGGGACTACCGACATCACCTGATTGAAATACGCCTTGATAGAAGGCTTGGACGGTGGCGCCTCCGGAATAAGGCTGTCCGGTCGGAATGACGAGATCCGCTTCGTTCAGAAATAGGTCCGGAGTCGCTCTTGCGTCCGCGCGGTCCCATGCGTTAACGAACTGTTCGACGGGTGCCGCTGCAAGGCGGATCGTGAGGCGCCTTTGGCACCGCGGCGTGGATGAGCATCGCCGGAATCCATAGAGCGAGCATTTTTCGAGACATCGTGGGATCGGCCTTTGCTCCCCTTCGGATAGACCTTCTCGACCGCCGCCCCGAGTTCCGTCCAGGGAATGATCCGATCCATGTCCGCCAGGAACTGCGCTCGGCGTGTCGTCTTTCCGGATTTCTCAAACCCGCTCAGACTCTGCTGCTTCATCCGCTCTCCCCTTGAGCGATTGTGCACAAATGCAGTGGGTAAATCAGAATGTCCTTAGGGGTAGAGCGTCCAGGGAACTGGATGCACAGATCTTCGAAGAGCTGCGAGGCGTTGAGGTTAGGCAGTCCTTCAAGGCGACGGCAGACGATTGGCCACACCATGCGCAGCGTCTGCGGTGGGTATTCATGGCGGAGCATGCGTCTGTGGTGAGCACAAGCGCATCCGGCAAAGCTCGCCTTTGCGGCTAGGATGTGTCAGACAAGCGACGGCGAACGCACTGCTCAGTGGCAACTACGAGTCGCCAAACAGACGCAGCGACGTCAGTGTGGCCGTACCCGAGCCTGCTTTGTTCGGAACGATAGTCAGGCGCAGATGGGTGGTGGCTGGCAGATCCAACTGCAGCTCCTCGTGTTGAAACGTCGCCCCGTGCGGACTGAAGTTGAACGCCTGCACGAGCACCTGACGGTAGGTGCCCCCGTGATCCGAGGAGGCCTCGACGCGGATCTCCTGCGTGCGCTCGAGCCGACACTCCTCCACTTCGTAGATCACACAGGCGATCCGCTGCGGGCGATCGAACTCGAGCACGATGCGCCCGGTCAGATCGGCGCGCGCGCTCGCCCAACGCGTGCCACGGGGCCCGCGCTGGCTATCGATGAGGTGCTCGAGGGGGTGATCGGGGTCTTCGGATGAGTAGGCCAGCGTGGCGAGGCGTGCGATGTCGAGCTCGCCGCCGCCTCGTTCCGGCGAGCTTGGGCGATCCTCTGGACTCGTCAGGCGCTTGCGCAAGCGAATGGGCTGCAGCGGATGCATTTCAAATCGTCCTGGCGCGCCTTTACGGCGTTGCGCTCGCCCCGCCGAGCAGTTCGCGCAGTGCGTCCGGGTCCACGGGCTTGACCCAATGGTGATGGAATCCCGCCCGGGCGGTACGCTCGCGATCGGCCTCCTCGTCCCAGCCGGTCACCGCGATCATGAGCGTGGGGGCCGCCCAGGGGCGAGAACCGTCCGCTGCGACTTTACATCTTGTCGTGCCGTGCTTCGCTGATCTGCACGCTGTTGGACCTGCGAGTGCGCCCCTGGGCCAACCTTGCCATTGCAGGATGCCGTGCGCTATGAGGCGCCTACAGCACGGCGGCGTGAGCACTGCAGCGGTAGTCGCTGCAGGGGCATGCTCTGCCCTTTTGCGATGAAGACGGTACTTCAGCCCAATCGCGTTCTGCGAGACGGACTCAGTCAGAACAACGGCAGCGCGTGCACACGTGCGATCGGGCCGACGGCGGTGATCCGCGCCTGGCCGGAAGCACGATTTGACAATAAGGAAGCCGCGACCCAGACACGGAACAAACGCCCATTCTCGAACGTATAGCGGTCAGAGTTCCCCCAGCAAGCCTGCTGGCTGGTATCGAATGCGGTGAGTGAGAGTGAGACCTGCATAGCAGCATTCAATCGATCCACACGTCACCCTGGGTGGCAGATGCGCCTGTGATGTCTGCAGTTCCCAACAGGAGTCCCATCATGAGACGATCGAAGCGGCTATTGTGGACGACGCTGGTACTCACGACGACGGCCTTCGCGGGTGCAGCGGCCGCTCAGGAGCGCGCTACGACCACATTCAGTGCCGCGGCGGGCGCGAATCGCAGCAACATCGGTGCGACCGATAGCAACGCTGCCGATACCTCGGCGACCATCCCTCATGCCCAGACGGGGGCCGGTGGCAGTTCGGAAATGAGCGCGACGCTCTCGAAGTCCGTCGATGCGCGTAAGGCCAAGCCCGGCGATCCCGTCACCGCAAAGAGCGATCAGGATGCCAAAGCAGCGGACGGCACCCTGATCCCACACGGCTCGACGCTGGTCGGCCATGTGACGCAGGCCAAGTCGCTGGACAAGTCAGCGGCGGCGAGCACCGGCGTAGATGCGGATACCAAGCTTGCGATCGTGTTCGATAAGGCCCTCCTCAAAGACGGCCGCGAAGTCCCCCTGAACGCCGCCATCCAGGCCCTGGCAGCCGTCAGGTCGGATGAGGCGCTCGGTACCGGGATGGGTCGCGCGGACTTCTCGACCGTCGGCTCGGGTGCCGGCTCGGCGCGCGGGGTCGGCGGTGGACTCGTTGGTGGCGTCGGCAGCTCGGTCGGGCCCGGCGGGGGCGTCGCTGGCAGCTTGGGCAGCAGCATCAGCCACGGAGCGAATGCCGCACTCGGCTCCACGGTGCATTCGGCCGGCGCCGTCGGCGGGGTGAGTTCCAGTGGGGGGTTGACCGCGGGCAGTCAAGGTGTGTTCGGCATCAAAGACTTGCAGATCGCCTTTTCATCGCAGGGTTCGGCGATTACCTCCGCCAGGCGCAACGTGCGGCTGGACAGCGGTACGAAAATGCTACTCGCCGACTTAGCTGGCCCCTCGGTGATGGCTTCGGGGGCGACCCAAGCAGCCGGATCGGTCGGTCATATCGACGATGCTGGGCATGCTTCCAGCCGCACCACCACGCGGATGACCCCCGAACCGCGCGATAAAAACTAACCTATAATGGCACTCTGGTCGCTAGGCGACGCCGTTCCGCTTGGTTCCCCCGCCCTCGATCGCGCCCTATGCAGGGAAGCCTCTTCCGGAAAGGGCCAGTGAGCGAGAGCAGAAGCGGTTGCCACATCGAGTGCAGCCGGTTCTCGCACACTCGAGCAGCCGCATCGGTTACGCCTGGGTGGCGGTGCCGCACTCACAGGCAAGCGCGCGATGAACTCACTGCCCTGGTTAGTTCCCGCACTCTTGGCTTCAATCCGGCCGTCATGTAATTCAACGAGCGCTTTCGCAAGGCTTAGTCCGATCCCAGGCCGCCGCCGGTGCGCTCGTACGTTCGATTGAGCTGCGCAAAGGGCTCAAAGATGTAAGTGAGCATTTCGGCGGGAATGCGGACACCGCCATCGCCCCCGCACCACCGCCTCCTCGCCCTCTTTGTGCAGCTGAAGGTCGATACGCCCTCCGATGGGGGTGTACCGCGTGGCATTGTGCAGGCTGTTGGAAAATACCTGCGTGAGTCGGGCGCGATCGCTGTCCACGGTAATCCGATCGGTCGGCGCGGTGAACGAGATCTTGTGCCGTGCCACCTCAAATACCGCTCGATATGAGTCGATCACCGTGGTAAGCACGGCCGCGAGATCGATCGGCTCGCGTTGCAAGCGCACCCCACCGGTCGGAATGCGCGATCGATCCAGAAGGTCACCGGCCAAGTGGGCCATCTGGCTCACCTGGCGATCCATGATACTCGAGGCTACACGCAGCTCCGGCGCAAGATCCTCGGCCCGACGCAACAGTTCCGTCGCGGTACGAATCGGCGCAAGGGGGTTTCGGAGCTCGTGGGCGAGCTTTCTGCCATGCTCGAAGCGTGTGGCCGCTCATCTCGGCCAACAATCGAGCGAAGAGGATCGCCGACTAGCATGTATGCATCGGCGGACACGCTGCGACTCTCGATTGCGTCAACGCTCTAGTGGGGCCACTCGCTAAGGATACCCTGATCGCACCACCACCACCACCGAAGATGATGCCTACATGGCCGAGATCTGTCAGGAGCTTCGATCACGTGAGACCCTGGCGCACTCGAGGCAGGAAGCTCAAATATCCTCAACGGACGAAAGTCCGTGCGCTCCCCGTCAGTTTCGCGCCGGCCAAGTTGGCGGAAAGCATCGCCCGCTCAATGCACTCCACACCGCGGCACACCGAAAGAATAAATTCTTCGCCTGCGGATGTGGTTCTCATCCCGCCGGTGTGACGTTCGAACAAACTCACGCCAAGAGTCTCTTCGAGAGCCCGAATCCGTCGACTGAGCGTCGATTGGCTGACGCCCTGCGTGCCCGCCGCGAGCCGGAGATTTGTCCAGTCTGCGACCGCGATGAGGAATCGAAGGTCCGTGATATTCATGATGGCCGTGAATGCCGCTCACAACGAATGACGGTTCGATTGCGCCAGATGAGCTCAAGCAGAATTCGACGATCGACGGTTCGTCAGATGCGGCACTCGGCCATGCCGCGTCGAGCGCCGATTGGAGGATGACCTCTTCGCGCAATTGCATCGCCATGCTGGAACGATCAGAGCTGAGGCCGACTTCAATTCGTCGACCTTAGCTGTCAGCCTGCAGGGCATGCCGCCGCCGGCACTGCCGGCGCTCTAGGCTGCCGTGCGTTGACGCGCCGAGCGCTTCGCCAGTCGGAAAACTTGTCCGCCGGGCGCTTGGAAGTAATTGTGAGCCTTGTCGAAATATTCGAATGGCTCCATGCCGAGGCCACGCAGCTTGGCGACTGCGGCCGGCTCGTCATCGACCTCGAACTCGAGCCAGATGGCCTTTCGGTGTTGCTCCGGCGTGAGGGCCTCGCGCGGATCGACGTAGAACACGCCGATGCCGGACCCGTCGGTAAACGTGAAGATCTCCACGTCTGGTCGTGGCGAGGTGACAGTTCCCCCGAGCACGCCCTCATACAGCGCGCGGGTCTCCTTCTTGAGGGTGTTGGCGACGGTCAGACGATGATTGAGACCGATTTGCGACATGGTGTCCTCCATTCAGTTGATCGGTTCGAAGGAAGCAGCGTCTCGCGACGTGCTTCGTATCTTCGACGATCGACGGTCGGGATGGCGGACATCTTTTTTGAGAGTTAGACGCTACCCTCGTGGTTGGTCCTGTCGGTGACAGTCGAGTCCCAAAATTCTCCGGACCCGCGTACGACGTCCGAAGCCTCGCAAGCGGCCAGCCGCTGTGCGAAGAAGCGGCGCTCCATCGGGTTGCGGGCCTTGGCGAGGGCTTGTCGAAAGTATTCGCTAGCGCGCGAGCGATCGTTCTGGCGAAGCTCAAGCTCGCCGAGAGCGGCGTGGTAAAATGGATAGTCAACCAGGCGATCGGGGCCGGAGATTGCATTGATCGCCTCAAGTCCCTGTTCTGGTCCGTCCCGCTGGGCAATTGCGATCGCGCGGTTGAGCTCGACGATTGGCGACGGATTTATCCGCACCAGTGAATCGTACAGCGTTATGATCGTGTTCCAGTCCGTATCGTCTGCGCCTTGTGCCATCGCATGAACCGAGGCCACGGCGGCCTCAATGTGGTACGCACTGAGTTCAACATCGCAGGCTGAAAGCTCTAACAGCTGCATGCCTTCGGCAAGGCGTGTTCGGTTCCAGCGTTCGCGGTCCTGGTCATGCAGCGCGATGAGATTGCCCGATGAGTCGGTCCGCGCGGGCAGCCGGGCACCCGTGAGTGTCATCAGCGCGGCCAATGCATAGGTGGAAGGAGTCTTGCCGAGCGGATGCTGAAGCAACACAGCGGTCAGCCGGATCGCCTCGTTACACAGATCCGAGCGGACGGATGTCTGAGTGGATGCGCCGTGATAGCCTTCATTGAAGAGCAGGTAGAGGGCGCGTTGCACGGCGGGCAGTCGGTCCGAGAAGTCGGCAGGAGCAGCAGTATCAAACAGCCGCTTGGATTCCGCGAGCACCTTCTTGCTGCGCACGATGCGCTTCTCGACGGCCGCATGGCCGCTCATGAATGCGCTCGCGATCTCGTCAATGCTAAACGCGCACAAGATATTGAGAATGAGGGCGACCTGCGCGGCTTCGGACAACCGCGGATGACAGCAGGAGAGCATCATCCGCAGCAAGCTGTCTTGGATCGCATCGTCTGCGAGGATTTCATCGACCATTGGCGTCAGCGTCCATTCGCTCTCAATGAGACGCGCGAGTTCCGGTGCAAACCTGCTTGCAGTGCGCTCGCGGCGAAGGACGTCGAGCGCGCGGTTGCGTGCCGCGGTCATCAGCCAGGCGGACGGGTTGTCCGGCATGCCACGGACGCGCCAGATCTCGAGCGCGCGACAGAAGGCGTCCTGCACGACGTCTTCAGCAAGCGCGAGGTTGTGCACGCCGAAGATGCGCGTCAGCGCGGACACCAAACGCCCGGCTTCATGTCGGAAGAGATGCTCGTTCCCGTCCATTAGAGCTTTGCAACGGGGCGGACCTCGACGGATCCGTCGTCATCGAAGATCGGGCAATCCTTCGAGAGTTTCACCGCCTCATCGATGGTCGCGGCCTCGATCAGTAAATAGCCGTTAACCACGTCCTTGACCTCAGTGTAAGGACCATCGTGGACATCCTTGGCGCGACCTTGCACGAGCTTGCCCGAGCGTTCCAGCGGGTTGCGTTCCTTGAGAATCCCCTTTTGCTCCAAGTCGGAAAACCAGGCGCGCCACTTCTCAAATGTCCGTTGCATTTGATCAGGTGAGCGAGCGGCCATCTGACTGCCCCGAAAGAGGAAGAGAAATTCGGTCATGAAGGCTGCCCCTCTGGTTGACTGTGCGATTCTAGACGCTGGGGGCCCGCCGTAGCAGACATCTTTTTTGCAGACCAGCTGCCACGATTAGGGCGTTGACAGAACAGTCGAGGCGGGGTCTCGCTGGCCAAGGACGCCGTCAGCTCGCGCATGGCGGCGTCGTGCTCCGGGAGAGCCGTCTACCAGGCGGGCAGCCGAGAGAGCCCGTCGTACCGGCTGGGCGGCGAGGTAGGCGAGGATGGCGTCGGGTGGCGAAGTGCTTCGAAACGAACCAATGCATAATATCGGGCATGATCAACTCCTGGTTTCTCGCTACGGAACCTTAGTCCTCTCCGTGCGTGCTCGCGATTACCGGCGCGCGCTTTCTTATTCATCTGCATCGAGAAACCTCAGCGGTGCGGCTGAGGACGGACCGCACTTCGACGGATCCGCCTTCATCGAAGATCGGGCAACCCCTCGAGATTTCGACGGCCTTGTCGAGATTGTGGGCCGCCAAGATAAGGAAGCCGCTGATCCCGTCCTTCAACTCCGCGAGGATGTGCTCCGGAGATTCCGGCCATGACCTTCGATGAACCGGCCAGTGCTTTCCAAGGGCTGGCCGGGATTGGTGATCAGGCGGCGCGCATCAAGGTCCTTCATCCAGGCGACCCCACCTTTGGTCGATGCGCCGGTCTGTTGGCCCTTGGCCGCGGAAGAGGAGAGTGAATTCGCCCATGACGTCTGCCTCTGGCCGCCGCCCGGCCCGAAATGGCAGAGCGGCGGCGCCTCCGTTCCTCATTCACGCTGCCGATGTGGACATTGCGGGTCGGGAGGACAGCGATTCCTCATAGATCGAGAGGTCTTCGCCGATGCCGACCAGCCGAAACACCTGCCCGCCGGGAGCCTGGAAATAGAGGTGCGGATCGGGAATTTCGAGCTTCTTGACGCCGAAGGCAAGGATCTTCTGTTTGGTTTCCTCGACGTTGTCCGATTTGAGCTCGAGGTAGGTCGCCTTCAAGAAGTCGCCGTCGCCCAGGGCAGCGTCCTGCCAGACGAAACAGATGTGCACGTCGTCCAATTGAAACCGGTCCACTTCGGCGGTTGTCGCTCTGACCTTGCATCCCAAGACATCGCGATAAAACTTGCGAATGGGTTCCTGCTCAGATCGAGCGGCTACAACCGCGGTATGATTTCCAAGGATTACCTTAGTCATGATCATGTTCTCCAGAGAGTAGAGGCAGAGTCTCGTGGCTTGACGATCGTGAGCGCGTCCAACGCCTTGCGCTCCCAGGGGACACCGTTGGGGATGCCTCTGCGGTGCTCCCGGGACGGCTCAGGGCAAGTCCTTCGCGATCCGCGCGTCCTTGAGCATCAGACGACCGCCGCCCTTCTCGACCAGGTCCTTCAGGCTGAGCAGGTACATCGCCCACTTGGTGGAGCAGTGGTGCATGATCTCGTTGGGCTCGCGCCATCCCTCATGACTGA
>Ga0070741_10007142_pt1 | contig 23394 bp, 24 predicted proteins | sample Coa_R1_4_FD_66440 | JGI IMG/M metagenome (GOLD analysis project Ga0070741, IMG submission 66440) | Surface soil microbial communities from Centralia Pennsylvania, which are recovering from an underground coalmine fire - Coalmine... | ecosystem: Environmental > Terrestrial > Soil > Unclassified ...
GGCCCTGCTCCGCGTCGAGCTCGGAGCGGAGCGCCTCGAGCTCCTGCTCACGGCGCTCGAGGGCGGCGAGCGACTCGGCCAGCTCGGCCTCGCGGGCGGCCAGCACCGTCGAGCGGTCGTCGAGATCGACCAGCTCCTGCGCCTTCGCCTCGAGCTCCGAGCGCGTGTCGGCCGCGGCCCGCTCGGCCTGCTCGAGCTCCGCCTCGCGGGCGGCGAGCTCGGCCCGCGACGCGGCCAGGCGGGTCTCGGCGTCCTCGAGCGTCCTCGCCTTCGCCTCGATCCGCTCCTGCTCGGACCTGAGGCCCTCCACGACCACGACGGGCGCGGCCGCGGCGGCGAGGGCCAGCTCGGCCAGCTCCGCCTCGCGGCGCTCGAGCGCCCGCGCGCGCTCCTCGAGCTCGGCCTGCTGCGCGGCCAGCGACTCGGCCTCGGCCGCGAGGCCGGCGAGGTGCCGCTCGGCCGCCCGCTCGCGCTCCTCGGCGACCTCACATTCCCGGTCGTGCAGCTCCACGGACCGGGCCTCCAGCTCCGCGGCACGCGACGCGATCAGCTCCACGCTGCGCCGCTCGACCTCGACGAGCTCCTCGACCTTGCGGTCGAGCTCGGCCCGGCGCTCCTCGAGCTCCGCCGCCTCGGCCGCGAGCTTCCCGGCGAGCTCGACGCTCGCGCCGCCCTCGGCCAGGGACGCCTCGAGGGCGCGCAGCCTCGCCGTCTCGCGCTCGAGGTCGGCCTGCGCGGCGGCCAGCGCCTGCTCGCGCTCCGCGACCTCGCGCTCGCGCTCGGCGATCGCCCGCTCGCGGGCGGGGTCGGCCGCGGCCGGGGCGCCGAAGATGCCGATTCGGCGCCCCCTGCTCCTGCGCTCGAGCCGGCGCTGCGCGGTCTGCAGCTCCCGCTCGCGCTTTCCCGCCCGCTCCGCGGCCTCGCGGAGGGCGCCCTGCATCCGCGCCACCTCCCGCTCGGCAGCCTCCCGGACGCGATGGCGCTCGGCGGCGAGGTTCCGCTCGAGATCCTTCAGCCTCCGGCGCTCCTCCTCGAGCGCCTCGATCGTCGGCCTCGCGTCCGGCTCGACCGCCATCGCCCGATGATACGCACCGTCGAAACCGAATCGGTGACTTGAAACCGAATCGGTGACAGGCCCGTAGGGCCAGTCACTCGATGCTGTCTCTTGCTGCCCTCGACTACTGCTCTCACGCAATACTCAGGTACGACTGTTTCGATTTCGCGGCCAGCCGACAACCGACCTCGAGGAGGCACCCGTGACGAAGCCGAACCCCGCCGACGACCGTCCGACCCCCTCGCCGGCCGAGACGAGAGAGCGCCTCGAGCCGGCCCTCTTCGAGATCCGCCGGGTGATCGCCGGCCAGGACGCGATGCTCGAGCGCGTGCTCGTGTGCCTGCTCGCGCAGGGGCACCTGCTGATCGAGGGCGTCCCGGGACTCGCGAAGACGCTGACGATCAAGACGACGGCGGCAGTGCTCGGCGGGTCGTTCTCGCGGATCCAGTTCACGCCCGACCTCGTCCCCTCCGACCTCGTCGGCACGCGCGTCTACCGGGCGGGCGAGGGCACGTTCGACACCGAGCTCGGCCCGGTGTTCTGCAACTTCCTCCTCGCCGACGAGATCAACCGGGCCCCGGCCAAGGTCCAGTCGGCACTGCTCGAGGTCATGCAGGAGCACCAGGTGACCATCGGCCACGAGACCCATCCCGTGCCCGACCCGTTCCTCGTGATGGCGACGCAGAACCCGATCGAGTCCGAGGGCACCTACCCGCTCCCCGAGGCGCAGGTCGACCGCTTCATGCTCAAGATCCTGATCGGCTACCCCTCGCACGACGAGGAGCTGACGATCGTCCAGCGTCAGCTCGAGGCGGCTCCCGAGCTCCGCGAGACGCTCACGCTCGACGACCTGCGCGATCTGCAGCGGCTCGTGTTCGGGATCTACGTCGACCCAGGCCTGGTCAGCTACTCGGTGACGCTGGCCGACGCGACCCGCAACCCGGCGGCGCACGGTCTCGGCGACCTCGCGCCGTACATCGCCTACGGTGCCAGCCCGCGCGGCCCGATCAGCCTCGTCCAGTCGGCGCGCGCCCTCGCCCTGATCCGCGGCCGCGACTACGTCGTCCTCGACGACCTGCACTCGCTCGCCGCCGACGCGCTGCGCCACCGGCTCGTGCTCTCGTACCAGGCGCTGGCCGAGGAGGTCGCCCCCGACACGATCATCGACCGCGTGCTCGCGGCCGTGCCGATCCCGCAGCTCGACCTGGCGGAGACGAGCGCGGCATGACGCAGACGGCGGCGCCGACCGCCGCACGGCCCGGCCCGGGGCCGATCCCCGACCGGCTGCTCCGCGCGCTCGACGTCACCATCGCCCGCCGCATGGAGGGCCTGCTCGCGGGCGACTACCGCTCGTCCCTGCTCGGCGACGGCACCGAGCTCGCGCTGATCCGGCCGTACGTCCCCGGAGACGACGTGCGCCGAATCGACTGGAACGTGACGGCGCGCACGGGCGAGCCGCACGTCCGCGTGCATCTCGCCGAGCGGGTGCTCGTCACCTGGCTGGCGCTCGACACGTCGCCCTCGATGCGCTTCGGGACGGCCGACCGGCGCAAGGCCGACGTCGCCGAGGGCGTGGCGATCGCCGTCGGGCACCTCGCGACGCGGCGCAGCAACCGGCTCGGGGCGCTGACCTTCGGCGGCGGCGACCCGCGCTCGCTCCCCGTGCGCCAGGGCCGCCTGGGCCTGGTCGGGCTGCTCGCCGCGCTCCGGGACGAGCCCGAGCCCGTGCCCGGCCGGATCGGCTCCACCTCGCTCGGCGACGTGCTGCGGCGCACCGACACGCTCGCGCGCCAGCGGTCCCTCGTCGTGGTCGTGTCCGACTTCCGCGGGCCGCGCGACTGGCGGCGGCCGCTGCTGCAGCTCGCGGGCCGCCACGACGTCGTCGCCGTCGAGATCCGTGACCCGCGCGAGCAGGAGCTGCCGAACGCCGGCGAGCTCTGGCTGGTCGACCCCGAGACGGGCAGGGAGCTCCGCGTCGACACGCGCAGCGAGAAGCTCCGCGCGCGCTTCGCGGCGGCGGCCGAGGCCGAGCGGCGCGAGACCGCGACCGAGCTCGCCTCGGCCGGCGCCCGCCACGTCGTGCTCTCCACCTCCGGCGACTGGCTCCGGACGCTGGTCGCCTTCCTGCGGAGGGCGCGGTGAGCTTCTCCTCGCCGTGGTCGCTGCTCTGGCTGCTGGCGATCCCGGCGCTGGCGGGCCTGTACCTGCTCCACCAGCGCCGGCGGATCCGGTACGCCGAGCGCTGGGCCTCGCCGAGCCTCCTGCCCAACCTCGTCGACCGGTTCCCGGGTCGCCGGCGGTACATCCCCACGGCGGTCCTGCTCGCGGCGCTCGCCGCGCTGATCGTCGGCGTCGCCCGGCCGCACGCCACCGTCAGCGTCAAGCGCGAGGAGGCGACGGTCATGCTGGCGATCGACACCTCGCGGTCCATGGGCGCGACCGACATCAACCCCAGCCGGCTCGCCGCCGCGCAGAACGCGGCCAACCGCCTCGTCGACATCATCCCGAAGAAGTTCCGGGTCGGCATCGTCTCGTTCTCGTCCCGCGCGCAGCTCGCGCTGGCTCCGACCGTCGACCGCTCGCTCGTGCGCGAGGCCCTCGGCGCACTCCGTCCGACCGAGGGCACCGCGATCGGCGACGCCGTTCTCCTGTCGGCCCGCCTCGGGCTCAGGCAGCGCGCGAGCGACGGGACGACCCCGCCGACGACCGTGCTCCTGATCTCGGACGGCGCCAGGGACGGCGGCCGGAACGCACCGCGCGCAGCCGCCGAGCAGGCCAGGCGCGTGCACGTGCCCGTCTACACCGTTCTGGTGGGCACGCCGAACGGGGTCGTGCGTCATCAGCTGCCGGGTGGGTACGTCGAGACGATCCGCGTGCCTCCGAGCCCACAGACGCTCCAGCTGATCGCCACCACCACCGGCGCCCAGTTCTTCCGCGCGGCCACGGACAAGCAGCTGCGCGAGGTCTACGAGAACCTCGGCTCCCGCCTCGGCCACAAGCGCCAGTCGCGCGAGATCACCGACCTCTTCGCCGGCGGGGCCGGCCTGCTGCTGCTCGTCGGCGCCGGGCTCTCGGCCCTGTGGTTCCGGAGGGTGGCGTGAAGGGCTGGACCGCTGCCGCCCTCCTGCTCGCCGCGCTGGCGGCCGCTCCGTCCGCCGCCGCGACCAACGAGTGCCGCGGCCTCAACCCGTGCGTGAAGGTCGCCGGCCCCTGGGTCGTCGTGCCGGCGCAGCGCTCGATCCCGCGGCCTCAGGCGCAGTTCCAGCTGACCTGCCCTCGCGGCTTCGTTGTCGCGGGCGTCGACGCCGAGCTGAGCGACCAGGCGATCGACCTCGCCTTCCTCGGCGCCTCCGGGACGCCGGTCTCGCCGGGAGTGACGACGTCGCGCTCGCTCGTCTTCGTCGGGTCGTACGCCGGTGACCGGCCGCGGGCGCCGACCTTCCGGCCCCACGTCGGCTGCGTCCCGGCCTCGGGCGGCGGATCGCGCACGCCCACCGCCGTGCGGGCCGTCACCCCGCCGGGCCATCCGGTGACGCGCCGCGTCGTCACGGAGCGCGTCCGGGGCGAGGCGACGGCGGACGTCGCCTGCCGCGCTGACGAGCGCCTGGTCGGCTGGTACGCCTCGCGCGGGTTCGCCACTCCCGCGCCGCCCGCGCCGGCGCTCGTCGCCAGCCTGTTCACGAAGGCGACCGTGCGCGGGAACGCCGTCTCGGTCCTGGCCCGCGCCGGCCGGGGCCAGGGCATCGTCCAGCTCGGCGCCCTCTGCGCAGGTGGCAGATGACCTTCGGCCACCCCTTCTTGCTCCTGACGCTGCTCCTGCTTCCGCTCGCGGCGCTGGCGTACCTCTGGCTCGAGCGGCGCCCGGCGAAGTACACGATGACCTTCACGAACCTGGACGTGCTCGCCTCGGTCGCGGGGCGCAGGTCGCTCCGCCGCTACATCCCGCCGGCGCTCGCCCTGCTCGCCCTCGCCGCGCTCTGCGTCGCGCTCGCCCGGCCGCACCGGAACGTCCTCGTCGCCTCCGACCGGGCGACGGTCGTCCTCGTGATCGACGTCTCGGGGTCGATGCGGGCCACGGACGTGAAGCCGACCCGGCTGGCAGCGGCGCAGGCGGCCGTGCGCACGTTCCTCGACAAGGTGCCCGCGCACGTCCGGATCGCCCTGATCGCGTTCGCCGGCGACCCGCAGGTGGCGGCGCCGCCGACGACCGACCTCGACGTCGTCCGCCAGGGCCTGGACAGCCTCGGGTTCTACTCGGGCTACGGCGGCACCGCCATCGGCGACGCGATCGCCGCGGCCGTCGACCTGGTCAAGCCGCAGAACCCGAACGGCACCCAGACCATCGCGTACACGACGATCGCCCGGAACGCGAAGAGCCCGGTCTCGATCCTGTTCCTGTCCGACGGCCACCAGACCCGCGGCCTGCTGCAACCGCTCGAGGGGGCGTCGCGCGCGAAGGCGGCCGGCATCCCGGTGTACACGATCGCCCTCGGGACGCCGAACGGCGTGCTCAACCGAGACCAGAGCGGCGGGTTCGGCCCCGGCCCGGGATTCGGACCCTCCCAGATCCCCGTACCCCCGGATCCCGCCACGCTCCGAGCGATCGCCAGGACGACGGGCGGGCAGTTCTTCGACGCCCGCTCGGCGGAGGCCCTCTCCTCGGCCTACTCGCACCTCGGATCGGTGGTGGCGCAGGTCCACGGCAAGCGCGAGGCGACTAACGAGTTCCTCGGCCTCGCCGCGATCCTGCTGGTCGCAGCCGGAATCGGCTCGGCGCTCGTCGCGCCGCGCATCCCCTGACTCGCCGTCGCGTCAGGCGACGCGCCGGCGGCGCGCCGCGGCACCCAGGATCCGGCCGACGAGAAGACCGCCCAGAACCGAGACGACCAGCCAGGCCGCGATCGCGAGCGCCAGGAAGACGATCCACTGCGGCATTGCGCAACGGTAGGCCCGGGACCGGACGGTATCCGCGTGCGCGTACACTCGGGCGGTGGCGGCGGTCTCGCCCCGACGGCAGCACGCCCAGGCGTTGTTCGCTCCGCTCGGACCGACCTACGACCGCTACGCGCGCCTGCTGTCCTTCGGCCAGGACCCGCGCTGGCGCCGCTTCCTCGTCTCCTGCACGCGGGCGGGGCGGGGAGACACCGTGCTCGACGTCGCCACCGGGACGGGAGCGGTCGCGGCCGAGCTGATCGCCCGCACCGGCTGCTCCGTCGTCGGGCTCGACCAGAGCGCCGAGATGCTCGCCGAGGCCCGCAGGCGGCTCCCGGCGGGGGTCGAGCTGGTCGAGGGCGAGGCCGACCGGCTCCCGTTCCCGGACGCGTCCTTCGCCGCCCTCACCTTCACCTACCTCGTCCGCTACGTCGACGACCCCGCCGCGACGATGCGCGAGCTCGCGCGCGTGGTCCGCCCCGGCGGCACGATCGCCGGGCTCGAGTTCGGCGTCCCGCCCAACCCCGCCGCCCGCGCGCTCTGGCGGCTCTACGTCGGCGTCGGGCTGCCGCTCGCCGGGCGCCTGATCTCCCCGGACTGGCGCGAGGTCGGCGACTTCCTCGGCCCGAGCATCGAGCAGCTCTGGGCCCGGCTGCCGCTCGACCGCCTGCTCGGGCTATGGCGTGACGCCGGGATCGAGGACGTGCGGTACCGGCGCCTCAGCCTCGGCGGCGGCATCGTCGTCTGGGGACGCCGCGGCTCGTGAGCGCCGAGGCGCGCCCGGCCTTCTACGCGCTGGCGCGGGGCAGCTGGCGCGACTACGTGACCGTGCTCCACCCTCCGTACACGGCGTGGCACCTGAGCTACGTCGCGATCGGCGCCGCGCTGGCGCCGGCGTGGCACCCGGGGCGCATGGGCGCGGCCCTGGCCGCCTTCTTCCTCGCGGTCGGCATCGGGGCGCATGCGCTCGACGAGCTGAACGGCCGCCCGCTCTCGACGCGCATCCCCACCCGCATCCTCGCCGGGGCGGCCGCGGTCTCGATCGGCGGCGCGATCGCGATCGGCATCGCCGGGGCGGTCACGCTCGACCTGTGGCAGCTCGCGTTCGTCGCGGCCGGCGTCGTCGTCGTGTGCGCGTACAACCTCGAGCTCGCCGGCGGCCGCTTCCACTCCGACGCCTGGTTCGCGCTCGACTGGGGCGCGTTCCCACTGCTGACGACGTACTTCGCGTGCGCAGGCCGGATCCGCTGGGAAGCCGTGCTCGCCGCCGGGTTCGCCGCCCTGACCGCGTACGGGCAGCGGCGCCTCTCCAGCCCGGTTCGCAGGCTGCGGCGCCGCGTGGCGTCGGTCTCGGGCTCGGTCGTGCTGGCGGACGGCACGAGGGAGCCGCTCACCCGCGAGACCCTGATCGCCGGCAACGAGGCGGCGCTCCGGGCGTTCGCGCTCGCCCACGTCGTGCTCGCGGTCGCGCTCGTCGTCCTCCGGGCCCGGTGACAAGCCGCCGTCGAGGGCGTAGGCTGACCGCCATGAAGGGGCGCGACAAGCAGAAGAAGCTGGCGAAGACGCCGGCGCAGAAGTCCCTGAAGGAGAAGCGCCAGGAGAAACGCGCCGCCAAGAAGCTCGGCGGCGCGTGATCGGCACCGGCCGGGACGGGTCCGGCTGACCTCCCCCCGGTTCCGTTTCCGGGCACGGAAAGCCGCCCGCTACCATTCGAGTTCCTTGGCAGGACCAGAGCACAGCGGACGGCTGCGCGTCCTCGGCTGGCTGACGGCCGCCGGAATCCTGGCCGCGCTCGCGCTCGCCGGCTCGGGCGGCGCGGCTCCGGCGGCCCCGCCCGCGCACCTCCAGCGCTCGATCCTGCTCGGCGGCGTGCCGGCCGCCCACGGCACGGCGTCGAGGGCCGCCGCGTGCGGCACCACGCCCGGCCTGATCTGCTCCCAGGTGCTCGTCCCGCTCGACCGGACGGGCGCCGTGCCCGGGACGATCTCGCTCCACGTCGAGGTCCTCCCCGCGCTGGGAGCGCCGAGGGGCGCTCTCTTCCTGATCGCCGGCGGTCCCGGCCAGGGCTCGGCGCACGTGTTCGGACTGGACAACGACCTCGCGGTTGCGACGTTCCGGTACATGTTCCCGAACTACACGCTGGTCGCGTACGACGACCGCGGCACGGGCGACTCGGGGCTGCTCGACTGCCCGGCCACCCAGGCCGCCGTCACCGCCGACCAGCAGCGCGCGGCGAACACGGCCTGCGGCGCGTCGATCGGCCAGGCGGCGAGCTTCTACAGCACGGCCCAGCACGCGGAGGACCTCGAGGCGGTCCGGCAGTCGCTCGGCTTCGACAAGATCGCCCTCTACGGGGTCTCGTACGGGACGAAGCTGGCGATGGCGTACGCGCTCGCCCACCCGACGCACGTCGAGCGGATGGTGCTCGCGTCGGTCCTGCCGCCCGAGTTCCCCGACCCCTACAGCGCGAACGTGATGCGGGACATCCCGGCGGCGCTGACGAGGTTCTGCTCGAACGGGAGCTGCCGCTCCGCGACGAGCGACTACGCCGGGGACGTCGTCGCCGTCTCGAACGCGCTCGCGGCCAAGCCGTACCAGGGCAAGGTGCTGCTCCCGAACGGCAAGACCGCCGTCAAGCGGATCGACGGCCTCAGCGTGATCACGACGCTCGTCGACGCCGACCTCAACCCCGGGATCGCCGCCGAGATGCCCGCTGCCGTCCACGCCGCCCGGGGCGGGAACATACAGCCGCTGCTGCGGCTCGCGTACCTGCGCGACCAGGGGTCGATGACGCCCTCGATCGACCTGAGCGGCGCGCTCTACGCCGCGACCGTCTGCCGCGACGGCCCGTTCCCGTGGACGCCCGACACGCCGATCCCCGACCGCCCGGCGATCCTCAACGCCGCCGTCGCCGCGCTCCCGTCCGGGACCTTCGGCCCGTTCGGCAACTGGGCGTACCGGCTCGGGAACGCCGACTCCTGCGTCGGGTGGCCGACCCCGGCCGGTGGCGCCGCCCTCGGCACGGGCCCGCTGCCGAACGTGCCGGTGCTGGCGCTCAACGGCGACTTCGACATGCGGACGCCCGCGGACGGAGCCCAGGCGGTGATCTCGCGCTTCCCGCAGGGGCGGCTCGTCGTCGTGCAGGGCGTCGGCCACGATCCGGTCGACGCCGACCAGTCGGGCTGCGCCCTCCAGGCGGTCCGGCTCTGGATGTCCGGCGGCACGCCGGCTCCGGTCTGCCCGCGGTCGGCGCCGCTCGTCGCCCCGGTTCCGGCACTGCCGGGCGGCAACAAGACTCCGAAGCAGCCGTGGAGCGCGCTCGCCACCTACTCGATCGCGTCGAGGACGCTCGCCGACGCCGAGGCCTCGGCGCTCCTCGCGACCTCGTCGCCGGTCGTGCCCGGCGTCTTCGGCGGCCGGCTCACGGTCGGCCAGGGCCAGGTCACGCTGACCCGGTACGCCGCGTCGCCCGGCGTGACGCTGACCGGGAGGCTGAAGGTCAACGGCAGCAAGCTTCCCCTCCGCTTCGAGGGGACGCTGACCGTCGCCGGCGCCTCGGCGGCGAACGGGATCCTCGGCGTGAGCGGCACGAGCGTGCGCGGCTCGCTCGGCGGCCGGCTCGTCGGCAAGTAGCCGCTGCGCTAGCCGAACCGCGCCGAGAACGGACGCGAGACCTGCGTGCCCTGCACGGTCAGGGTGATCGTCCCTCGGATGGTCAGGCCCTTCGCCGTCCTCGGAATGCGCCAGATGCAGCTCGCCACGCCGTTCGCGAGCACGTGCGTCGTGGCGACGATGCGCTTGCGGGCGAGCGTCGCGGCGCAGCTCACGGTGCCGGCCTTGACCGGGCCGCTCGTGTCGTTCTCGGTCGCCGCGAGCGACACCGAGAAGGTGCGGCCCGCCTTCGCCGGCTTCGGCGACGTCGTGAACGCCGTCACCGACAGGATGAGCCTGGTCAGCACCTGGTACGAGTAGAGCCCGTGGCCCGAGTCGGGAGCCGCGTCCCCGTGCGCGTTCGTGAAGTCGGGAGCGCCGGCGGCGTCGGTGCCGATCCCGGAGATCGCGAGCGTGACGAACTTGATCGCCTTCGTCCGCCCGAGATCGGACGCCGACACGTGGATCGTCGGCCCCGTCGACGGGTAGGCGTAGGTGAGCGACGTCTGCGAGGTCGCGAAGACGAAGTCGTTGTTCTGCCACTGGAAGAGGCCGACCGCACCCGACTGGAGCTGGATGACGTAGTCGGCGCCGCCGGTGTCGGGGTCGCCTGTGGACGTGTTGTTGTCGGTGTCGAGGAAGAGCAGGACGAGCATGTCGGGCGTGAGCGCCGGCCGGTTGCTGATGTTGATCTGGAAGGTGATGTTGCCGGCGTCGTCGTTCGACACCGCGATGCCGGTGATGTCCGGGGCGGCCGCGTCCTCGCCGATCGAGTCGATGAACGTCGCCGTGTTGCTCGAGGCGTGCGTCGAGCCGCCGAGCGCGACCGGAACCGCGACCAGCAGCGCGGCGAGGGCGGCTCCGATCGCGAGCTTCGGCTGCATTGGCCGGAAGCCTAGCGCGCCGATCCGCCGGGCCTCGTCCAAACGGGCGGTCCGGCGAGCACGAAGGCCCGCCGGACCGCCGCGTTCGAGGCTAGGTGTGCTTCAGGGCGACGACCGAGTCGTCGGTCGCGCCGACGACGTAGACGTCCTTCCCCGACGAGGAGGGGAAGACGGCCTGCGCGCCGGCAAGGCCGTTGCCCGCCGGGGCGGTGCAGCCGCCCGTGTTGGTCATGCAGTCGGCCTGCGTCAGGGCGCCGCCGTGCTTCTTGTCCCGGACGTAGGAGATGATCCCGGTGTCGGTCGTCGCGTAGGCGCCCTTGTTGTTCGAGGCGACGGCGACCCGGTTCAGGTTGGCGACGAACTGCGTCCCGCCGAGCTGGGCGATCGCGCCAGTCCGCTGGTCGCGGGAGAAGATCGTCACCGCGCCGCTCCCGCGGGAGGCGACGTAGACGTTCTTGCCGCTGCGGTCGAGGCCGATCCCGGTCGGGTTGTCGAGATCCGTCCCCGGCGTGCACCCGCCCGTGCCACCGTCGCTGAAGCACCCCTGGTAGACGAGCGGGCCCTGCGGCAGGCGGTTGAAGACCAGCACGGCGCCCGGCGAGCCGGACACGGCCGCGTACAGGTACTTGCCGTCGGACGAGAACGCCATCCCGACGACATCACCCGGGACGAACTGGTCCTCGCAGCCGTCGGTGCCGTCGTCGTTGACGCAGCCGGCGGTCGACGGGAAGTTGGGGTTGCCGGCCGGCAGCTGGGTCAGCTCGCCGCTCGAGGTGCTCCGCTTGAAGGCCGCGATCGTGTGGTCGCCGCCGACGTAGACGAAGTTGCCCCCGCCCGACGGGTTGATCGCGAGCGAGAGAGCGCCGGTGAGGCCGTGGCCGTCGGCGCAGCCGTCGCTGCCGTCCTCGTTGATGCACCCCTTGGCGCCGGGGTCCTGCGCGAACTGCTTCGAGTCCTTGTCCTTGAGCAGCATGTCGATCGCGTTGCTGCCGTTGCTGGCGACGTAGACGTTGTTGCTGACCGTGAGCACGTCGGTCGGCCCGAGGAGACCGTGGCCGTCCTGGCACGTGCCCGCGTCGCCCGTCTGGCTGACGCATGCCTTCTTGTGCTCGTCGCCCTGGGACTGCGTGAGCTGGCCGTTCCGGCCGCGCAGGAAGACCGCGAGCGCGTCGCTGCCTTCGGAGGCCACGAGGACGCGGCTCCCGTCGGAGGTGAGCGCGACTCCCTGCGGGTTGTCGAGCACGAAGCCGGCGCTGCAGCCGGCGGCGCTGCCTACGCAGTTGGTCTCGGTGAGGAGCTGGGGTGCCGACGCGGCGCCGGCCAGCGCGGTGACGACGAGCAGGAGCGCTGCGACCAGCGCCGTCAGCAGCGTCGCCCTCTTGAATCCTTGCGAGAATCTCTTCACTGAACGAAGACCCCTTTCACGTCTAGGCATCGGGTATCGAATCCTTTAAAGAGGTGGGACCGCAGATGGTCGAGCGGCGGAATCGACCCGGGAGTATAGCGCCCGACTCGGCCGATTCTCGCGCCCGAACGAGATCTTTACCTCCTCAGAGCGGCGGTTTTTCGGCCGTTCGGCGGGAGCGGCCGCGTGCGCGGCCGCTCCCGCCGGGTGGGGGCTCAGTCGGTGCCGCCGCCGCCGCCACCGCCGCCGCCGCCGGTGCCGCAGCTGGTGAACGACTCCACGGTGCCCGTGCCGGGATGGCCCGGGTCGTCCGAGTAGCCTGCGTCGGTTGCGACCGTCGCATAGCCGACGACGGTGCCGGTGATCGTCGATCCGGACTGGATCACCGAGTCCGTCACGAGGACGATCGTGTGGGCGGGAAGCGGCCCGGCCGGCGGGTTGGAGCTGTTCCCGGTCCTGGTCGTGAACGAGCCGCAGAGCGGCGAGTTCGGGTCGAGACTGGCGGCGAAGCCCTTGAACGACGCCGGAGCCGTGTAGTCCGCGACTCCGAACTGGACGAGAGCGTTCTTCTTCCACCAGTCGGCACCCCAGAACATCACCTTCGCGCCGACCGTCGTGTTGCCGTAGTCGTTGCTGATCACGAACGCCTGATCGACGCCGAGCGTGCCGTTGACATCCGGCTTGCCGGCGCCCGCGGTCCCGACCAGGACTGCAGCCGAAACGAGCATCGCCACGCACACGGCGATGCGCTTCGGGTGTCCTCCCATCCTCGACCTCCTTGTCGGTGCACTCCCACACGAAGCAGTGGGACTGGGGCTTCATCGGCCGCAGCCCATCGGAGGACGACCATCGAACGAGGGAGACGCGCCGGCGCGGTGTTTCGCAGCGCTCCGCGCGGGAACAGGCTCGAGGTCGTGGAGACCACGAGGCAGCTGCACGAGGATCGCGAGACCGCCCTGCTCCTGCTCGGGTCGCTGGTCGAGACCGCCCTCAACGACCTCGATATCTGCAACCCGGACGAGCGTGAGCTCGCGACGATGCTGATCGAGGTCCGGGAGGCGACGGAGGATCTCCTCGCGCGGGCCGGTCAGGCCGGCTGACGGGCCCGGCCGTCGTCAGGGTCGACGGAACAGGAGGAGGTCGGCGCTGGTCCGGATCTCCTCGAGCACCTCGTGCAGCGCTGCGATCGGCCCGGGCCGCCCGTCACGGCGGAGGTTGCGGACGTGCGTGTAGTGCGGGACGAGCAGCTCGAGGAGCTCCGTCTTCGCGCGCTCCCACTCGCCGTTCGTCCGTGCGGCGGTGACGAGCGGGACACCGGCGGCCAGGAGCCTGGCCGCGCCCCCGCGCCGCACGCGCGCTCGCGTTCATGACGAGCAGCACCCCGGCGAGCATCAGGCTCGACGCGCCGAGCGCGGTGAGGTACAGGCCCCACCGCAGCGAGGTGGCCCGGTCGCCGAGATGCTCCAGGTCGTCGAGGTGGCTGAGGTGACGCGTCACGATGACGATCGCCGCGACGCCGACGAACAGCGGAACGACCGCCAGCCACCGGCTCCACCGGCCGACGAGGGCGACCAGCGCCAGGGCCGCCACGAACGTCAGCGGCAGGATCGCCGCGTCGCTCGGGCCGTCGATCCCCCCAGCCCCGTACGGACGCCAGGGACCGAGGGCGCCGGCAACGAGAACCGGGAGGCTGACGAGAGCCCACCAGAAGCTTCCCGGTACGACCATCGAGCCCGGGCCTGAGGGACGGCCGAGAGCGGATGGGCGCGGCTGGGATCGAACCAGCGACCTCCCGCGTGTGAAGCGGGCGCTCTCCCGCTGAGCTACGCGCCCCGGAGGGAGACAGGCTAGCGGGTCTCGTCGAAGCCGAGCGTCACGAACTCGTCGTTCGGCACCCAGCCCAGGCCGCTCGCCAGGCGGTTCGTGAAGTTGAACATCGCGGTGACCTCGGCGATGTCCATCACGTCCTCGTCCGTCCAGCCCGCCTCGCGCAGCGCGTCGACGTCGGCCTCCGTGCAGGCGGAGGACTGCTCCGTGAGCTTGACCGCGAAGTCGAGCATCGCGCGCTCGCGGGGCTCGAGGTCGGCGTACCGGTAGTTCGTCCGCAGCTGCTCGACGAGCAGCGGGTCGCCCGTCAGCTTCCGCAGGAAGGCGCCGTGGGAGACCATGCAGTAGTGGCAGCGGTTGACCGTCGAGACGACGACGGCGACCATCTCTCGCTGGATCTTGCTCAGGCCCGACTCGCCGCGCATGAGCTCGTCGTAGAACGCGTTCCAGAGCTCGAGGTGCTTCGGCCGAAGCGCGTAGACGCGGAGGACGTTGGGGACGAAGCCGAGCTTCTCGTCGGCCTTGTCGAAGAGCGGCTGGATCTCGGCGGGCGCGTCGGCGTCGGGCGGGACGCGAAGCCACGCGAGCGGCTTCTTCATGATCGCCACGGGGCGATTCTAGTCGGGGCGGGAGTCCGGCCGGCGCGTGACGACGAACGCCTCGTCGTTGAACCAGAGGCCGCCGTGCCGCTGCAGGACCTCCTCCATCGTCTCGCGGTAGGCGTCCGGCCCGAGCGCCTCGAGCCGCTCGTCCTCGATCTGGTTCACGTAGATGACCGCGTTCCAGGCCGCGAAGAGCGTCGACGTGCCGATCCGCTCTCCGATCTCGGAGGGCAGCGTGTGCATCTCGAACCGGAAGACCGCGTCCTCGTCCGACGGGTTGGACAGGTCGAAGTCGGCCGCCTCGTCGCCGAGCTCGGCGGTCAGCACGCGCAGCAGGTCGCCGCGACCGACGGGGAACGGGTCGTCGTCGGGCCAGATCGTCCGGGCCGCCTCGAGCCCGGGGTCCCGGCCCCACGACTGGATCGTCAGCATCCGTCCACCGGGCGCCAGGCTGCGCGCGAGCGGGGCGAGGATCTTCTGCACCTTGAACTCGGGCGCCGTCCGCGACCGCCACGGCTGCGAGGTCAGGACGAGGTCGTAGCGCCCCGGATCCTCGCGCTCGCGCGGGATCACGTCGTCGAGCAGGAACTCGTAGTCCGCCCGGTAGAGGACGAGCACGGACGGAACGGCGTAGACGGGGTTGCCGGTCCGGGGGTTCGGCGTCGTCGCCCAGCCGTGCGCGAGCAGGTCGTCGAGCGCGTCGATCTGCTCCCCGAACTCGTGCGCCGAGGTTCCCTGGAGCCGCACGACGTGCCACTCGAGCGCGGCGGCGCGGTCGGGCTCGGAGGGGATCAGGCTCGGCGCGTCCGCGTAGTTCAGGTTGGTGACGACGAGCACGGTGTGCGGGTGCTCGTAGAAACGGTCGGGCATCTTCTCCAGCCCGAGGCGCACGTCCTCGAGGCTGATCTCCTTCGCGACCGCCAGGAGCGGGACGGTCGGGAAGTAGCGGTGCACGGAGCGGATCAGGCGTGAGAGCACCGTCCCGTCCCCCATCCCGGCGTCGAAGAGCCGGAGCGCCGGTGGCGTCGGCCGGACCCGCATCAGCTCCTCGGCCGCGCGCGCGGCGATCTTGGACTTCTCGTTGCAGGTGCTGACGAACGTCAGGTACTTCTGCCGGTTGTCGTAGAACCTGAAGGGCGGGGCGACCGGTTTGGGCAAGGGCCCGATCGTCTCACACGGCGCGCACCGGGAGGCTCGCCGAGCCGCTACGATCGACGGGCCCGGTCGCGCTAGGCGGGGAGCTAGCGGTTCCCTGAACCCGCAATCCGCTCCAGCGGGGCCGAATACCGTCCGAGGGGCGGGTTCTTCGGGGCCTGGGCCCGAAAGCGCAGCGCTGACGGCCGGGTTCCGCGCACTGGGAGCCTTCGAACCGCGTCAGGTCCGGAAGGAAGCAGCGCTAAGGAGTTCCTCTCAGGTGCCGCGGTCAGGCCCGGCCCGAGCAAGCGGCTCGGGTTCCTCCCGGGGAAGTCGCTTCGACGCCGGTTGCGCGGCCGGGCGCTCCCGATCGCGCACCCTGGACGGCGGCGCGATTCTGCTTGAATCGCAGGGTGACCGCGCTCTACCGGAAGTACCGTCCGCAGGACTTCGACGAGGTGGTCGGGCAGGACGCGGTCGTCCGGACGCTGAAGAACGCGATCGCCGCGGGGCAGGTGCGCCAGGCGTACCTCTTCGCCGGGCCGCGGGGAACGGGCAAGACCTCGATGGCGCGCATCCTCGCCAAGGCGCTGAACTGCCTCCAGGGCCCGACGCCGAAGCCGGACAACACCTGCGCCGCCTGCGTCGCGATCACCAACGGCTCGTCGATGGACGTCGTCGAGATGGACGCTGCGTCCCAGCGCGGGATCGACGACATCCGCGACATCCGCGAGAAGGCGATGCTGCAGCCGGCCGGCCGTTACAAGGTCTACATCCTCGACGAGGCGCACCAGCTCACGGACGCCGCGTGGCAGGCGCTCCTGAAGCTGATCGAGGAGCCGCCGCCGCACCTGGTCTTCGTCTTCTGCACGACCGAGCTGGCGAAGGTCCTCCCCACGGTGCGATCGCGCTGCCAGACGTTCGTGTTCGCGCGGCCGCGGCTCCCGGACATGGTGAAGAAGCTGCGCCGGATCGCCGACGGGGAGAAGATCGACGCGCCCGACGCCGCGCTGTCGCTGATCGCGCGCAGCGCGCGCGGCGCCTACCGCGACGCCGAGTCGACGCTCGACCAGCTGGCGGCGGCGACCGAGGGCACGATCGCCGTCCAGGACGTCCTCCAGATGCTGGGCGCCGTGGAGGAGGAGGCGCTCTTCCGCCTGTGCGACCTGATCGTCGACCGCGACACCGCCGGCACCCTGACCTTCGTCGAGGAGCTGTCCGAGCAGGGGCAGGACATCGGCCGCGTCGTCACCGACCTGCTCGAGCACCTCCGGCACCTGATGCTCGTCCACCACCTCGGCGAGGTGCCGGACTCGCTGCCCGTCACCGAAGAGACGCGCGAGCGGCTCCGCGCCCAGGCGAACCAGCTGCCGGAGGCGACCGTGCTCCGGCTCTGCGACCTCCTCGCCGTGGCCGTCGACGACATGCGTCAGGGCGGCGACCCCCGGCTCCCGCTCGAGCTCGCCCTCGTCAAGGTGACGAGACCGGGGGCCGACCTCTCCGCGGAGTCGATGGCCTACCGGCTCGAGCTCCTCGAGCAGCGCGCCCCTTCCGGCCATGACACAGGGACAGTCCCTGTAACGGACCATGCACAGGCGCCGACGGAGCCCGCACCGGCCGCACCGCCGCCCGAGCCGCCGTCGCTGGAGCTGGAGCAGCTCCGCGAGGCGTGGCAGCGGTCGGTGATCCCGGCGATCGAGCGCCGCTCCATTCCGGCCGCCCCGGTGTTCGGCGAGGCCCGGCCCGCCGCGCTCGCCGACGACGTCCTGACGCTCGAGTTCCCCGCCTCGAACGCGTTCCACCGTAGCCTCGCCGAGGAGAAGTACGCGTCGCTGATGGTCGACGCCCTCTACGAGGTGACGGGACGCAAGCTCCGCCTGGAGTTCGCCACCGGGGAGAACGGGGACGCACCGGCGGCCGAGGATGCCGAGCCGGCGACCGAGGAGGACCTCGTCGCGCTCGTGAAGGAGACCTTCGACGCGCGGGAGGTGGACGAATAGTGCCCGGTCAGCGGTTCGACATGAACCAGCTCATGCGCCAGGCGCAGGAGATGCAGGCGCAGATGGCCCGCGCCCAGGAGCAACTCGAGAACGAGACGGTCGAGGCCTCGGCCGGCGGCGGGCTGGTCACGGTCAAGGCGACCGGTACCGGCGTCATCCGAGAGATCAGGATCGACCCGAAGGCGATCGACCCGGACGACCCCGAGCTGCTCGAGGACATGGTGCTCGCGGCGGTCAACGAGGCGCTGCGAGCGGCGCAGGCCCTGGCGGAGTCGAAGCTGGGCGGCTCGCTCGGCGGGCTCGGCCTGCCCGGCCTCTAGCCCGCCTCAGTCGCGGACCGCCTCGGGCAGGATCCGCATGTCGACGATCTCGTAGCCCTCGAACTGGGGCATCGGCAGGCCGGCGTTCCGGAGCGCCTCCTGAACCTCGGGCTCCTCCGCCATCGCGTGCCTGCCCTCCTCGTTCTCCCAGAGGTTGATCACGAGGATCCCGTCGTCGGTCTTCGCCGCGATCGTGCCGAGCCCGCCGTGCTTCGGCGCGAGCCGGCGGCCGACCTCGCGGATTCCCTCCAGCTTCTGCGCCAGCTCGGCCGGGTCTCCGGTCATGCGCATCATCGAGACGACTGCCATCGGACATGCCTCCTTCGTCGGGGTCGGGGCGTAGCCTAGGGTGTTCGTCGTGCTCTCTCCAGCGGTTCAGAACCTCGTCGCGCAGCTCACGCGCCTGCCCGGTGTCGGTCAGCGGACGGCGCAGCGGCTCGCCTTCCACCTGCTCAGGGCGTCGAAGGACGAGGCGCTGGCCCTGGCCGCCGCGATCGAGGAGGTCAAGGAGCGCGTCCGCTTCTGTCGCGAGTGCGGGAACCTGACCGAGGAGGAGGTCTGTGCGATCTGCCTCGACTCCCGCCGGGACCACGCCGTGATCTGCGTGGTCGAGCAGCCCGTCGACCTGATCTCGGTCGAGCGGACCGCCGAGTTCCGCGGCCTCTACCACGTGCTCGGCGGGGCGCTCTCGCCGATCGACGGCGTCGAGCCCGCCGACCTGCGCATCGACGAGCTGATCCGCCGGGTCGAGCGGAACGGCGTCGAGGAGGTGGTCGTCGCGACCAACCCGAACATGACCGGGGAGGCGACCGCCGCCTACCTCGCAGACCGCCTGCGCGGCCGGGTGCGCGTGACCCGGCTCGCGAGCGGGCTGCCCGTCGGCGGCGATCTCGAGTACGCCGACGAGGTCACGCTCGGCCGCGCGCTGGCCGGCCGTCGCGAGATGTAGGAAAAGTCCGCAAAGTGCGGACTTTCGCTCGCGGCCCTCTTGTGCGAGCTCCACCCGCCGATTAGATTCCCCGGCGTCGAACCGGTTGGCCCTCGGGTCAGCCGGTTCGGCTTTTTTGTCCCCGGTTCCATTAGGCCGTTTTCCGCCCCAGCTACGCTTCGCGGGCAGTGGCCGCCACCACCGACTTCGAGGCAGTTCCCGGGATCGCGCGCGCCGGCGAGCAGCGCGTCGGCACCGTGGTGATGAAGTTCGGCGGCACGTCGGTCGGCAACCCCGACCGGCTCCGCTCGGTCGCGCAGCGGATCGTCGGGGCGAAGGAGCAGGGCGGCCGCGTGGTCGCCGTGCTCTCGGCGATGGGCGACACCACCGACGAGCTCGTCGAGCTCGCCTACCGGATCTCGGACCGCCCGAAGCCGCGGGCGATGGACATGCTGATCTCCGTCGGCGAGCGCATCTCCTGCGCGCTGGGCGAGATGGCGATCGAGGATCTGGGGCACGAGGCGATCTCGCTGACCGGCTCGCAGGCGGGCATCGTCACCGACACCGAGCACACGAAGGCGAAGATCGTCGAGGTGCGCGCGCGCCGGATCAACGAGGCGCTCGACGAGGGGAAGATCGTGCTCGTCGCCGGCTTCCAGGGGGTCTCCACCGGCCAGGAGATCACCACGCTCGGCCGCGGCGGCTCCGACACGACGGCGGTCGCGCTGGCCGCCGCCCTCGGGGCGGACAGCTGTCAGATCTTCACCGACGTCGAGGGCGTCTACACCGCGGACCCGCGCGTCGTGCCAGAGGCGCTCAAGCTCCCCGTCGTCACCTACGAGGAGATGCTGGAGATGTCGGCGTCCGGCGCGAAGGTGATGGCGCTACGCTCAGTCGAGTTCGCCCGCAACCACGGCGTGCGCCTGCACGTGCGGTCGACCTTCAGCGAGTGGGAGGGCACGTGGATCGAGGAGGAGGACGAGCAGCTGCTTGAGAAGGCGATCATCTCGGGAGTCACCCACGACACGTCGGAGGCGAAGCTGACGCTGATCGGCGTGCCCGACCGTCCGGGCGTCGCGGCCCGCGTCTTCCGGGCGCTCGCCGACGCCGGCGTGAACATCGACATGATCGTGCAGAACGTCTCGTCGGACGGGCTCACCGACATCTCCTTCACCCTGCCCAAGTCGGATCTGCCGGCCGCGGAGCCGATCCTCGAGGCCGGCTGCCGCGACGTCGGCGCGGCCGGCTGGTCGCAGGACTCCGACATCGCCAAGGTCTCGCTGATCGGCGCGGGGATGCGCTCGCACCCGGGTGTCGCGGCGGACATGTTCGAGGCGCTCGCCGAGGCCGGGATCAACATCGAGATCATCTCGACGTCGTCGATCCGGATCTCGTGCGTCGTCCGGGCGTCGGAGGTCGAGCGGGCGGTGCAGGTCGTCCACGACAAGTTCCGGCTCTTCGCCGAGGAGCGCGCCGGTGGCTAGGGTCGGCGTGGTCGGCGCCACCGGGGCGGTCGGGACGGTCACGCTGGAGCTGCTGGCCGAGCGCGGCTACGACGACGTGCGCGCGTTCGCCTCGGCCCGGTCCGCGGGCTCGCGGGTCGCCTTCGGTGGCCAGGCTCTGGTGGTCGAGGAGGCGACGCCCGAGGCGCTCGGCGCCGGCGACCTGGACGTCTGCCTCTTCTCGGTCGGCACCTCCGCCTCGCGCGAACTCGTCCCGCACGCCGTCCGCGGCGGGGCGATCGCGATCGACAAGTCGTCGGCGTACCGGCTCGTGGACGGCGTCCCGCTCGTCGTGCCGGAGGTGAACGGCGCGCGGGCGGCCGAGAACGAGGGGATCGTGGCCAACCCGAACTGCTGCACGATCCCGCTCACCTGCGTCCTCAAGCCGCTGCACGAGGCGGCGGGGCTTCGCCGCGTGCGCGTCGCCACGTACCAGTCGATGTCCGGCGCGGGTGCGTCGAACATGCAGCGGCTGGCGGCGACGCAGCCGCACGAGCTCGACCTGCTGATGGAGTGGGACTTCGACGGCGAGGAGTTCGACGAGGAGTCGAAGCTCCGCGAGGAGACGCGCAAGATCATGGAGCTGCCCGAGCTGCCGATCAGCGCCGGCTGCGTCCGCGTGCCGGTCATGGTCGGGCACGCGGAGACGGTCTGGGTGGAGATCGAGTCGCCGCTCTCGGCCGACGACGCACGCGCCCTGCTCGGCGAGGCGCCGGGCGTGCGCCTCGAGGACTTCCCGTCGCCCGGCAAGGCGAAGGGGATCGACGACGTGCTGGTCGGCCGCATCCGCCGGGACCCGACGGAGGAGAACGGGATCGTGCTCTTCCTCGCCTGCGACAACCTCCGCAAGGGCGCGGCGCTGAACGCGATCCAGATCGCCGAGTGGCTGCTGAGCCGCGCGGCCCTCGCGGCCTAGCCCTTCTTCGACGCTCGTCCCTTCCGGCCTCGTCCGGGCTCGTGGCGTTTCACACCCAGTCTCTGAGACTGGGTGTGAAACGGTTGCGTAACTCTTTGTCCACAGGGGTCCGAACGGTGCTAGGCCGTGCGGCCGTAGTACATCTGCTGCGCCATCGCGCTCAGCTTGTGCCCGGGCTCGGAGACGTAGGTGAGCACCGAGTTCATGCGCGGGGTCGGGCCGCCGACCGGCGGCACCCGGTGGAGCGAGTAGCGGCCGCGGAAGAAGGCGAGCGTCCCGGGCTCGCTGGCGAGCAGCTTGACCCGGTTCGAGGTGCCCCGGAGGACGTCGCGGACGTCGTCGTAGTGCTCGTCGCCCGGCTCGCGGACGAGCGGGACGTACTCGAAGTCGCCGCCGGTCTCGGGGCGCTGGATCATCAGCGTCACCGAGAACTCGCTCTGGTCGAAGTGCCAGCCGAGCTCGTCGCCCTCCTCGTAGACGGTGAGGTTGCAGCCGTCGAGCCGGTCGTCCGAGCGGTAGAGCACGTCCTTCTCCAGCACGTCCGCGACGAAGCGGGTGACGTCGGCCGACTCGTAGATCGCACGCGGCGCGAAGTCGTCCGGGAGCAGGTCCATCGCCACCGCCTTCTGCGCGGAGCGGACGAGCATCCGGCGCGGATGGTCGGCCGGCAGCGACTCGTCGATCTCGTCGTCGAAGTAGGCGTTGTGCGTCGCGTCGTTCGGGTACCCGCGCGACGCCAGGCTCCGGGCGTGGTCGACCATCTGCGCGACCGCCTCGGGCCGGACGAAGCCGTCGAGCTTCACCGCGCCCTCGGCCCGCAGGGATGCGCGGCAGCGCTCGACGAGCGCCGCGTCGAGCGGATAGCGGTCGAGGTCGACGATGCGCTCGATCACGGCGGGAAGCCTACGGCCGCTGCGGAACCGGCGCCGGCGTCAGCGCCTCCTTCAGCGCCCGGAACACCCGCGCGCTCATCCCCTCGTGGACGTGGAGCAGCCCGCCCAGCTCGAGCCGCGCCAGCTCGACCCGTCCCTGCACGCGGACGGTGCGGAACCCGAAGTCCGCCAGGAAGTCCGACGGGAAGACCGTGCGGTGGACGAGGAACCGCTCGTAGGTCGACTCGCCCTCCGGGTAGCGGTAGGCGAAGGCCTCGAGCGCCTTCGCGCCGCGGTCCTTCGCGTCGCCGATCGCGGCGAGGAAGAGCGACTGCATGACCCACGGCGTCGCGGCGTCGACCACGTACGCGCACGTGACGAGCACCGCCTCGGGCGAGGGCGGCCCGGCCGGCAGCTGCGCCGCGCGCGGGAAGAGCTCCGACGGCCCGTACTGCATCGACCCCAGCAGCCGCCCGTCGCTGTCGTAGTACACGGTCCCCCAGGCGCCCCACTCCTCCTCGGCCTTCTGGATCCAGCGGCGCTTGTCGACCGACCGGCCGCGGGACTGCCACCAGATGCACTCGTGGCACACGGACGGCGCCGTCTCGAGCGTCGCTCCCGTGAGCCCGGCGACACGGGGCGCCATCAGGCCGCTTCCAGAATCAGCTCGGTCGCCTCTGGCCTGGCGAAGAACCGGAGCGGGACGAAGGTCGTCCCCAGGCCCGGCGAGACGTGGAGCACCGCCCCGGCCCGCTCGTACAGCCCCTCGTTGTAGGGCGCCCGGGGGTGGGCGATCCGGAGCTTCCCGCGGCCGTACGGCAGGCAGATCTGGCCGTCGTGCATGTGCCCCGAGAGCACCAGGTCGAACGCCCCCTCGGGGAGCAGGTCGACGACCCTCGGGAAGTGCGAGAGCAGGATCCGGAGGTCCGCGGCCGGCTCGGCGAGCTCCCACGCACGGGTGGTGCGGCGCAGGTACGAGCGAGGGTCGACCCCGACGAGCTGCACACGCCGGCCGCGGAGCTCCAGCGTGACCGACTCGTCGGAGAGGAGCGTGCCGCGGCCGAGGTCGACCGCGCCGACCGGCCGGGAGAACGGGTCACGGCTGTCGGCGTAGTCGTGGTTGCCGAGCACGGCGTAGACGGGCGGCAGGCGCTCGATCAGGCGGCGGAGGCGGTCGGCTCCCTGCGGCCGCGCGAGCAGATCGCCGGTGAGCAGCACGAGGTCGGGCTCGCGCTCGGCCACCCACTCGACCGCGCGCTCGACCGCCCGGACCCCCGGCGAGGGCACCCCGAGATGGAAGTCGGCCAGATGGGCGATCCGCAGCCCTGCCAGCTCGGGCGGCAGCCCGGCGATCCGAACGGGCAGCT
>Ga0070741_10007143_pt1 | contig 23385 bp, 21 predicted proteins | sample Coa_R1_4_FD_66440 | JGI IMG/M metagenome (GOLD analysis project Ga0070741, IMG submission 66440) | Surface soil microbial communities from Centralia Pennsylvania, which are recovering from an underground coalmine fire - Coalmine... | ecosystem: Environmental > Terrestrial > Soil > Unclassified ...
TCGGCACGTGGAGAACGTGCTTTCCGACCATCGCCGCCTGCGCCGCGTAGCTGACCCACGACGGCCGGGGCAGCACGAGGTCGCCGGGGAGCGTCGCGAGCAGCGCGTACAGAAGCGGCTTGCTGCCGGGCGCGAGCACGATCTGATCCGGGTCCGTGTCGACACCGCGCCGCGTGAACCACCCGGCCAGGCTCGCTCGCGCCTCCGGCGTGCCCGCGACCGGCCCGTAGGAGTTCCGCGCGGCGTGCTCGGCCAGCACGCCTGCGACGGAAGGGAGAACCGGCAGCCCGGCCTCCCCGAAGCCGAGGTTCACGATCGGCCGGCCGGCGCGGCGAAGGGCCGCGACCGCCTCGTTGATCGCGAGCGTTGCCGACGGCGCCGGCGACGATCCGGTCTCGAGCGCAGACACCGCGGTCAGGCCGCTCCGGCTCGACCTAAGACAGCGTTAGCTTTACGGGCCCGTTCGTGCAGGAGTGCGCGCCCGGGTCGAGCGTGAACGTGATTGTCGCGGTCGCTCCCGCGCCTGTGAACCGGCCGGCCGCGACGACCTCGCCCTTCGCTTGGCCTGTGCCGAGGCTCTGCTCGCCGGTGAAGCTTCCGTTGGTGCGGATCGCAAGCGCCGGCACCGGCTGCCCCTGCTGCGGCTTCTTGTACGGCCCGAGGATGGCCTCGCCGCCGCCGCCGTGACAACGCCACGCGGCGACCCTACACCCGTGCCGGTCGCGGCTCAACCGTCGCTCAAGCAGCGCGCGGCTGCGGCGAGCGCAGCCGGGGCTCGAGGGCGACGTACGCGATGTCGACGACCAGGTTCAGCACCATGACGACGACGGCGAGCAGCACGACGCTTCCGGCGGTCACGGGCATGTCGCGGCGCACCGCCGCCTGCTGCAGGATCCCGCCGTCGCCGGGCAGGCCGAAGGCGGACTCGATGAAGATCACGCCGGTGAGCGCGGTCCCCGCGTTGACGCCGAGCATCGTCACGAGCGGGAGCGCGACGTTCTTGAAGACGTGCGCGCGCACGATGCGCCGCTCGCCCGCGCCTTTCGCGCGTGCGGTGCGGAGGTACTCCTCGTCGAGCTGCTCCAGCACTAGGGCGCGCGTCATCGCCGCGAAGAGCGCAGCGTTCACGACGCCGAACGTGATCCAGGGCAGCAGCAGGTGATACGCCCACTCGCCCACACCGTCGCAGCCCGTGTCGAGCGGCGCGTTCAGCGTGCAGTACCCCTGGATCGGCAGCAGCCGCCAGTGGTAGCCGAACACGTAGCTGAGCATCAGGGCGAGCCAGAGCGGAAAGACCGACAGCCCGATCAGGACGAACAGGTTGGCGGCACGATCGACGAGCGACCGCGGCCGGAGCGCCGAAGCGAGGCCGAGCGGGAGCGCGAGCAGCAGCGAGACGACGAGACCGCCGATCACGAGCGAAAGCGTCACGGGTGCGCCGCGCATCAACATCGACGTGACCGGCTGGCGCGTGAACGTCGAGTGCCCGAGGTCTCCGCGCGTGACGAGCCCCCAGAAGTACTGCACGTACGCGCGCGGCATCGAGCCGTGGAACTGGTTCGGGTCGAGGACCTGCCGTCGCCCGGCGCTCGTCGTCGGCAGCACGAAGAACGCAACGAACGCGGCGAGCGTGATCACGACGAACAGACCGGCGCTCGAAGCGAGGCGGACGAGCACGTACCGCGTCATCGTCCGAGCCTAATCCTGTGCGGCTCCGAGCCCATGCCCGCGATACGGACGTATCGCCATGCCGGATCCGTCATAAGCGGGCCGTAAGCCGGCCCTAAGCGCTCCCTCCGAAGCTCCCTCCGTCCGACCGCCGCACACAGAGCGGCGGCACCGAGAGGAGGAGCACATGATCCGCACAGGCGACACGATCGAGAACCCCGTCACCGGCGAGCGTATGACGTTTCGCAAGACGGCGGCCGATACAGGCGGCGAAGCCGTCGTCGTCGAGGTCGTCGTCAAGCCGAACGGCGCGGTCGCCGCCGCGCACGTCCACCCGATGCAGGAGGAGCGCTTTCAGGTGCTGCGCGGAACGCTGGGCTTCCGCATCGGGCGCGAGCAGCTCGAGGCAGGCCCCGGGCAGCGCCTGACCGTTCCCGCCGGCACCGCGCACAAGTTCTGGAACGCGGGCGAGGACGAGGCGCACTTCATCTGCGAGGTCCGCCCCGCGCTGCAATTCGAGCAGCTGCTCGAGACGATGTTCGCGCTCGCCGCTGACGGGAAGTGCAACCGGAAGGGCATGCCGAGCCCGCTGCGGCTCGCGGTGATCGCCAACCACCACTTCGACACGGTGCGCCTGCCGTTCCCGCCTGCGTTCGTGCAGCGGCTCGGCCTCGCGCTCGGCGCGCCGGTCGGGCGGATTCTCGGCTTCACGCCGACCTACGAGCCCGCCGCCACGTCGATCCCGATCGCCGTCGGGGTGTAGGGCGTTGCGCCGCCGCTTTCTGATCGCTCTGGCCGTCAGCGCGCTGCTCGCGCTCGCGCTGCTCGGCGTCGTCCTGCAGGCCACCCGTCTCACCGAAAGGAGCCTCTAAATGTCCAACCGCTTCGAACGCCTCATGGCGCTCACCGGAGTCGCCGCAGTTGCACTCTGGATCGCCGGCCTCGCCGTCATGAACGGCATGAGCGACTCGATCTCCGACAGCGCCACCGACGCGCAGATCCTCACCTGGGCTCAGCACAACACGACCACGCTGATCGTCGGTGCCTGGCTGTTCGCGATCGGTTGCCTTTGCTTCCTGTGGTTCGGCGGCGTGCTGCGCACCCGTCTCGCTGCTGCCGAGGAGTCGTCGACCGTCTCGACGATCGCCTTCGCAGGGCTCGTCGCAACCGGGATCTTCGGGATCCTGATCCCGCTCGGCGACTTCGCGGTCGCGATCAACAAGAACGACGTGAGCGCCGCGACCGCAGGCACCCTGCATCACGCCGGCGACATGTTCTTCGCCGGTGCCGAGCTCTCGGCGATCGTGCTGCTGGCGGGCGTCGCCGTGCTCGGATTCCGGGCCGCCGCCGTGCCGCGCTGGTGGGCCGCGTTCAGCACGCTCGTCGCGATCGTGCTCGTGATCGGGCCGATCGGGTGGGCGGCGCTCATCTTCGGGCTTCCCGTCTGGACGCTCGTCACGAGCGGGCTCCTGCTGCGGGCGCCACGGGCGCGGCGGGCCGCCGTCCCGGCTCCGGCCGGCGCCTGAGAATCGGTCGGGGCGTGACGCGGACGGCGTCACGCCCCGACTACGATCAGATCGATGGCGGCCGCCACGGAGACCCGCACCGCGCTCGTCGAGGATCTGATCGCGCGGTTCCCGCACATCCCGGCCGAGGCGGTACTCAAGGAGGACCTGCTCCGCACCGGGATCGCGTTCGACGAGTCGGCGCTCACCGACAACCTCGACGGCGAGGTGAAGCCGAAGTCGTACTTCATCTTCTCGTTCGACCAGAAGCCGCTCGCGGAGCTCGGCGAGGCAGCGAAACGCCGCCCGCCGGAGGAGCTCGCTCTGACCGGCGGGCCGCACGCGCTGCGGCGCACGATCGTCTCGGTGCGCGTCAACCCGGGCTCGCCGTACGCCGTCGCCCGCGACGAGGACGGCGCGCTGCGGATGACGCTCGACGGCCGGCCGCTCGCCGATGTGACGCTGCCGCCGATGCCCGAGTACTACCGGCACGAGCTCGCGAACGGAAAGACGGTGATGGAGACGGCGCCGACGATTCAGTGGGGCTACCTCATCTACCTGACCGTGCTCCGCCTGTGCCAGTACTTCGGTGCGAAGGAGGAGTGCCGCTTCTGCGACATCAACCACAACTGGCGCCAGCACAAGCGCGAGGGTCGGCCGTACACGGGGGTGAAGCCGGTCGACGACGTTCTCGAGGCGCTCGCGATCATCGACCGCTATGACGAGGGCCGAGCGTCGAAGGCGTACACGCTCACCGGCGGCTCGGTCACGAGCACGGTTGACGGGCTCGCCGAAGCGGACTTCTACGGCCGCTACGCGCAGGCGATCGAGGAACGGTTCCCCGGCCGCTGGATCGGCAAGGTCGTCGCGCAGGCGCTGCCGAAGGCTGAGGTGCAGCGCTACAAGGACTACGGGATCTCGATCTACCACCCGAACTACGAGGTGTGGGACAAGCGCCTGTTCGAGATCATCTCGCCGGGCAAGGAGCGCTATGTCGGCCGCGAGGAATGGCATCGCCGGATCTTCGACGCGGCCGAAGTGTTCGGCCCGCGCCACGTAATCCCGAACTTCGTCGCCGGTGTCGAGATGGCAAAGCCGTTCGGCTTCGCGACGATCGACCAGGCGATCGCCTCGACGACGGAGGGGCTCGATCACTTCATGAGCCGCGGCATCACCCCGCGTTTCACGACGTGGTGCCCTGAGCCGACGACGCCGCTCGGCCGTGACAACCCGGACGGCGCGCCGCTCGAGTACCACATCCGCCTGCTCGAGGCCTACCGGGCGACGCTCGAGCGCCACGGCTTGAAGCCGCCGCCGGGCTATGGCGTCGCCGGCGCAGGGCGCGCGGTGTTCTCGGTCAGCTCGTTCATGGACACGCTCGCGCCCGAAGAAGTGACCGAAGAGGAAGCCGTCCCGGCATGAACTTGCACTCGATCTGCGCGAAGGTCGACGGCGGTGGGCGCATCTCGGTCGAGGACGCGGCAACGCTCTGGCGCCATGCCTCGGACGAGACCCTCCAGTCACTCGCGCAGTCCGTGCGTGCGCGCTATCACGATTCCAGCCGCGCGACGTACATGGTGATGCGCATCGTCAACTACACGAACGTGTGCGTCGCGCAGTGCGACTACTGCGCGTTCTACGTGCTGCCGAACGAGGAGGGCGGCTACGTGCTCTCCCGTGACGAGGTGTTCGCGAAGATCGACGAACTGCTCGAGGCCGGCGGCGATCTCGTCGCCTTCAACGGCGGCTTCAATCCGAAGCTGCCGCTCGACTTCTACTGCGATCTCTTCTCGGCGGTGCGCGAGCGCTACGGCGACCGGATCGAGTTCTACGCGTTGACGATCGCCGAGTTCGTCTACCTCGCCGACCGCGCGGGGCTTTCGTACGTCGATGCCGCTGCGCGCCTGCGCGACGCCGGTGTGCACTGGGTGACCGGGGGCGGAAGCGAGATCCTGACCGAGGACTTCCGCAAGCGCCACGCCAAGTTCAAGTACACGGTGGCCGAGTACTTCGAGGCGCAGCGCGCGATCGTCGAGAGCGGCCTGCGGACGACGGCGACGATGGTGATCGGCTTCGACGAGACGCTCGACGAGCGACTCGAGCACCTGCAGCGCACGCGCGACTTCCAGGACGCCGCAGTCGCCGACGGCCACCAGGGTCTGTTCTCGTTCCTGTGCTGGACCTACAAGCCGTACGGCACGGCGTTCGGCGGCCGCGAGATCGAGCCGCGCGAGTACTGGCGGCACATCGCCCTCAGCCGCATCTTCCTCGACAACGTGAAGCACGTGCGCACGTCCGTGCTGACGTTGAACGAGGACGCGTTCAGGGCGCTCGCATTCGGCGCCGACGACTTCGATCTGCCGATCGAAGACGAGGTGACGCAGAAGGCGGGCGCGACGATCGACCTCGACCTCGACGCGCTGCTCGCGATCCCGCGCGGCCTCGGCTACGAGGTCGAGTACCGCCGCGCCGAGCGGCCCGCCGTGCTCGCGTAACTCGGTTCCCCGACGGAGCCGGGAACCGAGTTGTCTGTCTGAGACGGACCGCTTCAGACGTACAACCTGGTTCGAGCTGCGCCCGAGAACCAGGTTCAACCGTCCAGGAACGGCGCCCAGTCGGTGAGATCGACCGACCCTTCCACAGGAACGTCGTCGCGGGCGCAGACTGCGGACTGCAGCGTTCGACTCTCCTGCGTGTCGAGCCAGCTCTCGTACACCGAATCCTTCGCAAAGCGGCCGAGCACACTCTGGGCGACGGAGCGCGCGGCGTTCGGCGAGAGCGCGTAGAGCGGCAGCGGGGGGCCGAGCGGCGTCACCGCGAACCGGCCGTCGATGGTGTCGATCGCCCGGGTCTTCCCGGCCGGCAACGAGAACACCGCAGCCGGCGCGACCGTTGCCACCGCAAAGCCACGCATCGCGCCGCCGAGCCACGGCGCCGGTGCGTCGAGCGACACGAGCCGCACGCGGGTGGCCGCATATGTCATCTCGAAGTCCGCGATCTGGGCGGCGGTCGGCGGCTTGGGACGGAAGCGCTCCTCGATTCGCTCACGCGAGACCCGCTCGGAGATCACCGCGCGTGCATCGGCGAGCGTGAGCGGCACCGCTGCGAGGGACGCTCGGTAGCGCGCCTCGGAGCCGCCGAAGCGATCGCGCACGATCGCGCGCTCCGCGGCGAGCACCGTAGTGGGATCGACCGGCGACGCTTCGCGGAGCACGACCTGCTCGAGCAGCGCGCTCGCCGCCGAGCCAAGATCTCCCGTCACGGCCGCCGTGCGCGCAACTTCGCTCTTCAGGATCCGCGCGCTGCCGAACGTGCACCGCACGCCGGCCGGCAGCGAGATCTGTCCCTCGTCGAGCGACGCGTCGAACCCCTCACCGGCGGCCGCAGGCCCATCGCACAGGCTTTGGTCGCGCGCCCACAGATAGACGCACGCCGCCGCGGGCTTGTCGGCGTCGGCGCCCGCCGCCGAGAACGTCGGCCAGCCCCACGACCAGATTCCCTCGACCTTCGTCTCCGCCGCCACCTGCTTCGCCGCGAGCGCTTCGAGCTTCACGAGCTCGAGCCACGCGAGCCTCGGCTCGAGCCCCTGCCGGCCGCCCTGCCCCGGCGCCGACTGGAACTGCAGCTCGAGCGCGACGCGGCCCGCCGGGATCCCGATCTCGCCGAAGTGCGCGACGAGCCCGCGCATGCCGTTTCGCATCGAGCGGCTCGCGCGCGCCGGGCCGAGCTTGTAGAGCCCCTTCGGCCCCGGCGACGTGAAGTACACCTGGCGTACGAGGATCGACGCCTGCGCGGCTTGCCGCCACCACTCGGCCGCGTCGCCGCCCGTATACGGCGGGTTTGCGATCGTGATCGCCGTCGTCGCGCCGAGATCGTCGAGCGCCTGCAGCAGCGCGAGCACGTTCGCCCGGTATTGCGCGTTCGTCTGGGACCACGGTGTCTGCGTCTGCGCGCCGAAGAGCTCGTTCTCGGCGATCAGGGGCGTCGAGCAGCCGGTGACCTGCTGCGCGAACACGAACTCCTTCTGGGCCTTCTCCGCGATCGTCGACGGATCGGCGGGATTGCTCGGCGTGCCGACGCGATCGTTCAGATGCAGGTCGAAGAAGATCGTCGCGGCGCCGGCCGCGCGCATCGCCGCCGGCACCGCGGTGCCCGACGAGACGGCGAGCACCAAACCGGGCTTCGGCACGATCGGCGCGTCATGGCCGGCGTAGTCGACCCACAGCGTGCCGTTCGCGGGCAAGCCGCACGACGCAGTACGCGTTGCGCGCAGCGAGGTCGGCGCGAGCGCGACGACTGCGAGCGCGACGGCGGCGGCGCCCAGGAGCTTCACATGGCTCAGGGTAGAGCTGCGACCCGATCGCGTCCGACCAGCTCCGGCGAGGGGGCGCCGACGAGCTTCAGGGCGAGCAGGATCTCGTCGCGCAGCAGCTCGAGCACATGGCGCGCCCCCGCCTCGCCGTCGACGACGAGCCCCCAGAGCGGCGCGCGACCGGCGAGCACGGCGCGAGCACCGAGCGCAAGCGCCTTCACGACATCGGTGCCGCGCCTGATACCTCCGTCGACAAGCACCTCGACACGGCCGGCGCACGCTTCGACCACTTCCGGCAGCGCGTCGATCGTCGCGGACACACCGTCGAGCTGACGGCCGCCGTGATTCGACACGACAACGCCCGCGGCACCGTGCTCGCACGCGAGCGCGGCGTCCTCGCGTGTGAGGACGCCCTTCACGAGCACCGGCAGCCCCGACTCCGACGCCAGCCGCTCGACATCGCGCCACGTGATCGACTGCGACATCCACGAGAACGCCTCGAGCGGTGTGACTCCGCCCCGGCCGAGCGCGGCGACGGTCACGTCGTACGGCAGCGTGAACCCGGTGCGCAGGTCGCGCTCCCGCCGGCCGAGCACCGGTGTGTCGACGGTGAGCACGAGTGCGCTGAAGCCTCCGTCGCGTGCTTGCGCGACGAGCTCGCGTGTCACGCCGTCGTCGGTGAAGACGTAGAGCTGGAACCACCGGGACACACCCGTGGCGGCAACCTCGGAGGGCGCCGTCGTCGTCATCGTCGAGAGGCACATCCCGGTGCCGACAGCCGCAGCCGCGCGCGCCATGGCCAGTTCGCCGTCCGGGTGCGCGACCCGCTGAAACGCGACAGGAGCCACGAGGAGCGGCATCGAGAACTCCTGGCCGAGCACCGTCGTCTCGGTCGTGCACGCCGCGACGTCGACGAGCACGCGCGGGCGCAGACGCCAGCGGCGGTACGCCTCGACGTTCCAGCGCAGCGTCAGCTCGTCGCCCGCCCCACCCGCGTAGTAGCCGTGCGCGCCCGGCTCGAGCCGCTCGGCCGCGAGCTGCTCGTACTCCCAGACGTTGACGGGGCGCGGAGTGCTCACCGGCGCCGATTGAACCAGCCGCCGCGCGCCGGCGCGGGCTCCTCGCCGAGCGCGCGCGCGGCCGCTGCGACGTCGGCCGGCTCGAGCCGCTGCAGCTCCGCGTGGCCGAGCGTCTCGACATCCTGTTCCGCGAGACGTAGCGCCTGCGTGTTCAGCGATTGCTCGAACAGCGTGCGCGCAAAGCGCGCGTTGCCGAATGACTCGTCGCGCTCGGCGTTCGCGAAGATCGCGCGTACCGCGTCGACCGTTCCGTCGCCGAGCGTGTATTCCGCGTCGCCTGCGAAGCGCCCGAAGATCTGCACGAGCTCGTCGGTGGAGTAGTCCGGAAAGTCGATCTCGCGCGAGAAGCGCGAGCGGAGTCCCGGATTCGACTCGAGGAACCTGCGCATCAGCCGCGGGTATCCGGCAACGATCACGACAAGCCGGTGACGGTGGTCCTCCATCCGCTTGAGCAGCGTCTCGATCGCCTCGTCGCCGAAGTCCAGTCGGTCACCGTCGCGTGCAAGCGCGTAGGCCTCGTCGACGAAGAGCACGCCGTCGAGCGCCTTCCGGACCACGCGCTCCGTCTTGATCGCCGTCAGCCCGACGTACTGCCCGACGAGCCCCGCTCGGTCGACCTCGACGAGGTGGCCACGCCGGAGAAGCCCCATCGAGCGGTACATCTGCGCGAGCAGCCGCGCAACCGTCGTCTTGCCTGTGCCCGGGTTGCCGAGGAACACGAGGTGCTGCGTGGTCGCCACCTCGGAGAGCCCAGCCTCCTTTCGCCGGGCCTGCACCCGCAGGAATGCGACGAGCGCCTGCACCTGCGCTTTCACCGACTCGAGCCCCGGCAGTGCGTCGAGCTCCTCGAGGAGCTCTTCGAGCGGGCGCGCGGGCTCCTGCCGCCGCAGCACCTCGAGGTCGAGCTCCTCGCCGATCTGCGCCCGAAGCTCCGCCCCGAGCGCCCTCAGCGACTCGAGCGGGTTCGCCGGCATGGGCGGACCGTAGCGGTTGTCCGGGGCTTGCGAGCGCCGATGGGGCTGCTAAAGTTAAGTGTGTTAATGGTTCGTGTGCTTAACGATCCGGTCGCGACGGCAAACCAGCTCCGCCCGGTCGTACTGCGCCTGGCGCGCGAGCTCCGCCGGGAGATCCACTCGCTCGGCGTGACGGGCGGCCAGGTGTCGCTGCTCGTCGCGATCAAGAACGAGCCGGGCATCACCGCCGGGGAGCTTGCCGAGCGCGAGCGCGTCTCGGCGCCAGGCATGTCCGGCCATCTCGTCCGGCTCGAAGCCGCGAACCTGATCGAGCGGCGCCGCGCGACCGACCGCCGGCGTATCGAGCTCTTCTTGACGAGCGAAGGCGACAAGGTGCTGAAGTCCGTCCGGAAGAAGCGGACGGCATGGCTTGCCTCGCGACTCGAGCGCCTCACCGACGACGAGCGAGACCGCATCGAGAGCGCCGTCGACGCTCTCGCGAAGCTGCTGTGACGCTGTTCCGCCACGCTTCGCGCCGTACATTCGCCTCACTCCGGCATCACCGCAACTACCGCCTCTTCTTCGCGGGCCAGCTCACGTCGGTGGCCGGCACGTGGATGCAGAACATCGCGCTCGCATGGGCGGTCGTCCAGCTGGCGCCGCACTCGCGCGGGCTTGCGGTCGGTGTGCTCTCCGTGTGCCGCTTCGGGCCGTTCACGCTGCTCGGGCTCTTCGCGGGCGTCGTCACCGACCGCTTCGACAACAGGCGGACGGTGATCGTGACGCAGTCGGTACAGATGATCTTCTCCGCGGTGCTCGCGGCGATCACCCTGCTCGGCACCGCGTCGCTGTGGGAGATCTATGCGATCGCCGCACTCACGGGCACCGCAGTCGTCTTCGATGCTCCGTCCCGCCAGAACCTCACCTTCCAGATGGTCGGTCGCGACGAGCTGCCCAACGCGATCGCACTCAACTCGAGCCTGTTCAACATGGCGCGCATCTTCGGGCCGGCGCTCGCAGGCATGCTCATCGCTGCTTTCGGCGCAGGTTGGTGCTTCGCGGTGAACGCCGTCAGCTTCCTCGCCGTGCTCGCGGCGCTGCTCGCGATGCGGGTGGCCGACTTCTATCCGCTCGCCGACCGCCGCAGACCCACCATGTTGCGCGGCACGCGCGAGGGGCTCGCCTATGCACGCCGCAACAAGACGGTGCTCGTGATCCTCGCGATGATGGTCGTATTCGCATCGGTGTGCTTCAACTTCAACATCCTGCTGCCGCTGCTCGCGAAGAACACGCTCGACGCAGGACCGCGGACCTTCGGGATCGTCTCCGCGGCGTTCGGCGCGGGCGCGCTGATCGGCGCGCTCTCGGCGGCCGCGCTCGCGCGGGCGCGCTGGCGCACGATGCTGCTCGGTGCCGGCGGCTTCGGCCTCTGCGAGCTCGTGCTCGCGCCGGTGCACGGCACGGCGCTGGCGGCGTTCCTGCTCTTCGTCTGCGGGATCTTCTTCACGAGCTACACCGCGAACTCGAACGCGGCCGTGCAGCTCGCGAGCCCCGACCACATCCGCGGCCGCGTGCTCGGGCTCTACTACTACGCGTGGAACGGCCTCGCGCCGTTCGGGGCAGTGTTCGTCGGCTGGCTCTGCGACCGCGGCGGCACCGAGCTTGCGTTCGGGCTCGGCGGAGCAGCGGCGATCGGGATGACCGTGGTCGGAGCGCTGGCGATCAAGCCGCCGAAGCGGCGGCGGCGGCGCGCCCTCCGCGAACTCGCGACCTAGCCGGTAATGCCGTAGGATCGTCCCCGTTCGTTGGCGGAGTGCCAACCCAGGGAACGGAGGGGGTTCGACGGATGGCGCAGGTCGCGTTCCAGGGCGTCAGCAAGGTCTATGCGGACGGCACCCGCGCGGTCAACGACGTCAACCTCGAGATCAGAGACGGCGAGTTCATGGTGCTCGTCGGCCCGTCCGGATGCGGCAAGACGACCGCGCTCCGGATGGTCGCGGGGCTCGAAGACATCTCCGAGGGGCGCCTGACGATCGGCGATCGCGTCGTGAACCACGTTCCCTCGCGCGACCGGGACATCGCGATGGTCTTCCAGAGCTACGCGCTCTACCCCCACCTGTCGGTCTACGAGAACATCGCCTTCGGCCTGCGCCTCAAGAAGGTGCCGAAGGCCGAGATCGAGCTGCGCGTGAACCGCGCCGCGAAGCTGCTCGGGCTCGAGGAGTACCTGAAGCGCAAGCCGCGCGCGCTCTCGGGCGGGCAGCGCCAGCGTGTGGCGATGGGCCGCGCAATCGTGCGGGAGCCGGCAGCGTTCCTGATGGACGAGCCGCTCTCGAACCTCGACGCGAAGCTGCGCGTGCAGACGCGCGCCGAGATCGCGAAGCTGCAGTCCGACCTGAACGTGACGACGATCTACGTGACGCACGACCAGGTCGAGGCGATGACGATGGGCGACCGCGTCGCCGTCATGCGGAAGGGCGAGCTTCAGCAGGTCGACGATCCCCAGACGCTGTATGACCGCCCGGTCAACCTCTTCGTCGGCGGCTTCATCGGCAGCCCGGCGATGAACATGCTGGACGCGAAGATCGCGCAGCGGAACGGCGACCTCACGGCGACGATCGGCGAGCAGACGATCTCGCTCGGCACGGAGACGATCAGCCAGCGGCCGGGGTTGAAGGCGTACGCCGGGCAGAACGTCGTGATCGGAATCCGGCCCGAGGACTTGGAGGACGCGGCGCTCGAGACCGGCGCTCCCGCGGACCGCATCCTCAGCGGCCGCCTGGAGCTTCGCGAGGCGCTCGGCTCCGAGATCATGGCGCACTTCGCGATCAAGGCCGCGCACGCCGAGACCGACGAGATGCGCGAGCTCGCCGAGGACGCGGGCACCGACGAGGGGCCGCAAATCGGCGTGAAGGAGAACGAGGCGGTCGTGGTGGCGAGGTTCAGCCCACGCTCACGCGTGCAGGAAGGAGACGACGTCCGTGCAGTGGTCGACACGCGGGCGCTGCACTTCTTCGATCCATCGACCGGTGCAGGCATTTACGACGAGACGCCCCCCAGGAAAGGAGAACCTTCGTGAGGAAGCCCAGGGTCATCGTGCCCGCCGCTCTGGCGGTGCTCGTGCTCGCGGTGCTCGTCGCGACACAGATCGCAAGCGCATCGAGAACCAGCAAGTCCGGAGCGACAGCCGTCTCCGGCACGATCACCTTCGACGGGATCTGGACGGCGTCATCGGGCCAGAAGCAGTTCGCCGACGTGATCAAGGCGTTCAACAAGCTGTACCCGAAGGTGCACGTGAACTACAAGCCGGTCGGCAACAACCTGCCGACAGTGCTCGCAACCGCGGTCGCGGGCGGACATCCGCCCGACATGGCCGACATCGCGCAGCCCGGGACGGTGAAGCAGTTCGCGACCGAGGGCAAGCTCAAGCCGATCACGTACGCCACCTCTGCGATCAACAAGAACTTCGCACCGGCGTGGCGGCAGCTCGGCACCTTCAACGGCAAGCTGTACGCGCTCGTCTTCAAGGCGGCCAACAAGTCGCTCGTCTGGTACAACGTGCCCGCTTTCAAGGCGGCCGGTGTCACCGCGCCGAAGACGTTCTCGCAGCTGCTCAAAGACGCGCAGACGATCAAGGCGTCGGGCACCCCGGCCTACTCGATCGGCGGCGCCGACGGCTGGACGCTCACCGACCTGTTCGAGAACATCTACCTGCGCACATACGGGCCGGCGAAGTACGACGCACTGAGCACACACAAGATCAAGTGGACCGACCCGTCGGTCGCTACGGCGTTGAAGACGATGGCGAAGATCATCGGCGACACGTCGAACATCTACGGCGGAACGTCGGGCGCGCTGCAGTACGGCTTCAACGACTCTGTGACGAACGCGTTCGCGTCGCCTGCGAAGGCGGCGATGGTGTTCGAGGCGGACTTCGTCGGCGGCGTCATCACCTCGTCGACGAAGGCGAAGCCGAAGACCGGCTTCAACACGTTCACGTTCCCGTCGATCACTCCCGGGCCGGACGCCGGCGCGGTCGAGATCGCCGGTGACCTGTTCGTGACGTTCCGCGACAACCCGGCGATCGAGGCGTTCGTGAAGTTCCTCGCGTCGCCGCAGGCCGCCGAGGCGTGGGCGAAGCAGGGCGGGTTCGGGACCGGCAACCACAACGTGCCGGCGAGCATCTATCCCGACCCGATCACCCGCGCGAGCGAGGCCCCGATCCTGACGGCGAAGTCGGTCGTGTTCGACATGTCCGACAACCAGCCGCCGGCGTTCGGATCGACGACGGGCCAGGGTGAGTGGGGGCTGTTCCAGCAGTTCCTCAAGAACCCGAGCGACGTCGCCGGCATCCAGGCGAAGCTCGAAGCGGCGGCGAAGGCCGCGTACAAGAAGTAGCTCGTTGGGCGTTGGGGGAATCACTGCGGAGCCGCCGGTCGTGGCGGCTCCGCCCCCCGACTCCGAGCCCGGCAAGCTCGGCCGGTACCTCACGGGCGCGCTCTTCCTGACGCCGGCGATCTTCATGCTCGGCGTGTGGATGGTCTACCCGGCCGTCTACACGATCATCCGCAGCTTCTTCGGCCCGCAGGGCTTCTTCGGCACCTGGGTCGGGATCGACAACTACAAGACGCTGTTCACGACGTCGAACCTCGTGACCGCGATCAAGAACAATGCGATCTGGGTCGCCGTCGTGCCCGCGCTCGTCACCGCGATCGGGCTCATCTTCGCGGTGCTCACCGAGCGTGTCCGGTGGGCGGTCGCGTTCAAGACGGCGGTGTTCCTGCCGATGGCGATCTCCGCGTTCGCGACCGGCGTGACGTGGCGGATCATGTACCAGCAGGACCCAGGGCTCGGGGCGGTCAACGCCCTCGGGAAGACGCTGAAGGACATCGTGAGCCCCGCCGGGGTGCTCTCGTCCGCGGTGCCGTCGACGTCGTCGCTGCAGACGGCGAGCGGCGGTGCGCTCGTCCTGCACAAGCCGCTGCACCCCGGCGGCCTCGCACTCCTCGGGCTGACTGCGATCCCGCCGGACCAGGTGCCGCACGGCGCAAAGCAGGCCGTCACCCCGCCGACGAAGAGCGGCGACATCGTCGGCACCGTCTGGCGCGACTTCAAGCCGGGCGGCGGCAAGCCGGGCGTCGTCGAGCAGGGCGAGCTCGGCCTGCCGGGTGTCAGTGTCGACCTGCGGAACGCGTCCGGGAAGACGGTGCAGTCCACGTCGAGTGGCTCGGACGGCTCGTTCACGTTCAAGAACGTGCCTTCGGGGACCTACGAGGCCGCGGTATCCGCGAAGACGTTCGCAAAGCCCTTCGGCGGCTACGGATGGCTCGGGCCGAACCTGATCGTGCCGTCGCTCCTAATCGCCTACATCTGGATCTGGGCGGGCTTCGCAATGGTCGTGATCGCCGCCGGCCTCGCGTCGATGCCTCGAGACGTGCTCGAGGCAGCTCGTACCGACGGAGCGACCGAGTGGCAGACGTTCCGGCGCGTGACGGTGCCGCTGCTCGCGCCGGTCCTCAGTGTCGTGTTCGTCACGATGATCATCAACGTGCTCAAGGTGTTCGACATCGTGTACGCGCTCGCACCCGAATCCGAGTACGCGAAGGCGAACGTGATCGCGCTTGCCATGTACTTCACCGCCTTCCAGGGCGGCGGCAACTTCGGCGTCGGGTCCGCCATCGCGGTCTTCCTGTTCCTGCTCGTCATCCCGGTGCTGGCCTTGAACATCCGCCGCTTCAAGAGGGACGCCTGATGGCGGCCGCCACGCCTGCGCTCGAACTGCCGGCGCCGCGGGATCGCGTCGCGGGGAAGATCCTCCGCGTCATCGCGCGCGGGCCGGTGAACATCGTGCTCGCGGTGCTCGGCGTGCTGTGGCTCGTCCCGACCATCGGCCTCTTCATCACGTCGATCCTGCCCGCGTCCGACCTCGCGTCGAAGGGCTGGTGGCAGATCTTCTCCCACCCGAGCCTCGCAACGTGGTCGAACTACCATGCGCTCTTCCAGAACGGCGGGCTCGTGACCGCGCTGAAGACGACCGCCTACATCGCGGTCGGCAACACCGTCCTCGTCGTGATCATCGGCGCCATGGCCGGCTACGCCTTCGCATGGCTCGACTTTCCCGGCCGGGACTGGGCGTTCATCGGTGTGATCGGGCTGCTCGTCGTGCCGCTGCAGATGGCGCTGATCCCGATGTTCCGGCTGTACGACACGTTCCATCTCTTCGACACCTGGTACGGCATCGCGCTCTTCCACACAGCCTTCGGCCTGCCGTTCGCGATCTTCCTGCTGCGGAACTTCTTCGTCGGGATCCCGAAGGACATCATGGAGTCGGCGCGGATCGACGGCGCGTCGGAGCTCCGCATCTTCGTCCGGCTGATGCTGCCGCTCGGCCTGCCTGCGATCGCATCGCTCGCGATCTTCCAGTTCCTCTGGACGTGGAACGACCTGCTCGTGGCGCTGACGTTCGGCCAGAACACGACGCCGATCACGGTGTGGATCGCAGGCCAGCTGCGCGAGTTCGGTACGAGCATCGACATCATCGCGCCCGCGTCGTTCATCTCGCTGCTGATCCCGCTCGCCGTGTTCTTCGCGTTCCAGCGCTACTTCGTGCAGGGGCTGCTCGCCGGCAGCGTGAAGTAGTGGCGAGCGCGCGCTGCGCGATCGTCGGTAGCGGCCTCGCCGCACTCGCGACGTACACCACGTTGCGCCACGGCGGTGTGGCCCCAGAGGAGATCGTCGTCTTCGGGACGCACGCCGACCCGACGTCGGTGTGGGCACGCCGCGCTGCATCGATCCGCCAGCAGCACATGCGCTCGGAGTCGGACGGCCACCTCGCAGCGGCAGCGTTCCCAGGCCTCGCGGTGCGCGAGGCGGCGCGGCGAATCTCGGTTCGCCCGCTGCTGCAGACGGTCACGAACCGGTACCGGCCGACAGTCGACGCCTTTCTCGCGGACGCCGAGCGGCTGCGCTCGACGAGCGGGTGGGAACGGAGCTTCGTCGAGCGGCGCATCGCGCGGGTCCGCGCCGTCGACGGCGGCTTCCAGCTCGACGGGGAGGGCAGCTTCGCGCACGTGCTCATCGCGACGGGCCATCCCGGCCTGGCGCGGGTGCCGGGCGCGGTGCACGCGTACGAGCCGCACGAGTACGCGGCGCGCGTCGCGATCGTCGGCGCGGGGATGGCCGCCGCGACAGAGTGGCTGAACGCGCTCGCGGCCGGCTCCGAGGTCGTCTCGATCCGGCGCCGGGAGCCGCTCCGCCGGCCGCTCAACCTGCCGCGCGAGTACTTCTCCAAGCGGGGGCTCGAAAGCTTCCACCGGCTCGCACCGCCGCAGCGGGCGGTCGCGCTGCACGAGCTCTCCACCCCGTCGTATCCGCCCGGGGCCGCGTGGGACGAGCCGATCGACCGGGCGCTCCGCCAGGGGCGCCTGCGGATCGTCGGCCGCAGCTCGGACGACGCTCAGAGCACGGCGTGGGCCGAGCAGGTCATCTCCGCGACGGGGTTCACGGCCGGCTTCGCCGCGGACCCGCTGCTTGCAGACCTCGTCGCCGAGCACGCGCTCGCGACCCACGACCGCTGGATCGTGCTCGACTCCGACTCGACGGTTCCCGACCTCACCGACGACGTGCGAACGCTCTCGCTCGCCGGCGTCGCCGGTCAGTGGGCCTTCCCCGCCTCCGACACGATTGCGGGCGCGAAGTACGCCGCCCGCGCGTTTCTCCGCCGCGTATGTCGTACACGCTGATCGGCCGCATCCAGTCGAGGCTCCTGTCGGCGCTGCCGGCGCTGCTCGTCGCGCTCGGCATCCATCGCTGGTGGGCGATCGAGCTCGTCGCGCTGATGCTCGCCGTCGGGCTCGCGCTCGACGTGCTCGTCTACCACCGCGCGCTCGCCTACCAGCCCGGCTGGCTCGCCCTGCCGCTCGGCCTCCTCGAGCTCGCGATCGTCTACGCGGCGATGCGCGAGCTCACGATCGCCGCGCCTCTGCGAGGCGCATTGGGGCTCTACGCGCTCGCGTGGATCTCGGCGCAGGTCTTCGCACACGCCGTGCTGCCGCGCCTCCGGCTCGAGTACGCGGAGGCCGGCGGCGAGCCCGGCCGGCTCGGTGCGCTGACGGCGGTCGCGGTCGCACTGACCGTGGTGGGCGGCCTCGGCGGCGCCTACGCCGTGCGCCCGCCGACGGTGCACCTCCACGGGACGGTGCAGGGGCCGCTAGTGATCCGGCACGCCGAGACGCTCGTCGGCGGCGTCGTGAAAGGCGGCATCGACATTCGGGCCGATCACGTCACGCTCCGCAAGGTGACCGTCGTCGGCGGAACGTACGGCGTGAACGTCGAGCACGCGCAGCACGTGATGCTCGATCGCGTCCGGGTGCTCCACTTCACCCTCGACGCCGTGCGCGCGGTCGATGCCGGCGTGATGGTGAAGGACTGCTCCGTCACCGCGCCCGCGGGGCCGCTCACAACCGGTGTGCTGATCAGCTACTCGATGGGGCGCCCGATGAGCATGGTCTCCGGCTGCACGATCGTCGGCGTCCGCGAAGGCATCTCGACCCATTCGTCGATGGTCGACGTGATGGACAACCACGTCGTCGGCACGTCGGTGCGAGGGATCTCCCTGTCGGAGATGTCGATGGATCGCGCGAGCGGCAACGTGGTCGAGAGCGCGAACGGCATCGGGATCGTCTGCATGGACCACTCGATGTGCGAGATCGAGCACAACACTGTCGCCGGCGCAAAGGTCGACGGGAACGGCGACCCGAGCCGGCACGGCGTCGCGATCGAGGCGTACTTCTACGCGGAGGCAACGGTCGCGAAGAACACCGTGATCGCGAGCCCGGGCGGGGTCGCTGCGTTCGACCAGTCGACGATCGAGCGGTAGCCGCTCTATGCCCGCGAACTTCCAGCTCGTCGCCCGCACCGGGCATCCGAGCTTCCTCGACCTGCCGTGGGACGCACCGCTCGAGGAGTGGCGGTCGGAGCGGCTTGTCACCCTCATCCGCGGGATCAGCCGCCACGTCGTGCGCTTCGTCGAGTACGACGGCGCGCTCTACGCGCTGAAGGAGCTGCCCGAGCGTCCGGCGCGGCGCGAGTGGACGCTGCTGCGGCGCCTCGCCGACCAGGGCCTGCCGGTCGTCGACGCGGTGGGCGTCGTCACCGCGCGTGATCGCGATCTCGACGCGATCCTGATCACGCGACACCTCGAGTACTCGCTGCCCTACCGCGCGCTCTTCTCGGGCGCCGCGATCCCGGACCTGCGCACGCATCTTTTGAACGCGCTCGCAGAGCTGCTCGCGCGCCTCCACATCCGCGGCTTCTTCTGGGGAGACTGCTCACTTTCGAACGCGCTGTTCCGACGCGACGCCGGCGCGCTGACCGCCTATCTCGTCGATGCGGAGACGGGCGAGCTGCACGGTCGGCTCTCGGACGGGCAGCGCGGGTACGACCTCGATTTGGCCCAGCAGAACATCGTCGGCGAGCTCCTCGACGTCGACGCCGAGGTCGGACTCCCGTCCGATCTCGACCCCGACGAGACGGGCGAGGAGATCGTCCGGCGCTACGCGGCGCTCTGGAACGAGCTGACACGCGAGGAGACGTTCGGCGCACACGAGCGGTACAAGCTCGAGGACCGGCTGCGACGCCTGAACGAGCTCGGCTACGACGTGGAAGAGATCCAGCTCGACGCAACCCCGGGCGGGTACCGGCTGCGTCTCGATCCTCATGTCGTCGAGCCCGGCCACCACCGGCATCGCCTGCTCCGTCTGACCGGTCTCGACGCGCAGGAGAACCAAGCGCGGCGCATGCTCAACGACATCGCGCGCTACCGCGAGGCGCTCGAGCGTAAGGCCGGCCGGGCGCTGCCGGAATCCGTCTCCGCCTCGAAGTGGCGGCAGGAGGTGTTCGAGCCGACGATCGCGATGGTCCCGGAGGAGCTCTGGGCCGCGCTACCTGCGGCCGAGGTCTTCCACCAAGTGCTCGAGCACCGCTGGTTCCTCTCCGAGCGGGCCGGCAAGGACGTCGGCATCGACGAAGCCGTACGCCTCTACGTCGAACGAGAGCTGCCGCGCCGGCCTGCGGAACGGGTCGTGATCGAGCTTCCGACCAACGGCTCCTGAAAGGCCGACGCCGCCGCCGCGTAGACTCGGGCTCATGGCACACGCCGTGGGGCTCAAGATCGACCACGAGCTGCCGGTCGGGAACGTCGACCTCAAGGTGATCGTCGACGAGGACGGCGAGCGGCTCGGCCAGCTCACGATCAGCCGCGGCTCAATCGACTGGAAGCCCGGCCGGGCCAAGCGCACGTGGTCCCTCGAGTGGGACCGCTTCGACGCGCTGATGCGCGACAACGGGACGCCGGCGCGTTAGGTCGGCTCCCACTGCGGAGCCGGCAAAGCCGGCACCGCAGACCCCATTCTTTGGAGCCTCCGTCAAGCCTACGGCTCTAATGCGCGACAACGGGACGGCAGCGCGTTAGGTCGGCTCCCACTGCGGAGCCGGCAAAGCCGGCACCGCAGACCCCATTCTTTGGAGCCTCCGTCAAGCCTACGGCTCTAATGCGCGAGCACGGCCGTCCGCCGCGCTGAGCGCGCTTCAGCCGATCGTCCAGGTGTCGCCGGAGCCGACGAGCGCCTGCAGGTCGCCGTCGCCCCCGGCGTTCGCAAGCTGCGCGTTCACGAGCTCGTCGTACGAGTCGCGCTGCACGTCGCGGAAGACGCCGAGCGGCACCACGCCGTCCTTCTCCCACGAGAGCTGTGCGAGCGCGAACGCCGTCGCGAAGTCGGACTCGTCGTGCACGATCCCCGTCTCTCCAAACGCCTCGCCCTGCGCGAGATACGTGCGCGCGTCCTTGTCCTCGCGGATGTAGTCGAACTCACCGTCGTTGTAGATGTTGCAGTTCTGGAACACCTCGACGAACGCCGCGCCCTTGTGTGCAGCCGCGCGGCGGAGGACGTCGGTGAGGCCGGGCTTGTCGATGTCGAGCGCACGGGCAACGAAGGTCGCCCCCGCGCCGAGGGCGAGCGCGAGCGGGTTGAACGGGTAGTCGACGCTCCCGAGCGGCGTCGAGCCCGACACCTTGCCCTGCCCGCTCGTCGGCGAGTACTGCCCCTTCGTCAGGCCGTAGATGCGATTGTTGAAGAGCAGCAGCTTCAGGTTCACGTTTCGGCGCAGCGCGTGGATCAGGTGGTTGCCTCCGATCGAGAGCGCGTCGCCGTCACCGCTCACGACCCATACCGAGAGGTCGGGGCGCGAGACGGCGAGCCCCGTCGCGATCGCCGGCGCGCGACCGTGGATCGAGTGCATCCCGTACGTCTGCATGTAGTACGGGAAGCGCGCCGCGCAGCCGATGCCGGAGATGAAGACGATCTTCTCGCGCGCGAGCCCGAGCTCGGGCATGAAGCTCTGCACCGCGGCGAGAATCGCGTAGTCGCCGCAGCCCGGGCACCAGCGCACCTCCTGGTCGGACTTGAAGTCCTTCGCAGTCAGCGCCAATTCGCTCACAACAGCGCCTCCACTGCGTCGGCGATCTCGCCGGCCTTGAACGGCTTGCCCGTCACGCGGTTGTAGCCGACTGCGTCGACGAGGTACTGCGCGCGCACGAGCCGGCTCAGCTGGCCGAGATTCATCTCCGGCACGAGCACGCGGTCGTAGCTCCGCAGAACGTCGCCGAGGTTGCGGGGGAACGGGTTCAACCAGCGCAGGTGCGCGTGCGCAACCTTTCCGCCTGCAGCACGCACGCGGCGCACGCCCGCGTGCACCGGGCCGTACGTGCCGCCCCACGACAGAACGAGCACGTCGGCGCCCTCCTGGTGGTCGACCGGCTGGTCGCCGACGGCGATGCCCGCGACCTTCTGTGCGCGAAGCTGTGTCATCAAGTCGTGGTTCTCGGGGTCGTACGAGACGTTGCCCGTCTCGTTCGCCTTCTCGAGCCCACCGACGCGATGCTCGAGGCCCGGGGTGCCCGGCACCGCCCACGGGCGCGCCAGTGTCTCGGGGTCGCGGTGGTACGGCAGGAACGTCTCGCCTTCGACCGCGCGCGCGAACTCGACCTCGATCGGCTCGAGCGCCGAGATGTCGGGGATCTGCCACGGCTCGCTGCCGTTTGCGAGGTACGCGTCCGAGAGCAAATAGACGGGCGTGCGGTAGGTGAGCGCGACCCGCGCCGCCTCGATCGCGGCGTGGAAGCAGTCGCCGGGCGTCGACGCCGCGAGCACCGGCACCGGCGACTCGGAGTTCCGCCCGAAGAGCACCATCAGGAGGTCGCCCTGCTCCGGCTTCGTCGGCATCCCCGTCGACGGCCCTGCGCGCTGTACATCGATCACGACGAGAGGCAGCTCGAGCGCGACCGCGAGTCCGACCGTCTCCGACTTGAGTACGACGCCGGGGCCGGCCGATGTCGTCACGCCGAGGCCGCCGCCGAACGAGGCGCCGAGCGCGGCGCCGGCCGCGGCGATCTCGTCCTCCGCCTGGAACGTCCGCACGCCGAACGACTTGTGCTTCGCGAGCTCCTCGAGGATCGACGACGCGGGCGTGATCGGGTACGCGCCGAGAAAGAGCGGTAGCTCCGAGAGCTTCGACGCGGCGATCAGCCCGTACGAGAGCGCCACGTTGCCGGTGATCTGCCGATACCGGCCGGGTGCGAGCTTCGCGGGCTTGACCTCGTACTGCACCGAGAACGCCTCGGACGTCTCGCCGAACGCATAGCCGGTGTTGAACGCCTTCACGTTCGCCGCTGCGATCTCGGGTCGCTTGGCGAACTTCGTCTGCAGGAACTCGAGCGTCGATTCGATCGGGCGGCCGTAGAGCCACGACATCAACCCGAGCGCGAACATGTTCTTCGCGCGCTCCGCCTCGCGCGCGGTCACCCCCTCGATGTCCTTGAGCGCGCCGACCGTCATCCCGGTGAGCGGCACGGCGTGCACCTGATAGGCGCCGAGCGAGCCGTCCTCGAGCGGGCTCGCGTCGTAACCCGCCTTCTTCAGGTTGCGATCGGTGAACGCGTCGGTGTCGACGATCAGCGTCCCTCCGACCGGCAGGTCGGGGAGGTTCGTCTTCAGCGCCGCCGGGTTCATCGCGACGAGCACGTCGGGACGGTCGCCGGGCGTCAGGATGTCGTGGTCTGCGAAGTGGAGCTGGAAGCCGGAGACGCCGGGCAGCGAGCCCGCGGGAGCGCGGATCTCGGCCGGGAAGTCCGGGAACGTCGCGAGGTCGTTCCCGGAGAGCGCCGTCTCCGAGCTGAACCGCCCGCCCGTCAGCTGCATGCCGTCGCCGGAGTCCCCGGCGAACCGGATCACGACCGATTCGAGCTGCTCGACCGGCTTGGCGCCCACGGCGAACGGACCCTAGCCGTCCCGGCGGACCGACGCGGCGAGCTGCGCGACCCCGTAGACCGCGAGGTAGGCGAGGGTCAGGAAGCCGCAGACCGCGACGACGAACCCGATCAGGTGGCGGTTCCCGAACGGGTCGTCGAGCTTCGCGCGCGCGAGTGCCGCGAGGACGTGCGGCTTCGAAAGCACATCCCAGCTGTTCAGACGCTGAACGCGACCGAGGTAGACGCCGACGCTCGAGAGGAAGAGCGCGCTGCCTGCGACGAGCCAGCCGCTGAGCGCGCCCGCCGCACGCGTCACGACGAGTTGCACGATGAGCAGCGACGTGAACCCGAGCGCAAGCCCGGTGAACGCGAACGAGGCGATCGCGAACGAGTCGTAGAGGCGGTGGTCGTAGCCGAGATGGACGAAGTCGGTGAGCATGTACGGCGCGTTCGGCAGGAACACGAGCCACGCCGCGCCGACCGCGACGAGCTCGAGCGTCGAGCGCCCGGCGCGGTAGGCGGCGAGCAGGAGCAGCGCAAACGCGAACGGGATCCACGCGAG
>Ga0070741_10007144_pt1 | contig 23380 bp, 24 predicted proteins | sample Coa_R1_4_FD_66440 | JGI IMG/M metagenome (GOLD analysis project Ga0070741, IMG submission 66440) | Surface soil microbial communities from Centralia Pennsylvania, which are recovering from an underground coalmine fire - Coalmine... | ecosystem: Environmental > Terrestrial > Soil > Unclassified ...
GTGCTGACGTTGCGCGCGAATGCGGGATCGTGCTTGTAGAAGCTTCGCTCGATCTCGTCGAGGATTCGCTGCTCGTCCTCGGAAAGCGGCACTGGCTCTGCTTTACCCCTTCACGCCCGTGTCAGAGTGCCCATCTTCGCGCACGTGCCCAGTTACAACAACGCGACCGGGTCCGGCGACCGGAGTCGGCGCTCCTCCGAGCCCTGCCGAGCGGTACGCGGCGTCTGCCACCAGGTGGGCGGCCACGGCGACATCGAACCCGGGCGCGGGCCGTGTCCCCGCCGCCAGGGCAGTGAGAAAGGCCCGATCCGCGGCGGCATAGGCGGCCAGACCGGGTCGCCAGGCAGGCGGGACCGCCAGCTGATCGATCCAGCCGGCGGCCGTGGGCGTCGGGACGATCTGGTCACCCCCGTCCCGGACGAGATGGACAGGCCCGCCCATGTCGTCGTCGAGCCACACGAACGCCCGCTCACAGAACACCTCGATCCGCCGGGTCGACGGACGCGACAGCACCTGGTGCCAGACACTGATCAGACTGGACGTGGCCCCCGAGGCGTGCTCGGCCGTCAGCGCCGCGACATCCTCGATGCCCTCGTGCCCGGCGAAGTTGGCCGTGCGGCACGTGACCGTGCGAACCGGTCCCAGCACCCACGCGAGCACGTCGAGGTCGTGGATGGAGTGCTCGATCAGCGTGCCGCCACCGGCCACCGCCACGTCGGCCCTCCACCCGGACCCGTACTGGCCCTGGTTGGGGAAGTACTGGTCGTCGCGGAACACGACCGCCATCGGGCGGCCCACCGTCGGGCTGTCGGTGGCGAGCCGCTGCAGGGTGGCGATGGGCCCGGCCGCTCGCAGCACCAGGCCCACCTGGTGCGGCACGCCGGCGGTCTCGACGCAGTCGACCATGGCGAGCACGTCGTCGACGGAGGTGGCCAACGGCTTCTCGCAGTACACGGCCAAGCCCGCCGCGGCGGCGCCCTCGACGAGGGCCCGGTGACTGCTGGTCGGCGTGCAGATCCATACCGCGTCGGCATCCGCCATGGCGATCGCCGGGTCGTCGGTGACGACGTCGGCGCGGTGGGCGGCACCGAACGCCGCCGCCCGCTCCGTGTCGGCGTCGGCGACGGCGACGACCCGGGCGTCGACCAGCCCGCCACCGATCAGGCCCTTCAGGGCGCGCGAGTGGATGCCTCCGATGAACCCACAGCCGATGATCGCGACGCGGGTGGTCACTGCTCGCCTCTGTCTGCAGGCTCCTCGCCGGGACCCCACTGCTGGGCGCCGAAGCGCTTCACCCGCAACCCACCCTCGCCCAGGCTGGTGGCCGGGCCCACCGCCTCGGCGCCGAATCGGGCCCGGATGGCGTCGACGGCGCTGGAGGCGTCGTCCCATCCGGCCGCCGCGTCCCCCTCGAGGACACTGTCGAGGGTCAGCTGGCGGGCCGCGTCCTCGACCAGGTTCGATGCGCTCACCCCGAGGAGGCGCACCCCGCTGCTGACGTCGACCTGGGCGAGGAGGTCGGCCGCCGCCTGGGCGAGGACGGGGCCGGTGTCGACCGGCGTCGGGAAGGTGTGCGACCGGGTGATGGTCGAGAAGTCGTGGAAGCGCACCTTCAGGATGACAGTGCGCGCCGTCAGGTTGTGGTGGCGCAGGCGCGCCGCCACCGCGTCGGCCATGCGCAGCGCCTCCTTGCGGAGCGGCTCCTGCTCGACATGGTCGTGCGGGTACGTCTCCTCGTGGCCGATCGACTTCGTCTCCCGATTTGGCTCGACGGGGCGCTCGTCGCGGGCCCAGGCCAGCTCGTGCAGGTGGCGGCCGGCGGCCGAGCCCAGGGCGGTGACGAGGGAGTCGAGGGGAACAGCAGCGAGCTCGCCGACCGTCGTGACGCCGAACCGGCTCAGCCGGCTCGCGGTGGCGGGACCCACACCCCACAGGGCGCGCACCGGCAACGGGTGCAGGAAGTCGAGCTCCGTCCCCGGTTCGACGACGTGGACGCCCGCACCGGGGATCGGTCCCTGCAGCGACGCCTTGGGCTTGGCCTCCTCCGACGCCAGCTTGGCCAGCAGCTTGCACGACGCCACGCCGACGGAGCACGAGAGCTGGAGGTCCTGCTGCACGCGCTCGCGGATGGCATGCCCGATCGCGCTCCCGTCACCGAACAGCCGGCGCGAGCCGGTGACGTCGAGAAACGCCTCGTCGAGGGCGATCCCCTCGACCAGCGGCGTGAACGACGTCAGCACCTCGTGCAGGCGCTTGCTGTACTCGCTGTAGAGGTCGTAGCGGCCGTGCACGAAGATGGCGTGGGGGCACAGGCGCTTGGCTCGCAGCGACGGCATCGCCGAGTGGATGCCGTAGGCGCGCGCCTCGTAGGAGCACGACGCCACCACGCCGCGCGCCCCTGACCCGCCCACGATCACCGGCTTGCCCGCGAGCGACGGTTCGACCAGCACCTCCACGGCCGCGAAGAACGCGTCCATGTCGACGTGGAGGATGGTGCGGCTCAACCGAGGCGCGTGACCTTCATGTCGGCCCGCGCCGCGCCTTCCACCCGGTACTGGAACGCCCGCGAGTCGGTCCACCGCTCGGTCAGCCACGCCGACAGGGGCTCGAGGATCATGATGTTGTTCTGGCCGAGGTGCTGCTCGCAGTCGTCGACCTGGACGAAGCGGGCGTCGACCACGATGCCGTCGGGGTCGTCCGGGTGCAGCTCGCCTTCGAACGTCAGAGCCTGGTGCACCTCGACGCGCATGCGCCACCCCATGTCCTCGGCCGTCGCTTCCAGCTCCCACAGGGGGCCCGCCCAGCTGGTGACGAGGATGCCCGTCTCCTCCTGCACCTCACGGGTGAGCCCGCCGATCACCGACTCGCCTTCGTGCACCTCGATCACGCCACCTGGCGGCGACCAGTCGAGGCTCCCGTCCCGGCGGCGGTTCTGCACGAGGAGCACGCCCTGGGGCCCCTCCACCACCGCGCTGGCGACCAGCCACTCCCTCACCCGCCCATTCTGGCGGCAGATTCAGCCGACGGGGACGCTGACGCCGTCCTCCGCCCCCGCCTCGTCCGGGACGGTGAGGTGGGCGGTGGTGCGCAGCGGCGTCTCCTTCAGCAGGAAGGTGACGGCGAAGGCGATCGCCACCAACGGCACGCCGACCAGGAACGTGACGTGGATCGACCGGGCCAGGGCCTCGATGACGGCGTGCTGCACGTTGGGCGGCAGGCGGCGGATGGCCTGCGGGCTGGCCGTGAGCGTGCGCTGATCCACGCCAAGGGCGGCCCCCGCGGGGAGCAGACGGGGCAGGTGGTAGGCGAGGCGGTTGTTGAGGATGGCGCCGAAGGCGGCAACGCCGAACGACGATCCCATCGAGCGGCTGAACGTCTCGACGCCCGTGGCCGTGCCGAGGTCACGGTGCTCGACTGCGTTCTGCACCGCGAGCACCATGACCTGCACGATCGCACCCATGCCCGCGCCGAGGATCACCATGTAGAAGGCAGACAGGGCGCGGCTGGTGCCGACGGTCATCGTCGACAGCAGGTACAGCCCGAACGCCATGACGGCGGTACCGGCGACGGGGAAGATCTTGTAGCGGCCCGTGCGGGAGATGACACGGCCCGACCAGATGGAGATGCCCATCACGCCGACCATCAGCGGCAGGATCAGCAGGCCCGAGTTGGTGGCGCTGGCATGGCCGACCGTCTGCAGGTACAGCGGCAGGAACACGATGGCGCCGAACATGGCGAAGCCGACAAGGAACTCGAGGGCCGTCGCCACGCTGAAGACCGGGTTGCGCCACAGCCGCAGCGGGATGAGGGGTTCGGGCACCCGGCCTTCGACGACCAGGAACAGCGCCAGGCACACGGCGCCGAACAGAGCGAGGCCGATGATGTACGACGAGCCCCACGGGTACTCGTCGCCGCCCCACACCGTGACGAGGATCAGCGACGTCGCCGACGCCATGATCAACGTCGCGCCCCAGTAGTCGATCCTGTGCTCGATGCGCCGGTATGGCAGGTCGAGGACGATCGACGTGACGACCAGCGCCATCGCCGCGACCGGCACGTTGATGTAGAAGATCCAGCGCCAGCTGGCGTGGTCGACGATGAAGCCGCCCATCAGCGGGCCGACCACGCTGGAGAACGCGAACACGCCGCCGAGGTAGCCCTGGTACTTGCCGCGCTCACGCGGCGAGACGATGTCGCCGATGATCGCCTGGGCCGTCGCCATGAGGCCGCCGCCGCCCGCGCCCTGGATGGCCCGGAAGGCGATGAGCATCGGCATCGAGGTGGCGAGGCCCGACAGCACCGAGCCGGTGATGAACACCACGATCGCCAGCTGGAAGATGCGCTTGCGGCCGTAGAGGTCGCTGATCTTCCCGTACAGCGGCACCGAGATCGTCGACGTCAGCAGGTAGGCGGTCACGACCCACGACAGGTGGCGCAGCCCGCCGAGGTGACCGACGATCGTCGGCAGAGCGGTGGAGACGATGGTCTGGTCGAGCGAGGCCAGCAGCATCCCGGCCATCAGCCCGATGAACACCACCTGGATCTGACGGTGGGTGAGGTGCGAGCCCGACTCGGCCGGCGACCCCTCCAGCAGCACCGGCTCGCTCATTTGGTGGCCGCGACTCCCTCCAGAACCATGTCCACGACCTTGTCGGCGAGGCCCCGCGAGATCGGGGCGCCGGTGAACAGGACCCGGTGGTAGATCGGGGCACTGAGCATGTCGATGACGAGCTCGTGGTCGACCCCCGCACGGAGCTCGCCCCGGCGCTCGGCCCGCTCCAGCAGCTCGACGAAGGCGGCCCGGCGGGGGCCGATGAGGGTGGTGCGCAGCGCGTCCGCCAGTTCGGGGTTGCGGCCGATCTCGCCCACCAGGCCGGCCATGAGCGGACCCGAGGTGGTCTCGCGCATGCCGTCGACCAATTGGCGCAGCCACGCCCGGCAGTCGCCCCGGAGGGTGCCGGTGTCGGGCAGCGGTCGCTCCTCCGACTTCACCGACAGCACGTCGACGACGAGGTCGACCTTCGACCGCCACCGCCGGTAGAGGGTGGCCGTCGACACGCCGGCCGTGGCCGCGACGCCCGACATGGTGAGGTTGGCGTAGCCCTCCTCGGCCAGCAGGTCGATCGTGGCCTGGCGGATGGCGGCGTCGGCCTCGGCGCTGCGAGGGCGCCCGGGCCGGGCCGGCACGTCGGTTCCAGCAGTCATCGTCGTCTCGATTCAAAACGAACGGATGTCGTTTCGAAATTATGGCGACTGCGGCGGCCCGTTCGCAAGCATTCGGGCGAGATTCCCCGGCTCGATGTTGCCGCCACTGACGATGACCCCGACCCGCTTCCCTGGCACCGGCACCCGGCCGGCCAGCACGGCGGCGGTGGCGATGGCGCCACTGGGCTCGGCCGTGGTCCCGAGGCGCTCCAGCAGGAACCGCATGGCGTCCACGATCTCCGCGTCGGGCACGAGGACGACCTCGTCGACCCGCTCGCGCATCACGTCGAACGGGAACGCACCGGGCGTCGTCAGCCGCTGGCCGTCGGCGATGGTGTGGGGAGGTGCGATCTCGATGCGCCGTCCCTCGGCCCGCGAGCGCTTATTGACGGCGGAGGCCGCGGGCTCGGCACCGACGACACTGGCATTCGGTCGCAACGCCTTCGCGACCGTGGCGTAGCCGGCCATCCCTCCCCCGCCACCGATCGGGGCCACGAGCACGTCGAGGTCGCTCACCTCGTCGAACAGCTCGAGGGCGGCCGTGCCGGCCCCGGCCGAGATCCGCCGGTCGTCGTGCGAGCTGACGAACGTCATGCCGCCGTCGACAAACGGGCGCACGGCGTCGTCGCGGGTTTCTGTGAAGCGATCGAACGTCACGACGGTGGCGCCGTAGGCCTTGGTCGCTTCGACCTTCACCTCCGGGGCGTCGTTCGGCATCACGACGGTGACGCGCACACCGAGAAGCTGCCCAGCCAACGCCAACGCCTGGGCGTGGTTGCCCGACGACACCGTGCACACCCCCGCGGCGCGCTCCGTCTCAGTCAGCGACGCCAGCGTGTTGTATGCGCCGCGGAACTTGAACGCACCGGCCCGTTGCATGTTCTCGGCCTTGAGGAACACCTCGGCCCCGACCGCCGCGTCCAGCGCGTCCGACCGCAGCACCGGCGTCCGCACCGCTACGCCGTCGAGCACCACCGCGGCGCGGCGCACCTCGTCGACGGTCAACAGCCCGCCGTCGCGCGTCACGATTGCCCGACCGATTCGTCCGTCATGGTCCACCACCAGCGGTCTTAGCGCGTCCTCTGGTGGTAGGACGGAGATATGCGCTTCGCCATCAAGACCTCGCCCCAGCACACGACCTGGCCGGACATGCTCGACGTCTGGCAGGCGGCCGACGACATCGACCTGTTCGAGTCGGCGTGGACGTTCGACCACTTCTATCCGATCTTCTCGGACCCGACCGGCCCGTGCATGGAGGGCTGGACCGTCACCACGGCCCTGGCCCAGGCCACGCGCCGGCTGCGCGTCGGGCTCATGGTCACGGGCAACGTCTACCGACACCCGGCCGTGCTGGCCAACATGGCGGCCACCGTCGACATCGTCTCGAACGGCCGGCTCGAGCTCGGCATCGGCGCCGGGTGGAACCAGCAGGAGTGCGACGCCTACGGCATCGACCTACCGCCGCTCAAGGAGCGGTTCGACCGCTTCGACGAGGCGTGCCAGGTGATCATCGCCCTGCTCACCAACGAGACGAGCGACTTCGACGGGCAGTACTACAAGCTCTCCGAGGCGCGCTGCGAGCCCAAGCCCGTGCAGAAGCCGCACCCGCCCCTCGTGATCGGCGGCGGCGGCGAGAAGCGCACGCTGCGCGCCGTGGCCCGCTGGGCGCAGCACTGGAACTTCCCCGGCGGCGGTGTCGAGGTGTTCAACCAGAAGACGGAAGTGCTCGCCCGGCATTGCGCCGACGTCGGGCGCGACGTGAACGAGATCACCACCTCGACCCACCTGCGCCTCGGCACCGATGGTGAGTTCGGTCCGCTCGTCGAGGAGGCATCGGCCCTCGCTGAAGCCGGCCTCGACATCGGCGTCGTCTATCTCCCGCCGCCCCACACTCCGAAGATCCTCGAGCCGCTCGCCGACGCCCTGCGCCCCCTCGCGGGCTGAGACCTAGGAGAGTCCCAGTCTCACGAGCTGGTCATCGGGGGCCTCGACTGCGCGCAGGGCCTCGCGGAGCTGATCGGCGGCTTCCTTCTCCGACTGTTCGCCGGCGCGGTCCTGCTCCTCGGCCGGGTCCTCGGCCAAGGCGTAGAGGTGGTTGCCCTCGAACGCGCCGTAGGCCCAGAACGGCAGGGCGTCGCCCACGCCGAACGGCTGGCGGATGACGGGGATGCTCGAGCCCGGCATGCGGTCGAGCACGGCCCGGTCGTCGGGCGGCGGCATGCGCAGCTGCGGGAAACCGTTGACGGGCATCGTCGACCAGCGGTTCGACCACACGCTCAGCGGTGCGTTGTCGCCGGCGGGCGCCCGGCAGTACTTGCGCTCCTTCGTGACCAAGTGGACCTCGCGGCCCCATACGCCGGCCAGCACGTGCTCGCGCACCTCGGTGGCCGCGCCGTCGATCACGGGCACGAGCGACGTGCCGTGCGTCCGGTGCGACGCGTCGGCACCGAACACGTCGAGGATCGTCGCGTGCAGGTCGACGCTCGTCGAGAGGGCGCCGACGTCTCGCTCGTCGTGGCCGGGCCACGCCACCAGCAACGGGATGTGCACCATCGGCTCGTACAGGGGCGCCGACGGCTTGCCCCACAGGTCACGCTCGCCCAGGTAGTGCCCGTGGTCGGTGCACAGGATCACCGCGGTCGAGTCCCACAGGTTCCGGTGCTCGAGCGTGTCGAGGATGCGACCGAGCCAGGCGTCGATCATCGTCAGCTTGGCCCCGTAGCTAGCGCGCACCTGCCGGGCCTCGGCCGGCGTGAGGACGCCGCGCTCGACGCCGGCCTTGGCGTAGGGCGGCCAGATGAGATGCGGTCCCTCCCACTCGGGGTCGTACATCGATGCATACGGCTCGGGCGTGTCGAACGGCTCGTGGGGGTCGAACTCGTCGACGAAGAGCAGGAAGCGCGCGTCACCGGGCGCCTCCTCTTCCAGCCATCGCGCCGCCGCGGCCATCGTGCGGGGGCCGGGGAAGTCGTCCTCCCCGCGGAACCAGCCGCGAGACCGGTCGTAGGGCATCGGTCGCCGGTTGAACATCGGCGCGCCGATCCAGCTCGGATCGGGGCGCGTGCGCCACGGGTCACCCTCGTGCCCGCGCTGGTAGTCCCAGGCCGTGAACTCGGTGTGGTAGTTCTCGCCCCCCACCTCGAACAGATGCGGGTGGTCGGTGACCAGCTTCGTCACCACCCCGGCGTCGCGGAGGGGCGCGGTGAGGGGCTCCTCCCACAGCTCGATCGATCCCCACGGCCGCCAGAGGAAGTCGAGGGCGCCGCACAGGATGTCGTGGCGCGCCGGCATGCATGGCAACGAGCCCGCGTAGTGGTGGTGGAAGCGGAGCGACCGCGCTGCCAGGCGGTCGAGGTTCGGGGTTTCGAACTCCACCCCGCCGTACGCACCGACGAGGTGGCGGTTGAGGCTGTCGAGCAACAGGACGACGACGTTGTCGGGCGAGCGCGTCCCCTCCGGCTCCGTCACGGCGCTCACGCCTTGCCGCGCCGGAGTATGCGGTCCCTGATCCCCCACCACGTCACGAGCAGGAGCGCCTCTCTGGCGATGTTGCCCGACATCTTCGACTTGCCGAGGGTGCGGTCGACGAAGTCGATGGGAACCTCGACGATGCGCCCGGCGTGTTGCGCGACGCGGTACGTCATCTCGATCTGGAAGCCATACCCGGCCGCCCGCACCGTCGGGAGGTCGATCGCCCGCAGCATGTCGGCGCGGTAGACGCGGTAGCCGGCGGTGGCGTCGCGCACGCCGATGCCGAGGACGGCACCGGCGTAGCGGTTCCCCCAGCGCGACAACGCCTTGCGATGCCATGACCAGTCCGGGATGTGGCCACCGGGCACGTAGCGGGAACCGATGGCCAGGTCGGCGCCGTCCTCCACTGCGTGCAGCAACGACGGCAGCGCCGCCGGGTCGTGCGAGAGATCGGCGTCGATCTCGACCATGGCGTCGTAGCCCTTCTCCAGACCGATGGCGAAGCCGGCCCGGTAGGCGTTGCCGAGCCCGGACTTCTCCGTTCGGCGCAGGACGTCGACTTGACGCAGCTCCTCGCCCAGTGCCTCGGCCAGGTCGGCCGTGCCGTCGGGGCTGCCGTCGTCGATCACCAGGATGTCGGCCGAGGGCACCGACGCCCGCACCCGCCGCAGAATGGTCGCGATGTTGTCGGCCTCCTGGTAGGTCGGGATGCAGACGAGCACGCGCACCGGCGCACTCTACGATGCCGAAGATGAGCCCGGACCGGCGTTACTCGGCACTGCCGTCGGTGCAGGCGCGCGTCCTGGCGTTCCTCGCCATCGTCGTCGGCGGCATCGCCGGCGCCCTGATCGGGTTCTCCTACGCCGACATCACCTGTCACGGGGCATGCGGCACGCCCAAGGGGTTGGGCGCCATCGCCGGCGCCGCGCTCGCTGGCGGCGGCGTCGCCATCGTCGCCGTGCTGGTGCTGCGGGCCATGGGCGAGTGGAAGCGCATCCAGGCCGAGGGCGTGGAGGGTCAGCCGGGCGACAACTGAAGGCGGCGGAAGCCCTCGGCGTAGGCCACGCCCGCCTGCCGCCCGCCCTGCTCGGCCCGGTCCCGCACGAACAGCCGCAGCCACTCCGCCGTCTCGCCGATCTGTGACTGGTGGCAGAGCAGGGCCTCGGCCTTCACGTCGAGCGAGTCGGAGATGTCGACCCACACATCGGGCTCCAGCGTGCCCGACAGGTACACGCACGAGACGGCGTGCGCAGCACCGGCGTCGGGGAAGTAGTGCGGGCTGCCCGCCGCCGGGCTCACGGCGTCGAGGGTGGCGAAGCCCACCTGGCGATGGTCGTGGTGGTTGAAGTAGCTCTGACCGAAGAACACCGCCGTCGGGTCGGGGCACACGACGACCTCGGGCCGCACCCGCCGGATGATCGCGACCAGCTCGCGTCGGAGAGCGGCGTCGTTCACCAACTCGCCGTCGTCATGGCCGAGCAGGTCGTGGCCGGCCACGCCGATGACCTTCCCGGCCGCGGCCACCTCCTTGGCCCGCCGCTTGGCCAGCTGATCGGGCTTCACACTCGGGTCCGACGAACCCTTGTCGCCGCGCGTGCAGACCACCACGTGCACCTGGCAGCCGGCCGCCGCCCAGCGCGCCAGCGTGCCGCCACACGACACCTCCGAGTCGTCTGGGTGGGCGTAGACCGCCATGGCCGACATCGGCACTCCATCCACGAGCTCGGCCACGACGGCGGAGCGTACAGGCGGGCGATCGGCGAGCGAGTCAGGCGCCGACGGTGATGGTGAGAGAAAGCGTCGCTCCCTGGCAGTCGTTCTGATTCGTATCGGTGTTCACCATCGCCAGCGATCCCGTGTAGGTCGACGACGCACCCGGCGCGTAGATGACTGCTTCATGGCCCTGCGGTGTGAACGAGAACCAGCTTGCGTCGCAGCCGGCGTGGGCGGGATCCACGGAGACCGTCCCCTGCACCGGACCGGTGCCGGCGTCCTGGACGGTCACGCTTCGGTCGGTCGCCGGATTGGTGATCGTGTACGTCACCGGCCGTGCTGCACCCGGATACATGGCGGCCAGCGAGGTGGTGTCGAACGCGACCGCGAGCCGACCGGTGGGCGCCGCGGACGCCGCGTGGGCCAGTCCCGTGCCGCCTATCCCCACTGCCAACGCCACGCCACACAACAGCGCCATGCGACGGCCGACCATCGTGCCATCCCTTCGGTAGCCCGGCTGACCGCGTGGGTCCCGTGGCTTTGCGTCCTTGCCTTGCGACAAGTTTGCCGTTTCGGTTGATGATTCCTGCTTTTGATATGTCGTGGGCGCAACGCTCGGTTCTGAAGACCTTTCGGCGAGATGCCGGGAAAATGACCTGATCGGATGAGTCACACCTGTTGCCCCCAGAGGTACCGTCAACAACGTGGAGGCGACGCCTCAGCGCCCTCGGCTCGCCAGGTCGGTCTTCTCGCGGCTGACGGTCATGCTGCTGGTGTCGAACGCCATCGCGGGCACGGCCGACTTCCTCTTCCTCACCTTCGTCCTGCCGCCGCACGTCTCGTCACCCAGCCGTGCGGGTCGCGACACCCACCTCACGCTGATGGTCTTCGCGGCGTTCATGGCGACCACGGCTCCGTCCGCGTGGGTGATCGGAAACCGGCTCATCGCGCCCGCATGGCGCTGGCTCCACGACGACCGGACACCGACGCCGTCGGAGCGCGAAGCCACGCTCAGCCTTCCGCTGCGCATCGCGTTGCTCATCCTCGGCGTTTGGCTCTGCGCCGTCGCCGTCTTCTCCGTGCTCGCCTACGACTTCGGCCACCGCGTCGGGGAGGGCGCCCGCGCCGGAGTGGGCGTGCTCGTCGGCGGCCTGATCACCACCGCGTTGATCTACCTGCTCGCCGAGCGTTATCTCCGCCCAGCCGTGGCGCTGGCGTTGCAGGATGCACCACCTGAGCGAACGCGTGTTGGTGTCCGGCCCCGGCTGATGCTCTCCTGGGCCCTGGGCTCGGGGATCCCGCTGCTCGGGATCGTCTTCGCCCTGCAAGGCAACTCGACGGTCAACCGCCACCAGTTGACGCGGGCGGTCACGTTGCTCGCCCTCATCGGGCTCGTCTTCGGCTGGCTGGTGATGGCCATCGCGGCCAGGTCGGTCGCCGATCCGCTCCGCGAGGTGCGTGCCGGCCTGCGCCGTGTGCGCGAGGGGAACCTCGACGCCGAGGTCCCGGTCGACGACGGCGGCGAGATCGGACTGGTGCAGGCAGGGTTCAACCAGATGGCGGCGGGCCTGCGTGAACGCGAGAAGTTGCGTGAGCTGTTCGGGCGGCACGTGGGCGAGGAGGTCGCCCGGCAGGCGCTCGAGCGGGGCACCGAGCTGGGCGGCGAGCAGCGCGAGATAAGCGCCCTTTTCGTCGACATCATCGGCTCCACGTCGATTGCGCAGGACCGCGCCCCGGCCCAGGTCGTCGACGCGCTGAACACGTTCTTCGACCGAGTGGTTCGCGTCGTCGGCGACGAGGGCGGCTGGGTCAACAAGTTCGAGGGCGACGGCGCCCTCTGCGTGTTCGGAGCCCCCGCCGACCAGCCCGACCACGCCGCCCGCGCCCTGCGCGCCGCCCGCCGCCTGCGCCGTCAGCTGGACGAGCTCTCGTCCTCGGATCTCGACGCCGGCATCGGCGTGTCGACGGGCACCGCAGTGGCAGGCAACGTTGGCGCCGCCGAGCGCTACGAGTACACCGTCATCGGTGACCCGGTGAACGAGGCGTCACGCCTGTGCGACGCGGCCAAGCAACGGCCGACGAGAGTGCTGGCGAGCGCCGCGTCCGTGGCCGACGCCGGCGGCGAGGCCGGAAACTGGCTGCCGATCGGAGCGCTCGAGCTGCGCGGCCGGCGCGACCCGACCGAGGCCTACGAGCCCATCCCGGCTCAGGGCGCGGAGGCGACCGCCTTGCAGGCCAGCTCGACGCCCTCGTCGTCGACGTCGTGATGAGTCACCAGCCGCACGACGCCCGGGGCGATCGTGCCGGCAAGGACGCCTTCGGCACGAAGGTGTGACAGCAGCCTCGACGCCGCCGGGTGGTCGAAGATCACCATGTTGGTGGTGACCTGCTCGACGTCGATCGACTCCGGCCACCGGTCGGCCACCGCCTCGGCCAGTCGCGCGGCACGGGCGTGGTCATCAGCCAGCCGGTCGACCATCTGATCCAGCGCTACCAGCCCGGCCGCCGCGATCACACCCGCCTGGCGCATGCCGCCACCCAGACGCTGACGCTCGTCGCGCGCCGCCGCCATGACGTCGGCGGGACCGGCGAGCAGTGAGCCCACGGGGGCGCAGAGGCCCTTCGACAGACAGCACATGACCGTCGTCGCCCGGCGGCCGTACTCGGCGGCAGCGACGCCCGTGGCCACCTCGGCGTGGAACAGCCGGGCGCCGTCCATGTGCACCGGCAATCCCCCACCGGCGGCAACGACCGCGTCGAGCGTCTGCAACGACCACGGCGCGCCGTTGGCCGGCATGTGGGTGTTCTCCACGCACACCAACCCGGGCCGCACCCAGTGGTGGGCACCGGCCTCGACCAGCCACGCCACGTCGGCCGGGTCGAGCACGCCTTCGTCGTCGTCGACGGTGTGGAACTGCACGCCCGCGTTGCGGCCACCCGCGCCGTTCTCGTAGATCACGACGTGCTGGCGGCGGCCGGCGACCACCGCCGTGCTCGGCGGCGCCAACAGGCGAAGCGCCAGCTGGTTCCCCATCGTCCCCGACGGCACGAACAGCGCCGCCTCTTTGCCGACGCGGGCGGCGAAAGCCTCCTGCAGCGCATTGACGGTGGGATCTTCGCCGTACACGTCGTCGCCCACCTCGGCCTCGGCCATCGCCCGCCGCATGGCGTCGGTGGGCCGGGTGACGGTGTCGGAGCGGAGGTCGACGAGCACGGCCCTACGCTACCGGCGTGCCCGCCGAGCCCGACCTCCGCGCCTTGCGCGACCTCGCCGTCGAGCTGGCGTGCGGCGCCGGGAACATCCTCATGGATCGGCTCGACCGGGCCCGTGTCGACATCGACACCAAGTCGAGCACCACCGACATGGTCACCGAAGTCGACCGCGCGTCGGAGTCGTACATCACGTCCGCCCTCGCATCGCGGCGCCCGGACGACGGCCTTCTCGGCGAGGAGGGCACCAGCCGGCCCGGCACGTCGGGCGTGCGCTGGGTCATCGACCCCCTCGACGGCACGACCAACTACCTCTACCGCTACCCCGCCTTCTCGGTGTCGATCGCGGTCGAGCTCGACGGCGAGACGGCGGTGGGCGTCGTGCGCGACCCATTGCACGACGAGACGTTCAGCGCCGTGCGGGGCGAGGGTGCGTTCTGCAACGACTACCAACTGCACGTCGCCGGCCCGCCGACGCTCGCCACCGCGCTCGTCGCCACCGGCTTCGCGTACAAACCGGAGGCGCGCGCCCGCCAGGCGGCCGTGCTCACCCACGTCCTGCCGCGCGTGCGCGACATCCGCCGCGCCGGCTCGGCCGCGCTCGACCTGTGCGCCGTCGCCCACGGCCGCGTCGACGCCTACTACGAGCGCGGCATGGGCCCCTGGGACTTCGGCGCCGGCGCGTTCATCGCGCAAGAAGCCGGCGCCTGGGTCGGCGACCTCGACGGCGGCCCGCCATCCACCGACATCGTCGTCGCCGCACCCCCGCAGCTCGCCGACGCGTTTCGTGACCTCCTCCGCGACGCCGAAGCCCCCTTCTGACCATTCTGGCCAGCGGATCTCGCCTGATCCTTGCCCTTTCGCTGGCCAGAACGGATAAGAGGGGTCAGAGGCCGAGGACGAGGCGCATCACGCGGTCCTTGATGACCGTGGGGGTGAGCTGGTCGGTGAGCGCCATCATCTGGGCGTCGACGCCGACGAGGTAGCGGGCCCGGGGGTTGCGGCCGTCGACCACCGAGGCGATCACCTTGGCGACCTGGGCGGGCTCGCCCATGAAGCGCTCGAGGAACTGCTGACCCTGGAACGAGCGCTCGTAGGCGGGCATGAACGGCGAGCCCTCGCGCTTCTTCAGGTCGCGCTCGAAGTCTTCCCAGATGTTCGTCTTGAAGCCGCCCGGCTCGACCAGCACGACCTTGACGCCCGCGCCCGCCACCTCGGTGCGCAGCGCGTCGGACACGGCCTCCAATGCGTGCTTCGCTGCCGCGTACCAACCCGCCAGCGGTGAGGTGGCCCGGCCGGCGATCGACGACACGTTGACGATGCGACCGTCGCGCCGCTCGCGCATGCCGGGCAGCACGAGCCGTGCCAGGCGCATGGGCGCGACGACCATCGTCTCGAGCAGCTGGCGCGCCTCCTCGTCGCCCACGTCCTCGACGGCACCGGTGACGCCGTAGCCGGCGTTGTTGACCAGCGCGTACACGTCGAGACCGGCGGCCACCTCGGCGCAGCGGTCGGCGTCGGTGACGTCGAGCAGGACCGGCTCGACCTCGACGCCCGCCTCGGCGGCGGCCTTGGCGAGCACGTCGGCTTTCTCGTCGGACCGCACGGAGCCGACCGAGCGGAAGCCCCGCCGGGCCACCTCGATGGCGGTGGCGAGCCCGATCCCGCTGTTGGCGCCAGTGGTGAGGACGGTGCGGGTCTGATCGGCCATGGTCACAGTCTTCTACCCTTCCAGCCCCAGCTGCGAAGCCACCGCCCTCCGCCGCAGCTTCCCGGTCGAGGTGTGCGGCAGCTCGTCGACCACGTGCACCTCCTTCGGCACCTTGTAGCCGGCGAGATGCGCTCGGGCATGGGCCAGCACCTCGTCCGCCGTGACCTCACCGACAACCGCCGCGCACACCCGCTGCCCCCACCGCTCGTCCTCGACGCCGAACACCGCCACCTCGCGCACGCCCCCCAGCTCCGACAACACCCGTTCGACCTCGGCCGGGTACACGTTGACGCCACCGCTGATCACGAGGTCGTCGCGGCGGCCGTCGAGATAGAGGTAGCCATCGCCGTCGAGACGCCCGAGGTCGCCGACCGTGAACGCGTCGCCCCGCCACGCGGCCGCGGTCTTGTCCGGGTCGCGCCAGTACTCGAACCGGGCATAGTCCGGCACCGCGCACCAGATGACGCCGTCGTCGTCGACAGACAGCGCGCGGCCCGGTCGGGCCCGTCCCACCGAACCCGGGTGATCGAGCCACTCGTCCGTCGAGCACACGGTGAACTGGCCTTCCGTCGAGCCGTAGAACTCCCACACCGCGCCGGCAGGAAAGGCGGCGATGGCCCGCTCCTTCAGCGGCGGCGGGCACGGCGCGCCGGCGTGCACGAGCAGCCGCAGGCTCGACAGGTCAGGGAGGTCGCCGGCCGCGAACAACCGCTGCAGGTGGGCCGGCACCATGAACGCGGTCGTGGGTCGGTACTCGGCGATGGCCGCCGCCGCGGCCCGAGCGTCGAACCGCGGCAGCACCACGACGGAGCCACCAGCGAGGAGCGTCCCCGCCCCGAAGCGGATCGCCACCGAATGGTGCAGGGGCGAGCAGACGAGGTGGACGTCGTCCGGCCCGAACCCCCAGATGGCCGCCTCCTCGCCGAGCAGGGCAGCCCCGTCGGCCTCCGACAGTACGCCCGACCACACGCCCTTGGGCCGGCCCGTCGTGCCCGACGTGTAGTGCATGGGGCGGCTCAACGGCACGGGCGCCAGCTCCGCCTCGGGACCGCCGAGCAGCTCGGCCAGGCCGGCCGCGTCGTCGACCACCAGGCCGGGTTCGGCGTCGGCGAGGAGCGCGGCCCGCTCCTCCTCCACCAACGCCGGGTTGAGCGGCACGGCGACGACGCCACTGCGCAGCGCGCCGAGGAACGCGACCAGGAGCTCGGGCGACGACGGCAGCAGGAACGCGACCCGGTCGCCCGCCCGCAGACCTCGGGCCGCCAGTGCACCGGCTACCCGCCGCTGCGCCGGCTCCGCCTCCGCCGGCGTCAGTAGCCGGGCAGAGTTCATCTACCCGAAGAAGACCTCGGCCACCTCGAGCAGGTGGTGATCGAGGGTCTTGAGCTCGCCCACGGCCACCTCGAGCGGGACGCGCACGATCTGGCCCGCCTGCAGCGCCACCATCGATCCAAATGCGTTCTCGTGCACGGCGTCGATGGCCGCGACACCGAACCGCGTCGCCAGCACGCGGTCGTACGCCGTCGGCGTGCCGCCGCGCTGGATGTGCCCGAGGATCGTCACGCGCGTCTCGAACCCGGTGCGCTTCTCGATCTCCTCGGCCAGCAGGTTGCCGATGCCGCCCAGGCGCACGTGCCCGAAGGCGTCGGTCTCCCCCGACTGCAACGCCAGTGTGCCCTCCTTGGGCTTGGCGCCCTCGGCGACGACCACGATCGACGCGTAGCGACCGGACTCGTGGCGGCGGGTGATGAACTCGCACACCTCGGCGATGTCGAACTCCTCCTCGGGCACCAGCACCTCGGCGGCGCCGCCAGCGATGCCGGCGTAGGTGGCGATCCACCCCGCGTGGCGGCCCATGACCTCGCACACCATCACGCGGTCGTGCGACTCCGCCGTCGTGTGGAGCCGGTCGATGGCGTCGGTGGCGATCTGCACGGCGGTGTGGAAGCCGAAGGTGACCTCGGTGCCCGACAGGTCGTTGTCGATCGTCTTCGGCACGCCGACGACCGGGAGCCCCTCGCCGCAGAGCCTGTGGGCCACGCCGAGCGTGTCCTCGCCACCGATGGCGATGAGGGCGTCGAGCGACTGCGCCGCGAACGTGGACTTCACCCGGTTCACGCCGTCCGCCACCTTGTAGGGGTTGGTGCGGGACGAGCCGAGGATCGTGCCGCCACGCGGCAGGATGCCGCGGCAACGCTCGACGTCGAGCGCCATCGTCTGGTCCTCGACCACACCCCGCCAGCCGTCGACGAACCCGACGAGTTGGTCGCCGTAGTGGCGTTCGCCCTTGCGGACGGCCGCCCGGATGACCGCGTTCAGGCCGGGGCAGTCGCCTCCGCCGGTGAGCATTCCGACTCGCATGCGCGCACCCCCAACTCGGTCAGGTGGTGGTCCACCCTAATGAACACTGCGCAACTCCTTGCCAAGCCGCCTCCTTTTGACTACGAATCGCCTACTGACTGGGGAGGGTTCATGGCACGCAAGGGCAGGACCAACAAGGCACAGCTCCTTCGGAACGTCAGCCTGTTCTCGGCGTGCAGTGCCAAAGAGCTCTCGCGCATCGCCGCCCTCGCCGACGAGGCCGACGTCGACGCGGGCCGGGTGCTGACGAAAGAGGGCACGCCCGGGGGCGAGTTCTTCGTCGTCGCCGAGGGCACGGCCACGGCGAAGATCGGCAAGAAGAAGGTGGCGACGTTCGGACCGGGTTCGTTCTTCGGCGAGATGTCGTTGCTCGACCACGGACCCCGCTCGGCGACGGTCACCGCCGACACGCCGATGCACCTGCTCGTGGTCGACCCCCGCAGTTTCGCCAGCCTGATCGACGACGTGCCGTCGGTGGCCCGCAAGATCATGCGCACCCTGGCCGAGCGCCTCCGCAACAGCGAGAAGGCCCCCGCCACCCACTAGGGGCGCCGGTCAGGTGCGGGGCTTGGGCTCCGTCGACTTGGTGAGCAGTCCCACCTCGCGCTGGAAGTCGTCGAGGTCCTCGAAGCCCTTGTAGACGCTGGCGAAGCGCAGGTATGCGACCTCGTCGAGCACGCGCAGGCGCTCGAGGACGGCCACGCCGACCTGCTGGCTGGTGATCTCGGCGCCCAGCATGCGCACGCTCTCCTCGACCTCGGCCGCCACCGACTCCAGCTGCTCGTCGGTGATGGGGCGGTTCTTGGTCGCGGCACGCAGGCCGCTCACGACCTTGGCCCGGTCGAACGGCTCGGGGTCGCCGGACCGCTTCACGACGACGAGGGCTGCCTCCTCGACCCGCTCGAACGTGGTGAAGCGCCGCCCGCACGCCAGACACTCGCGGCGCCGCCTGATGGCGGCACCGTCGTCGGCCTGCCGCGAGTCGACGACCTTGTCGTCGAGGCTCGAGCACACCGGGCACCGCACGACCACGACGCTACCCATCCCGTCACGAACGGGGACGGTCGTTTACGGGAGGGTGATGACCTCGCCGACCCGCAGGGGCTGCCCGTGGCGGGTGGCCTCCAGCTTGTCGACGAGGGGGCGCACGTCGCCCGTGGGCTGCAGCGCCCGGGCGATCACCCACAGCGTGTCGCCGGACTGCACCACGTGGATGAGCCGGGGCGCCGAGGCCGGAGCGGTGGCGGCGGCCGGAGCGGTCTCGGGGGCGGTGAGGGGGCCGCCCCCGAGCCGTCCGAGCACGGCACCGGCCGTCAGCAGCAGCGCCGCGACCAGCACGCCGACCACCAGGCGGCGGCGGTGGTACACGCGGGTGCTGGGCCGGCGGCGGGAACGCGACCGACGGGCAGCGGGGGGAACCAGGTAGAGGCCGGGGGGCTCGGGAGCCAGGCAGTCGTCGCCCCACGACGGGCCCAGGGGCCGCAGCGGCGGATATGCCTCCTCGGCCTTGCCGTAGCTGGTCCTCGGATATGCGATGGCGGCCATCTGTCCTCCTGCCGGTGACAACAAATTACACCACTGTGATTCTTCCCACCACCCGGTACTCATGCAACACGAACAGGCGTTCGCCGTCAAGGAAAATGTCGAACAGATGTTTGTAGCCGGCACCCGGCCGTGGTACCGTCGGCGCCGAACGAGTGTTCGCCTACAGGGGGTACCCGATGGCCAAGGACGCAGCCACCACGAAGGCTTCCACCGACCAGCTCACGGGCAAGCGGCGGGAGATCCTCGAGTTCATCGAGTCACAGCTGCGTGACCGGGGCTTCCCCCCGTCCGTGCGGGAGATCGGCGAGGCCGTGGGCCTCACCTCCTCCTCCACCGTCCACGCCCACCTGGCCACGCTCCAGCGCCAGGGCTACCTGCGACGCGACCCCACCAAGCCCCGTGCCATCGAGGTCCGGTGGGACCCGTCCTCCGGCGCCCACTCCATCGACCGGCGCCCCGTCCGCCATGTGCCCCTGGTCGGCGACGTGGCCGCGGGCACCGACGTCCTGGCCCAGGAGAACGTGGAGGAGGTCTTCCCGCTGCCGGAGGACTTCACCGGCGCCGGCCAGCTCTTCATGCTGCGGGTCCGTGGCGACTCGATGATCGACGCCGGGATCCTCGACGGCGACCACGTGGTCGTGCGCCAGCAGCCTCAGGCCGACAAGGGCGACGTGGTGGTGGCCGGGATCCCCGGCGACGAGGCGACCGTGAAGACCTACTCCCGCAAGGGCGGCAAGGTCGTGCTGGTCCCCTCCAACAGCCGCCTGCAGCCCATCGAGCTCGACCCGTCCGACGTCACGATCTACGGCAAGGTCGTCACCGTCCTGCGGCGCCTGTAATCCCGGAAATCGCCCCCGAAACCGCCCCCGAAGTACGCGTACAGCCCAGAACGGGCGACAATAGGGGCGTGCCCCTGTCCGTCCGGGTGGGCCGGCCGGCGGCTGTGGCCGCCGCCGTGGCCATCCTCCTCGCCTTCGCCCCTCCGGCCCACGCCGCGGGCGATCCCGACCTGCCCAAGCAGTGGGGCATGTCGCTGATCGGCGCGCCCACGGCGTGGGGCCAGGGCAAGACCGGCACCGGGATCACCATCGCCATCGTCGACACCGGCGTCGACCTCGCCCACAGCGAGTTCGTCAAGCCCAACCGGCTGCTGGCGGGCGTCAACCTGATCACCCCCGGCGCGCCGCCCCAGGACGACAACGGCCACGGCACCCACGTGGCGGGCATCGCCGCCGCCGCCCTCAACGGCATGGGTGTGGCCGGCGTGGCGCCCGACGCCCGCATCCTGCCCATCAAGGTGCTCGACAGCACGGGGAGCACGGTCGGTGACAGCGTCGACCGAGGCATCCGGTGGGCGGCCGACCAGGGCGCCCAGGTGATCAACCTGTCGCTGTCGGCCGGCGGCCAGGAGGTGCTGGGCCCGGGCACCGCCGACGCCGTGGCGTACGCGTGGTCGAAGGGTTCCATCTGCGTGTTCGCCGCCGGCAACAGCTACCTGTTGGGCTCGGGCTTCGCCGACCAGAACGCGCTGGTGGTGAGCGCCACGGATCGCCACGACCAGAAGCCCGACTACTCCAACGGCGTCGGCAGCGCCAAGTGGGGCATCGCCGCGCCCGGTGGGGGCGGCACGTTCGCGCCCCTGCAGGACCTGATCTGGTCGACGTACTGGGACGGCACGCACCCCAACGACTACGCGTACGACGCGGGCACGTCGATGGCCGCACCACACGTCGCCGGCGCCGCGGCCGTGCTGCGCTCCTTGGGTCTCACGCCGCAGCAAACGGTCGACCGGCTCCTCTCGACGGCGAAGGACATCGGGCCCGCCGGCCGCGACAGCACGTTCGGCTACGGGCGCCTCGACGTGGCCAAGGCGGTCTCGGGCCTGCCGGCGGCGCCGGCGCCGAGCACCACGACGGTGGTCGCGCCGCCGGGCGAGCCGAGCGTGCTCGGCGAGACGACCAGTCGGACGCCCACGACGATCACCAGCCAGGGCGTGATCACGCCTGTGCCGACCACGGCCACGGCGGCGGTGCCCAGGGCGACGCCCACGACCGCACCGACGTTGCCGAGCACGGTCGACCGGGGTGCCACCGCCAGTGCCACGGGGCCGACGCCGCGAAGCGGCGGGCACGACGGCACGGGCCCGTGGGCGTGGGTGGCGCTCGGCGCCGTCCTCGTCGGTGCCGGTGCGGCCGGCTTCGTGTTCCGGTTCAGGCGGCCCGGCGGCGTCTGACCGCCGCCGCTGCCATCACTGAGACCAGCACCAGCAACGCGCCCGCGACCACCGACGCAGCCACGGGGCGTCCGTTGTCGTCGGTAGCCGGGCTCACCCGCAACGAGACCTGGTTTCGGCGCGGGACGCTGGTGGTCGTCTCCGGCGGCGCGACAGACGTCGATGGGGCCGGCGCCACCGGCGGTGTCGTGGACGGCGGCGGGGCCACGACGGCGGGACTCGATCCGGCCGGCGCCGTCGTGTGCCGATTGCGTGTGCTCGCCGACGGCGGGGTGGTGCCCCCACTGGCGGGCGGCGCGGTCGTCGCCGTGGGCGGAGCGGAGACGCCGACGGCGCGGCTCACGTCGAGGTACCCCTGGCACCCCGACCCGCAACCGATCTTGTCGGCCGTGTTCAGCAGCCGTTGCACGGCGGTGTCGCGGCTGAGGCCCTGCGCCAGCAGCAGCGCCACCGCGGCCGACACGTGAGGCACGGCCATCGACGTCCCTGCGAGGTACGCGTAGCGACCCTGCGTCCACGTCGAGACGATTCCCTCTGACGGGTCGCTGTTCTCGCCGCCCGGCGCCACCATCCCCCAGCGCGAGTTGCTCAACGAGGTTGAGTACGACGCCACGCTCCCGTTGCGGCGCGATGCGCCCACGATGATGGCGTGGGCGTTGGGGTAGTCGACCTGCCCGTTGGCGTCGTTGCCCGCCGCCAGCACAGGGACGGCGCCCGCGTTCCACGCCCACTCGACGCCCTGACCGAGCGTGGGGCCCTGCCCGCCGAAGATGAGGAAGTTCGACGGCGGGGGGCGCCCCGGGTCGAGCCCGAGGCTGAGGTTGACGACCCGCGCTCCCTGGGAGACCACCCACTTGATGCCGGCGTTGACGTCGGCGACGGTCGCCGACATGCCCGGCTTGCCGTCGCTGGTGGTCGCCTGCTGGAAGACCCGCGCGACCACCACGCGCGCGTTGGGGGCGACGCCGGCAATGCCCTCACCGTTGCCGGCGTCGGCCACCGCAATGCCGGTGACGTGGGTGCCGTGCCCGTCGATGTCGTCGCCCGAGCCGCCGCACTTGGACGGGTCGCCCCCGGTGCCGATGCACGACGTGGTCGCGCCGACGCGGCCGGCCAGGTCGGGGTGGGTGGCCTCGACGCCGGTGTCGACGATGCCGATGGTGATGCCGGCGGCGGTGTCGGACGGCCACACGGCGGGGGCGTTGATCTGGGCCAGCCCCCACTGGTCGGGGAAGAACGGGTCATTGGACGCGACGGCGGGGACGACCGCCGCCGACAGCGCCGTCAACACCGCGACGACCAGAAACCACCCCCGCGCCCCACGCATTTCAACCATGATCCCACGCCCCGGCGGGGGTCGGCGCTAGCGAGGCGGGACCAGGTTCGGCACCCATGCCCCGCCGACCGCGTGGTAGTTCAGCCACACGCCCGACGCCGACGCCGGCCGAGCCTGTCGGAGCAACTCGTTGCGGTAACCGTTCGGCGGCACGCCGAACCGGGACCCGGGGTACTGCCGCTGGCAGGCGGCGAACCCGTTCCCCCACGGCCCGCTCGTGGCCGTGACCCGCCACACGCCGGCGCCGTCCACGCACGCGAACGGCAGCGACTGCCCGCACGTCGTGGCCCGGAACCGGGCGTCGGTGCCCTGCGCCGCGCACTGGCCGGGGCCGGCGGGCTGGTCGGTGGCCCAACTCCACACGTACGCCGTGAGGCGGCCGTCGTCGGGCGCGGCCTGGTCCATGCCAGGCATCTGCACGCCGCACTTGACCATCGACATGATCTCGTCGGCGGTGCTGAACCCGCCGCCACCGGACATGGCCGCCAGCCACGTGCTGTCCTCGTACCAGCGCATCCAGTGGGTGTCGTAGTGGTACTTGGTGCGCAGGTCGAGGCACTTGGGGAACGCGGGGTACGTGTTGCCCTGCCCCTCG
>Ga0070741_10007145_pt1 | contig 23380 bp, 22 predicted proteins | sample Coa_R1_4_FD_66440 | JGI IMG/M metagenome (GOLD analysis project Ga0070741, IMG submission 66440) | Surface soil microbial communities from Centralia Pennsylvania, which are recovering from an underground coalmine fire - Coalmine... | ecosystem: Environmental > Terrestrial > Soil > Unclassified ...
TGGCCACCGAGGTCAAGCAGAGAAACAACCGCATCATCATGGTGGTTCTGGGCCTGGTGCTCGCGGCGGCCGCCTTCGGACTCAGCCTGTATGTGTCCAAGAGCGGCAGCGGCACCGGTACCAGCGCCGGCCAGCAGGTCAGCGTGGTCGTCGCCAAGACGGACCTCGCCCAGGGCACGCAGCTCACCCCTGACGTGCTGACCACCCAGGCGCTTCCCGTCGCCTCCGTTCCCGGTGGCGCGGTGACCGATCCCACCGCTCTCGAGGGCAAGTACCTCTCGCTCGGTGTGACGGCCAACACGCCGATCACCCCCGCGCTGCTCGTCAACGATCCCGCAACCGCGAAGACCGCAGCGCTGAGCATGACGCCGCTCGACATCCATGCGGGTGACGTCGCGCTGGCCATCCCCGTCGGCGGTGGTGGCAGCAACAACACCCCCGAGCTGCAGACCTTCGGTCTCTACGTGCAGCCCGAGGATCACTTCGACGTCCTCGTCGACGACGGCAAGGGCAACGTGCGCTACGCGTTCCAGGATGTCCGCGTCCTCAAGGTCGGCGCCTACTCGGCGTCGGGCAACGGTGCGGCCACCGTCCTGGTCGTGGAGATGTCGCGCGCCGAGGCCGAGGCGATGAGCTTCCTGCTCGAGCACTCCGGCCAGCCGGGCCAGCCCACCGTCGTCAAGTACGTGCTGCGTCCCAACCCGAAGGCGACCGCGGGACCGACCCCGACCTACATCGACACCACGCCTGCCTCCGCGTCCGGCAAGCAGGACAGCGGGGTCAACGCCCAGACCTTCAACCAGCTCTTCCCCACACACTGAACGGGCTAGGATAGGTCGCTCCGACTTGACCCGCCCGCAATAGAGAAAAGAAGAGCCTGCGCATGATCCGCGTCCTGATCGTCGACGACATCCCGAGCACCCTCGAGAACCTCCAGAAGCTGCTCAGCTTCGAGGATGACATCGAGGTCTGCGGCACCGCCGCGGACGGGAGGAAGGCCATCGACGAGACCCGCCGGCTGCAGCCCGACGTGGTCCTGATGGACGTCAACATGCCGGTGCTCGACGGGATCCAGGCAACTGAGATCCTCGCCCAGGAAGTTCCCGGCTCGCCCGTCATCATCATGTCGGTGCAGGGCGAGCGGGACTACCTGCGGCGGGCGATGCAGGCCGGGGCCCGCGAGTTCCTGATCAAGCCCTTCTCCGGCGACGAGCTGATCGCCTCGATCCGTCGAGTGCACCAGCTGGAGCAGAAGAAGGAGTCGTTCCTGGCGAAGGCGCCGGCCGCGCAGGCCGGCGCCCCCGCGCCACAGCGCGCCGAGCGCGGCGAGATGTTCGTCGTGTTCAGCGGCAAGGGGGGCATCGGCAAGTCGGTGCTGTCCGCCAACCTCGCCGTGGCGCTGGCCATGGAGACCGGCGCCCGCGTCGCGCTGGTCGACCTCGACCTGCAGTTCGGCGACGTCGGCGTGCTGCTCAACCTCGACCACTCGCGCAGCATCACCGACCTCACCGACGCTCCAGGTCACATCGACCCCGAGTTCGTCCAGGACGTTCTCGCCAGCGGCCCTGAGGGCGTCAAGGTGCTGCTCGCACCGATCAGCCCCGAGCTCGCCGACCTGGTCACCGCCGAGCACCTGCGCGCCATCATGGAGGAGCTGCGCCGCAGCTTCGACTTCATCGTCGTCGACACCGCCTCGCATCTCACCGAGCTGAACCTCGAGATGATCGAGCAGGCGTCGAAGGTGATCGTGATGAGCGCGCTGACCATCCCCGCCATCAAGGACACCAAGCTGACCCTCAAGGTGCTCGACTCGCTGTCGCTCGACCCCGAGCGCATCCTGCTGCTGCTCAACCGCAGCGACGCGCACAGCGACTTCAACAAGGAGGCGGTGGAGCAGAACCTGCGCTTCCCCATCTCCCTGCAGCTGCCGCACGACCCCAAGATCGTCGCCGCCTCGGTCAACCGCGGCGCGCCCTTCGTGTCGACCAACCCCGAGGTGGAGATCAGCCGCGCGGTGCGCGAGCTGGTGTCGCGCCTGGTCCCGCTCGCCGAGCAGCCGCAGCCCGTGGGCGCCGGCGCCGGGGGCGGCGAGCGCAAGCGGGGCAAGCGTTTCGGGTTCGGCAGGGGATAGCCTGAGATGTCGCTCCTCGATCGCGTCCAGCAGCGCCGCACCGGCGACGAGGCCTCGCCCTTCGGGGTGCAGGCGCGTCCGGTTGCGCCTGCTCCCGCCAACGGCAGCGAGGCCCCGGCACCGGCGGCCCCGCCTGTTGCTGACGGATCCGGCCAGAACCGGAGCGGCTCGCCGCTCCTGGCTCGCACCGGAGGGCTCACCCACCGCGCCAGCCTGACCAAGAGCAACGCGCTGCAGGAGCGCTACGACACCCTGCGCCAGCGCGTCCACCAGCGCCTGGTCGAGGAGATGGTCGACGCCGACAGCGCCGAGCACGACACCGTGGTGGCCAAGATCGGCGAGCTGGTCACCGAGGTGGCCGGCGAGATGGCCATGACCATCAGCCGCCAGGACAAGCAGCGCCTCGTCGACCACCTGGTCAACGACGTGCTCGGCCTCGGCCCCCTGGAGCAGCTGCTCGCCGACCCGGACATCACCGAGGTGATGATCAACGGGCCCAAGCAGATCTACGTGGAGCAGAGGGGCCGCATCACCCGCAGCCCGGTGAGCTTCGAGAGCAACGACCAGCTGATGCAGGTCATCGACCGCATCGTCAGCAGCATCGGCCGCCGCGTCGACGAGTCCTCGCCGATGGTCGACGCCCGCCTCAAGGACGGCTCCCGCGTCAACGTCATCATCCCGCCGCTGGCGCTCACCGGCCCCACCGTCACCATCCGCAAGTTCGCCAAGGACCCGCTGACCATCGACAACCTGCTGAGCTTCGGCTCGGTCACCCAGGAGATGGTCGACTTCCTGCGCTCCTGCGTGCGCTCGCGGATGAACGTGGTGGTCTCCGGCGGCACCGGCTCCGGAAAGACGACGACGCTCAACATCCTCTCCAGCTTCATCCCCGACGACGAGCGCATCGTCACCATCGAGGACGCCGCCGAGCTGCAGCTCCGCCAGGAGCACGTGGTGACGCTGGAGACCCGCCCGGCCAACGTGGAGGGCCGCGGGCGCATCGCCATCCGCGACCTGGTCATCAACTCCCTGCGCATGCGCCCCGACCGCATCGTCGTCGGTGAGTGCCGCGGCGGTGAGGCGCTCGACATGCTGCAGGCGATGAACACGGGCCACGACGGCTCGCTGACCACCGTGCACGCCAACTCCCCGTCCGACGCCCTCAGCCGCCTGGAGACGATGGTGCTCATGGCCGGCGCCGAGCTGCCGTCGCGGGCGATCCGCGAGCAGATCGGCTCCGCGATCAACGTCATCGTGCAGCAGTCGCGCCTTCGTGACGGTACTCGCAAGATCGTCAGCGTCGCCGAGGTGCTCGGCTACGATGGCGATCGCGTCCAGCTCCAGGACATCTTCGTCTTCAAGCAGACGGGAGTCGACGGCGACGGACGCGTGCTCGGGCAGCTGACGCCGACCGGCGTCATCCCCCAATGCCTGGAACACCTCGCCGCCTCCGGCGAGGGACTCGATGCAGAGATCTTCACACCGCGGCGCCCCGCGGTGGTGGGAGGTGAGGCTTCATGACCGGACAGGCCCTGGCCGGGCTGACAATCTCGGGCGGACCGCAGGTCGGCGGCTTCTCGCTGATCTCGCTCGTTCTCGGCGCCGTCGCGGCGCTGGCAGTCCTGCTCGTCGTCTTCTCCCTGGCCGGCAACGGCGGCGAGAAGGACGAGGTCGCCCGCCGCCTGGAGCGGTACGCGGAGTTCGGCGACCGCGCGGAGAGCGGGCCGCGTTCCAAGAAGAGCCTCAAGGACCTCCTCGACGGCCTCACCGACTCGCTGAACCAGGTGATGTCGCGCTCCTCGCGCACCGGCAAGCTCGCCGAGTCGCTGGCCCGCGCGGACCTCAAGCTGAAGTCGTCGGAGTGGGTGCTCGGCGTCGCCGGCGCCGGCGTCGTCCTCGGCCTGCTGCTCTGGCTGCGCTTCCAGAATCCCGTCTTCCTGCTGGTCGGCCCGCCGGCGATGTGGCTGTTCAGCGGCATCGCGCTGCGCGTCCTGCAGGCCAAGCGCATCCGCGCCTTCGACAAGCAGCTCGGCGACACGCTGACCCTGCTCAGCAACGCGCTCAAGGCAGGCTACTCGTTCGCCCAGGCGGTCAACACGGTGAGCAAGTCGGCGTCGCCGCCGATCGCCGACGAGTTCGCCCGGGCCACGCGCGAGATGGCGCTGGGCATCAGCGTCGACGACGCCCTCAACCACATGGTGAAGCGCAACAACTCCGAGGACTTCGACCTCATGGTCACCGCCGTGCAGATCCACCGCGTGGTCGGCGGCAACCTGGCCGAGATCCTCGACACCATCGCCCACACCATCCGTGAGCGGGTGCGCATCAAGGGTGAGATCCGCACCCTCACGGCGCAGGCCCGCGCCTCGGGCTGGATCATCACCCTGCTGCCGATCGGCCTCGCCGCCGGCCTCGAGGTGATCTCGCCCGACTACTTCAACCCGATGTTCAGCCACACCCTCGGCATCGTCATGCTCGCCCTGGGTGGGTTCTCCATGCTGATCGGCTTCGCGCTGATCCAGAAGATCGTCAAGATCGAGGTGTGACGATGTCGCCGGTCAGTATCATCCTCGCCCTCTGCGTCGCCTTCGGCGTCATCCTCATCTTCCAGGGGCTGTCGCGTCCGCAGGTCGACCTTCTGGAGACCCGTCTCGCCCAGTTCGGCGATCGCGAGCTGACGCTCGACGAGATGGAGATGTCGATGCCCTTGGCGGATCGCATCTTCCGTCCCGTGTTCGAGCGGCTGGCCAAGGCGCTCACCGCCAAGACGCCGGCCAACCAGCAGCAGGCGCTGCAGGACAAGATCAACCTGGCGGGGCGTCCCTACGGGCTCACCGTCGGCGGCTTCCTCACCCTGCAGATCCTCGCCCTGCTCATCTTCGCGGTGCTCGGCTACGCCGCCGCGTCGCTGCTCAACGCCGGCGGGATGACCACCATCCTCGGCCCCGTGGTCGGCGGCGTGGTCGGCTACCTCGGCCCGCAGTCGATGCTGAGCCGCAAGATCCGCATGCGCCAGAAGGACATCCTGCTGTCGCTGCCCAACGCCCTCGACCTGCTCACCATCAGCGTCGAGGCGGGCCTCGGCTTCGACGCCGCCATGGCCCGCGTCACCGAGAAGTACCACAACACGCTGGCCCAGGAGTTCAGCCGCGTTCTCAACGAGGTTCGCCTCGGCCGGCCGCGCATGGAAGCCCTCGACGACATGGGCAAGCGCAACAAGGTCGACGACCTCAACAACTTCGTGCAGGCCATCATCCAGAGCGAGCAGCTCGGCGTCGGCATCGCCAACGTGCTGCGCATCCAGTCCGAGGAGATGCGCCGCCGCCGCCGGCAGCGCGCCGAGGAGCAGGGGCAGAAGGCGCCGCTCAAGATGCTCTTCCCCATGGTGGGCTGCATCTTCCCGACGCTGTTCATCGTCCTGCTCGGCCCCGCCGTCATCAAGGTCTTCGACCAGTTCAGCGGCCACTGAGCCGGGCGCCTGGGGTCAGTCACTTGTGAGCAACGTCGGGCTCACAAGGCGCTTCGGAGGCCACTCGACCTCCCCATAGAGGGCTTGTGTCACTTATAGTGCGCACATGCCCTACAAGAGCCACTCCGGAGGCGTTCCTCGGGGTTATGCGCAGGATATTGCGCATAACGCCCCCCCGTGGGCCGCGGCCGTGCGCGGGCGCCGCCTCGAGCTCGGGCTGACCCAGGCCGCCGTCGCCGACCTGGCCGGGGTCTCCCGCAAGACCGTGGTCGCCCTCGAAGCGGGGCGAGCGACCGTGACGCTCGGCAACGCGCTGGCCGTCCTCGGCGTCCTGGGCCTGGGCCTGGGCATGGAGCGCAGCCACCCGGGCGAGATCCAGCCGCGTGCCTGACCCGCGGGAGGTCGACGTCGCCGACGTCTGGAAGAAGGACCGCCTGGCCGCACGGCTGCTCAGGCACGAGGGGCTGGTGCGCTTCGAGTACACGCCCGACTACCTCAGCGCTCCGGGGCCGCCGGTGGCGACGACTCTGCCGCTCGATCCCGAACCGGTGGTCCGCGCCAACGGCGCCCTGCCCGCGTTCTTCTCCGGGTTGCTGCCCGAAGGCGCCCGGCTGACCGCCCTGCTGCGGCGTGTGAAGACGTCGGCCAGTGACGAGCTGAGCCTCCTGCTCGCCCTCGGTGGCGACACCGTCGGTGACGTCCGCGTGCTGCCCGAGGGGGAGGAGCCGAGCGAGACCCCGGCGACGGTGCGCGCCGAGCGATGGGAGGACACCGACTTCGTCGAGCTCTTCGCCGCCGCCGTCGGTGTCGACGTCGACGATGCCGAGCGCGCGGCGCTGCCCGGTGCGCAGGTGAAGGTGTCGGCGGAGGTGATCTCATTCCCGGTGCGTCACCGCGTCGGCGCCGCCATCCTCAAGCTGAGCCCGCCGGACTACCCGCTCATCGTCGAGAACGAGCACTTCTTCATGCGCATGGCGGCCGGGTGCGGCCTGCGCGTCGCCGACGTCGAGGTGGTCCACGACCGCAACGGACGCAGCGGCCTGCTGGTGCGTCGCTTCGACCGCGTCCTCGTCGACCGCAGCGTGACCCGGCTGGCGCAGGAGGACGGGTGCCAGCTGCTCGACCTGTATCCCGCCGACAAGTACCGCGTGCGATTCCTGGAACTCTGCCGCCGAGTGATGCAGGTGTCGACGGTTCCGCTGCCCGACGCTCTGGCGCTGGTGCAGGCGGCGGCGTTCAGCTACGCCATCGGCAACGGCGACCTGCACGCGAAGAACCTCAGCGTCGGCGAGACGCTGCACGGCGACGTGCGACTCACACCCGTCTACGACATGCTGTCCACCCTCGCCTACATGCCGGGCGACCAGCTCGCGCTCGCCATCGAAGGACGGCGCGACCGGCTGCGGCGTTCGCACCTGGTCGCCTTCGCCGCACGGCTCGGCGTCCCCGAGCGCGCGACCCTGCGCATGCTCGACCACATGTGTGAGGCCGCCGCGCAGTGGGTGGAGCAGCTCAGCGGCATCGGCTTCGACGATCGCATCACGGCGCGACTGGAACGCGAGATGCGCCGCAGGATCGCGGACCTTCGCGCGGCCTGAGCCTGCGGCAGCCACGACGCTCAGGTCGACGCCAGCTTCCTGAAGTCCCAGGTGTACTGCCGGTCGGGGTCGATGCGCAGCCAGCCGTGCCTGCCGTCGTGCACGAAGGGCACGCCACCGCCGATGTACTTCGCGGCGAACGCCGCCTCGACCGGTTCCAGCACCGCGTCGGCGCCGCCGCTGCGCGGCTGATCGCCCACCGCGTGCACGGTGCCGTGGAGCTCCACGCCGTGCAGCTCCGTGTACTCGACGCCCGCGTCGACGACGACCGCGACGCGCGGGTGGCGCAGCAGGTTGGCATGGCGCTGGCTGCGCACGATGGAGTTGAGCCAGAGGTGCGCGCCGTCCCAGACGAACCAGAGCGGGGTGACGTGCGGGTCGCCGCCGGCGTCGACGCTGGCCACCCGGCAGACGCGCTGCTCGCGGAGGAAGGCGTCGCGCTCCGCGTCGCTCATGGCGATGCGGCGGGCGCGGCGCTGCGGGGCGATGTCCGGCACGGTGGCGGAGCATAATCCGCACGCCGATGAGCGAGCAGCAGCCCTCCCTCCGTCCGCTTCCCGTCGCGCCGGGCTCGCAGCCGCAGCAGCCCTCGCGGCACGAGACCGTCCTGCCCGACGAGCCGCCCGAGGCCGTGGCGGCGCTGGACGCGGCCCTGTCCTCGGCGGACGTCGCAACGGCGCTGCGCGACGTGGCGGTCCGCTGGCCGGGGTACCTCGACGCCTGGGCGCGCCTCGGCCAGCAGGCGTGGCGCGACGGCGAGCACCCCGCCACCGTCTACGCCTGCGCCCGCGTCGGCTACCACCGCGGGCTCGACCGCCTGCGCAAGAACGGCTGGGGCGGGACGGGCATGGTGCGCTGGGCGCGCCCCGGCAACCGCGGCTTCCTCCGCTCGCTGCACCTCCTGCTGGTCGCCGCCGCCGCCATCGGCGAGGAGGAGGAGGCGGCCCGCTGCCGCGAGTTCCTCCTCGACCTCGATCCCGACGACGGGCTCGACGCAGCCTCGATCCCGGCCACGCCCGGGCGCGACTGGCGCCCCGAGCTCCTCCCCTGAGGGGGGACTAGGCGGCGGTCTGGATGCGGTAGCGGCCCACGTCGGCGCGGGTCGTGCGGTTGCGCTTCAGCTCGAAGAAGAACCCGTGCCGGATCAGCCACGCGGTGTGGTCCCACAGCTCACCGGCCTCCTCGGGGCTGAGCCGCCGGTCGACCACCGGGCCGAAGATCGCCGGGCTGCCGTCGAAGGACAGCGTGGGGACGCCGAAGCACTGCTGCTCGCAGGCCTCGCGGTGCTGGGCGAGGAGGTCGTCGTAGGTGGAGTCGTCGGCGAGGGCGCGGTCGGCGAGCGAGGGGTCGAGGCCCGCGGCCTCCAGGGCGCCGCGCAGGGTGGGCAGCTCGCCGAGTGGCTCGCCGCGCTCGTGCCAGGCCTCGCCGATCTCGGTGTAGGCGCGGGCCATGGCGTCGTTGCCGTGCTCGCGCTCGACCAGCACCAGGACGCGCAGGGCGTGCTCGCCGGCGCTGTGGGAGCGCTGCATCCGCTGGTCGGACTGGTCGCGCTCGCGGTTGATCTCGGCGAGGTCGAACAGCCGGGTGGCGACCCGCACGGGGCGGACCCGGGCCACCTCGACCATCCAGCGCGAGGTGAGCCAGGCCCAGGGGCACGCCGGGTCGACGTGGAGGAAGACGGTCGTGGTGGGCTCGGGGATGCTCATGACAGCCGACGATACTCGGGTTGTACGGCCGGCCTCGTACCATGCCCGCCCATGCAGACGCAGCGCCTGGAGACGGAGGACGGCCGCGCCGTGGCCGAGCACGTCGAGCTGGCCACGGGCGCCTGGAGCCGGTTCATGGGCCTGATGTTCCGCAGCGAGCTGCCCCCGGGACACGGGCTGGCGCTGACGCCGTGCAGCTCCATCCACATGTTCTTCATGCGCATCCCGCTCGACGTCGCCTTCCTCGACCGCGAGGGGCGGGTCCTGCGCGTCTACCACGGCATCAGGCCGTGGCGCATGAGCCGCATCGTGCGCGGCGCGCGGACCGCGGTGGAGCTGCCCGCCGGGACGCTGCGCGCCGCCGGGGTGGAGAAGGGCGCCGTCCTGCGTCTCGTCTGACCCCGCAGGACAAAAAAGAGCACCGGGCGGTGCGGTGGGGCACACACCCGGTGCGGGGCAGGCACGATGCGTGGCGCGGGGGGCGCGCCGTCCCTTGCATTCTGAGCCAATCGACCCCTCCCGTCACCACACAGAACTGTCAGATACCCGGCCGCGGGCCGGAGTCATACTACAAATGTGTGGATACACGGATTGGTCGATGCGGTCGCTCCGCGCCGCTGCGCGGGGTGCGGCCTGCCCGCCCCTGGCGAGGTCTGCGAGGCCTGCGTCGAGCTCTGCGCCGCGCTCGCCTCGCCGCCCGTGAGGGTGCTGCCCTTCGGCGCCTGCCACGCCGCCCTGCCCTTCGAGCCCCCGGTGCGCGCGATCGTCCACCAGGCCAAGTACCGCGGCCGCCGCGGAGCCGCCGCGGTGCTCGGCGCGCTGGTCGTCGAGCGGCTCTGGCTGGCGCTCGCCCAGCCGCCGCCACCGAGGCTGCTGGTCGTCCCCGTCCCGCTCGGCCGCCGGCGCCGGCGCGGGCGCGGCTACAACCAGGCAGCCCTCCTCGCCGAGGCGCTGGCGCGCCAGGCAGGCGCCCCCTGCAGCCCGCCCGGCCAGGCCACGCGGGTCCGCGAGACCGCACCCCAGGTGGGCCGGACGGGCGCGGATCGGCGCGCCGCCGTGGAGGGCGCCTTCGCCTGGCACGGCCCCTCGCTGCGCGGCGCCACCGTCTGGCTGGTCGACGACGTGGTCACCACCGGGGCGACGATGGCGGCCGCCGCCACGCCGTTGCAACAGGCGGGTGCGTCACGTATCGATGGTGTCGCGGCGGCGATTGTGTGCGGGCGGGGAGCCTGAGAATCGTGGCCATGTCTGCTCTTGCCCCCCAGCGCAACGCCGAAGAGATGTCCCGCTACCTCGACGCCCTGGGCCCGCTGCGGCCGCTCGTCGAGGATGACAGCCTCACCGAGATCATGGTCAACGGTGCCGACATGGTCTACGTGGAGCGGGGCGGCAAGATCCTGCTCACCGACGTGCGCTTCGACGACGAGAACCACCTGCTGCGCGTCATCGACCTCATCGTCAGCGCCGTGGGCCGCCGCATCGACTACCGGCAGCCGCTCTGCGACGCCCGCCTGCTCGACGGCTCGCGCGTCAACGCGGCCATCCCGCCGATCGCCGTCGACGGGCCGCTGCTCACCATCCGCAAGTTCGCCAAGGACCCCTACCAGGTGCACGACCTGGTCGCCTTCGGCACCATGAGCGAGGAGGCCGCCGCCTTCATCCGCGCCTGCGTCCTGGCCCGCGCCAACATGCTGATCAGCGGCGGGACCGGCACCGGCAAGACGACCATGCTCAACGTCTGCTCGTCGTTCATCCCCGTCGACGAGCGCATCGTCACCATCGAGGACGCCGCCGAGCTGCAGCTCCACCAGGAGCACGTGTGCCGCATGGAGGCGCGCCCGCCCGACGCCAACGGCGAGGGCCGCATCGCCATCCGCGACCTGGTGATCAACTCGCTGCGCATGCGTCCCGACCGCATCGTCGTCGGTGAGTGCCGCGGCGGCGAGGCGCTCGACATGCTGCAGGCGATGAACACGGGCCACGACGGCTCGCTGACCACCATCCACGCCAACAACCCGCGCGACTGCATGGCCCGCCTGGAGACGCTCGTCCTCATGGCCGGCATGGACCTGCCCCTCAAGGCGATCCGCCAGCAGATCGCCTCGGCCATCAACCTCATCGTGCAGCTCAACCGTCTCAAGGACGGCTCCCGCAAGGTCACCTCCATCTCCGAGATCATCGGCATGGAGGGCGACACCATCACCATGCAGGAGATCTTCGTCTTCGAGCCGCAGGGTGCAGATCCCGACAGCGGGCGTATCATCGGACAGTTCAAGCCGACGGGCATCCGCCCGCAGATCATCAACAGGCTGTTCGAGATGGGGATCCCGCTTCCTGAGGGTCTGGCGCGCCTCTTCCCCGAGCGGCGGCACGCCGACCTGGCGCCCACCTTCGCGAACCGCCGTCGCCAGTGACCCCCGCCCCGCCTCCTCCGGGAGGCGGACGGTCGTCCTGGGGCGAGCTGCAGCGCACGGCCGCCCTCGTCCGCGCGGAGGGAGACCCCGAGGCTCCGCTCCCTGACCGCAGCACCGTCGCGCGCGGTCGGGTCACCCGGGCAGCGCTCGCCGCATGTGCGCTCGGCGCCGTGGCGGCCACCGCCTTCCTCCGGGGCGGTCCCGCCCCCGTTCTGGCCGACGCCACCGCCGACCAGGACCTCTTCTCCCTGACCAACCAGGACCGCGCCAGCAACGGCCTGCCCGCGCTGCAGTGGCAGAGCACCCTGGGCGCGATCGGCGAGAACAAGCCCTACGGCGGCTGCGGCTTCACCGTGTACGGACGCAGCCAGGACATGATCACCCGCAACTACTTCGCCCACGCCATCCTCAACTGCGGCGGCCAGTACGTCTTCAGCATGATGTCGGCCGACGGCATCGCCTACCGCATGGCCGGCGAGAACATCGGCTGGGCGTCGGGCGCCGGCGGCGCCGCCTCCTCGGCGAGCTACATCAACCAGCAGTTCATGAACAGCCCCGAGCACCGCAGCAACATCCTGCAGAGCGCCTTCACCCACATGGGCGTCGGCTCCATCCTGAGCCCCTCGGGATACAACTGGACCGGTGCCGGGAGCCCCGTGCAGAACGTGTGGATGTTCTCCGAGGAGTTCGCCGAGCTGAGCAGCGCGCCGCCGCCCCCTGCGCCCGCGCCCAAGCCCCCGCCGCCGCAGCCGACCAGCGGGACCCAGGGCAGCAGCGCGCCACCTCCGCCCGCGCCGACGCCCGCGCAGACGCAGGTGCCGACGCCGCCGCCGGCCGCCACACCCGCTCCGACACCGACGACGGCTCCAACGCCCGTCCCTGCGCCGCAGCTCGGCGCACCCGTGCCGCCGCTCGTCTACAGTGGCGGCGGCCTGATCGCCGACTCCATCCAATCGGTGCTGGAGGCGTTCCTCTTTGACTGACGTCGCCACCGCGCCGCCGCCGCCGTCGCCGCCGGCGCCGGCCCAGGACATCGTCGTGGCCACGGCCCTGCGCAAGACGTTCCACATCAGCCGGCCGCCGCGCGAGGTGCTGCACGGAGTCAGCCTCACCGTGCGGCGCGGTGAGTTCGTCGCCATCATGGGTCCCAGCGGCTGCGGCAAGTCGACGCTGCTGCACGTCCTCGGCGGGCTCGAGCCGCCCGACGACGGCACCGTCGTCGTCGAGGGCGAGAGCCTCTACGCGCGCGACGACGAGTGGCTCACCGCCTACCGGCGCGACCACATGGGCTTCGTCTTCCAGCTCTTCAACCTCATCCCCACCCTGACCGCGGCGCAGAACGTCGCGCTGCCCCTGCGTTTGCGACGACCTGCGCCAAAACGCCAGGCCATCAACGAGCGCGTCGCCGCGCTGATGAGCGCGCTCGACCTGCACGACCTGCAGGGGCACGGCCCGGAGGAGATCTCCGGCGGCGAGCAGCAGCGCGTGGCCATCGCGCGCGCCCTGGCCTCGCAGCCGGCCGTGCTCCTCGCCGACGAGCCGACGGGAAACCTCGACTGGCACACCTCGCGCGAGGTGATGGGGCTGCTGGCCCGGCTCTGCCGCGAGGAGCGGCAGACCACGGTGCTGGTCACCCACGACGCGCGCACCGCCGCCTACGCCGACCGTGTCCTGGTGATGCGCGACGGCGACGTCATCGCCGAGCAGGCCATGCAGCCCGCCGGCGACGACCCCACCGCACCGCGCGACGCCGCGCCGCTGATCGCCCGGCTCACCGAGCTGGGTCTCTAGCCGCGGGGCGGGGGAATGTCGGGCCTCTGGCCGCTGGTCCTGCGCAGCCTGCGGGCGCGCCCGCTGCGTGCGCTGCTCACCGCCGTCGCCGTGACCCTGGGCGTCGCCGCCGTCACCGGCCTGCAGCTCGCCCTGCCCGCCCTCGACCACCAGGCGCAGCAGGCCCAGCAGCAGCGCGCCGGCGACTCCCAGCTCGACGTCCGCGCCGCCACCCAGCCCGGGTTCGACGACACCCAGCTGGCCACCATCTCCGCGGTGAGCGGCGTCGCGAGCGCGGTGCCCCTGCAGGAGAAGCGGGTCGTCGCCCGCGCCGACCCGCGCCTCATCACCGGGCTGACGGTGACCGTCGTCGGCGTCGACGCCGGCGGCGAGGCGGGCCTGCGCCCGGTGCGGCTCAGCAGCGGCCGCCTGCCCCGCGCCGGCAGCACCGACGAGGTCACCCTCGACGCCGGGCTCGCCTCGGCGCTGCAGACCACCGGCGCGCCCCGCCCGCTCGCCGCGGGCGACGACGTGGGCCTGCTCACCGGGACCGGCAACGGCGTCTTCCACGTGGTCGGCATCTCCTCGGGCACCAGCGCGGGACCGGCCTTCACCCAGTCGGCCGCCTTCGTCAGCGCCACCGCGGCGCAGACCGTCTTCGGCCAGGGACTGCGCACGCCGCTGGTGGCCCTCCGCCTCGCGCCCGGCGTCCCGGCCGCCGACGTCGCGCAGCGCCTCCACCGCGCGCTGGGAGCCAGCGCCACCACCGTCGACCCCCGCGCCCTGGCGGTGCAGCCGCTCGACCAGCTGCGGCCGCTGCTGGCGCTGGTCACCGTGCTGAGCGTCGCCATCGGCGCCGGCGTGGTGGCCAACACCCTCGGACTGAGCGTTGTCGAGCGGAGGCGCGAGATCGGCCTGCTCCGCGCCGCCGGAGCCGCCGGCGGGCAGGTGTTCCGGCTCTTCCTCGCCGAGGCAGCCGTGCTGGCGGGTGCGGGCGCGGTGCTGGGCGTCGTCCTCGGCATCCTCGTCGCCGGGGTGCTGGTGCACCAGCTCGCTCCGTCCGACCTGGGCGTGCCCGCGGTCAGCCTCAGCGTCGCGGCGGTGCTCGGCTCGATGGCGCTCGGCGTGGCCATGGCGCTGCTGGGCGCCTACCTGCCGGCTCGCGCGGCGGCGCGCATGAACCCGCTCGCCGCGCTCCGCGCCGGGGCCGCCGGCGAGCCGGAACGGACGCCGCGCGGGGTCGCCTTCGCCGGCCTGGTCCTGCTCGGCCTGGCCGCCCTGGGCATGGCCAGCGGCCTGGCGGGACCGGTGGGGGCGGGCATCGTCGCCCTCCTGCTCGGCGCCGTGCTGGTCCTGCCGTTCGTGGTGCCCCCGGTGCTCCGCGCCATGGGCGGCGCCGCCCGCACCGCCGCGGGGACGACCGGCCTGGCCGCCGCCAACCTCGCCCGCCGCCGCAACCGCACCTCGCTGACCGTGGCCGGCCTGGCGGTGGCGGTGAGCGTCGCGGTGGCGGTCAGCACCCTCACCGCCGGGGCCCTCGCCGCCGGCAACGACTGGGTCGACCACCTCTTCGTCGGCGACACCCTGGTGCGCAGCGCCGCGGCCCAGCCCGACGCCGTCGCCGACGCGGTCGCCAAGGCGGCGGGGGTGCAGTCGGCGACCCCGCTGCGCTTCGTGGCCGCGCCGGTGGCGGGAGACACCACCGGCATCGCCGTCATCGATCCCGGCGCCTACGCCGGCACGCCGGCCATCGCCGTCGACGGCGACCACTCGGCCGCGGTGCGCGCGCTCACCAGCAGCTCGCGCCCGGCGATGATCGTGCCCCGCCAGCTCGCCGACCTGTACGGCTGGCAGACCGGCACCCAGCTCGCCGTCAGCGGACAGATCGACACCACCTTCACCGTCGCCGCCGTCGCCGAGCACACCTTCCCCGGCGGCGACGGGCGCGAGGCGGTGGTCGTCGGCCGGGCCGCGGCCGAGCGCGCCCTGGGCACCGTCGCCACCGGCTTCGACGTGCTCGACGTCACCCGGGGCAGCGCCTCGCTGAGCACCGTGCAGGACGTGGCGGCCAGCTATGGGATGCAGGCCACGCCGGTGTCGGCCGTCGAGGCAGCCGCGCAGTCGGCGGTGGACCACTCGGTCGCCCTGCTCAGCGTCTTCGCCTGGCTGGCCGTGGTGGTCGCCATGCTGGCGGTGGTCAACACGCTGGTGGTCAACGTGCGCCAGGGCGCGCGCGAGGTCGGGCTGCTGCGCGCCGTCGGCCTGAGCCGGCGCAGCGCCCACCGCATGGTGCTGGCGGAGGCCGCGCTGCTCGCCCTCTGCGGGACGCTGATCGGCGTCGGCATCGGCTGCATCCTCGCCCTGCCGCTGCTCCACGCCAGCGACGGGCCCGGCTTCACCCCCGGCTTCGTCTTCCCGCTGGGTGCGGTGCTGGCCAGCCTCGGCGCGGTGGTGGCGGGGGCGGTGCTGGCCGTCGTGGTCCCTGCCCGCGCCGTCGCGGGGCAGAGCATCGTCGCCCACATCCGCCAGGCCTGAGCGGCCATACTCCGCTTCCCGCGATGCACCTCACCGTGACCGCCCGCACCCACCTCGACCCCGCGCTGCGCAGCTACGCGGAGGAGAAGCTGGCCAGGCTGGGCCGCCACGACACCGGCATCCACGGGGCCCGCGCCGTCCTCGAGGACGACGTGCACCGCACGCCCCGGGCCAGCGCGGAGGTGTTCGTCCACCTGCGCCACGAGCAGCTCGTCGCGCGCGCCGAGGCGGCGACCCTGCGCGAGGCGGTGGACAGGGTGCTCGACAAGATCGACGCCCAGATCCTGCGACGCAAGGAGAGGGTCAAGGAGCACAAGGGCAAGGCGGCGGCCGGCTCCGATCCCCTGGCTCCGGGCCCGCGCCACGACGGCGGCGAGACGGGGTAGGGCAGTGGTCCGCGCCGGCGGCGGGCGCCGCAGGACCGGCAGGCCCCGTGGCGGCCCGTTCCTGGGATCATTGCAGCCGGGATGAGTGTTCTGACCAAGGTCCTCGGGGACCCCAACAAGCGCGAGATCCGCCGCCACCAGCGCCGCGTCGAGGAGATCAACGCCCTCGAGGAGGAGATGAAGGCGCTGAGCGACGCGGAGCTGGGCGCCAAGACCCAGGAGTTCCGCGACCGCCTCGGCGTCGAGGGGCCGGACCTGAGCCTGGGCCAGCCGGTGACCAGCACACTGGTCGTCTCCTCGGAGGAGGACGAGGACGAGGAGGACGACGCCCACCTCGCCCATCGCGAGGCGGAGGAGCGCGACAAGGAGCTGCTCGAGTCGCTCGACGACATCCTCGCCGAGGCCTTCGCGGTGGTTCGCGAGGCGTCGCGCCGCACGCTCGGCCTGCGCCACTACGACGTGCAGCTCATCGGCGGCATGGTGCTGCACGAGGGCAAGATCGCCGAGATGAAGACCGGCGAGGGCAAGACCCTCGTCGCCACCCTCGCCCTGTACCTCAACGCGCTGCTGGGACGCGGCGCGCACCTCGTCACCGTCAACGACTACCTGGTCCGCCGCGACGCGGGGTGGAACGCGCCCATGTACCACATGCTTGGCATGTCGGTCGGCGTCATCAGCGGGCAGGACCAGAGCTTCGTCTACGACCCCGACTACGTCGACGACACCCATCCCGACGAGCGCCTGCGCCACCTGCGCCCCTGCACGCGGCGTGAGGCGTACGCCTGCGACATCACCTACGGCACCAACAACGAGCTCGGCTTCGACTATCTGCGCGACAACATGGCGGTGACCCTCGAACAGTGCGTGCAGCGCCGCCTCTGGTACGCCATCGTCGACGAGGTCGACTCCATCCTCGTCGACGAGGCGCGCACGCCGCTCATCATCAGCGGCCAGGCCGACGAGCCCACCGAGAAGTACTACACCTACGCGTCGATGATCCCCCGCCTGGTCGAGGACGACGACTACACCATCGACGAGAAGACCAAGTCGGCGGCGCTCACCGACGACGGCATCGCCAAGGTCGAGAAGTGGACGGGGATCAAGAACGTCTACGACATGGACCACGTCGCCGAGGCGCACCACATCAACCAGGCGCTCAAGGCGCACGCGCTCTACCTGCGCGACCGCGACTACATCGTGCGCGACGGCGAGGTGGTCATCGTCGACGAGTTCACCGGGCGCACCATGCCGGGACGGCGCTGGTCCGACGGCCTGCACCAGGCCATCGAGGCCAAGGAGGGGGTGCGGGTGCAGCAGGAGAACGTTACCCTCGCCACCATCACCTTCCAGAACTTCTTCCGGCTCTACAAGAAACTGTCAGGGATGACCGGAACGGCGCTGACCGAGGCCGAGGAGTTCCACAAGATCTACAAGCTGGAGGTGGTGCCGATCCCGCCCAACCGGCCCAACCAGCGCCAGGACGCCCCCGACCTCATCTACAAGACCGAGCCGGGCAAGTTCAAGGCGGTGGTGGAGGAGATCGTCGAGCGCCACCAGAAGGGGCAGCCCATCCTGGTCGGCACCACCTCGATCGAGAAGAGCGAGCGTCTCTCGCGCCTGCTGGAGAAGAAGGGCGTCGAGCACGACGTGCTCAACGCCAAGCAGCACGAGCGCGAGGCCTCGATCGTCGCCAACGCCGGGCAGCCGGGGGCGGTGACCATCGCCACCAACATGGCCGGCCGCGGCACCGACATCATCCTCGGCGAGGGTGTCGCCGACCTCGGCGGCCTCTACATCATCGGCACCGAGCGCCACGAGTCACGGCGCATCGACAACCAGCTGCGCGGCCGCTCCGGCCGCCAGGGCGACCCCGGCGAGACGCGCTTCTTCCTCTCCTTCGAGGACGACGTGATGCGCGTCTTCGGCGGCGAGCGCATGCAGGGCATCATGGATCGCCTGCGCATCGACGAGGACACGCCCATCGAGTCGCGCATGGTGACGCGGCAGATCGAGGGCGCCCAGGCGCGCGTCGAGGGGCACAACTTCGACGCCCGGCGCCACGTCGTCGAGTACGACGACGTCATGAACAAGCAGCGCGAGGTGATCTACGGCGAGCGCCGCAAGATCCTCGAGGGCACCGACACCCGCACCAACCTGATGGCGATGATCGAGCGGCTGGTGCGCGAGGAGGTGCCGTCGTTCTGCGAGGGGCGGCGCACCGAATGGGACCTCGAGGGGATGTGGGAGCGCATGCGCCAGTTCGCACCGCTGCCGCCGTTCGAGGAGATCGACGTGGAGACCCTCGGCACCGAGGTCCACGAGATCGAGCAGACGCTGATCGACGAGATCGTCGCCTCGTACGAGGAGCGCGAGCAGAAGTACGGCGAGGAGATCATGCGCTCGGTCGAGCGCTCGCTGATGCTGCAGGTGATCGACCGCAAGTGGGTCGCCTACCTCACCCAGATGGACCACCTGCGCGAGGGCATCGGACTGCAGTCCTACGCGCAGGTCGACCCCCTCATCGAGTACAAGCAGCAGGCCTTCGGCGCCTTCCAGGAGCTGACCGACGAGATCCAGCGCGAGATCGTCCGCCTGCTCTCCCACGTCGAGATCCAGCTCACCCCGGTCCAGCCCGCCGAGGCCCCGCCGGCCACGGCCGAGGCCGAGGCGCCCGCCTCCGGCCGCGCCGACGCGCCGGGCTCGGAGATGTCGCCGGAGGAGGTCCCCGCGGCCCGTCCCGCCGCCGCCGCCGCCTCGGCGCGCCTGGCGGCCGTCGCCGCGGGCGTCGGTCGCCCGGCGGTGCGCAACGTCGTCGAGTCCTCCGCCGAGGGCGTGCAGCGCGCCAGCGGCCCCGCCGCGGCGGCGGGCGCCGGCCCGCGCGCCAACGGAGCCCCCGGCGCCGCCGCCGCGACCAACGGCAAGCCGCGCAAGGTCGGTCGCAACGACCCCTGCTGGTGTGGCAGCGGCGTCAAGTTCAAGCGCTGCCACGGGGCCAACGGCTCCTAGCGCGTTGCGCGAGGAGGGAGCCGCACCCCGGTTCCTCTCAACGCCGTACAGCAGGCGGCGCTGACGACCTGTCCGACCATCCGGGAGAGGTGGCGGCGTCCTTGGTTGACAGCCGGTGGCTACAGGCTGATGGGAAGCAGCCGCACCCCCGTCGCCAGCAGCATCCCGGCGAGGGTGAGACGGAGCGGGCGCTCCGGCATCCTGGCGCTGACGCGACTGCCAAGGATGACGCCCGGGACCGAGCCGACGAGGAGCTGGGCCACCAGCGCCAGGTCGACGTAGCCGCCCTTGAAGGCCACCACGGCGCTGATGGGCAGGAGGACCACCCCGTGCGCCAGGTCGGTGCCGACCAGCCGCCGGCTGTTCAGGTGCGGGTAGATGAGGACCACGATGCACATGGCGATGGCTCCCGCGCCGATCGAGGTGATGCCGACGCTGAGGCCGACCAGGACTCCGGCACCGGTGGTGAGAACGGTGCGCACACGGCCCATGCGGGCGGGCTCGGCGCGCTGCCGGTGGCGCCGCAGGACCGGCTCGAAGCCGATGGTCAGCGCCGTGAGCACGAGCGCAACGCCCAGGGCGCCGAGCACCGCCTTGTTGCCGAGCTTGGCGTGGAGAAAGTGGTTGAGGAAGCCGGCGGCGATGGCGCCGGGGACCGAGCCCGCGGCGAGGCGGACCAGGATCCGCCGATCGACCGCCTGCTGGCGGACGTGGACGCTCAGCCCCGCAAGTCGGGTGACCGCCTGGTACACGAGGTCGGAGCCGACTGCCACCACGGGGTCGACGCGGAGGACCAGGATGAGGATCGGGGTCAGCAGCGAGCCTCCGCCAAGGCTTGTCAGGCCCAGCAGAAAACCCACGCCCAGCCCGACCAGGGCTACTTCGAGCGGCACCGACGCCCTCCGCGATTCCTGACTTTGTTGATCGATTTATAAGGATGGCCGGCGCATCCTCCCACACGGGAACGGGTGATTGCAAGCGCTGCTTGCGCTCCGCGGCCGGACCTGGCCGGTCGGGCGGTCTGGCGAGCCGCCGACACGTCGTCCTGAACCGCCTGGCCTCAGCTGCCGGCGATCGCCACGCCGTAGAGCGCCGCGACGACGGCGGCGAGGAGGCTGAGCGAGCCGAGCGTCGCCGACCACATCGCGCTGCGCCGGCGCGGGGCCTGCACGAATGCATGCACCGCGGCGGCCGCGCCCGACAGCGCCACCAGGCCCAGCTTGACCGTCAGCGTGCGTCCCGCGGCGCTGTCGAGCAGATGCGACCACTGCAGTCCCGCGTTGCCGACGTTGATGACACCGGTGACCGCAAGTGCGGCGAAGGCGGGCCAGGCCACCGCCTGGTAACGGCGGCCCACCGCGATGGCGAGGGCGCCGCCGTCCGCGGCGTCGCGGCCGCGGAGCAGAGGGATCACCGCCGCGACGGTGACCTGCCCGCCGATCCAGATGCACGCCGCCACGACGTGCACCCAGAGCACCCACTGCGGCCCGCTGATGTGCAGCACGGTGCTCTCTTGTAGCGCAGCGGGCCGCCGCCGCGCCTACTTGTGGCTGTTGCGGCCGCCCTTGCGGGACGAGGCGTTGCCGTTGCCTGCGTTGGCGTTGCTGATCGCCGCCGCGCGCTGCTTCGACATCCCCTTGTCGCGCAGCCCCTCGTACTGCTTGGGGTTCTTGACGGACGGACCGTGGCTCTTGCCGGGCATGATCTGCTACCTCGCATGCTCGTTCCGGGCTTGATACTGATACCGATACTATCATGAGAAGCAACAGGGCTACAGGCGTCATGCGGCGTGCCGCCGCCGCGGCGGTGGCGGACCCGCTGATCCGCGCCGCCTACCGCGGCCTGCTCCGGCGCGCCCCGGACGAGGCGGGGCTGCGGCAGTGGCGCCGCCGGCTGCGGGCGGGCCTTCCTTGGTCGGCGTTCCTCGCCGAGCTGGCCGAGTCGGAGGAGTTCGCGTCTCGGGTCGACCGGGTGATCCCGCTGCTCTCCCGGCTCGACGGCGAGATCGTGCTCGGCTCCCAGCTCCCCGACGGCTCGCCGATCCGCATGGGCGGTCCCTGCGGCGAGCAGTCCTTCGTCGCCCCGCTGGTGGCGGCGCGGGGCGCCTGGGAGCCGGCGCTGACCCGGCTCCTGTTCGCCCTTCTCCGGCCCGGTGACACCTTCCTCGACGGCGGCGCCAACCTCGGCTGGTTCTCGGTGGCGGCGGCCAGGGCCACGGCGCCGGACGGCCGGGTGGTCGCCTTCGAGCCGGGCGCCGAGACGCGCGAGCTGCTCCGCGCCAACCTGGCCCGCAACGCCGTCGAGGCCGAGGTCCGCCCCGAGGCTCTCTGGAACGCGACGGAGCGACGCTCCTTCAGCCTCGTCTCCGAGGGCCTGGCCTACGCCCATCTGGCCGCTGCCTCGACCGCCGCCGACGCCGTGCCCTGCGCCGCGCTCGACGACCTGGTCGCGGCCGGGCTCGAGCTGGGCCGGCTCACGGTGGTGAAGCTCGACATCGAGGGCGCCGAGCCGCAGGCGCTGGCCGGCATGCGCGCCACCGTGGAGCGGCACAGGCCCACCCTGCTGGTCGAGGTGAACTCCCACTGCCTGGAGCGCCTGGGCAACACCGCCGGCGACGTCTGGGACGCGCTTGCCGCGCTCGGCTGCGCCGTCGAGGTGCTCCCCGAGCCGCACCAGGAGGACGCCTTCGCGGGCCTGCCCCTCCGCACGGCGGCTGCAGGCGTCCTCACGCTCCGCCGCCTCACCGATCGCGGCGACTTCCTCGCCCGGGTGCGCCGCGCCGACGACGCCGTCGAGGCGCCCTCCGACGTCGTCCAGGTGGTCGCCTCCCCGCCGCCTGGGTAGGATTGCCGACCATGAGCGAGCTGAGCACCCGGTCGACGGCCCTGTACGAGAAGGTCACCCAGCTCCGGGAGCACCTTTGACCTTCCAGGCAAGCGCGCCCGGCTCGAGGAGCTGGAGCGCGAGATCAGCGACCCCTCGCTCTGGGACGACCCCCGCCGCGCCGGCCGCCTGACCCAGGACGCCAGCCGCCTCCGCGAGGAGATCGCCCGCTGGGACTCCCTGCTGCAGCGCGCCCAGGACGCGCGCGATCTCGCCGAGCTGCTCGACGCCGAGCCCGACGAGGCGATGGCGGCCGAGCTGGGCGGCGACCTCGATGCCCTGGAGAAGGAGCTCGGCGAACGCGAGATCGACCTCCTCTACAACGACCCCTACTCGGACAACCCGGCCCTCGTCAGCGTCCACGCCGGGGCCGGCGGGACGGACTCCCAGGACTGGGCGGAGATGCTGCTGCGCATGTACCTGCGCTGGGCCGAGGAGCACCGGCTCGACGTCGAGTTCCTGGAGGAGTCGGCGGGGGAGGAGGCGGGAATCAAGTCGGCCACCGTGCGCATCGGCGGGGACCGCAGCTTCGGGCGCCTGAGGGCGGAGCGCGGCGTGCACCGCCTGGTCCGGCTCAGCCCCTTCGACTCGGCGCACCGCCGCCACACGAGCTTCGCGCTGGTCGAGGTCAGCCCCGAGATCGAGGACGACGTCAGCGTCGAGATCAACCCCGACGACGTGCGCACCGACGTCTTCCGCTCCAGCGGCGCCGGCGGGCAGCACGTCAACAAGACCTCCAGCGCGGTGCGGCTCACCCACATCCCCACCGGGGTGGTGGTGACCTGCCAGAACGAGCGCTCCCAGCAGCAGAACCGCGACGTGGCCTGGCGGGTGCTGCGCTCCCGGCTGCTCGCCCTCCAGCAGGCGGCCCACGCCGAGCACCTCGCGGAGCTGAAGGGCGAGTCGATGCCCGCGGAGTGGGGCTCGCAGATCCGCTCCTACGTGCTGCAGCCGTACACGATGGTCAAGGACCACCGCACCGGGGTGGAGGTGGGCAACGCCCAGGCGGTGCTCGACGGGGCCCTCGACCCCTTCATCGAGGGCTACCTGCGCTGGCAGGTGGGTCAGGACGGCGCCGGCGGCGCGGGGTAGGGCGCACACAGTGCCGTCAGGGCCCGGTCACAGCCCGGTCGAAGCCGGAGCCCCCTGGCCCATCTGGAGAGAACCCCGGCTATACTCGGCTGCGACCAGGGACCGGTCCCAATCGCCCTCCACGCCACAGCAGCGAGCCATCCCTGGCTCCGGAGCGTTCCCCTGCACGCACCGACGACGCAATCGCCCCGCCCATCCCCGGGGCGCTCCTCCGTCCACCCACCCCTCAGGTTGACCTGATGAGCGTTCTCACGCTCCCCCGGCCGGCACTGGCCGCCGATCCCGCCCTGCGCCCGGTCATCTCCTTCCACGGCGTCGGCAAGACCTACCCCAACGGCACCATCGCCCTGCGCGACGTCGACCTGGCCATCTACCAGAAGGACTTCGTCT
>Ga0070741_10007146_pt1 | contig 23379 bp, 23 predicted proteins | sample Coa_R1_4_FD_66440 | JGI IMG/M metagenome (GOLD analysis project Ga0070741, IMG submission 66440) | Surface soil microbial communities from Centralia Pennsylvania, which are recovering from an underground coalmine fire - Coalmine... | ecosystem: Environmental > Terrestrial > Soil > Unclassified ...
CCGTAAGCAGCTACGTCAACGGCGTCGAGCTCGACCGAATCTCGATCCGCGATTTTTCCCGCTACGCCGATAGCGGCGTGAACTGGCGGACGCCCGACGGTTACGGCGCCGTCGTCGCCGCCCATGCGCGGACGGTCAAGGCGCGGTTCGGGACCGCAGTGACGGCGATCGACCGGGGCGCCCGCCCGCTTCGCGTCGAGACCACCGGCGGCACGATCACCGCCGACCGGGTCATCGTCACCGTTCCGACGGCGCTGCTGGCCGAGGAAGCGATCCGCTTCACGCCCTCGCTCCCCGACAAGCGCGACGCCGCGGCCGGCCTGCCGCTCGGTCTTGCCGACAAACTCTTTCTGTCGCTGCGCGACCCGGAGGAGTTCGAGATCGAGACGCGCCTCTTCGGCCGCACCGACACCGCGGCCACGGCGACCTATCACATGCGGCCCTTCGGCCGGCCCTGCATCGAGGTCTATTTCGGCGGCGCCCATGCCGACGCCCTCGAACGCGCCGGCGAAGGCGCGCCGCTCGACTTCGCGCTCAATGAGCTTACCGCGCTTCTCGGCGCCAAGTTCCGGAGCCGCGTCGCGCCGCTCACAGGCACGGCCTGGCGCACCGATCCGCTCGCGCGCGGTTCCTACTCCTACGCCCTCCCCGGCCACGCGCCGGACCGCGAACGCCTTGCTCGGCCGGTGGAGAACGTCCTCTTCTTTGCTGGCGAGGCCTGTTCGCCGGACGCCTTCTCCACGGCGCACGGCGCCTACGAGACGGGGGTGGCCGCCGCGGAGCAGGCGATGGCGAGCCTCACCCGTTAGGTCGAACCGAATCCGGCGGCCGCTCGGCCGCCGGATCGGCTGATCGTTCAGCGAAGATCGCGTTTACGACGGCGCGTTGGCCCTGTGGGTGACGCGCCAGATGGTGCCGCTGCCGTCTTCGCTGACGAAGAGCGAGCCGTCCTTCGCCACCGCGACGCCCACCGGCCGGCCCCAGACCGTTTCGTCCGAGACGACGAAGCCGGTCATGAAGTCCTCGTATTCGCCGGTCGGCTTGCCGTCCTTGAAGCGAACCCGGACGACCTTGTAGCCGGTGCGCTCGCCGCGGTTCCAGGAGCCGTGCATGGCGACGAAGGCATCGCCCTTGTACTCGGCCGGGAAATCGTCGCCTTCATAGAACGCGATGTTGAGGGGGGCCGAGTGCGCCTGGAAGAGAACGTCCGGCACGGTCACCTTGTCCTTCAGGTCCGGGCGCTCGCCGGCGTGGCGCGGGTCTTCGTTGCCGCCGATGTAGTACCAGGGCCAGCCGTAGAAGGCCCCTTCCTTCACCGCGGTGGCGTATTCGAACGGGACGTCGTCGCCGAGTTCGTCGCGTTCGTTGACGACGCACCAGAGCGCGCCCGTTGCCGGCTGCACCGTCATGCCCGCGCAGTTGCGCAGACCGGTGGCGAAGATGTGCTGGTTGCTGCCGTCCGGGTTGAAGGCGAGCACATCGGCGCGATCTTCCTCGGTGTCCCACGCGGCGCCGAGCGGATGCTTGCTGACGAACGCGTCCAGCCCCTCGAAGGGCGCCTTGCCCATGTCCATGGCGACGTTCGAGCCGGAGCCGACGGACATGTAGAGGGTCTTCCCGTCCGGCGAGAACGCGATGTCGCGCGTCCAGTGATGCGTGGCCGGAATGTGCTCGACGATCGCCTCGCCCTTGCCGGAGACCTTGAGGTCGCCGCTCCTGTACGGGAAGCGCAGGATCCCGTCGCTATTGGCGATGTAGATCCACTTCGGATCGTCGCCGAGCGGATAGAAGGCGATGCCGTAGGGCTGGTGCAGCCCGTCGTCCTTGGTGGCGAAAACGGCGGACTCACTCGGCCTCGCCGCGCCGTCCTTCACGCGGAAGACGCGGACCTGGTCGGCCTTGCTGTCGGCGACGAACAGGTCGCCGTTCGGCGCGACGCGAATGACGCGCGGGTTCTGAATGCCGGAAGCGACGAGCTGGACCTCGAAACCGTCCGGCACGTTTGGCTTCGCACCGGCGGGCATCTTGATCTTGTCGGGCCCATTGGAGGCCGATTCGGTGACGAATGGCGCCGGCATGTCCCCGGCCTTCAACAGCCGCTTGACGCCGGGGGCGTCCTTTTTCCAGTCGCCGAAGGCAGCCTGGCCGGTGAGCGTGACGGCGGAGCCGGTCTCCGCCGCGGCGGCCGCGCCCGTGAGGAGCGCGATCAGGGGAAGCGCCAACAAGGGCCGGTATAACATCGGAAATCTCCGTTCGATTGCCAGCCCACCCGTGGCGACAACGGCGGGTTTCCGCGCCTGTTCCCAGTTGTGCGGCGCGGTTGCGACACGAATAGTTGAATGTATGGAAAGGCCCGGATGAGTGTTGGACAGGGGTTGGATTCACTCCGATCGAGGCGCTAGACCGGAACGGATGAACACGACGCCTCCGACCGCCGAAGACCTCGCCGACCTGGTGGCCTGGTATGCCGCGATGGGCGTCGACGTAGCGCTGGAGGAAGCGCCGGTCGACCGGCTTGCACCGTCGCCGGCTCCGGTCCCGCCACGCGGCGCCGAGCGTGCCCCACCGGCGAGGCCGGTCGCCCCGGCGGTCATCGCCAGGCCCGGCGCGACGATTCCCTCCGAGGAGGTGGTCGCTAGCGCGCGCATGGCCGCGGCGGCGGCCGCCACGCTCGACGAACTGCGCGAAGCGCTCGCCCGGTTCGAGGGCTGCAATCTCCGCCTGACCGCCACCCAGCTGGTCTTTGCCGACGGCAACCCGGATTCCCGGGTCATGCTCATCGGCGAAGCGCCGGGCCGCGACGAGGACCTCCAGGGCCTGCCCTTCGTCGGCCGCTCGGGCCAGCTGCTCGACCGGATGCTGGCCGCGATCGGCCTCACCCGCAACGATGTCTACATCGCCAATGTCGTGCCCTGGCGACCGCCCGGCAACCGCACGCCGACGCCGCAGGAGACCGCCGTCTGCCGGCCGTTCATCCGGCGCCAGATCGAGCTGGCCGATCCGGATTTCCTCGTCTGCCTCGGCGCGCCGGCCGCGGCCGAAATCATGGGCAACACCCAGGGCATCCTGAAATTCCGCGGGCAATGGCGGGACTTCGACACCGGCAGGCGGACGATCCGGGCGCTCGCCACGCTGCATCCGGCCTATCTGCTGCGCCAGCCGCAGCAGAAGCGGCTGGCCTGGCGCGACCTGCTTTCGCTCCGCGCCGCCCTGGCTGCGTCATGACCGGTCCTGTCTTGATTTAGGCGCTGGCCCGGCTGACAAGCGTCAGACCGCTTACGGAATCGCTCGGCACAGCGGAACGATGCTCTCGCAGCTTCTCTCGGTCGCGGCCCTCCTCCTCAGCTCGGCCTTCCTCCTGATGGCGGGCGGGCTGCACGGACTCCTGCTGCCGATCCAGGGCACGCTGCACGGCTTCACCACGTTCGAACTGGGTCTGATCGGCACCGGCTGGTCGGTCGGATTCGTCGCCGGCTGCCTTGCCATGCCCGGCGTGGTCGGCCGGGTCGGGCACGTCCGCGCGTACGGCGTGATGGCCTCCGTCGCCGCGGTGGTCATCCTGCTCAATCTCCTCATCGTCTCGCCGAGCGCCTGGATCGTGACCCGCGCCTTGTCCGGCTTCTGTTTCGCCGGCGCGGCGATGGTCGTCGAATCGTGGCTGAACGAGCGCGCGCAGAAGGAGAACCGCGGCACCATCTTCTCCGTCTACCAGATGGTGAACTTCGCGGCCTCGACCGCCGGGCAGCTGGCAATGGTGATCACCCCGCCCAGCGACGCCTTCTTCTTCGCGATCGGCGCGATCTTCTATTGCCTCGCGATCCTGCCGACGGCGCTGTCGACCGCGCAGCATCCGCGACCGCTGAAGAGCAACCGTCTCGAGCTGCGCAAGCTCTTCTCCAATTCGCCGGTCGCCGCCGTCGCCTGCTTCATGATCGGCATGGTCAACGGCGCCTTCGGTACCCTTGGCGCCGTCTATGGCCGGCGCATCGGACTGGCGGTGCCGGATGTCGCTCTGCTGATGGCCGGCGCCGTCCTCGGCGGTTCGCTGATCCAGTTCCCGCTCGGCCGGCTTTCCGACCGGATGGACCGCCGCAAGGTGCTGATCGGCGTGGCGGTCGCCGCGATCCTCGCCGCGCTCCTCCTCGTCATCCTGCAGCCGCGCGACGCCGGCGTCGTGATCGTCCTCACCGTCATCTTCGGCGCGGCCATCTACCCGATGTACGCGGTGGCGGTAGCCCATGCCAACGACTTCGCCGCCCCCGACGATTTCGTGAAGATCGCCGGCGGCCTGCTCCTGCTTCTCGGCTTCGGCACCATGCTCGGCCCGATCTTCGCCGCCGAGGCAATGGACCGGCTGATGCCGGAGGGCCTCTTCGCCTTCGCCGCCGTGGTGCATCTCCTCCTTGCGCTTTATACGCTCTACCGCATGTCGCGGCGTGCGGCGCCGGCAGGAGCCGCGCGCGAAAGCTTCCGGGCCATGCCGGTCATGAAAACCGCGACGCCGACCAGCGCCAACCTCGACCCGCGCGCTCCTGCCGAGACCGAGCCGGTCGAACCGCCGGAGATGCCGGTCGAGTTCCCGATAGAGCCGCCCTTGCCGCCCGAGATTTCAACGCCGCCCGAGGATTCACCCCCAACAACAGCGAGGCCGCCCGATGCCGTTTGAGCACCTTCGCACCATTCCGATCCTGAGGAGCTTCGACGAGACCAAGGCTCGCGAATTCTACCTCGGCTTTCTCGGCTTCACGGTCGACTGGGAGCACCGCTTCGAGGCCGACCTGCCGCTCTACATGCAGGTGAGCCGCGAGGGGGTGTTCCTGCACATCTCCGAGCATCATGGCGACGCCACGCCCGGCTCCCACGTCCGGGTCGACATCGGCGGCATCGTCCGCCTGCACGACGAGCTGATCGCGAAGAACTACAAGAACGGCCGGCCCGGTCTGGTGCGGCCCGAGTGGGGCGGCACCGAGTTCTCGGTTGTCGATCCGGCCGGCAACCGCATCACCTTTGCGGAGCCCGATGCGACGGCCTGAGGCGGCCGGCGCGGAAATTGTGGTCTTGCCCAAACCCGGCGGTTGAGACAAAGCTAGTCGATCAAGCCGGCGAAGACCGGATTTCGGGGCTAGCGCGCCTTACTTGGCGTCGCTGAGGGGACAGGCGGCGGATGGAGTATTTCGTCCAGCAGCTCATCAACGGCATTTCGCTGGGCTCGATCTACGGCCTGATCGCGATCGGCTACACGATGGTCTACGGGATCATCGGCATGATCAACTTCGCCCATGGCGACGTGTTCATGGTCGGCTCGTTCATCGCCTTGATGTTCCTGATCATTCTGGGGATCACGGCGACCGCGCCGCTGTTCGTCCTGATCCTCGCGCTGATCCTCGTCCTGGTGATCGCGATGACGCTGACCTCGGTCTGGGGCTGGACGATCGAGCGCGTCGCCTACCGGCCGCTTCGCGGCTCCTTCCGGCTCGCCCCGCTCATCACCGCGATCGGCATGTCGATCGTCATCCAGAACTTCGTTCAGGTGGAACAGAGCGCCCGGGTGAAGCCCCTCCCGCCGCTCGTGCGCGGCGGCTATTCGCTGATGGAGAAGAACGGATTCGTCGTCCAGCTCTCCAACATCCAGATCGCCATCGTGCTGACCACGCTGGTTCTGATGATCGGCTTCACATTCCTCATCTCGCGCACGTCGCTCGGCCGCGCCCAGCGCGCCTGCGAGCAGGACGCCAAGATGGCGGCACTGCTCGGCGTCGACGTCGACCGGACGATCTCCTTCACCTTCATCATCGGCGCGGCGCTTGCCGCCGTCGCCGGCATGATGTTCCTGCTCTATTACGGCGTGATCCATTTCTACATCGGCTTCCAGGCCGGTATTAAGGCCTTCACCGCGGCGGTTCTGGGCGGCATCGGCTCGCTCCCCGGCGCCATGCTGGGCGGCCTGCTCATCGGTCTCATCGAGACCATGTGGTCGGCCTATTTCTCGATCGAGTACAAGGACGTGGCGGCCTTCTCGATCCTCGCCATCACGCTCATCTTCCTTCCCTCCGGTATCCTCGGAAAACCGGACGTCGAGAAAGTATGACCGCCGCGGCTCCTGCAACCATGCCGGGCCAGCCGCGTCGAGCCTGGCTTCCCTATCTGGCGGCGGCCGCCGGGCTGGTCTCCGGCCTGCTCGCGCTCTGGGCCTTCGGGGTCGACGCACTCGATCGCGCGTTCTCCGCCGGCGGCGGCAGCCTCGACTGGGTAGACGGCCTGGCGCCGATCGCGGCGCTCCTCGGCGCCGTCGCCGCGCTGCTGGCGCCGGCGCTCGGCTTCGCCCTCATGGCCGCCGCGGCGCTGGCCGGCGTCGTCTCGTCCATCTTCGGCGGGCTCGCCGGTCAGGCCGCGCTGATCACCCTCGCGGTTCCCTCCGGCGTCGGCGCGGTCTTCTCGCTGGTCGGCGGCGCGGAGGAGCGGGCCGCCCGCGAGAACCGGCCGCTCGGCCATATCCCCTCGGCGCTCCGCGACTCCGCCTTTGCGGCAATCGTGGCGCTCGCCCTTTTCGGCCCGCTTGTCGGCCTGAGGACCACCGCCGGCACGGCCGAGAACCTCACCATTCTCTACCGGTGGGGCCAGGTCGCGATCTTCGTCGGGATCGTGTTCGCCGGCCGCCTGCTCCTGCACCTCTTCGTCTGGCGGACGGGACAGGCCAAGCGCGTCGCCGGCCCGCGCGCGCCGCGCGTGACCCGCACCATCCCGTTCGCCGGCTATATCAGCGGCGCCCTTCTCCTGGCGCTCGGCATCGCCCTGCCGATCTTCATGATCAATTTCTACCCCGACAACGGCCGCTACGTGGTCGAGGTCGGGATTCTGGTCCTCACCTACGTCATGCTCGGCTGGGGCCTCAACATCGTGGTCGGCCTCGCCGGCCTTCTCGACCTCGGCTATGTCGCCTTCTACGGCATCGGCGCCTATTCCTACGCCCTGCTCGCCGCGCATTTCGGCTTCACGTTCTGGCTTTGCCTGCCGCTCGCCGGCATCCTCGCCGCCTTCTGGGGGATGATCCTCGGCTTCCCGGTTCTCCGGCTGCGCGGCGACTACCTTGCCATCGTGACCCTCGCCTTCGGCGAGATCATCCGCATCGTCCTGCGCAACTGGCAGAGCCTGACTGGCGGGCCGAACGGCCTCCTCAACATACCGCGGCCGTCCTTCTTCGGCCTGCTTGAATTCAAGAACGGCGGCGAGGGCAGCTTTGCCGATTTCTTCGGGCTCCAATACTCGCCCGTCCAGCGCGTCATCTTCCTCTACTACCTGATCCTCGGCCTCGCGCTCGTCACCAACATCGTCACGCTCCGCATCCGCCGGCTGCCGATCGGGCGGGCCTGGGAAGCGCTCCGCGAGGACGAGATCGCCTGCCGCTCGCTCGGCATCAACACCACCAACACCAAGCTCACCGCCTTCGCCATCGGCGCGATGTTCGGCGGCTTCGCCGGCGCCTTCTTCGCGACCCGCCAGGGCTCGATCTCGCCCGAGAGCTTCAACTTCGTCGAATCGGCGACGATTCTGGCGATCGTCGTCCTCGGCGGCCTCGGCAGTCAGACCGGCGTCGTCATCGCCTCGATCGTCATGATCGGCGGCGTCGAACTGCTCCGCCAGCTCAGCGAATTGAAGGTGCTCTTCGGCGAGGATTTCGATCCCGCCCAGTTCCGCCTTCTCATCTTCGGCCTGGTGATGGTGGCGATCATGCTGTGGCGGCCGCGGGGCCTCGTCTCGACCCGGCGGCCTTCGGTGTTCCTCGGGAAAGGCAAGTCGGTGTCCGGCGCCTTCGTCAAGGAGGGGCACGGATGAGCCGCTGGCAGACCGACCCGATCCTCACCATCGAGCATCTCAGCATGCGCTTCGGCGGCCTGGTTGCCGTCGACGACCTCGGCTTCTCGGCCGGACGCGGCGACATCACCGCCCTCATCGGCCCGAACGGCGCCGGCAAGACCACAGTCTTCAACTGCATCACCGGCTTCTACAAGCCGACTTCGGGCCGGATCGCGCTTGCCCACGAGCCGAGCGCCTTCGAGCGGCTGGCGGCGGCGACCGAAAGCGGCAGGCGCATCGCCGCCGGCGGCTCGCTCTTCCTCCTCGAACGCATGCCCGAATACGAGATCGCGCAGAAGGCCCGGGTTGCCCGCACCTTCCAGAACATCCGGCTTTTCGGCGGCATGACCGTGCTGGAGAACCTGATGGTCGCCCAGCACAATCGCCTGATGGTGGCCTCGGGCTTCACCGTCGGGGGCATCTTCGGCCTCTCGGCCTATCGCGCCGGCAACCGCGCCGCGATCGACAAGGCGAGCTACTGGCTCGACCGCATGGGCCTTCTCGACCGCGCCGACGATGCGGCCGCCGAACTTCCCTACGGCGCGCAGCGGCGGCTCGAAATCGCCCGCGCGATGTGCATCGACCCGATCCTGCTTTGCCTCGACGAGCCCGCCGCCGGCCTCAACCCGCGCGAGACCGGCGAACTGGGCGACATTCTCCGCATGATCCGCGACGAGCATGCTCTCTCGATCCTGCTCATCGAGCACGACATGCAGGTCGTCATGGACATTTCCGACCATATCGTCGTCCTCGACTACGGGCGCAAAATCTCCGACGGCACCGCCCTTGCCGTGCGCACCGATCCCAAGGTCATCGCCGCCTATCTCGGCGTCGCCGAGGAGGAAGAGGCGGCGGTCATCGCGGAACTCGAAGGATGAACGGCCAGCCGCTCCTCTCGGTCCAGGGCGTCACCACCCATTACGGGCGGATCATGGCGCTGCGCGGGGTCGATATCGCCGTCAACCAGGGCGAGATCGTCACGCTCATCGGCGCCAACGGCGCCGGCAAGTCGACGCTGATGATGACCATCTGCGGCAATCCGCGGGCTTCCGCCGGCCGCATCGTCTTCGACGGCATCGACATCACCGCCATGCCCACCCACCAGATCATGCGCATGGCCATCGCCCAGTCTCCCGAGGGCCGCCGCATCTTCCCGCGGATGACGGTCCTCGAGAACCTGCAAATGGGCTCGATCACCCTCCACCACGGCGAATTCGAGCATGAGCTCGAGCGCGTGTTCACGATCTTCCCGATCCTGAAGAGCCGGGCCGGGCAGCGCGGCGGCACCCTGTCCGGCGGCGAGCAGCAGATGCTGGCGATCGCCCGCGCGCTGATCAGCCGGCCGCGCCTGCTTCTCCTCGACGAGCCGTCGCTGGGACTCGCCCCGCTCATCGTCCGCCAGATCTTCAACGTATTGCGCGAGCTGAACGAGAAGGAGGGGCTGACCGTCTTCCTCGTCGAGCAGAACGCCCACCATGCGCTCCGCCTGGCGCATCGCGGCTACGTGATGGTGAACGGCTCGATCACCCTCACCGGCAGCGGCCGCGAATTGCTCGCCCGCCCCGAAGTTCGTGCCGCCTATCTCGAAGGCGGCGCAGGAGTGACGACATGAATCCGGCCGATCCGCTTCCCGGCGCCAATGCCGGTCTCCTGTGGGAGATCGGATGGGAGGAGTTCCTCGCCATCACGGTCCTCATCGGCGGCGCCGGCGCCTACATGACCGGGCGCGCGGTGGCGCTGACCTGGCGCAGCTCCGCGCAACTGGTCGCCTACATTGTGGCCCTAGCCGCCGCCGTCCGTTTCGTCCATTTCGCGCTCTTCCAGGGCACTTTGCTGTCGATTCACTACTACCTCGTCGATTTCGTCATCCTGATTTTCCTCGCATTCCTGGGGATGCGCGCGACCCGGGTGCGCCAGATGGTCGGCCAGTATGGCTGGCTTTACCAGAACGCCTCGCCGCTCGCATGGCGGGCGCGGCGGGGAGCCTAAAAGGCCGCCGATTGCGGAACGGGGCCGGGTTGGGCTAGTAATGCGCCCAAGGCCGGCCCAAAGAGCCGGCTTTGATCCTTTCAGAGAATAGATCACTGCCTAACAGGGGAAGAACATCATGAAGCATACGATGAAGGTCGGCCTTGCGCTGGCTTTCGCGACCGCGATGACCGTCGCTGCCCGCGCCGACATCACGATCGCGACCGCCGGCCCGATGACCGGCGAATATGCGAGCTTCGGCAAGCAGATGGCGGACGGCGCCAAGCAGGCGGTCGCCGACATCAACGCGGCCGGCGGCGTCCTCGGCCAGAAGCTGGTCCTCGAGATCGGCGACGACCGCTGCGATGCCAAGGAGGCGGTCAACGTCGCCAACCAGCTCGCCGGCAAGAAGGTAGCCCTGGTCGCGGGCCATTTCTGCTCCTCGACCTCGATCCCGGCTTCGGCCGTCTACAACGAAGAGGGCGTGATCCAGATTTCGCCGGCTTCGACCAACCCGAAGTACACCGACGAACGCCCGGGCAAGATGAGCTTCCGCGTCTGCGGTCGTGACGACCAGCAGGGCCAGGTCGCCGGCGCGTTCCTCGCCAAGAAGTTCGCCGACAAGAACATTGCCATCGTCGATGACAAGTCGACCTACGGCAAGGGTCTCGCCGACGAAACCCGCAAGTACATGAACGACGCGGGCAAGAAGGAAGTCCTCGACGACTCCTACAATGCCGGCGACAACGACTTCAGCGCGCTCGTCTCGAAGCTGAAGGCCGCCAACATCGACGTCCTCTACGTCGGCGGCTACCACACCGAAGCCGGCAAGATCGTGCGCCAGATGCGCGAGCAGGGTCTGAAGACCATCCTCGTCTCGGGCGACGCGCTCGTCACCGCCGAGTACTGGCAGATCACCGGCGATGCCGGCGAAGGCACGCTGATGACGTTCTCGCCCGATCCGCGCAAGAACAAGGAAGCGGCCGCGGTCGTCGACGAGTTCCGCAAGGCGGGCGTCGAGCCGGAAGGCTACGTTCTCTACACCTACGCCGCCATCCAGGCGTGGGCGCAGGCGGCCGCTGCCGCCGGCTCCACCGACGCGGCCAAGGTCGCCGACGCCCTCTACAAGGGCACGTTCAAGACCGTCATCGGCGACGTGAAGTTCGACGACAAGGGCGACGTCAAGCTGCCCGGCTACGTCTTCTATGAATGGAAGAAGGGCAACTACGACTACATGGACACCCAGTAGTCTCCCGGCTTCTCATACCGAACTCCGGAAGGCCCCGGCGGCAACGCCGGGGCCTTCTGCTTTTGCGGCCGAGGGCGCCGCGCTAGGCTCGGGTCGATGGCGCGCAATCTCATCACCGACGTCCAGGGGATCCTCGTCGGCAATGCCGCGGACGTGCGCCTGAAGTCCGGCGTGACGGTACTGCTTTGCGAAGAGCCGGCCGTCGCCTCCATCAGCATCGCCGGCGGCGCGCCGGGAACCCGCGAGACCGACCTCCTCGAGCCGGACCGCACCGTCGCGGCGATCGACGCGATCGTCCTCTCCGGCGGCTCCGCCTTCGGCCTCGACGCCGCGTCGGGCGCGGTGGCCGGCCTTGCCGCGATGGGCCGCGGCTTCGCGGTCGGACCGGCACGGGTTCCGATCGTGCCGTCCGCGATCCTCTTCGACCTCGCCAATGGCGGCGACAAGAACTGGGGCGGCGCGAACCCCTATGCGGGGCTCGGCGCCTCCGCCCTCGCCGCTGCGTCCACGGGCTTCGCTCTCGGTTCCGCGGGCGCCGGCGCCGGTGCGACGACCGCGAGCCTCAAGGGCGGGCTCGGTTCGACCTCCGCCATTGTCAACGGCTTCACGGTCGGCGCGCTGGTCGCGGTCAATGCCGTCGGGGACGCGACCGTCGCCGGCGGTCCGCATTTCTGGGCCGCCCCCTTCGAAGTCGGCGGCGAGTTCGGCGGTCTCGGCCTCCCCTCGCCGTTCCCGCCCGACGCCGCTGCGCTCCGCCACAAGGCGAATGCCGCACAGGGCGGCAACACGACCATCGCGATGGTCGCCACGGACGCGATCCTCACCAAGGCCGAGGCCAAGCGGATGGCGGTGATGGCGCAGGATGGCGTCGCCCGCGCCATCTGGCCGGCGCACACGCCCTTCGACGGCGACACCGTGTTTGCCGTCGCGACCGGCCGCCGGCCGCTCACCGCCGGCGCGATCGACCTCACCGCGATCGGCGCCGTCGCCTCGGCCTGCCTTGCCCGGGCCGTCGCCCGCGCGATCCACGAGGCGACCCCGGCGCCCGGCGACCTCGTGCCGACATGGCGCGAGCGTTTCGCCGCGGCTGCCCGCTAGAGCCCGGGGAAGCGCTCCGCCGCGAACGGCCGCGGGTCGATCGACGGCGTCTCGCCGGCGATCATCTCCGCCGCAAGCCGGCCGCTGACGGGTCCGAGCGTGAAGCCGAGATGGCTGTGGCCGAAGTTGAGGAACAGGCCGGGCTGCCGCGGCGCCCAGCCGATGACGGGAAGCGAATCGGGCAGGCAGGGCCGCCGCCCGAGCCACGCATCCTCGTCGGCCGGGTCGCCGAGCGGGAACAGGTCGCGCGCCAGCGACAGCGCCCGCCCGACCTGTACCGGCGTCGGCTTTGCGTCGCGAGCCGCGAACTCGTAGCCGGTGGTGAGCCTTATGCCTCTTTCCATCGGCGTGATGACGAAGCCGTTCTCGATGTCGAGCACGGGGCGGGACAGATAGGCATTGCCCGTCGGTCTGTAATGGCGGTGATAGCCGCGCACGACCGCGAACGGGAAGCTGATGCGGAGCGGCTTGAGCAGGTCCGGTGTCCACGGCCCGAGGGCCGCCACCACGACGGGCGCCTCGACCGGCCCGCCGGCCGCATCGACCTGCCATGCCGCTCCCGTCCGCCGCAGCGTCAAGGCATCGCCGGTGAAGATCCGCCCGCCATCGGCCGCAAATCCGGCGGCGTAGGCCTTGGTGACGCCGCCGGGACTGGACACCGAGAGGGCATCGACCCAGTGGACCGCGCGGTGGAAGACCGGCTTCACGTGCGGCTCGATTTCGCTCACTTCGGCGGGCGTGAGCACCGCGTATCTGGCGCCGTAACGGTCGGCGAAATCGCGGCTCGCCTTGCCGTAGTTGAACCCCGCCTCGGTGCGGAACAGGCGGAGGCCTCCGTTCTCGCGGAAAAGGTGCGCGGCGCCGGCCGCGGCGGCCAGCTCGCGGTGCTCCTCGACCGTGCGGGCCATCAGCGGCGCCATCGCCGCCGCATAGGCCTCGCGCCGGTCGGGGTGCGAGCCGCGCTTCATCTGGACGAGGTAGGAGGCGACAAACGGCAGGAAGCCCGGATGGTAGTGAAGCTCCGGCCGGTCGTTCCGCGCATATTTGAGGAGGTCGCGGAATTTCTGCGGGAAGCTCATCGGCAGGAAGCCGTCGCGCTCGACCACCCCGGCATTGCCGAACGAGGTTTCCTCGCCCGGGCCGCGCCGATCGACGAGCGCGACCTTCTTGCCGCGCTTCAGGAGGTGCCAGGCAGACGAGACGCCGACGATTCCGGCGCCGAGGACGATGACGTCGACGTGTTCCATGGTGAGCGGAGTCTTTCATGAAGACTATGGGTCGAGCAATCGATCGGTATCACCGACTGATATCGGTGGCACTGCCTCTCCCAGAGGGAGAGAGCCTGCCCCCGCGTGGATGGGGGGCGGATCGGGCGCGACAGCGGCCGATCCGGGTGAGGGGTTAGAGCATTTCCGAAGAGACAGACCCCCTCACCCGCTCGCCGGACTGTCGTCCGGCTCACGACCTCTCCCCGCCGGGGAGAGGTGACGCCAATGCCCAATCTCACAGCGCCGGCAACCGATTGCGCCGTGCGCAGGCGCATGTTAGGCCGCGCGCCATGGCCCGCAACGTCCTGATTGCGCCCTCGATCCTCTCGGCCGACTTCGCCAGACTCGGCGAGGAGGTGCGCGCCATCGACGCCGCCGGCGCCGACTGGATCCACGTCGATGTGATGGACGGGCACTTCGTCCCCAACATCACGATGGGACCCAATGTCGTTGCGGCGATCCGCCCGCACACGCGGAAACCGCTCGACGTCCACCTGATGATCGCGCCCGCCGATCCCTACCTCGCCGCCTTCGCCGAGGCCGGGGCCGATTCCATCACCGTCCATGTCGAGGCCGGCCCGCACCTCTACCGCTCGCTGCAGGCGATCCGCGCGCTCGGCCGCAAGGCCGGCGTCTCGCTCAACCCGGCAACGCCCGCCGTCTCGATCGGCAACGTCCTCGACCTGGTCGACCTCGTCCTCGTCATGAGCGTCAACCCCGGCTTCGGCGGCCAGACCTTCATCCCCGAGACGCTCGACAAGATCGCCGCCATCCGCGCGATGATCGGCGGTCGCAACATCCCGATCGAGGTGGACGGGGGCGTCTCGCCGGAGAACGCCGAGGTCGTGGCCCGCGCCGGCGCGACCATCCTCGTGGCGGGTTCCGCAATCTTCCGTGGCGGCGCCGCCGGCTACGCAGAGCGCATCGCCGGGCTGCGCGCGGCCGCCTCGGCGATCACGGCATGACGGGGACCGGCCGCGGCCTCGCCGCCGCCCTGTTCCTCTCCGCCGCCCCCGCGATTGCCGGCGATTTCGCCGACCGCGAACTGATCGGCTTCTCGAAGGACGGCAAGACGTTTGCGTTCGAGGAATACGGCGTCCAGGACGGCTCGGGCTTTCCCTATTCCAACATCTACGTGATCGATACCGACAGCGACGCCTGGGTGCCGGGCAGCCCGGTCAGGGTCCGCCGCGAGGACGAGGCGGCGCCGCTCGCCGCGGTCCGCGCCGAGGCCCGCGCGAAGGCGAAGGCGATTCTCGCCGGACGCCGGGTCGAGGCGCGCGGCACCTATCTCGTCAGCAACCCGATCACCGAACTCTCCGCCGATCCCTACCGCGTGCGGTTCCGCACCAACCCCTACCTCGCCTCCGACGACCGCACGCTCACCCTGACCCTCACCCCGCTGGCGCTCCCGCCGAGCAAGGCGTGCGCGCCCTACGGCGAGGCCGCCGGTTTCCGGCTGACGCTCGCCAATCTCCAAGGCGGAGCGCGGGTGCTCCACGAGGACAGGGCGATTCCGCCGTCCCGCGGCTGCGCTGCGAGCTACGCCATCTCCGACGTGATATCGCTCGACGAAGACGGCGGCCCGGCGACGATCGCGGTTCTGGTCAGCGTGTTCATGCAGGGCTTCGAGGGGCCGGACCGCCGCTTCGTCGCCGTCACCGCCCGCTTCGGACAGCCGTTCAACTAGGGAAGCAGACCGAGATGATCCCGCGCTACACGCGCCCCGAAATGGCGGCGATCTGGTCGCCGGAAACCCGCTTCCGCATCTGGTTCGAGATCGAGGCGCATGCGCTCGATGCAATGGCCGAGCTGGGCACCATTCCCCGCAGCGCCGCGGAGACCGTGCGCAAGAAGGGCGCCAAGGCGACGTTCGACATCGCCCGCATCGACGCCATCGAGCGCGAGGTGAAGCACGACGTCATCGCCTTCCTCACGCACGTCTCGGAGCTGGTCGGCCCGGAAGCGCGCTTCCTGCACCAGGGGCTGACCTCCTCCGACATCCTCGACACCTGCTTCAACCTGCAGCTTGTCCGCGCCGCCGATCTCCTCATGGCGGACGTCGACGCCCTCCTCCTTGCGCTGAAGCGCCGCGCCTTCGAGCACCGCTACACGCCGACCGTCGGCCGCAGCCACGGCATCCACGCCGAACCGACGACCTTCGGCGTCAAGCTCGCCTACGCCTATGCCGAGTTCGCGCGGGCGCGCCGCCGTCTCCATGCCGCCCGCGAGGAGGCCGCGACCGCCGCCCTTTCCGGCGCAGTCGGGACCTTCGCCAATGTCGATCCGCGGGTCGAGGAGCACGTCGCCCGCGCCCTCGGCCTCCGGCCCGAGCCGATCTCGACCCAGATCATCCCGCGCGACCGCCATGCGATGTATTTCGCAACCCTCGGCGTCGTCGCCTCCTCGGTCGAGCGTCTCGCCACCGAGGTGCGCCACCTGCAGCGGAGTGAAGTGCGCGAGGCGGAGGAGTTCTTCTCGCCGGGACAGAAGGGCTCCTCGGCGATGCCCCACAAGCGCAACCCGGTCCTGTCGGAGAACCTCACCGGCCTCGCCCGCCTCGTCCGCGGCATGGTAATGCCGGCGCTGGAGGACGTGGCGCTCTGGCACGAACGCGACATCTCGCATTCCTCGGTTGAGCGGGTCATCGGTCCGGACGCCACCATCGCTCTCGACTTCGCCCTCCAGCGCCTCGCCGGACTGATCGAGCGGCTCGTCGTCTATCCGGAGCGCATGGCGGCAAACCTCAATGCCGAGGGCGGCCTCATCCATTCGCAGCGGGTGATGCTCGCCCTCACGCAGAAGGGCATGAGCCGCGAGGACGCCTATGCCTTGGTGCAGCGCCACGCCATGGAAGCCTTCAGCCACGGCGCCGACTTCCTCGAATCGCTGAAGCGGGACAAGGCGGTGAAGGCCCTGCTGCCGCCGGCCGAACTCGCCGGCCTGTTCGACCTCGCCTATCACCTGAAGCACGTCGATACGCTCTTCCGGCGCGTCTTCGGCGAGGAGGCGGACCTCAAACCGAAGCCGGTCGTGCCGGCCCCGCGCAAGCGCGGCCGTTCGTTGCGCAAGAGCCGCCGCGACCAGCGCCGCACGCGCGCCGACAGTCCGCGCCGCGTCAGGTGATCTGCGTCTCGGGGCCGAGGTCGGTGAGCATCGCCTTGATGCCGGTCGTGATGTAGGCGTGGTCGGTGGCGAGCGCGACGAAGCGGTAGCCGAGGTCGCGGTAGAACTTCGCCCGGCCCCCGCCCCAGGCAAAGGCGCCCGCGATCTTGCCCGCGGCGTTCGTCTTCTCGGCGATCAGCCTCACCGCCGGTTCGATCACCGGGTCGCCCGGCGCGATCCGCTGTCCGTCGGTCAGCGTCACGGACAGGTCGGACGGGCCGACGAAGATGCCGTCGAGGCCGGGCACCGCCAGGATCGCGTCGAGCGATTCCAGTCCGCGCGCGGTCTCGACCATGGCGAGCGCCAGCGTCGACCGGTTGGCGATGGCGAGTTGCGTCGGCGGGTCGATGCCGAAGATCGTCTGCGCGCGGAGCGGGCCCCAGCTGCGCTCGCCGATCGGCGGATATTTCGCCGCCGCGACGAAGGCCCGCGCCTCCTCGACCGTGTTGACCATCGGCGCGATCACGGCTTCGGCGCCCATGTCGAGGGCGCGGCTGACCATGGCGTTGTCGCCGACCGGCACGCGCACCACCGCCGGCTTGCCGCCGAGCGCGATCGCCCCGATCGCGCGCATGACCGAAATCGGGTCGTGCAGCCCGTGCTGCATGTCGACGGTGACGCAGTCGAAGCCGCCGCGCGCGGAAGCCTCGGCGAGGAGCGGCTCGGGCCAGATATTCCAGCCGCTGATGAGCGAAGCGCCGCCCCGGAGGCGCTCGACGAGCGATGGCGCGGCCACGGAATCTCCCGGCCGGTCTAGGTCGAGCTTTCGCGCACCTGCGCGATCGCGGTCTGCATCAGGTCGGCCATCGTCCGGCGGATCTGGTGGTCGGACTGCTGCACGCCCTTGGCGTCGAAGTCGCGGCGGATCTTGAGGAAGACATCCTCCTCGCCGGCCTTCTCGAAGTCCGCAGCGATCACTTCCCTGGCATAGGCCTCGGCCTCGGCGCCGGTCTTGCCGAGGAGCCCCGCCGCCCACAGGCCGAGAAGCTTGTTCCGGCGCGACTCGGCCTTGAACTGCAGTTCGGCGTCGTGCGCGAACTTGCTTTCGAAGGCATCCTTGCGCTTGTCGAAGGTCGTCATCCGGCGAAGCTCCCTTGCGGCCCTAAGGCGGCCTTGCATATCCCGCGAATGGGCCTAAATCAACGGACGTGGCCTGGAGCGCATCCCACCTGCCGTCCCCAACCGTCATTGTGCGCTTGCGAACGATCGAATAAGGTCGCCGCACAGGCGGCGCATCTCCTGTGAGTCGCGCTATCCAGTTGATGCCACAGGGTTTTGTTGATCGGACCGACCTGATGGATTTCCTCAAACCGCGGTATGTGCCCATGAAGAGTCGTCGGCGCATCTATGAAGGCAAGGCCAAGATACTGTTCGAAGGGCCGGAGCCCGGCACGCTTGTCCAGTTCTTCAAGGACGACGCAACCGCCTTCAACAAGAAAAAGCACGAAGTCGTCGACGGCAAGGGCGTCCTCAACAACCGGATTTCCGAGCACATCTTCATCCATCTCAACCGGATGGGGATTCCGACCCATTTCATCAAGCGGCTGAACATGCGCGAGCAGCTCATCCGCGAGGTCGAGATCATCCCGCTCGAAGTCGTCGTCCGCAACGTCGCCGCCGGCTCGCTCTCGACCCGGCTCGGCATCGAGGAAGGCACCGTCCTGCCCCGCTCGATCATCGAGTTCTATTACAAGAACGACGAATTGAACGACCCGATGGTCTCGGAGGAGCACATCACCGCATTCGGCTGGGCGACCCCGCAGGAGATCGACGACGTCATGGCGCTCGCCATCCGCGTCAACGACTTCCTCTCCGGGCTCTTCCTAGGCGCCGGCATCCAGCTGGTCGATTTCAAGATCGAATGCGGAAGGCTGTGGGAAAACGACATGATGCGGATCGTCGTCGCCGACGAGATCTCGCCGGATTCCTGCCGCCTGTGGGACATCCAGACCAAGGACAAGCTCGACAAGGACCGCTTCCGCCGCGACATGGGAGGGCTGGTCGAGGCCTACCAGGAAGTGGCGCGCCGGCTTGGCATTCTCCTCGAACAGGAACGCCCCAAGGGCACCGGTCCGGTCCTCGTCCAGTAGAGCTTCGCGCCAGCGATGAAGGCGCAGGTCACGGTCACGCTGAAACCGGGCGTCCTCGATCCGCAAGGCAAGGCGATCGAGGGCGCCCTTTCGTCTTTGGGCTTCGGCGGCGTCGCATCGGTGCGCCAGGGCAAGGTCTTCGAGATCGAACTCGCCGAGACCGACCGGACGAAGGCCGAAACCGCGTTGAAGGCGATGTGCGAGAGGCTCCTCGCCAACACGGTGATTGAGGATTACCGGGTTTCCATCGCCTAAAGGTCGCGATGATCTGCGCTGGGCTTGCGCGGAACGATGTTCGACTCGATCGCATCGGACGCCGACCTGATTTGACCGAGCCGGCCCCGGTCAAATAGCCACAAGCTCGCCACACGGTTGAAGTCCTCTCGCCCAATGCGTCGGACGGTCGCCACCCTCTTCCTCGCTCTGTTTGCTTTTCCGGCATTCGCAGGCAGCGCCAGCGTGAAGCTGGCGGGCGCGCGGGTCGAGTACGATCCGGCGGTCTGGCGGGTCGCGGGCGCGGAAGAGACCGCGGCTCTCGTCTTTACCTGCATTGCGGCCGACTGCGACAACGAACCGACCCTGTTCGCCTCCGCCCGACCAATTGCCACGCTCGCCGAGGAAGACGGATGCACCGGCGCTGCGGCCTATCGGGAACCCGTAGGCATCCCGGTTCCCTCCGCACCCGACCGCATCGCGTTTTCTGCATGGTCGGTCTGGAGCGGCTGTCGCGCGCTCGATGCGCCCGTGCTGATTGCTTGCGGGCTTCACAAGGGTATCGCCTACGGTTTTTCCAGCACCCTCGTCTCAGGCTGCAACCGGTCTCCCGACCTGCCGCCGGCACGGCTCGTCGAACTCCTGTCCGCCGTCCGACCCATTGCTCCGGAATGACGGGAACGATCTCGCTCTCCGCACCCCTTCCCCGCGGGGAATCGCGCCGGCCCGTACCGGCCCGGCGCCCTTGAGGAATCGCGTCCCAACCCGTAGGTAGCGGGCGGGGTTCCGCCGGGATACGCTCGCGACATGAAAGCCGCCGTCATCGTCTTTCCCGGCTCGAACCGCGACCGCGACATGCTGGCCGCGCTCGAAGCCGTATCGGGGCGAAAGCCCCTCGCCGTCTGGTACGCCGAGACCGATCTGCCGCCCGTCGACCTGATCGTGCTGCCCGGCGGTTTCTCCTATGGCGATTACCTCCGCTCCGGCGCGATTGCCGCACGCGCCCCGGTGATGCGGGCGGTTGCCGAGCGCGCCGCGGCCGGCGTCCCCGTCCTCGGCGTCTGCAACGGCTTCCAGATCCTCTGCGAGGCCGGCCTGCTGCCGGGTGTGCTGATGCGGAACGCCAGCCTCCGCTTTGTCTGCCGCGAGGTGCATCTTCGCGTCGAGACCGTCGAGACGATCTTCACTTCGCGCTATCGCAAGGGCGAGGTCATCCGCTGCCCGGTCGCCCACGGCGACGGCAATTACCGGGCCGATGAGGCAACGCTCGCGCGTCTGGAAGGAGAAGGCCGGGTCGTCTTCCGCTATGTCGATGCGGCCGGTCGCCGGTCGGAGGAGAGCAACCCGAACGGGTCTGCGAACGCCATTTCGGGGATTCTCGACCGGCGCCGCCGGGTGCTCGGGATGATGCCGCATCCCGAGGACCTGATCGAACCGATGCATGGCGGGAGCGACGGCCGCCCGCTCTTCGAGAGCCTTCTCTCCAGCCTGGAGGTCGCCGCTTGAACCGGATGTCAGCCCGCCTTGCCGCCTGTGCCGGTCTCCTGCCCCTTGCGGTCGGGCCCGCCGCGGCGGCCAATTCCGACAAGGCCTACCAGCTTGCGACCACGATCGGCCCGATCATCGAGAAGTGCTGGATCAAGTCGAACGATCCGGCCTTCGCCGACTACATCTATTCGCCCGAGCCCAATGCGAGCAGCGGCCCGCGCATCCTGATCGTGCCGCGGAAGAACCCGGCCGCCGCCCCGGCGCTGGCGATCCAGATCAATCCCGAAGGCACGCATGTCAGCGTCTTCGGGCGGCTTGCCGAATCGCCTCAGGCCGGCCGGATTTCGGCCGACCTGAAGCGTTGGCTGGCGGGCGGTTCGGAATGCAGCTAGGGAATTCCTAGCCGCCGATCCGCTGCGCCTGGTAGCCCTCGGTATCGTTGACCACCGTGTTCTGATCGACACGGCGGAGCGAGACCGTCGCCGGCGCCTGGCCCGGGATTTCCTCGGTCAGCGTGAACTGCTCGCCGCCCACGCCCTGCACCTTCCAGTTGCCCGAGATCGGCTGGGTCGAGCCCGGCTGGCCGTTGATCGCCATGGTCACCACGCCGACGAAGGTGCCGTCGGGCCGGAACTGGGTCGTCACGGTCTGGCTGAACTGATAGCCGCTGTTCATCGTATTGATGACCGCCTGCCAGGTGCCGACGAGGAACTGACGCCACTGGTTCTCGACCGGAATCGGCGGCGGCAGGTTGGCGAAGAGCGGCTTCAGGTCGGCCTGCTTGTCGGCGGTTTGCCAGGCGGCGTCACCCGACTTCCAGGTGAGCGTCTGCGGGGTCAGCCGGCGCGCGTCGACCTCGGCCTTGAGCTGTTCGATGGTGAACGGTCCGGCTGCCTGGCCGTTCTGCTCAATGAAATAGGCGGCCTTCGGCACCACCGGCAGCGGCGGCGGCGTCACCGGCGTAGCGGGCGGCTGCGGGGCCGGCAGCGGCGGCGGTACGGCCGGCGGGGCGACCGGTGTCGTCGGGCCGGGAGTGACCGCCGGCGGCGGCGTCGGATTGTCCGGCTGGGGGTTGGTCGGCGGGGGCCCGGGCGGCGTGTCCGTGGCCTGCGCGATCAATGTTTCCGGCGAAGCCGCAGCACCGACATTCAGCGCCGGCAGGGCGCAGACGGCGACTGCCAGAACGAATCCACGAACGAGACGCATGGCAACTCCCTCTCTCATGCCTTTGATGGAATTCACTAACCCCGGAGCCTGATATCACATTCCGCAACCGGCCGTAACAACGCGGCCGGGATGCGGTGAACGGGCGCCGCTTAACCTTGCTTCCGCCCGTCTTCTTTGGTCTTTTCGCACGCGCGAGATTCCGCCAGCCAGGCGTCCCTTTCCGTTGAACGTTTCCCCGGCAATCACCCCTGCCCTCGTCGCCGCGCACGGCCTGAAGCCCGACGAGTACCGGCGCATCCTGACGCTGATCGGCCGCGAGCCGAGCCTTACCGAGCTCGGCATCTTCTCGGCAATGTGGAACGAGCATTGCTCGTACAAGTCCTCGAAGAAATGGCTGCGCACGCTGCCGACGACCGGGCCGCGCGTCATCCAGGGGCCGGGCGAGAATGCCGGCGTCGTCGATATCGGCGAAGGGCTCGCCGTGGTCTTCAAGATGGAGAGCCACAACCACCCTTCCTTCATCGAGCCCTATCAGGGCGCGGCGACCGGCGTCGGCGGCATCCTTCGCGACGTCTTCACCATGGGCGCCCGGCCGGTGGCGGCGCTGAACGCGCTCCGCTTCGGCGACCCTGCGCATCCGAAGACGCGGCATCTCGTGTCGGGCGTGGTTGCCGGCATCGGCGGCTACGGCAACTCGTTCGGCGTGCCGACCGTCGGCGGCGAGGTCAATTTCCACCGCGGCTATAACGGCAACATCCTGGTCAATGCTTTTGCCGCCGGCATCGCCCGGAGCGATGCGATCTTCTATTCCAAGGCCTCCGGGGTCGGCCTGCCGGTCGTCTATCTCGGCTCGAAGACCGGCCGCGACGGCATCCACGGCGCCTCGATGGCCTCGGCCGAGTTCGATGCCCGGAGCGAAGCGAAGCGGCCCACGGTCCAGGTCGGCGATCCCTTTGCCGAGAAGCTCCTCCTCGAAGCCTGCCTCGAACTGATGGCGAGCGGCGCCGTCGTCGCCATCCAGGACATGGGCGCGGCGGGGCTGACCTGCTCGGCGGTCGAGATGGGGGCCAAGGGCGACCTCGGCATCGAACTCGACCTCGACAAGGTGCCGTGCCGCGAAGCGGGGATGAGCGCCTACGAGATGATGCTGTCGGAGAGCCAGGAGCGGATGCTGATGGTGCTCCGTCCCGAGCAGGAGGCGGAGGCCGAGGCGATCTTCCGCAAATGGGGGCTCGATTTCGCGATCGTCGGCCGGACCACCGACGACCTCCGTTTCCGCGTCCTCCACCGCGGCAAGGTCGAGGCCGACCTGCCGATCAAGGACCTCGGCGATCAGGCCCCGGAATACGACCGTCCCCATGTCAGCCGGCCGAAGCCGGCGCCCGTGCCCCCGGTTCCGGCGCCGCGCGACTGCAGCGCGGCCCTGCTGCAGATCATCGGCTCGCCCGACATGGCCTCGCGGCGCTTCGTCTGGGAGCAGTACGACCACATCATCGGCGGCAACACCATCGTGCGCCCGGGCGCCGATGCCGCGGTCGTGCGTATCGACGGCTCGACTCGCGCGCTTGCCTTCTCGGTTGACGTCACGCCGCGCTACTGCGCCGCCGATCCGTACGAGGGCGGCAAGCAGGCTGTCGCCGAGTGCTGGCGGAACCTGACGGCCGCGGGGGCCGAGCCGCTGGCGCTCACCGACAACCTCAATTTCGGCAATCCCGAGCGCCCCGAAATCATGGGCGAACTGGTCGATGCCATCCGCGGCATCGGCGAGGCCTCGCGCGCCCTCGCCTTCCCCGTCGTCTCTGGGAACGTGTCGCTCTAC
>Ga0070741_10007147_pt1 | contig 23377 bp, 16 predicted proteins | sample Coa_R1_4_FD_66440 | JGI IMG/M metagenome (GOLD analysis project Ga0070741, IMG submission 66440) | Surface soil microbial communities from Centralia Pennsylvania, which are recovering from an underground coalmine fire - Coalmine... | ecosystem: Environmental > Terrestrial > Soil > Unclassified ...
GGACTGGCGGAGAGGGAGGGATTCGAACCCCCGATACGGTTACCCGTATGCCGCATTTCGAGTGCGGTGCTTTCAACCACTCAGCCACCTCTCCGCGGGAGCTGTCCGGATATAGGCACGGAAAGCGCGTTTCTAGACAAGGCCCTGGGGACCGGCAAGGCCGGCGAGGCGATGGCCACGCGAAAAGGCCCGATTCCTTGACAGTCCGGTCCGGCATGGCCATAAACCCTGCGAGGCGCGGACGCCCAATGGCTTTAGCCTTGGGCCCGCGCCATTTGCTGCGGCTTACCGATGCGCCGCAACCGAAACCCAAACCCGACTGAAAGAAGCCGGTCCGGGACATCCGAGTACCGGGGTCGAACACGAGGATAAGAAAGATGTTCGCAGTCATCAGAACCGGCGGCAAGCAATACCGCGTTGCCGCCGAGGACGTGATCAAAATCGACGGCATCGACCGGCAGCCGGGCGAGATCGTTGAATTCGGCGAAGTGCTCATGCTGGGCGGCGACACCGTGCAGCTTGGCGCGCCGACGGTGAGCGGGGCGACGGTCGCCGGCGAGGTCGTGGAGCATACGCGCGGCGAGAAAGTAATCGCCTTCAAGAAGCGCCGCCGCAAGAATTCACGGCGCAAGCGCGGCTATCGCCACGATTTCACGGTGATCCGCATCACCGAAATCCTGACCGACGGCAAGAAGCCCTCGCTTCAAGCCAAGCCGCGACTCGAACGCAAGCCGAAGCCGGCAGAAGGCGGCAAGACCGCCGCCGCGCCCAAGGCTAAGGCCGCACAAGCCCCGGCGAAGAAGGCGGCGGCGAAAAGGCCCGCCAAGGCCGCCGCAAAAAAACCGGCAAAAGCCCCCGCGAAAGGGGCAAAAGGCAAAAAGAAGTGAGATGAATTCGTCACGATTTTGCGTTAGGTAATCGGTAGGTTCGGAGACAAGCAATGGCGCACAAGAAAGCAGGCGGCTCCTCGCGCAACGGGCGCGACTCGGCGGGCCGCCGCCTCGGATTGAAACAATTCGGCGGTGAAATCGTCGTCGCCGGCAATATCCTTGCGCGTCAGCGCGGGACCAAATGGCATGCCGGCCGCAATGTCGGCGTTGGCAAGGATCACACGCTGTTCGCGCTCACCGATGGACGCGTGGAGTTCCAGACCAAAGCCAAGGGCCGCACCTACGTATCGGTCGTTCCGATGACGGAGGCTGTGACCAAGTAAGACGGTGGATTCATAAAGGTCCGCCGGCATCAGTCGAACCGGCGGGCTCAGCGGGCTCAGAATGGGGAGACGGGATGCCGGCTCCCCCTTTTCGCATGAAGGAGCCCATGCCGTGACCCTGCTGGAAGATAGACCCGCCGAAAGCTTCGCGGTGGCGCCGTCCGTGCTCGAGACGGAGCGCCTGGTCTTGCGCGCGCCGCAATTAGACGATGCGAAAGCGATCGCGGCGCTGGCGAACGATTTGCGGGTGTCGCAGAACACGACGCAAATCCCCTATCCCTATCTTCTGGCCGACGCGAAAGCCTGGCTTCGCAAGGTCGCGGGAAATGCCGAGGCGACCTTCGCAGTCACCCTGCGCGAGGGCACGCTCATCGGCATCTGCGGAATTGAGTCGCGTCCCGAGAGGCACGCGGACGCTGCAGCGCCTTGGCTCGGCTATTGGTTCGGCGCGGCTCACTGGGGCCAGGGCTATGCCACCGAGGCCGCCCGGGCGGTGATCGATCTCGCATTCGGCGATCTCGGCCACGCGGTCCTGTATTCTGGCGCGCGTGTCAGCAATCCCGCGTCGCGCCGCGTGCTGGAGAAATGCGGCTTTCAATGGACCGGAGTCGGTCTCTACCGCATCCGCGCCATCGCCAGCTCCGCGCCGGTGGACCGCTTCCGCCTCGATCGCGGCATTTGGGCGTCGCTCAAGAGCTGGGGCGCCGGCAGCCGCGTCATGAAGCTAAACCAGACGTGATCGGCTTCCCGTCGAGCGGCGTTGACAGCGCCGCCGGACGGGAAGACGCTTCGATCCTATGGGGGCGTGCCTCGCGACAGAACGGAGGTGGCCATGATTCCGCCGGGCCAAGCCTGCCGCAGTAACCGCCATCGTATGCGTTCGGACGATGGCATAGCGGCAGCTTCACGAACGGCACGTCGGGAGCGGTCCCTCGGGCCGCATCAGTAGGGCAAGGCCCCCTCACCGCTCCCGATGCTGCATGAACCGAACCAAAGGCAGAATCGGCCTTCGGCTGTGCTAAAAGGCTCCCATTTCACCGATTTCAGGCCCATATTCCGGGCATGAAATTCCTCGACGAAGCCAAGGTTTATATTGCCTCCGGCGCCGGCGGAAACGGTTGCGTCTCGTTTCGGCGCGAGAAGTTCATTGAATTCGGCGGCCCGAACGGCGGCGACGGCGGCCGTGGCGGCGACGTGATCGCCGAAGCGGTGAACGGATTGAATACGCTGATCGATTATCGCTACCGCCAACATTTCAAGGCGCGGCCGGGCGGCCATGGCATGGGAAAGGATCGTCACGGCGCCAACGGCGCGGATGTCTTGCTCAAAGTTCCGGTCGGCACCGAGATCTACGACGAAGACGGCGAGACCTTGCTGGCCGATCTGACCGAGGCTGGCCAGCGCGTGCGCCTCGCGCGTGGCGGCAATGGCGGATTCGGCAATGCGCATTTCAAATCCGCGACCAATCAAGCGCCGCGCAACGCCAACCCGGGCCAGCCCGCGGAAGAACGCACCATTTATCTGCGGTTGAAGCTGATCGCAGACGCCGGCCTTATCGGGCTGCCCAATGCCGGCAAATCGACGTTTCTCGCGGCGGTCACGGCGGCCAAGCCGAAGATCGCCGATTACCCCTTCACCACCCTGCATCCGCAACTAGGCGTCGTGCGCATCGACGAGCGCGAATTCGTGCTGGCGGATCTGCCTGGTCTCATCGAAGGGGCGCACGAGGGCACGGGCTTGGGGGACCGCTTTCTGCGGCATATCGAACGCTGCCGGGTTCTGTTGCATCTGGTGGACGGTACCGGCGAACATGCCGGCCAAGCCTACCGGGTGGTGCGGCAGGAACTCGAGGCCTATGGTCACGATCTTACCGCTAAGCCGGAAATCGTCGCCTTGTCGAAGGCCGACGCATTGAGCGCCGAGCTGCGGAAAACGCAGCTTGAACGCTTGCAACGGGCGGCCGGCCGCAAGGCCTTCGTGCTTTCCGCGGCAAGCGGCGAAGGCGTATCTGAAGTGTTGCGCACGCTGCTGGAAAATATCGACCGCGCAGAAAAACGCCTCGTACAAGCCTAAGCCGCGGGCGCACCAATGCTGCACCGCACCGAGACTTCACGAATTTTCGACTACGGGCTTATTCCCCCGCCCGCGCGCCTGGACTAGCCTAATTGAGCTTCTCAAAAAAAGCGCCCGGCCGCTCGATTGGCGCCGCCAATGCTACGGAGGATTTGACGCATGAGCCAAAAATTCTCACTCAACGTGAACGGCAACGTTCACACCGTCGATGCCGATCCGAACATGCCCCTCCTTTACGCTTTGCGCGACGATCTTGGACTGAACAACCCGCGCTTCGGCTGCGGTCTGGCGCAATGCGGCGCCTGCACGGTGCACATCAACGGTGTCGCCACGCGATCCTGCGTCACGCCCATTTCCGCTGTCGGCAACGGCAAGGTCGTGACCCTCGCCGGGCTTGGCACTCCGGAAAAGCCGCACCCGCTTCAGGCGGCCTTCGTCGAAGAGCAGGTGCCGCAGTGCGGCTATTGCTTGAACGGGTGGGTGATGACGGCTGCGGCGCTGCTAGACAAAAAGAAAAAGCCGAGCGACGCGGAAATCAAAGATGCGCTCGCCGGAGTCAAATGCCGTTGTGGGACGCACGTCGCCATCATGCGCGCGGTCAAGCGCGCAGCCGCCATGATGGGTTGAGGAGACAGCCATGACAAAAACGGAAAAGGCTTCGAATTTCTCCCGTCGCGCCGTGCTGAAAGCCGGCGGCGCTCTGGTGGTTTCCATCGGCATGCCGATCGGGCTCGACGCCGTGCTGGCGATCAATGCGGCCTATGCGCAAAACAGCAAACCGCCGCTCACGCCGGATCAGCTTTCGTCCTTTATTGCCGTCAACGCAGACGGCAGCGTTACCGCCTATTTTGGCAAAGTGGACATGGGGCAGGGACTCGCGGTCGGCATCCGGCAGATCGTTGCCGAGGAGCTGGACGTTCCGTTCGAACGCGTGATGCTGGTCGCCGGCGATACGGCCTCGACCGTCAACCAGGGCGGCGCCTCCGGATCGACCGGCGTGCAGGATGGCGGCAAGCAGATGCGCATGGCCGCCGCCGAGGCGCGGCGCGTGCTTGTCGAGATGGCGGCGCAGAAATTCAACGCGCCCGCCGAAAAATGCACCGTGACGGACGGCGTGGTCGGCGACGGCAGCAATAAGGCTTCCTATGCCGAGCTGATCGGGGGCCGTTATTTCAATGTTCAGCTCGCCTGGAACAAGGAGCAGGGAAACCGGCTCTACGCTCCGGGGCAGGCGAAGCCGAAAAATCCGAAAGAATACAAAATCGTCGGCCAGCCGATCCCGCGCGAGGACATCGCGCTCAAGGTCTACGCTAAGCACGAATACGTTACCGACATCCGCCGGCCTGGCATGCTGCATGCGCGGATGATCCGCCCGCCGGTCGCCGGCGCGATGCCGGCCAGCATCGACAAGAATTCGATCAAGGACATCCCCGGCGTGCAGGTCTATCAGGACCAGGGATTCCTCGCCGTCCTTGCCGACAAGGAATGGAATGCCGTCCAGGCCGCCGAAAAGCTGAAAGTGACCTGGTCGGACGCGCAACCGCCCTTCATCGACCAGAAGGCGCTTTACGACCACATCCGCAAAGCTCCGGTACGCAAGCACGAGGAAAAGAAGCCGGTCGGCAATACCGACGAGGCTTTCAAGAGCGCGGCCCAGGTGCTTGAGGCCGAGTACGAGTGGCCGTTCCAATCGCATGCCTGCATGGGCCCCGCTTGCTCGGTCGTGGAGATCAAGAACGACGAGGTGACCTGCTGGAGCGGCACGCAGAAGCCGCACTATGTGCAGGAGGGAGTAGCCGCCACCTTGGGTGTCCCGGTTGAAAAGGTGCACGCAATCTGGACCGAGGGCCCGGGCTCTTATGGCCGTAGCGATGCCGACGACGCGGCCATGGACGCCGCCGTGCTGGCGAAGGCGACCGGACGGCCCGTGCGCGTGCAATATACACGCGCGCAAGCGACCGGCTGGGATCCAAAGGGGCCGGCGTCGGTGCATCGGGTTCGCGCCGCTCTGGATTCGGAGGGCAAGGTCGTCGCCTACGAATTTTCCAGCAAGGGCTTTTCGCGCAACGACGTCGATACCAATGGCTCGAAGCCGCGCGCGACGCTTGCCGGACATCTTCGCGGCGTCGCGCTTCACTCCGGCGATAATTTCGGTTTTCCCGATGAGGGTTACGAATTTCCCAACCGGAAGATGACGTGGGAAACCATTGCGCCGCTTCTGGACCGCGCATCGCCGCTTCGCACCTCGCATCTGCGCGATCCGGTGGGACCGCAAATCCAGTTCGCCAGCGAATCCTTCATGGACGAGCTGGCGGCGAAGCTCAAAGTCGATCCGGTCGAATTCCGCCTGCGTCATCTCAAGGCGCCGCGCGACATCGCCGTCATCAAGGCCGCCGCGGAAAAGGCGGGCTGGCAACCGCGGCCGTCGCCGCAGTCCAAACAGACCGGCAACATCGCGAACGGGCGCGGCATCGCCTATGCCCGACGCGGGCAGACCGTGGTCGCCGTGGTGGCGGATGTCGAGGTCGACCGTAGCAGCGGCAAAATCTGGGCGCGAAAATTTACCGTGGCTCACGATTGCGGCCTGATCATCAACCCAAAGGCGCTCCAGCACACGATCGAGGGCAACATTGTGCAATCGCTGAGCCGCTCGGTGCTGGAAGACGTCAAGTTCGACAACAAAAACGTGACCAGCGTCGATTGGGTCAGTTATCCGATCATCGACATCGCCGAAGCTCCGGAAACGATCGATATCGTCCTGATCAACAGGCCGGACCGGGCGCCCTCGGGTGCCGGCGAACCGTCCTCGCGTCCCGTGGCGGCGGCCATCGCCAATGCCGTCTTCGACGCCACCGGCGTTCGCATCCGCCGGGCGCCATTGACGCCGGATCGCGTCAAAGCGGCGCTTTCCTGAGCGGAAAATCCTGTTAAATACCGCAGCCGGCACACTGAAAGGTGTGCCGGCTGTTTCTATCGCGTCCGGATCGCCGCATGAGCCCAAATGAACCGACCTCGACCGGGGACCCCCCCCGCGTTGAAGACGCCGTCCTGCTGCGCGGCGGCGGCCGTTTTCTCGACGACGCTCCGGTGGCACGGCAGGCTTACGCCCATTTCCTGCGCTCCCCGCATGCCTTTGCGAAGATCCGTTCGGTTGATGTGGAAGCCGCGCGCACGGCCCCGGGCGTGATCGCCGTATTGACCGCATCCGATATGGCGGCCGCCAATGTCACGAACGTGGCGCGGCATGTGGCGATCGACGGACGAGGCGGCGCCAAGCTCATCATTCCGCCGCGGCCGGCGCTTGCCGCCGACCGTGTGATGCATGTCGGCCAACCTGTCGTCGCCGTGGTCGCGGAAACGGCGCGGGCGGCGCGCGATGCGGCGGAGCTGGTCGCGATAGATTACGAGCAGTGGCAGCCGGTTATCGATATGCAGGCGGCGCTCGCGCCCGGCGCTCCGCAGCTATGGCCGCAGGCGCCCGGCAACGTGGCCCTCGATTGGCCTGGCCCGGTGCCCGACGCGGCCAACGAGCGCGAGGTCGAACGCATCATTTCCACCGCGCCGCGCGTGGCGCGGATCACCGCGGTCAATCAACGCGTCGTAGTCGCGGCGATGGAGCCGCGCGGGGCGACCGCGAGTTATGACGGCGAGGCCGACGCTTATACGCTACGCGTCTGCTCCCAGGGCGTGGCGGCGCTGCGCGACATGGCCGCTTCCATCATGGGCATCGACCGGGACAAGCTTCGGGTGATTACCGAAGACGTCGGCGGCGCCTTCGGCATGAAATCGGCGGCCTATCCGGAATACATCGTGCTGCTGGTCGCGGCGAAGAAGCTGCGCCGGCCGGTGCATTGGATGGCGGATCGGAGCGAAGCCTTTCTCAGCGACAGCCAGGGACGCGACGCCATCGCCGAAGGCGAATTGGCGCTCGACGACAACGGCCATTTCCTCGCACTGCGCGTGCGGCAGATCGCGAATATGGGTGGCTTCGTGGCCAATACCGCCGCCCACCTGGCGACGAACAATTTCTCGCGCTGCTTTCCCGGCATGTACCGGATCCCGCGCATCGACATCGGCGTGCGCTGCGTATTCACCAATACGATCACCACCGCGCCCTATCGCGGCGCCGGCCGGCCGGAAGCGAATTATCTGCTGGAGCGGCTGATCGACGAGGCGGCGCGCGTATGCGGCATCGATCGCGTGAAATTGCGCCGCCGCAATTTCATCCGCCCCTCCGCCATGCCGTATAAGACACCGGTCGGCACCGAATATGAGAACGGCGAATTCCAAGCGGTATTCGACAAGGCACTCGCCCTCGCCGACTATGATGGCTTCGCCAAGCGGCAGCGCGAGAGTAAGCGGCGCAAGCGCCATCGGGGCATCGGCTTCTGCTGCTTCGTCGAGCACGCCGGCGGCGGGCCGATCGAAAGCGCAAGCCTCGTCTTTCCCGGCGGCGATATTTTGGAGTTGCGCACCGGCGTTCAATCGACCGGCCAGGGCCACGCCTCGGCGCTTGGCCGGCTCGTCGCCGGCCGGCTTGGCCTGCGCCTCGAGCAGGTGCGCTTCCGCCAGGGAGACACGAACTTCCGGATCAAGGGTGCCCCCGCCGTGGCGTCGCGCACAGCGATGATGGTCGGTCACGCCAGCGTCAAGGCGGTCGAGGCGCTGCTGACAAAAGGCCGCGCCATCGCTGCGCGCCTGCTCGACGCACCGGAGCAGAACATTTCCTACCGCGACGGCTATTTCGAGATCGCCGGAACCAATCACCGCTTATCGCTGTTCGAGGCTGCGGCGCGGGCCAAGGAGCTGGCCGCAAGGAACGAGGTTGCCGAAAGCCTCGATACCGTCGTCACCGTGGAGACGCCGCAGACCTTCCCCAACGGCTGTCACGTCGCGGAAGTGGAGATCGATCCGGAAACCGGAGCGGTGACGGCGCTTGCTTACACGGCCGTCGACGACTGCGGCAACATGATCGATCCGTCGCTCGTTCGCGACCAGCTCCACGGCGGCATCGCGCAAGGCCTCGGCCAGGCCTTGATGGAACGCGCCGCCTATGACGTGCAAAGCGGCCAGCTTCTCAGCGGATCGTTCCAGGATTACGCCGTGCCACGCGCCGAAGACGTTCCTTTCATCACGGAGGGTTTTCATCCGGTGCCCTCCTCCGGCAATCCGCTGGGCGTCAAGGGCATTGGCGAAGCGGGAACAACAGGCGCCCCTGCCGCGCTGATGAACGCCATTGCGCACGCCATTCCGGATAATGCCGGCGTCAACATCGATATGCCGGCGACCGCGGAGAAAGTCTGGCGCGCTTGCCGGCAAACGCGCGGCTGAGCGATCAAACCACCTTGGTTTGGCGCAGCGCGGAAATTTCCTGCGCGGTAAAGCCGAACTCGCGCAGCACTTCCTCGGTCTGCTCGCCGACTTCGGGCGGCGGCGCCGCCATCCGGCTCGGCGTACGTGAAAGCGTGAACGGCTGGGCCACGAGCGTGAGCGGGCGGCCGTCCGCGGTAGCCACCGGCTGCGCCATGCCGAGATGCTTGACCTGTGGGTCGTCGAAGACTTTATCGATCGAATAGATGGGGCCGCAGGGAACGCCAGCTTTGTTTAAGAGGTCCAGCCACTCGGCGCTCGGGCGCGTCTTCGTGATTTCTTCGATGTCGGCATTCAAGGCGTCGCGATTTTCCGAGCGCGCCGCAGCGGAGGCATAGCGTTCCGATCGAAGCCACTGCGGCGCGCCCAAGGCTTGCGCCAGCCGCTCCCAGATCTTCTGACCGGTTGCGGCGATGTTGATATGGCCGTCGGCGGTCCTGAAGACGCCGGTGGGGATGCTGGTCGGGTGATTGTTGCCGGCCTGTTGCGGCACCTCGCGTTCGTTGAGCCAGCGTGCCGCCTGAAAATCGAGCATGAAAACTTGCGCTTGCAGCAACGACGTCTGCACCCACTGGCCTTCACCGGATTGCTCTCGTTCCAGCAAGGCGGTGAGGATGCCAAGCGCCGCGCTGAGACCGGCCGTCAGATCCGCGATCGGGATGCCGGCGCGAACCGGCCCCTGCCCCGGCAATCCGGTGATCGACATTAAGCCGCCCATGCCTTGCGCTATCTGATCGAAGCCGGGCCGGTCGCGATAAGGCCCGTCCTGTCCAAAGCCCGAGATGCTGGCATAGACGATGCGCGGGTTGATCTTGCGAAGTGCCGGATAGTCGATCTGCAAGCGGCCCTTGACGTCGGGGCGGAAATTTTCCGCCACGACATCCGCCTGCTTCACCAAACGATAAAGCACCTCGCGGCCCGCTGGATCTTTCAGATTGAGCGTGATGGCGCGCTTGTTGCGATGCAGATTCTGGAAATCCGAGCCATGGCGAGGGCCGCCCACAGGGTCGCTTCCAGTCTCTTCCGGAGCGTCGATCTTGATGACATTGGCGCCCCAGTCGGCGAGCTGGCGGACAGCCGTCGGCCCGGCCCTTACACGCGTGAGGTCGATGACGGTGAAGCGCGATAGCGCTTGCGAGGCGTGCGGAGATGACACGAGAAAGGCTCCGACCTGGGCCACGGGGAATTTTAGGATCGTCAATAATCCGCGGCTTGTCCATGCGACAAGCCCGCCAAAGGTTCGTCAGATGCCGGAACCGCGGAACCAGTCGGCGGCGAATTTCGGCGTTCCGCCGGAGAGACCGATCATCCCGCGCGCCAGCAGCAAATCCAGCACTTCGACCGCAAGCTGCGTTGGCGTGTGGCCGATCGTTCGCAAATGCAGTTCGGGATTCTCGGGGGTCTCGTAGGGCGCGTCGACGCCGGTAAAATTCTTCAAGTTGCCCGCCTTGGCCTTGGCGTAAAGGCCCTTTGGATCGCGCGCGATGCAATCCTCAAGCGGCGTATCAACGAAGATCTCGATGAATTCCGCGGCGTCGGAAAGCCCGCGCACCATCTGCCGGTCGGCGCGGTAAGGCGAAATGAAAGAGCAAAGAACAATCAGCCCGGCGTCGGTCATCAGCTTGGCTACCTCGCCGATGCGGCGAATATTCTCCACGCGGTCGACCTCTGTGAAACCGAGATCGCGATTAAGTCCATGGCGCACGTTATCGCCGTCGAGCAGCATCGTATGATGTCCCGTCTGGTTGAGCGCCTGCTCGACGAGATTGGCGATGGTCGATTTGCCCGAGCCGGAAAGACCGGTGAACCACAGCACCGCCGGCTTCTGCTGCTTCAGCGCCGCACGCTCAGTTTTGCCGATCAGCAAGGGCTGCCAATGAATATTGGTTCCACGGCGCAAGCCGAAGGTGATCATTCCCGCGGCGACGGTCTGGTTCTTGAAACGGTCGATAACGATGAACGCCCCGGTCTTGCGGTTGTCTTCGTAAGGATCGAAGGCAATCGGAACACTGGTTGAAAGATTGCAAAAGCCGATGTCATTCAGGCCGAGTGTCGTCGTCGCCAGATGCTCGCGGGTGTTGACGTCGATCTTGTGCTTGATGGTGGTTATTGTCGCCGGCACCGTTTTCGTGCCTATGCGTAAAAGATAGGAGCGGCCTGGCACCAGCGGCTCCTCATTCATCCAGATCAGGTGGGCGGCAAACTGATCGGAGACTTCCGGCCGCGCCGTCGGCGCGGCTAGCACGTCACCGCGCGTAATGTCGATCTCGTCGGCCAGCGTGAGCGTCACCGCAGCTCCGGCCTCGGCGGTTTCAAGCGAGCCGTCATAGGTGACTATGTCGCTGACCTGTGTCTGCCGGCCCGACGCCGCGACGACGATGGCGTCGCCTTTGCTGATCCGCCCTGATGCTACCGTGCCCGCATAGCCGCGGAAATCGAGATTCGGCCGGTTCACCCACTGCACCTGGAAACGGAAAGGCTTGTCGAGATCGTCGCTGCGCACGTCGACGGTTTCGAGATAATCGAGCAGCGTCTTGCCGCGGTACCACGGCATATTCTTGGACGGCGCCACGACGTTGTCGCCAAAACGCGCGGAAATCGGAATGGGCGCGATCGAGGTGAAGCCGAGTTGCGACGCAAAGGCCATGTAATCGGCGGCGATGCGCTCGAACGTTTCTTGCTGGTAATTTACCAAGTCGATCTTGTTCACGGCGACGATCACGTGACGGACGCCGAGCAGCGAACAGATAAAGGAATGGCGCTTGGTCTGCACCAGCACGCCTTTGCGGGCGTCGATCAGGATGACGGCGAGCCGAGCATTGGAGGCGCCGGTCGCCATGTTGCGGGTATATTGTTCGTGCCCGGGCGTATCCGCGACGATGAACGAGCGCCGCGGCGTGGCGAAGAAGCGATAGGCGACATCGATGGTAATGCCTTGCTCGCGTTCGGCCTCCAGACCGTCTACAAGCAACGCGAAATCGATATCGTCGCCGGTGGTGCCGTGTTTGGCCGAATCCTTCGCCAATGCCGAAAGCTGATCCTCGAAAATCTGCTTGGAGTCATGCAGCAGACGCCCGATCAATGTGGACTTTCCGTCATCCACCGAACCGCAGGTGATGAATCGCAGTAAATCGCCGCCGGCCGTTTCGCGCTGATCGCGTTCGGCAACCATGATGTCCATCAGAAATAGCCCTCGCGCTTTTTCTTCTCCATCGAAGCGGCTTCGTCGGTATCGATGAGACGTCCTTGGCGTTCCGAGACTTGCGCGGTCTGCATCTCGGCAACGATCTGCTCGAGCGTCGTGGCGTCGGATTCAATAGCGCCAGTGAGCGGATAGCACCCGAGCGTGCGAAAGCGCACCCGGCGCAGTTGCGGCTTTTCACCCGGTTCCAGCGGCATGCGTTCGTCATCCACCATGATCAACGTGCCGGCGCGCTCGACGACCGGCCGCTCCTTGGCGAAATAGAGAGGAACCACCGGGATCTTCTCCAGCTGGATATAGGTCCAGACATCGAGCTCGGTCCAATTCGACAGGGGGAAGACACGGATCGACTCGCCCGGGCGGATACGGGTGTTGAACAGGTTCCAAAGCTCGGGCCGCTGGTTGCGTGGATCCCAGGCGTGGGCTTTCGAACGGAAGGAAAAGATGCGCTCCTTCGCCCTGCTCTTCTCTTCGTCGCGGCGCGCGCCGCCGAAGGCGGCGTCGAACTGATATTTGTCCAGCGCCTGTTTGAGCGCTTCGGTTTTCATCACGTGGGTATGCAGCGCCGAGCCGGACGAGAACGGATTGATGCCGCGCTCGATACCGCTTTGATTGACGTAAACCAGCATGTTGAGATTGAGCCGGCGCGCGGTCTCGTCGCGAAACGCAATCATCTCCCGGAACTTCCAGGTGGTGTCCACGTGGAGCAGTGGGAACGGCAGCGGTGACGGATAGAATGCCTTCAGGGCAAGGTGCAGCATCACGCTGGAATCCTTGCCGATCGAATACAGCATCACCGGGTTGCGGAACTCCGCCACCACCTCTCGCATGATCTCGATCGATTCCGCTTCAAGGCGCTTGAGATGGGCGGGCAGACGCGGCCTGGAATCGGTCATGCGGTCCGTGACAGTAATCATCTCACTCATATTTAGGCGATTTTTGGCTTTGACGGGGCGTCGATTCAGGCCAGGGGCGCGCCGCCCCAGGCAACGAAACCCGTGTTACGGAAGCCGGGTTTTCCATAGGAAAGCGGCGCCCCATCCCTTCCGATCACGCATCCGCCAGCCGCCGTCAAGACTGCCTGTCCCGCTCCAGTATCCCATTCCATCGTCGGGGCCAGCCGGGGATAAACGTCACCGTCGCCCCGGGCGATCAGGCAAAATTTTAGCGACGAGCCCGCCGCCTTCCACGCTGCGACATTAAGCCGCGCAAGTAAAGACTCCGACTCCGGATCGAGATGCGACCGGCTTGCCATGGCACGTAAGCCGTCCGCCGGATAGGGCTTGGTCTTCAGTTTTTGCATCGCAGTTAACGGCGGCGGATCCGCGCCGGGCCGCAGCCGCGTGCCGTAGGCATTGTCGCCGGCGAGGTAGAGATCGTCCAATGCCGGCGCGTAAACGCAGCCGACCACGGGCTTTCCGGCCTCTACAAGCGCGATATTGACGGTGAACTCACCGTTGCGGCTGATGAATTCGCGGGTTCCATCCAACGGATCGACCAGCACGAAACGCTCGGGCGCCGGCCCCGGCAAGCCTTTGAACGATTCCTCGGCGATGATGGTCATATCAGGCAAAATTTGCGCCAATCCGGCGGTGATCAGGCGTTCGGCGGCGCGGTCGGCCGCGGTGACCGGCGAGCCGTCGGCCTTGGCCGTCGCGCGCGAATCTGATCCATAGATATCCATGATTATTGCGCCCGCCTTGGAGGCGAGCGCGGCGAATTGCGATGCAAGACGGTCCTTGGCTGCTGCGGTCATACGCGTTCCGGCAGCCTTCTTTTGCATTTCGCTAATCTTGTCGGCTTAAGAATTACACGAGCGGTCACCGCGCAATCGCGTCGCAATGCGTTAGTGCGTGAATGTTTGATTCCCGGATCGATCATACCTGAGGCTATGTCCCCTCGATGACACTTGTGACAATCGCAAATCTTCATCTTTCCTTGATTGACTTGTATCAAATTGCGAGGTGCAAAAAAACGAGACCTAAACGCGATGTCTGGTTTGGAGAGTATCACCCTTCAATTAGACACAATGAGTTCATCTTTGCGTACGCGTCTTGCGACAATCTCCCGCTAAGCTGGACTGCTCGTCGGGATATTTCCTACCCCAAGTCGTCGGGGAAGTTCCAGTGCCCTGCGTAATCGCGCCCCAAAGCACATAGGAGAAGCTAATGGCCAACAATATTGTCACCGGAACCGCTGGCGACGACAACCCGCTGAACGGAACGGTCAAGAACGACACCATCAACGCGCTGGGCGGCAACGATATCATTTTCGCGCTCGCGGGGAACGACATCGTCAACGCTGATGACGGCGACGACACCATCAACGATTTCGTCGGCAAGGATACGGTTCATGGCGGCGCAGGCACCGATACGATCGCCTTAACAGCGACGATGACCGATTTGAATAAAGCCAAGGATGCCCAGATCGACGGCGTGGAAGCCATCAGCGCGGCGGGCGCGGCGGCGGGCGTCACCCTCGACGTTCATCTGCAGAGCGAAGGCTTCACCATCACCGGCAGCGGCTTCGGCGACACCATCACGGGCAGCGCGGGCGCCGACGCGATCAGCGCGGGCGCAGGCGACGATACGATTGTTGGTTTCACGGCTGGCGATACGGTTGACGGTGAAGGCGGCACCGACACGATAGCCCTGACGGCAACCTCGGCCGGGCTGAATGTTGCCGCGGACGGCGATATCGCGAATGTCGAGGTGGTGAGCGCGGCGGCGGCCAGCGGCGCCGTTACGATTGATCTAAGCAATCAGACCGAAGCCTTTACCATCACGGGCGGCAAGGGCAACGATACGCTGACCGGCGGCTCGAACGATGACACCATCAATGGCGGCGCCGGCAACGACACGCTGAGCGGCGGCGGCGGCGTCGACGCGCTCGACGGCGGCGCGGGTATCGACACGGTTTCTTACGCCAACGCGGCAGGCGCGGTCACGGTCGATCTCAGCTCCGGTGCAACCGGGGACGACGGCGACGGCGGCAGCGACACCCTTGCCAATATTGAGAACGTGACCGGCTCGGCCTTCGCCGACACGATCACCGGCGACGGCGGCGCCAACGTCCTCGACGGCGGCGCTGGCGACGACATCATCGCGGGCGGCCTAGGCGCCGACACGCTCATCGGCGGCACCGGCACGGATGCGGCCGATTACAGCGCATCCGGCGCGGCGGTGCAGGTGAGCCTGCTGGCCGGCGCCAAGAATACCGGCGGCGACGCGGCCGGCGACACGCTGACTGGCATCGAAGACCTCAAAGGTTCGGACTTCAACGATACGCTGACGGGCGACGCCAATGCCAACGTCCTTTCGGGCGGCAACGGCGACGACACGCTGATCGGCGGCGGCGGCGCCGACACGCTGGTCGGCGGTGGCGGGACCGATACTGCCTCTTATGCCACCTCTGCGACCGGCGTGACCGTCGACCTCGGCGCCGGCACCGGAACTGGCGGCGATGCGGCCGGCGATACCTTCGCCGGCATCGAAAATCTCACGGGGTCCAGCAAGGACGACACGCTGACCGGCGACGCCAACGACAACGTCATCGACGGCGGGATGGGCAACGACGCGATCGACGGTGGTAGCGGCGGTACCGATACTGTGACTTATGCGGCATTCAAGGGCGCCGTGACAGTGGACTTGGGCGCGGGCACGGCGACAGGCGCCGGCGGCTCCAAGGGTTCTGGCACCGATACGCTCGCCAACATCGACAATGTGACCGGCGGCTTGGGCGCCGACTCGATCACCGGTGACGGCAATGCAAACACGCTTGATGGTGGTTCCGGCAACGACACGTTGAACGGCGGTGCTGGAAACGACACGCTGATCGGCGGGCTCGGCAACGATACGCTTGCCGGCGGCGATAATGACGACACGCTGATCGGCGGCGCCGGCGCCGACGTGCTCACCGGCGGCGCAGGCACCGATACCGCCTCCTACGCGGCTTCCTCCGCCGGCGTGACCATGAGCCTGGCGGGAGGATCTGTTTCAGGCGGCGATGCCAAGGGCGATACCTTCAGCGGTATCGAGAATGTCACCGGTTCGGATTTTGCTGACAGCCTTACCGGCGACGGCGGCGCCAACGTGCTCGACGGCGGCGACGGCAACGACACGCTGAACGGCGCGGCTGGCGACGACACGCTGAACGGCGATGACGGCGACGACACGCTTATCGGCGGCGCGGGCGCGGATGCCCTCGATGGCGGCGACGGCACCGACACGTTGTCCTATTCCGGAGATACGACAGGCGTGACAGTCGATCTTGACGCCGGTACGGCGGCGGGCGGCGATGCCGCGGGCGACACGATCGCCAATTTCGAGAACGTCACCGGCGGATCGGGAGCCGACAGTCTGACCGGCGATGCCGGCGACAATACGCTCGACGGCGGCGCGGGCAACGACACCCTGATCGGCGGGGCCGGCGCGGACCATCTGGTCGGCGGCACCGGAACCGACACCGCGGACTACAGCGCCTCGGGCACCGGCGTGACGGTGAGTCTCGCGGCGGGAACCGGTGCGGGCGGCGATGCCGCTGGCGACACGCTGAGCGGCGTGGAGAACGTCATCGGTACCGATTTCGCCGACACGCTGACCGGCGATGCCGCGGTGAACACGCTGACCGGCGGCGCCGGCAACGACTCGCTTTCGGGCGGCGCCGGCAACGACACGCTTAACGGCGGCGATGACGACGATACGCTGAATGGCGGAGCCGGTGCGGACGCCCTGGACGGCGGCGCCGGCAACGACACCGTCTCCTACAGCGGCGCCACAACTGGCGTGAACGTCAACCTGACCACCGGCACCGCCACGGGCGGCGAAGCCCAGGGCGATACCCTGACAAGCATCGAGAATGTCACCGGGTCCAACCTGGCCGATACGCTGACCGGCGATGCCAATGCCAACGTCATTTCGGGCCTCAACGGCAACGACACCATCGTCGGCTTTGACGGCGCGGACGTCGTCGATGGCGGCGGTGGAACGGACACCATCACGCTCACCGCAACCTCGGCGGACCTTAATGCCGCCGCGGATGCCGACGTCACCAATGTTGAAGCGGTTTCCGCCGCTTCGGCCGGCGCCGGCGTCACCATCGACCTGAGCGCGCAAAGCGAAGGCTTCACCATCACCGGCAGCGCCAACGGCGATACGATCACCGGTGGTGCCGGCGCCGATACGATCAGCGCCGGAGCCGGCGACGACGCCGTCAATGGGTTTGTCGGAGCCGACAGCGTTGACGGCGGAACGGGGACGGACACGATCGTCCTGGCCGCCACATCGGCCGACCTGAACAGCGCCGCGAACACGAAGATCACCAATGTTGAGGCGGTGGATGCATCGACGGCCGCGGCGGGGGTCACCATCGACCTCCACAACCAGACCGAAGGCTTCACCATCACCGGCAGCGCCAACGCCGACACGATCACCGGCGCTACGGGCGCGGACAGCATCAGCGCCGGAGCCGGCAACGACACCATCACCGGCGCGCAGAACGACACGCTATTGGATGGCGGCGCCGACACCGACACGCTGCAGGTGGGGGCCAGCTTCACCAGCAGCAGCGACGGTCAGATCGCCAACATCGAAAACGTGACGATGACGGCCACGGGCACCGCGCTCGATCTGAGCAATCAGACCGAGGGCTTCACCATTACCGGTTCGGGTGGCGTGGACACCATCACCGGCGGCAGCGGGGCTGACAGCATCAGTTCCGGGGCCGGTAATGACACCATCAACGGCGCCGACAATGACACGCTGCTCGACGGCGGCGCGGATACCGACACGCTGCGGGTGGGGGCCAGCTTCACCAGCAGCGCCGATGGCCAGATCGCCAACATCGAAAACGTGGTGATTACCACCGGAGGCACGACGCTCGATCTGAGCAATCAGACCGAGGGCTTCAGCATCACCGGGTCGTCCGGTGTTGACACTATTACGTCGGGCGATGGAGCCGATACGATCAATGCCGGTACCGGAGCCGACAGCGTGACCGCCGGCGCGGGCAACGACACGATCGTGGGTGAGCAGGCCGACACGCTGCTCGATGGCGGCGCCGGCACCGACACCCTGCAGGTGGGTGCCAGCTTCACCAGCAGCGGCGACGGCCAGATCGCCAACATCGAAAACGTGACGATGACGGCCACGGGCACCACGCTCGATCTGAGCAACCAGACCGAGGGCTTCACGATCACCGGGTCGTCCGGGGTCGATACCATCGTCGGCGCCGGCGGGGCTGACAGCATCAGCTCCGGCGCCGGCAACGATTCGATCACCGGCGACGACAGCGATACGCTGCTGGACGGCGGCGCCGATACCGACACCCTGCGCATCGGCGCCAACTTCACCAGCACGGCGGATGCGCAAATCGCCAACATCGAAAACCTGGTGCTGACGGCCGCTGGAACGACGCTCGATGTGAGCAACCAGACCGAGGGCTTCGATATCACCGGTTCGGGCGGCGTCGATTCCATCGCCGGCGGCGCGGGCGCCGATACCATCAGCGCGGGCGTCGGTAACGACACCATCGTCGGCTTTGTTGGAGCGGACAGCGTCGACGGAGGCGCGGGAACGGACACAATCACTTTGTCCGCGACCTCCGCCGATCTCAACGACGCGGCGAATGCCGACATCACCAACGTCGAGGCTGTCGATGCCTCGGGTGCGGCGGCGGGCGTGACCATCGACCTGAGCAATCAGACCGAGGGCTTCACCATCACCGGCAGTGGCTTCGCCGACGACATCACCGGCGGCGGCGGTGCCGACACGATCAGTGCCGGAGCCGGCAATGACACCATCCACGGCTTCACCTCCGGCGAATCCGTCGATGGCGGCAACAACACCGATACAATCGCCCTGACGGCGACATCCACTGCCCTCAACGGGGCCGGGGACGCCGCCATCACCAACGTCGAAGCGGTCGACGCCTCGGGCGCGGCGGCGGGGGTCACGATCGACCTCCACAACCAGACCGAAGCTTTCACCATCACCGGCAGCGACTTCGGCGATACCCTCACCGGCACGGCCGCAGCCGACACGATCAACGCCGGCGACGGCGACGACACCATCGTCGGCTTTGCCGGTGCCGACGCCGTCGATGGCGGTAACGGCACCGATACGATCACCCTTTCCGCCACGTCGGCGGACCTCAATGGCGCCGCCGATGGGGACATCGTGAACGTCGAGGCGGTGGATGCCTCCGGCGCCGGCTCCGGGGTCACCATCGATCTGAGCAATCAGACCGAAGCCTTCACCGTCACCGGCAGCTCCCACGACGATACGATCACGGGTACGGCGGCCGCCGACACCGTCAGCGCCGGCGGCGGCAACGACACCATCACCAGCTTCACCGCCGGGGATAGCGTCGACGGCGGCGGCGGCAGCGCCGACAAGATCGTCGTCGACGAGAACACGGACGCCAATGTTAGCGCGGCGACCGATGGCGAAATCGCCAATGTCGAGAGCATCGACGCCAGCGGCGCGGGAGCAGGGGTCACGATTGACCTCAGCGCCCAGACCGAAGCTATCAGCGTCCAAGGCAGCACGTTCGCTGACACGATCACCTCGGCCGCCGGCGGCGGCACGGTGACCAGCGGTGCCGGCAATGACGTGCTCACCGGCGGCGCCGGCAACGACGTGCTCAACGGCGGCTCCGATGACGACACGATCGAAGGCGGCGCTGGCAACGACACGCTTAACGGCGGCGTCGGGACCGGCGATACGGCGACCTATGCTAATGCCTCCGCTGGCGTCACCGTCGATCTGTCACTAACGACCGCGCAGAATACCGGCGGCGCTGGGACGGACACCCTGACTTTGTTCGAAAACCTCACCGGGTCGGCCTTTGACGACACGCTCCATGGCAATTCCGGCAACAACACGTTGACCGGAGGCGCCGGCGACGATCTGTTCGTCTTCAATCCCGGTGACGCCATCGACACAATCACCGACTTCGTGCCGGGAGCGGCCACGGACGACGTGATCGATCTGCGGGCCTGGGGCTTCGGCGACGCCAGCGAGGTGACGGCTCTGGCCACCGACGATGGAACCAACACGACGATCGATTTCGGCGGCGGCGACAAGCTCGTCCTGGACAACGTCCTGGTCGCCCAGTTGCATCAGGACGATTTCCTGCTGGCCTAAGCCACAAGGCAATATGGAGAAGGCGCCCGAAAGGGCGCCTTCTTTTTTTGGCGGTCCCGGGGGGACTCGAACCTCCGACCTTCGGTTTAGGAAACCGCTGCTCTATCCGGCTGAGCTACGGGACCGTTGCGCCAACTTGCCGGGTGTTCCTTGTAGCGATTGTGACGAAGGGCCGTCTAGACCGCTTGTGCTTGGCTGGGGCGGTACGCTTGAGTTCTTCGCTGCAAGCGGCTACGCCCTCCTGCAGACAGCGCGGGACTGCGATCCATGGCCGACCTCAGCAACATCTGCAATTTCGGCTGGAAAGCGCTTGACTTCGCGCTCGAGGGAACCGACGGAAAAATTTATCGGCTTTCCGATCTCCGCGGGAAAAACGGCACGCTCGTTATTTTCCTCAGCAACACCTGCCCCTATGTGCGGGCGGTCATCAGCCGCATCGTCGAAGAGGCCGCAGCGCTTAAGCAGATCGGGATCGGCGTCGTCGGCATCATGTCGAATTACGGCGACCCCCGCGACTCGCTGGACAGCATGCGGGAATTCGTGCGGCAGCACGCCCTGCCCTTTCCCTATGTCGAAGACCCGACGCAGGAAGTCGCGCGGGCCTACGACGCGCAATGCACCCCCGACTTCTTTGGCTTCAATGCCAAGGACGAGCTGCAATATCGGGGCCGGCTCGATGCCTCCCGCCGCGAGCTAATCCCGGGCGTCCGGCGCGACCTGTTCGAAGCCATGAAGCAAATCGCCGAGACCGGCGCTGGTCCTCGGGAGCAGATCCCTAGCATGGGCTGCGGCATCAAGTGGAAGCCGCAGCCGGAAGCGCCACATGAAGACTCTTCCTTGGCGCCTCCGTCCCTGTAGCCCCCGATCTGCTGCGCGCGTCCGGAACGAAATGCGAACCGCCGCCGCGGCCGGTAGCGCCGCGCCTGTTGCTCTGGCAAAGTCGCGGCGGAAGGAAACGAGCGAAAGGGCGAACTATGGCGCAGCATGAAGGCGACGTCCTCCTGAGGGAGCGAGCGGATCCTGGCGATTTGACCATCAATACCAATGGCGTGCTGCATTTCACGATATCGGTGCGGGATCACGTCAAGGCCGCCGAATGGTATCGCGACGTGGTCGGCTGCCGGATCGCGCGATGCAGCGACCACTTCGCCTTTATGCAATGCGGCAAGGATTATTTTGTCCTCTCCAAGACGGACGATCATGTCGAGCCGAACAAACATGGCGTCACGGCCTTTCACTATGCCTTCAGGGTTACGCCGTCGGATTTCGATAAGGCGATGGAGATTCTCAAAAAGCGCAATATCGAGATCGTCAAATACGAGGATTTCAACTCCGGCGATCCTAAGCGCCGCGGCGGCCGCACATTTCCAGGCCGCCATGTGTACTTTTACGATGCCGACATGAACTGCGTCGAAATCATCGATCTGCAGCCCGACGGCCTGCCGTAGGTTCCGTGGCCGACGATCCAAGGCCGCCAAGCAATGATCATGAGGAAACACGCGATGAGGAAGTTGATGACCGCGGCCGCCGTCGCCGTGCTGGCTTTGACCGGCGTCGCGAAAGCCGAAAACCTGGCTGGCTTCTACAAAGGAAAGAACATCACCATCGTGGTCGGCACGCCGGCCGGGGGCGGCTACGATATCTACGCCCGATTGCTCGCCCGTCATCTCAGCAAGCATATTCCGGGAAATCCGGCCATTATCATCCAAAACAAGCCAGGCGCCGGCTCGGTGATCGCGGCCAATTACGTCTACGAAGTCGCGCCGCAGGACGGCACGGTCATCCTGGCGCCGACGCGGACCGCGGCCTTCGCTCAGCTTCTCGGCCAGGACGGTCCGCGCTATCTCGCCACCAAATTCAACTGGCTTGGGAGCCTCAACAACGAAGTCGGCGTCATGGCGGTGTCGAACACGGTGCCGGTCAAGACCGTCGAAGATGCCCGCAGAATCCCGGTCATCTTCGGCAGCGCCAGTCCGGGCGGCGACGGCGATATTTATCCCGCGCTGATGAATCATACGCTGGACACGAAATTCAAGATTGTGCGCGGCTATGAGGGAAGCGCCGGGGTCGATCTGGCGATGACACGCGGCGAAGTGCAGGGGCAGTCCGATTCCTATTCGGCCATGACCAAGCATTTTCCGGATTGGCGGAAGAAGATAAATGTCCTGGTGCAACTGTCGCTGAGCAAGCATGCCGATCTGCCGGATATTCCCCTGATATTCGATTATCTCAAGCCGCAATATCTCAAACCCGGGATGTCGGTGGAAACGGCCAATACCTTGTGGCGGATCATGCTGGTGCAGAAGGCGATGGGGCGCCCGTTCGCGGTCGGCCCCAATGTGCCGCCGGAGCGTGTGAAGGCGCTGCGTGATGCTTTTGCCGCGGTGCTCAAGGATCCGGAATTCATCGCCGAGGCGGAAAAGACGAAAAATGAAATCAATCCGGTCGATGGCGATGGCATCCAACAAATGCTGGAAAAGATCGCGGCAGCGCCCGCCAGCGATATCGCCAAGCTCAACGCGGCGATCACCTATGAAGATGAGGTGCCGAACAAAGGCACGGCGAAGCCCTGACCGAGGCGGCGCAAGATAGTCGGCGCTGCGCGTCGCGTGGCGGCGAGCCGCGTCAGGTCAGCGTACCCGGCGCGAAGCAATAATCCTGGCGGCCCTCGTCGCTGTCGACATACCACCAAACGGCGTGCCCGGTCGGATTGGGGCCGTGCAGTACCATGTCAGTGGGGATGGTGTGCATGCGCCCCTGGAATTCGAAACTAACCGATCCATCTTCGTTCAGCTTGTAGTCGCCAAAAAACGCGTGGCCGTCCGATTTATCGCAGCACCATTCGCCGCGCGCATTATGCTGCTCACGATACCAAGCTTGCAGCTCGGGGGTGCTGCTGCCGTATTCGGCTTTCCAGCGCGCGTGCGCCGGAACAGCAAGAAACATCAGGATAATTAAAACTTGCAGCCTTCCATTCATGCGGGCCTCCTACAGCGCAAGCCGCTCCGATCGGCCCCCTCAAGCGGTTGAATCAGTCATTGAACACGGCGCTCGTGGTTTTGTTTCCATCGCCGAGGGTCACCGCGCCTTTTGGCCGGGTCAAAAATCGCGCAGGGGTGGCTTTGTGCTCTGACCCTAAGGGGTGGCAAAATCGGCCAAGATGACCGACATGCCGGTTTTCCGCGTCGCTATTTTCCCGCTGATCTTGGCGATCTGCGCGCCGCCGGCGCACAGCGAGGACGGCGGGCCAGTATGCGGCAGCCGGTCCCTGGAAAACGCCACCGCGCTCGCTGCGATCGACGGGCACAGCTTCCGGCTACAGGATGGCCGCGAAGTCCGCCTTGCCGGGATCGAGACGCCGACGAATGGGCCGGC
>Ga0070741_10007148_pt1 | contig 23376 bp, 22 predicted proteins | sample Coa_R1_4_FD_66440 | JGI IMG/M metagenome (GOLD analysis project Ga0070741, IMG submission 66440) | Surface soil microbial communities from Centralia Pennsylvania, which are recovering from an underground coalmine fire - Coalmine... | ecosystem: Environmental > Terrestrial > Soil > Unclassified ...
AGCCAGGCCGGATTGAGTTTGGAAACCGTCGGAGCGGAGGTTTGTGTTTTCATGCATTGAGCATAGCACAAACGCCGCCTCTCGGTCTAAAAACTCCACGACTGCTGGAATAACCACAGGTATTTGTTGGTTATTCACTTTGGGCAATGCCTCGCCCCTACGATGGAATTCTGAAATGACCCGTTACGTCATCCAGCGTCTCTTGAGCGCCGTCTTGATTCTACTGGGCGTCTCTGTTCTCACCTTCACCATCTCCCACATCATTCCCGCAGACCCTGCGCGCATCGCCGCGGGTCCTACGGCGGGGCAAGCGCAAGTCGAAGCACTCCGCAAAGCGATGGGGCTGGATCGTCCTGCGCCCGAACAATACTTGATTTATTTGCAAGGCATTCTCCATTTCGACTTAGGTCGTTCGATTCGCACGCAGCAGCCCATTTCGGAAGAAATTGTGCGTTACCTGCCCGCCACACTCGAACTCATCCTCTTTAGCTTTGTCCTCTATACAATCATTGGCATCGCGCTCGGTGCGATTGCAGCGGTCAAGCATAATAGCTGGATGGATATTCTCATCCGCGTCGTTTCGATTGTTGCCTTTGCGGTGCCAGTCTATGTCTTGGGACTATGGTTACTTTACGGACTCTATTTTCAACTCGGCTGGTTTCCAAGTGGCGGACGCTTGGACATCAAAACAACTCCGCCGCCCCATGTGACAAACTTTTTCTTGATTGACAGTCTGCTCGCAGGCAACATTCCTGTATTTCTCGAATCCTTCCAGCATCTCATTCTTCCCGCGCTCACCTTAACGTTGGGACTCCTCGCCATCGCCACGCGAATTACACGGTCAGGCATGTTGAATGAATTGAACAGCAAATATGTTCAGGTCGCGCGGCTCAAGGGCGTGACCGAATGGAGCGTTGTCGTCAAGCACGCCCTTCGCAATTCGCTCATTCCCGTTCTCACGCTGATGGGCGTCCAGTTCGGGTATCTCATCGGCGGCACGGTTATTGTCGAAACCATTTTCCAATGGCCCGGCATTGGACTGTACACCTTTCGCGCCATCACCTCGCTCGATTATGCGGCGGTGATGGGCGTCACGCTCATTGCCACCTTCTTTTTTGTGATGACCAATCTCGGTCTCGACTTGCTCTACCCGGTTCTCGACCCGCGCATCGCCGCGTGGGGCGAACGCCGCTAATGCACAATTGTCATTTCGAGCGGAGCCCGTGAGCGCAGCGAAGCGCAGTCGAACGGCGCAGTTGCGATGTAGTTCATCGCCGAAATCTCAATGGGCAACTAAACTAAATTTGTACGACCATGACGACAACAACCTTTACTCCCGAACGCGCGGCGCGCCGCATTCACATCACGTCCAGCCAAGTGCTGCTCGTCATCAGCGCGGCGGGAATTATTTTGCTGCTGGCGACCTCCATCTTTGCGCCGCTTGTCGCGCCCTATGATCCGATTCAGTTGGGCATCCATGAACGGCAACCTCCAACCGCTGAACATTGGTTCGGGACAGACCAAGTAGGACGTGACATTTTGAGCCGCGTTATTTATGGTTCGCGTCTTTCGCTGCTTATCTCGGCGGGTGTCATTACGATGGCGGTGGTTATCGGCACGATTGTTGGAACGGTTGCGGGGATGGCGGGCGGTTGGGTGGATGAAATTATGATGCGGCTCACCGACGTATTCTTTTCATTCCCCTACATGATTCTCGCTATGGCGATTGTCCTGACGCTCGGTGCAAGCACCGTTAGTCTCATCCTCGCGCTCGGCGTTATCTGGTGGCCCTCGTATGCGCGGATGCTGCGCTCGCAAATTTTGAGCATCAAAGCCCGACCCTTTATTGAAGCCGCGAGCGTGGTGGGCAACAATACATTCGGCGTTGTGACCAAGCACGTCTTACCGCAAACCATCGAAGAATTGAGTGTTCGCATATCACTCGACATTGGAAACGTCATTCTTATCGCCACAGGTCTTTCGTTTCTCGGACTAGGGACGCAACCGCCGACGCCCGAATGGGGTTCCATGCTCGGCGAAGCGCGCAGCTATGTGTTGAGCGGCTGGTGGTTGTCGTTTTTCCCCGGTCTCGCCGTTGTCTTTACCGTGCTCTGTTTCAGCATCTTTGGCGACGCCCTCCAAGACCTACTTCGTCCGAAAGCGAGTCGCTAGTTGCTAGACGTTAGTCGTTAGTCGTTAGTCGTTAGTCGTTAGTCGGCACTCGGCAGTCGTTTGCATTTTGCATTCTGCATTTTGCATTGTCCAAAGGAGCTTATGTCTTCCACCAATCCCCAACGCCTCAAAAATTTACAGCGGATGTTGAGCGCGCAAGATTTAGATGCGATGGTCATTCTGAACGTAATGAACATTCGCTACCTGTGCGGTTTTACCGGTTCGGCGGGGGTTCTCGTCGTCACGCCGAACGACGCGACGCTGTACGTGGATGCGCGGTACACCGAACAAGCCCAGCGTCAGGTCGTCGGCGCGAAAGCGATTGAAGCGCCGCGCCCTGTTTTGAACTATGCCGTTCAACAATTCAAAGACCGAGTCAAGCGCGTCGGCTTTGAAGCGAATCGTTTGACCTATCTCGAATATCAAGAACTCAAATCACTGCTGCCCGATGTGGAATTGGTCGGTCTGCGCGACGCGGTGGAACAATTGCGCGCCGTCAAAGACGAGAGCGAAATCGAGCTCATCCAACGCGCCATCAATATCTCGGATGGCGTATTCGACGCATTCTGCGGTTGGCTCGAACCCGGCATGGTTGAAGACCAAGCCGCCGCGCGTCTCGAATATGAACAGCGCGTGGGAGGCGGCGGACGCAAAATATCCGGTACGATTGTTGCGGCGGGTGAACGCACCGCGCTCCCGCACGGCATTGCCACGCAGCGCGTCGTCGGCACGAACGAGCCAGTGATGATTGACATTGGCACAGTCGTTGATGGATACACCTCCGACCTCACGCGCACGGTGTATCTCGGTCAAGCGCCCGACGATTTCAAAAAAATCTATCAAATCGTGTACGACGCCCAGCAGCGGGCGCTCGATGGCATCCGTGCGGGCATCACCGGCAGTCAGGCGCACAATCTCGCGCACGATGTTATCACCGCCGCAGGTTACGGTGACAAGTTCGGTCATTCGTTAGGACACTGTATCGGTCTGGACATTCACGAATATCCCCTGATGAATCCCAAAGATTTTAGTATTCTGAAAGAAAATATGGTCTTTACCGTTGAACCGGGAATTTACTTGACAGGCAAGTACGGCGTGCGGATTGAAGATGTCGTCCGCATCACTGCAAACGGCTGCGAGATGCTTACTCACAGCACGCGCTTATTACGCGAAATCTAGCGAGTTACAACCTGATAATACGTTAAATCAGCGTAGAAGGCGTTCTCTAACGCCGAAAAACAAGTAGAGGTTGACGGACATCCCCGCGCTAGAGAGCGCGGGCTACGCGCCTAAACTCCAATCTGAAGGTTTTTCTATGCGTTTATCTAACAAGGTTGCAATCATCACAGGGGGTTCATCGGGCATCGGGCGCGCCTGCTGTATCCTGTTCGCCAAAGAAGGCGCGCGCATTGTGGCGGCGGATATTGACGAAGCAGGTGGGCAAGAGACGATTAACACCGTCAAGCAAAACGGCGGCGAAGCAATTTTTGTCCGCACCGATGTCGCAAAAGCGGCGGACGCTGAACGCCTCGCCAACGAAACGATGCGGGCGTTCGGCGCTGTCCACATCCTCGTCCAAAATGCAGGCATCATTCGCCCCGGCACCGTCGTGGACACGCCCGAAGACGTTTGGGATGCCGTGCTGGATGTAAACTTGAAAGGGCTATATCTCTGCGCCAAGTACGTCATTCCACACATGATTGCAAGCGGCGGCGGCTCGATTATCAACACCTCATCGGCGGCGGGACTCGTCGGCGCGCAAAATCAATGCGCGTACGACGCGGCAAAAGGCGGCGCAGTCAACCTCTCGCGCCAAATGGCGTTGGACTTTGCCAAAGACAATATTCGCGTCAACTGTCTCGTGCCCGGCGGGATTGACACACCGCAGTCGCGCAACTTTATCAAGCTTCGCCCTAACGTTCGCCTGCTCGAAGACGCTCACAAAAATTGGGGCGCACTAAAACGCTTTGGCACGGCGGAAGAAGTCGCCAATGTCGCGCTGTTTCTCGCCTCCGACGAAGCCTCGTTCGTCACCGGCGCGCCCTTTATCGTGGATGGCGGCTATCTCGCGGAATAAACAGATGAATAATTATTCAATTAACCCCGACCCAACCCTCGCCTCCACCTTCTCCATCGCCGCGCGCGATGCCGCGACGGGAATGTTAGGCGTTGCGGTTGCCAGCCGCGTGCTTGCTGTTGGCGCGTCATGTCCGTTTGTGCAAGCGGGCGTCGGTGCGATTTCTAGTCAGGCATATCTCAATCCCGGTTTGGGCGTGCGCGGTCTAGCGCGTCTCGCGCAAGGGGAAACTGCCGCGCACGCTCTTGAACGCATTCTCGCGGAGGATGAGGGACGCGAGTGGCGACAGGTGAATATCGTGGACAGTCACGGCGGCTCGGCGTCTTTTACGGGCAAGCGCGCCGACCCATGGAACGGCACACGACACGGCGCGAACTATGCGCTCGGCGGCAACTTGCTCGTCGGCGAAGAAACCATTGCGGCGATGGAACGCGCTTTTCTCGATTTAGAAGGACACGAGTTTGGGGAACGCTTGCTGCGCGTACTCGAAGCCGCAGATGCAGCGGGCGGGGATCGGCGCGGCAAACAATCCTCCGCGCTCTATATCATGTATCGCCAACCTGTGCCGTACATCAATCTGCGCGTGGACGACCATCCTGAACCCATCAAGGAATTGCGCCGCCTATTTACGATTGGCATGGAAACGGGATACTTTGCCTTTACCAAAAAATTATCAGACACGCTCGAACCGCGCGCCCCATCCGAAAACATCGAACGCCAACGCGCCCTGCGCCAAAATCTCGGCATCCCGCTCGATTGATAGCGGAAAAAATTATGATGGTTGTCCGTCGTCTGTCGAACGTCATCCGTCATGTTCAAGGAGGTCACACATGCTCTACGTAGTCATTTCCTACGGCAATGCCAAGCTCGACAACACCAACGCGACCGATGATGCGGTGAAATCCCATCGCTATCGGGAAGAGCTGATTAAAAAGGGCAAGATTGTCGTTCACGGACACATCGCGGGACAAAAAGGACACTTGTGGGTTTATAACGCGGACAGTCCCGACGAACTCGACCGTCTCGTGTCGAACGACCCGATGTATCCGTATCTCCAAAACGACCCACAAATCTTTATGCTCATCTCGGACGAACGCGCCCATGAACGCGAAGCCAAAATGCTCGCAGGCAGGGACGCCATGAACATCCATGCGGCTCAACAATAAAGTAGCGTTCATCAGCGGCGTCGCTACGGGCATGGGACGCCAAGCGGTGCTTACCTTTACGCGCGAAGGCGCACGCGTCATCGGCTGCGACATTAATACCGCCAAAGGCGAAGAAACGATGGATATAGTTCATCGCGCGGGTGGCGACGCCATCTTTTTTCAAGCCGATGTAGGCGATGAGGCACAGGTGGCATCTGCCGTACAGCGCGGCGTCGCGCATTACGGCAAGCTCGATGTGCTCTATAACAACGCGGGCATCGGGCCACCTACTGATACGATTGCGACAGAACTCCCGTTGGAAATCTGGGAATGGGTCATGCGGATTAACGCCACAGGAACGTTCCTGTGCAGCAAGCACGCCATTCCGCACATCATCGCCAACGGCGGCGGCTCGGTCATCAATATTTCTTCGACGGCGGGGATGAAAGGCGGGACTGCCATCCCGATTACCGCGTATGGCGCATCCAAAGCGGCAGTGATGGGATTGACCAAACAGCTCGCCGCGCAGTACGCCAAGTACAAGGTGCGGGTCAACGCGCTCTGCCCTGGTCCGATTGATACGCCGATTCTCGACCCATTTCTCGGCGATGCCAACGTCAAGCACGCGTTCTCTGTCGGCTTGCCGCTCGGACGAATGGGCGTGCCCGATGATGTGGTGAACCTCGCGCTCTATCTCGCGTCCGACGAATCGAGCTTTATGACGGGCGCGTGGATTCTCATTGACGGCGGAATGACGACGGTGTAAATGAACGCGCGCATTGCGAGCGTATCCATAGATCCAACGGCGCGCACTGATGACGCGCCGCTGTTGCGCGTCCGCGATTTGCGCGTCACGTTTGATACTCCGCAAGGAGTCGTCCATGCGGTCAACGGCGTGAGCTATGATTTAGAGCGGGGCAAAGTGTTGGTCATCATCGGTGAATCGGGTTCGGGCAAAAGCGTTTCGTCGTTGGCGATTATGGGTTCGGTTCCGTCCCACGCCGGACGCGTGACGGGCGAAGCATGGTTCAAAGGAAAAAATCTGCTCACGCTCTCGCCCGACGCGATGCGCGCCATTCGCGGCAATCAAATTGCGATGGTTCCGCAAGACCCGATGGTTTCCTTTGACCCCGTGTATCCCGTCGGCGTACAAATTGCGGAAGCGATTCGCGCCCACCGTCCGCTGTCGCAATCCGCCGCGCTGCAGCGCGCGGTGGAGCTATTGAACCGCGTCGGCATTCCGCGCGCCGAGCTGCGCGCGACCCAATTCCCCCATCAATTCAGCGGTGGCATGGCGCAGCGCGCGCTGATTGCGATGGCGCTTTCGTGCGACCCCGAAATTCTCATCGCCGATGAACCGACTACCGCGCTCGATGTCACGGTGCAGGCGCAAATCCTCGACCTGCTCATGCAGCTCAAGGAAACGCTTGGTCTCGCCATCTTATTTATCACGCACGACATGGGCGTAGCGGCGCGTGTCGCCGACCGCATCGCGGTGATGTACGCAGGACGCATTGTGGAAGAAGGAACGCTGGACGAGGTCTTTTACATGCCACAGCATCCCTATACATGGGGCTTGCTCCAATCCACTCTGCGTATTGACGAAGCGACTGAAGACATTCTGAAACCTATTGCGGGAATGCCGCCGAATCTTTTGAACCTGCCCATCGGCTGCAAATTCAGTCCGCGCTGTCCATACGTGATGGCGGTCTGCCGCGAAATAGACCCGCCGCTCGAATCCGTTTTGCCCACTCATGCCGCCGCCTGTCATCTCTCCCTCGCCCAACGCAACGAGTTCCGCCCAAAATGAAAACCCGATACTGTCATTTCGAGCCGCAGGAATTGTCATTTCGAACGCGACGTAGTTTGTCGCAGAAATCTCGTTCTGCGATGGGGAGAGATTTCGGCGATGCAAGCATCGCAACTTCGCTTCGAAATGACAGACTTGAGTAATCATTGATGTCCGCGCAAGCCCCTCTTCTCGAGCTCAAGCACGTCAGCAAAGATTTTGCGGTCACGCGCGGGCGCATCCTGCGTCGGCAGGTCGGCAGCGTCGCGGCGGTGGATGATGTGAGCTTTCAGGTGCATTCAGGCGAAAACTTTGGGCTGGTGGGTGAGAGCGGCTGCGGCAAGTCCACATTGGCGCGCATCATTCTCGGAATTTTGCATCCAACGTCAGGTCAGGTCTGGTTTGAAGGCAGAGACATTTCCACGTTATCGGGCGATGCGATGCGTCAGGTGCGGCGGCACATGCAGCTCATTTTTCAAGACCCGTACGGTTCGCTTGACCCGCGTATGCGCGTTGGCGCGATCATCCGCGAACCGCTTGCCATCTTTGAGATCGGAACAGCCGCCGAACAAGAACGTCGCGTGGATGAGCTATTAGAAGTCGTAGGACTCTCGACCGCGCATCGCCATCGCTATCCCGCCGAATTGAGCGGCGGCGAACGTCAGCGCGTCGGCATCGCGCGTGCGCTCGCCCTTCACCCACGCCTCATTGTTTGCGATGAGCCAGTGTCTTCGCTCGACGTTTCGATTCGCGCGCAAATTATCAACCTGCTTGAAAATTTGCAGCGCACATTCGGTTTGACCTATATTTTCATTTCGCACGACTTGAGTGTGGTCAAGCATATCTGTCATCGCATCGCGGTCATGTATCTGGGGCGCATCGTGGAGTGGGGCGAAAAAGAACAAATCTTTGCCGCGCCGAGTCATCCCTATACCGAAGCCCTCTTGTCCGCAATTGCGATTCCCGACCCACGCAAAGAACGGCTCCGTCGGCGCATCGTCTTGAGCGGCGAGCAGCCCGATCCGACCAATCGCCCAAGCGGTTGTCATTTCCACCCGCGCTGCCCCATCGCGCAGCCGCAATGTAAAATCGAATACCCGCCACCGCTGTACGTCGCGCCCGAACATTTCGCGCGCTGCTTTTTCGCCGCGCCCTTTCCCACCACGCAGCCATTCGCTCCTGCACCATCTATCTCCCTAAAACAACCTGCCGAGGACCCTTCGGTATGAATCCTTTGGTCGCCGACCGCGTTGCCGACACCGTTCCGCCTGCTGTCTCGCGCATGATGCACAAGGCGCGCCAGCTCGAAGCGCAGGGCGTGAAACTCACCTACTTGATGCGCGGCGAACCCGACTTTGATACGCCACCGCATATTCAGCGCGCGGCGATGCGCGCACTGCAAGCGGGCGAAACGCATTACAGCCCGACGCAAGGCATTCCCGAACTGCGATGCGCGGTTGCGGAACGGATGGAACGCGATTTCGCGCTTTCCTTCGACCCGAACCGGGAAGTTTTGATTACAACGGGCGCGACGATGGGGATTTATCTCGCAGTGATGGCGGTCGTGAATCCGGGCGATGAAGTGATTCTTTTTGACCCTGTGTATGACCCCTATCCGACCGTCGTTCAATTGGCGGGCGGCATTCCGATTCGTCTCTCGGCGCATTCCAATGGTGATGGGCATTTCGCGGTTGAACGTACCGAACTGGAACGCGCGATTTCCAAACGTACCAAAGCCATTCTCATCAACAACCCCTGGAATCCGACGGGCACGGTGATGGCGGAATCCGAGCTCCACATGTTGGTTGAATTGGCGGAAGCGCACAACCTCGTCTTGATTGCCGACGAAATCTATGAGAAACTCACCTTTGACGGACGCACGCATCACCCGCTCGCGGCGGTCTCTCCTGCGGCGCGTGAGCGTACCATCACCATCAATAGTTTTTCCAAAACGTACGCGATGACTGGGTGGCGTATCGGGTATAATCTAGCGCCGCCCGATTTTGCGGAGGCGATGCTGCGGATCGCCGAGCAGTTCAGCCGCTCCGCCGCGACCTTTACCCAACGCGCGGCGTTGGAAGCATTGAACGGCACGCAAGAACCAACGTCGCAGATGATGGCGACCTATGCCGCACGGCGCGCGCTGATAACGCGGACTCTGCGCGACGCGGGCTTTACGACATTTTCACCGCCAGAGGGCACATTTTTCGCGCTGCTGGATGTGCGCCGGTACGAAAAAGACGCGGACAGCATGGCGGACTATTTGCTCGAACACGCGCACGTCGTCACCATTCCCGCGAGTGTGTATGGCGCAGCAGGCGAAGGGTTTTTACGTCTCTCCTTTGCCTATCATCAGGACAATTTGCAGCGCGGACTCACCGCCGTCATCCGCGCCTTGAATGAATTGGATTAAGTCTATTCGACGCAGGTCGAATTTGCTTTGAGTTACAGCGATTTCAATCGCCCAAAAATTAAACTATGACAACTCTTGAATCACTCAAAAGCAATCTTCTCGCCTTGACCGCGCGCAGCGGCGTTTCTGGCAATGAGCAAGAAGTTGTCCAGTATCTTGCCGATTGCTTTCGTCCGCTCGCCGATGAACTGGTCATTGATAATTTTGGCAACCTCATCGCCACGCGGCGCGGCGAAGAGCGCGCGCCCAGTATGATGATTGCCGCGCATTCCGACGAAGTGGGCTTTGTCATTACGACGATTACGCCTGATGGCTTTTTGCGTTTTCAAACGATGGGCGCGGTGGGCAATACGCTTTTGCCCGCCACGCGCGTTCTCGTTGCGGGTCGTTATCCCGGCGTCATCGGCGCGATTCCCGGACATTTGACGCGCGGCGAGCTCGGCGAAAAAGTGCAGCCGCCCGATGTGCTACATATTGATATTGGCGCAACGAGCGAAGCCGAAGCGCGAGCGTGGGGAATTCGAGAGGGAACGACCGCGACCTATTTGAGTGAAATCTTGCCGATGCAAAATTCAAATCTCGTTTTCGGCAAAGCGATTGACAATCGCATCGGTTGCGCGGTCTTGTTGGAAACGTTTCAACAATTGCGCGGGCGTTCGTTGCCCGGAACAGTTTATGGCGTGGTGAACGTTATGGAGGAAATTGGAATGCGCGGCGCGCGCATGACCAGCACGCGCATCCAGCCTGATTTCGCCATCGTGCTCGATACCGTTCCCGCCGACGATACACCGCTCGGCAAAAATAATCCCGCGCTTTCTTTTCGACTCGGCAAAGGTCCTGTCATCCAGACCATCGAAGGCGTCAAGGGGATTTTTAGCGGGCATATCATTCACCCGCGCGTGCTGGACTTGATTCTAAAAGCTGCCGAGATTGCCCAGCAGCCCATTCAGCTTGCCGCCGCGTATGGCAATTGGACGACGGACGGCTCGGCAATCAATGTGACGGGCACAGGCATTCCAACGGGCAGCGTGTGTATTGCGCGTCGGTATGCACACTCGCCCAATGAAGTCTGCGACCTCCGCGACGCTGAAGGTGCTGTCAAGATTCTCGTCGCGCTCGCCGACACCGCCGTTATCGGCGCAAATCTGAATTTTTTGTAACCGCTGAACTTTTGCTACGCTATACGTGACGACGAATCAACGCGAATAGTTTATGACGTTCGCAGTTTAATCAGGAGAAGATTCATGCCCTCCCATCACATGGGACACATGACCTGGCAACAAGTTGCCGAGGCTGCCGCGCGGGATGTGCCCGTCCTGCTGCCCTGTGGCACACTTGAAGCGCAAGGACTCTATTCGCCAATGGGTCACGATTACATTGTCGCCGAACGCCTCGCGCTGGCAGTTTCCGAACGCACCGAATGCCTCGTCGCGCCGACACTGCCCTTTGGCTATTCGCCCTTTCTCATGTCATTTTCGGGAACTATTTCCCTGCGTCCTGAAACGCTGCGAATGCTATTCAAAGATATGGTCGAATCGCTCTTGCGGCATGGATTCAAGCATCTCATCTTTATCAATAATCACGGCGCGAGCGAACCGATGCTCTGGCATGTCGCCGAAGAAACGCGCGTGGAGCATGGTGTCGTCCTCGCCTCCATTTTCCCTACGCGCCTCGCCGAAGACTTGAGCAAAGATTTATTTGAAACCCAAAAAGGTGTTTTCGCGCACGGCGGCGAACCAACCATTTCTGTGATGATGTATCTCTGCCCCGAAGACATGCAGCTCGAAAACCTTCAACGCATTTCCTTTACCAGCCCTTGGAACAATTTTGAAATCCCCGGTCCCAATGCGATTCGCATGAACGGCGCGAACGTCACGGTCTATATGAATTTTGCCGAGCTTATTCCGACGGGCGGCACCGGCGACCCTGCACAAGGTTCCGCCGATAAAGGCAAAATCATGTTTGACCGCATGGTAGATTTCATCGCCGCCTTTGTGCCAGAATTTCGTAAAGTCCCCATGTAATTGTTCATCGTCCCAGAGCGTTTCTTTCGCGGTTTCGGGCAATTCGCGGTTTTCGCGCTCCAAAGCTCTTTTACGCCACTCGCGCCGGTCGCGTCTCCGGCGACATTTGCGCCACGCGCCAACGATAGAGTACCGCGATTCCCACACCGACCAAACACAGCAGCGTACAAATCAGCATCGCCGTTTCGACGCCCGCGACTTGCGCTACACTGCCAATAAAAAATCCACCAATCGGCGTACTCCCAATCGTTAGCAGCACATTGATGCTCAATACACGTCCGCGCAGCTGCTCCGGCGTTTCCAATTGCAGCAGCGAATTCGTCGTCGTCGCCCACGCAATCCCCGTAAACCCCACAATCACAAATAACAGGATAGACACCCAGAGCGTTGTCGAAAGCGCGAGGGTTCCGAGAAAAATACTAAACAGCGCGCCGCTCACTAACAATCGCCGCATCGTCACGCGGCGCATATACGCTGTTCCCAGCGCGGCAAACAACGCGCCTACGCCTACCGCCGCGCTCAATAGTCCAAACCCCGACGCATCCGTTTTCAAAACATTATCCGCAATCAACGGCGTGAACACCGAAAAATTAATTCCAAACGTCCCGATGAATGCCGCCACAATCAAAATGGACAAAATGCTCGGTGTCCGCCGCGCGAAACGCAATCCCTCGCGCAATCGTTCCAGCATGGAAGCTTCGCCTGTGGCTGGTGCGGCAAACAGTTTGCTGGCATCCATCAGCAACAATGCGCCAATCACGGGAACAAAACTAAACGCGTTCAAAAACAGCGTCGGCGCAAACCCCACCAGTTGAATCACAATGCCCGCGACCGCCGGACCAAAAATGCGCGTCACTTGGAACGACATCGAATTCAACCCGATGGCATTTACTAGAACATCGCGCCCGACCATTTCAAACAAAAATGCCTGCCGCACCGGATTATCAATCGCCGTAATCAATCCCTGCGTCATTGCCAGAACATACACATGCCACAATTGAATCGCGCCCGTTGCGACCAGTCCCCCAAAGATAGCCGCCTGAATCAATAGAAGCGACTGCGTAACAATCAACGTCGTTCGCTTGGGCAAATGGTCTGCCAAGACCCCGCCGAACAACGCGAACAACATCACCGGAAAAAATTGGAGCGTAACCACCACGCCGAGCGCGAACGGCGAATCGTTGGTCAGTTTCAGCACCAACCATGCCTGCGCGGTGGATTGCATCCAGCTGCCCGTCAACGAAATCAGCTGGCTGAACCAAAACAAACGATAGTTGCGAACTTGTAATGCTTCAAACCCCCGCGCCGTCGCTTTCCACAGCGTATTCAATGGGACGCGCGGAGCCGCAGAAAATTTTGTCCTCACACCGTAACCTTTTCATCCATTCACGCGGAGAGTGAACGATGATTTACAAATCTTAACATAAAACGAAAGTTGCACATGAAAAATGATGACTTGAATAGGCGCATTAGGCTGCAATTCAATGCCGTATGCTATAATCTTCCAGAGGAAGATAAAATGAAACTCACAATTGAATTACCCGAAACGGTGACGCGCGAATTGGATAACCGTCACACCTCTTAACAAGTACATGCTTTTGTCGTCGAGGCAATTGAGGCGTGGTTACGAATGCGGGAAGAGGAAGCAGCGACGAATACCCCGCAGACCGCTGCGCGATTTAGTGATAGTGCCATACCCTTTGTCGAAAAACTGGTGAATGAAAATCGCGCGCTATTTGAGCGGCTCGCCTAGACCGAAGGTTTATAGTTTAGGTTCATATCTTTGCAAAAATAACAGCCCAAGCATAGCTTGAGCTGTCGTCCTATTGTTAATTTTTGATTTCGTTTACTCTTTTCTTTTGGCGTATTCTTGTAGGAGAAATGGTCTTGTCAAACTTAATTTTGGACTCGAATAAACGTAGTTGCATTGGTAAGCCAAATTCCTCTATCACACTATCGGGAATCGGCAGCTTTTCCAGAGAACGAGGCTCGACTTTAACCGCGCCGTTCCCATACGACTTGCCAATCATTGCTAGATGAGCAATCGTATCAGGATGACTAAGAATTTTCCAGACGCGCTCGACAAATTCTTTGTCGTTGGTTTTTGGATAAACGCACAAAAATCCAGTGAGTGGGATAACCTTTGCAGTATTTCGGATAAATCGGGCATTCCGCCGCCCTAAATATGCGAACAAGAATGTTGGTGGAATTCGAGTTTCCATTTTGTACCAAGGGTCTCGCTGAGAGATAAGCGGTCTCTTCGGCAATCCAAGTGCTTCACCCCTTCTCAAGTAACTCTTGAGTGGTTCAGGATAGTCTTCAAAATTTTCGCCATTTAGCGACAACAACAAGGTCGGTCTGCCTTGCGCGCGAAGAGACTCCAACGTTGATTTTGTAATCTCGTTGCCAGGAACATCTCTTGTCCTTCCGACTGCTCTAACAAAGTAGTTGTAGGGAATTCCGAGTTGGTTTACCTGTGCCTCCGTCATAAAAAAGAATTCATTCGCACCTGTTGCTACTCCGCGAAGAACATAGCAGAAATCACCCAACACATATTTACTCATTTTCTGAGTTACAGGCGGTCGTGATAAACCTGTAGATAGACCTTCGGATAAATTGCGTTGAATGGCGTTTAATCCATGCTCGGCCACATAACTAAAACCCGATTGAATCAAACTTTTAAGACTTTCAGTTTGGGACTTGTAACACTTGATCCACAAGAAATTGTCTCTCCGCTTTGATTTGCGAATGAAAAAGATTATTGGATTTGTGTCCACATTAGGGAATGGAGATGCTTCAGGAGCAAAAGTAACTACTGCGTCCAGAGCGAAATTCGCGGTAATCCAGTTCCACAAATCATAGGCAAACTTGCCCTCACATATGTCAGCAGGCATAATGAAAGCCAACCGCCCATTTTCATCCAGCAGAGTCAAGGCTTGAATCAGAAAGTAAACATGCAATCCCGCTCGTCCATCGAGAACTTGCCCTATAGTTTGCGAACCTAGATTCTTCAGTTGAGCCTTGTTTAACGCAGGGATTCTATGATGGCGAATATAGGGCGGATTACCAACAACTGCAGAGAATTTAGTCTGCGGAGGTTCAAAAAGAAAATCACCTATCTTGACCCCAGCAATGTCATCCTCATCTAAGCCAAATTGTACGGCTTGTTCTAAAACACTGGAGTCATTTTCCATACCCGAAAAGATAATATAAAGTCCTCTTTCGCTTGCTACTTTTTTAGCAGCCCGAAAAAATGCTCCCGCGCCCACAGCCGGATCAAATAATAAGTCAGCATGGTCGGCAAGTGCATATTCAACCATGGCTTCCGCTATCCAATCAGGTGTCCAAAATTGCCCTTTTGCACGAAGTTGCTCTCGTGACCCCACGCCTGTGGACATCTTGTAATTGCTAATCTTTTGCATTTGCCATTGCTCTCAAGATTGTTTTGGCTTCTTCGGTCAAAGCCATCTGGCCACCTTCAAAATGCACATAAGGTAATATGTGACCGTTCTTGTCTACGATATGCTTGGCAACAAGCCTTGGTTCTTCAAGCGCGTCGCCAAGAGGGTATCCGTAATGATAATAGAATTTGTACAAAGATTTTCTCGTCGTTGCTCCGCCTGGAGCCTGGAATATCTGCACCGTTGGCTCGATATACCCTTCCTCAATTAATGTTTGTGCCCTATCAAAAGCAATGCCAAATGCTATATCATAGAAAACATGCCATATGTGAATTGGAATGCCTTTGATATTTTGCCATGCTTGTAGCGGTTTTCGATCTTCTTCCTTAAGAATGATTGTTGGTAAAACTGCATTCTTTCGCAAGCCCGCTTTGCCTCCAAGCCGTTTTTGCGACTTTAGCTCAGCACCATATTGTGGCATAAGTTTACCTTTCCAGAGGCTATTTTCACATTCTACTGCTAGAAAAGCTTTTGATAAAATTCGCCGTAGTTCCTCCGTTTCCTCACCAATAAATGGTAATTCGGTGATTCCACCAACCGTATAAACTATTTGCTCAATGGATTGCTGGTCAGCCTTCCGAAAAATTAACAGGTCGGGACGCTTCATTGTACCCAACCCAGCAGCTTCCAGTCGTTCAAAATAGAGTTCGACCGCTCTCACATCGTCCTCTGGCGCAGCTCCACTTGGTCCGTAAGGAATCGCAAAGAATTCTTGTGTTTCATTTACTGCCTGAATAATTCGTTCTTCGCTCCATACTCCTTGAGACCAACGCATCAGAAAATCGCTTCCTCGTAGGCGACGTGGATTCAGAAAAAATTTCGACCATTCAACAGCTCCTCGTAATTTGAACTCGATATTTTCAATACCAACACTAAGGAGCTTTTCAAAAATATGCATGTGATAGACCTCTAACTCTATGCGCTCAGCGTCTACTACGGATAACACTGAATCACGTCGGATTCTTATCTCACCGGCGTACTCGCCATCTCCCCCACCACCGTTGTCCACGCCCTCACGCGCCAGCTTTTCACCAAGCCATTCTTGACATACGGATCATTCGCCGCGAATCGTTCTGCCACCTCCGGCGAGTCCCCTTTGAAAAACAGTATCGCCGTATCCACAGGGTCGTTCAGCGCGCCTCCAAGAACCAATTCGCCGCGATCCGCCGCCTGCCACGCCAGTGCCAAATGCTGCGCGCGAAAGGCAGGTCGCCGTTCCAAGTAATCCGTAGACAAATCATAAATCAACAAATAGTGCATAAGACTCCTTTCTAACTGTCATTTCGAGCGGAGCGAGAAATCTCTAGCGCAGGACGAAGATTTCGGCGATGGAATACATCGCACTTCGTTCGAAACGACATGCCTATACTGAATCATAATCTTGTCCCACCGATAATCTCATCAATCTTTTGCAATTCTTCCGCCGTCCATTCCAAATTCTCCAATGCTTGCACCGCGCTGTCAATCTGCGACACACGGCTCGCCCCAATCAACGCCGAAGTCATCACGGGGAGCCGCAGCACCCATGCCAACGCCATTTGCGCCAATGTCTGCCCGCGCTTTTTCGCGATCTCATTCAACTCATGCGCCTGCCTGCGTCGTTCCTCTGTCACCGTCTCGCGTTGCAATGCCGTATTCGGTTTCGCCGCGCGTGAATCTTCGGGCACGCCATGCAAATAACGGTCGGTCAGCAGACCTTGTGCTAACGGCGAAAATGCAATACAGCCAATCCCTTCCTCGTTCAATACGTCGAATAAACCCGCTTCCGCCTCGCGCACATACATACTGTAGCGCGGTTGATGAATCAAGCAGGGCGTTCCGAGCTCACGTAAAATCTGCGAGGCGCGGCGCGTCTGCTCCGCCGAATAATTCGAGATACCTGCATAAATTGCCTTGCCGCTCCGCACCGCGTGATCGAGCGCACCCATCGTTTCTTCAAGCGGCGTATGCGGGTCAGGACGATGCGAATAAAAAATATCCACATATTCCAAGCCCATTCGTTTCAGGCTCGCGTCCAGACTCGCTAACAGATATTTCCGCGAACCCCATTCGCCGTACGGACCTTCTTGCATCCGATAGCCCGCTTTGGTTGAAATAATCAATTCGTCGCGGTACGGGCGCAAATCGTCGCGCAAAATTTTACCAAAATTTTCTTCGGCGGAACCGGGCGGCGGCCCATAATTATTCGCCAGATCAAAATGCGTAATACCCAAATCGAATGCACGCAGCAGCATCGCCCGTTGATTTTCCAAAACATCCACGCCGCCGAAATTGTGCCACAGCCCCAGCGAAATCGCAGGCAACAATAAACCGCTGCGCCCGCAGCGGTTGTAACGCATCGTCTCATAACGATTAGGGAAAGCGGAATACGGTGTCATGCCTGAATCTCCTAAAAAAATGAGCACAAGCTTCCTTGAACAGTCCTATTCTAGCATTCTTTCAACCGTTAGAGGTCGGGAGCTTGTCCGAGCCAAGTCGAGGGGTCTGCTGGTCATTGTCCATCCGCTTATCCGCTCGCGGCGTCCTATGCTGCACTATCCGCTAGCCGCGCTCATCCCCACACGCCCCGCGCGAACTTGACCTTTTCCATCGCCTGAAACACTTCGCCGCCTTCGTGATGATTAAATTCCCACACCTTGATTTGCTTTGGACCCGCGTAATAATTGTACGCAGCATAGACCGTCGAGGGCGGGCAGATTTCATCCATCAGTCCAACCGAAAAAAGCGCGCGACCTTGCGCCCGCGTCGCAAAATTCACACCATCGAAATACGAGAGCGTTGTAAAGACCGTCTCAATTTGGTCGCGGTGGATCTTTAAATATCGGGCGATTTCCTCGTATGGCTGCGCGTCCGTAATCTCCAGCGCGCGGCGATAGTGGCATAAGAAGGGAACGTCGGGCATGACCAGTTCCACATTCTCCGCCAGCGCGCCCGCCGCAATCGCAATTCCACCGCCCTGACTTCCGCCCGTCACGGCGATATGCGCGGGGTCAATTGCCGAATCTGCGCGCGCCGCTTCGACTGCACGCACCGCGTCCGTACACACGCGGCGGTAATAATAGGTGCGCGGATTCAAAATCCCGCGCGTCATAAATCCGGGATATTGGGGGTTCGCGCCGTCGGATTCCAAATCGGGCGTATCGCCTTTGCGCCACGCGCTACCTTGCCCACGCGTGTCCATCACCAAATGGGCATAGCCCGCGCTGCTCCAAATCAGCCAATCGTACGGAAAACTCCGCCCGCCTCCATACCCGATATACTCCACCACGCACGGCAACGGTTCGCGGCGCGCCGCAGGCAAAAGAAGCCACCCCTTGATCGGCTGCCCGCCATAGCCGTTGAAAGTCAAATCGTACGTTTCCAATGTACGCAGACCGAAATCTACCCGCTCGACCACCGCGTTCAATGGAAATTGACGCGCCTCTGTCAAGGTTTCTTGCCAAAAAGAATCAAAATCCGCCGGTTCGCGGCGCGGCGGACGATACGTTTGGAGCTGGTCTAATGGCATGTCAAAGAACATCGCTCACCTCATAGGCTTGGATTTTCCGCGCATTATAAACCACCTTTTGACACTATTTTCAGATAAAAAATTCAAAAGTTGTTCCACTATACGAATCTACCCAATCTGTTTGACAATTTAACCAGTTCTGCTATAATTTTTCCGCTCCATTGATAAGTCAATTTATCCTCTTTCTGCCGTTGGTCTGCGGTCGGTAGTCTCTTTCTCGGATTCGTTCAACGATGAATTATCCGCTTCGTCTTGAACTCGAAACGCACAACGTCCAACGTCTTGCGTTTAGCGAAACGACTTTTTTGCGCGATGGTGTTCTCGCTCTGAACCGCGCTGAATTACTTGCCCTACTCCAATCCAGTCCCCTCATTGCTGATGTTGAAATCGCCCTCGCGCATCCGGGTGATGATGTCCGTCTTATTCATCTGCTCGACGCGATTGAACCGCGCTGCAAACTGGAAGGACGAGCGCGAATTTTTCCCGGACTCCTGGGCGATCCCAACAGCGCCGGTGAAGGCAAAACGCGGCGACTCGCGGGCATGGCGATTCTGACCGCCGCGCAGTATCCTGTCCCCGTCGGCGGCTTGCTCCAAACACGCGAAGCGATTGTGGACATGAGTGGTCCCGCCGCGCCCTATTCGATTTTTTCTACTACCGCCAATCTCGTCCTCACCTTTCATTCCACGCCCGACTCTAGCAACGCTGATTTCGACAACGCCATTCGTCTCGCCTCACTCCGCCTCGCCGAATTTCTCACGCAGCAAGTAGAAAATCATTCGCCCCATAACATCGAAACGTTCGAGCTCACGCCTACCGCGCCCGATTTGCCGCGTATTGTCTATTTGTATCAGGCACAGGCGCAAGGCACGTTTTCTGACACCTATCTCTACGGCACGCCGATTCATAATCTCGTTCCAACACTCTTGCATCCGAACGAAACGATGGACGGCGCAATCGTCAGCGGCAATTACGTGTACGCCTGTTTCAAAAACCCTACGTATCTGCATTTGAACAATCCCGTTATTCGAGAGCTTTATTCCGAACACGGCAAGACCTTGAACTTTGCAGGCATCGTATTTTATCGCGGGCATAACTATACGGATGCAGAGAAAAAACGCGCGGCGAATTACGCGGCAAAACTCGCGCGCTTTCTCGATGCCGATGGGGTGATATTAACGGGTGAAGGCGGCGGCAATTCGGCGATTGATATGATGCTCGCCTTGAAAGAATGCGAACGGCTCGGCATCAAAACGACGGTCATTACCTACGAACTCGGCGGGCCCGAAGGCAAAGACTTTCCACTCGTGGACAATGAACCCGAAGCCAACGCAATTATCAGTACGGGCAGCTGCGACAAAACAATTCAACTGCCCGCCATCGGTCAGGTTGTCGGCGGCACAACTTACCTCGACACCGCGCAGCCCGCCACTGAACCGCGCGAAATCATGCTCGACAAAATTTACTGCTCGACTAACCAGCTCGGCGCAGGCTATTTAATGACCCAAGCGTATTAGCCATAACTATAATTTCGAGCGATTTTTATTTTGTGATTTCGCGCGGAGCGTTTGGTTGCAGGTTTTTGCCGCTCGGCTATGCCGAGCCAAAAACCGCAACCGAGCAGTCGAGAAAGCTCTCTGCGCTCTCTGCGGTAAAAATATAAACAATGCCGGAAAAAATTCGCGTCGTCCATTATATCAATCAATTCTTTGCCGGACTCGGCGGCGAAGAAAAAGCCGACACCCCGCCCGAACGTCGCGCGGGAGCGGTCGGACCCGGCCGCGCGCTTCAACAAGCACTCGGACCGGATGCTGAAATCGTCGCGACGATTCTGTGCGGCGACACCTATTTTAGCGAGCACGCCGACCAAGTTGCCGATGACCTCATCGCGCAAATCGCCGACGACAAGCCCGACATCCTCATCGCCGGACCCGCGTTCGATTCGGGACGCTACGGCATGGCGTGCGGAAAGATCTGCTCCGTCGCGCAAGAAAAACTGCACATTCCCGCGCTCACCGCACTCTCGCCCGAAAATCCCGCCGCCGAAGTCTATGCCGCTTACACCCACGTCATTCCAACGGGTGGGACTGCCGCCAAAATGCGCGAAGCCGTTGCGCCGATGGCCAAGCTCGCGCTCAAGCTCGCACGTCACGAAAAAATCGGCACGCCAAAAGAAGAGGGCTACCTGCCCAGCGGCAAGCGGCTGAATACCTTTTCCAATCATACTGCCGCGCAGCGCAGCCTCGACGTTCTTTTGAAAAAAGTGCGCGGCGAACCGTACGAGACCGAAGTGCGCGTCCCTGCCTTTGACCGCGTGCCCCCCGCGCCGCCGCTCGCCGATTTGAAACACGCCACTATCGCCGTCGGCACCGAAGGCGGCACCGTCCCTATCGGCAATCCCGACCATATCGAATCCGTGCGCGCGACGAAATGGGCAGCCTATTCCATTCTCGGTATGGACGCGCTCACGCCCGGTAAGTACGAATCCGCGCACGGCGGTTACGATGCGCGGTTCGCCAATGCCGATCCGAACCGCATGGTGCCCGTGGATGCCTTGCGCGCGCTAGAAACCGAAGGCGCGTTCGCCGAACTCTATGACGATTTCTTTAGCACCGTCGGCTGCGGAATGCCGATTGCGACGGGAACGGAAATTGGTCGCGCGATTGCCAACGAATTAAAATCCAAAGGCATCGAAGGTATCATCATCACCGCGACTTGAGGAACCGGCACGCGTTGCGGCGCAACGCTCGTGAAAGAAATTGAACGCGCAGGTCTCCCCGCCGTCGTCATTACGTCAATGACTTCAGTCGCAACCGCTGTCGGCGCGAATCGCATCGTCCGCGCGGGACGCATTCCACATCCCACTGGCGACCCGACGCAAGACCCCGCGCACGAACGCGCGTGGCGCAAACACGTCGTCCAAGTCTCCCTCAACGCGCTCGCCACGCCCATTGACAAGCCAACCATTTTTGAAACGTAGATTTTGATCCAGCTCCTTATTCCTGTTTTTTTCTCTGCGCTCTCTGCGACCTCTGCGACCTCTGCGGTGACTAGTATGAACATTGGCAAAACGCTTCGACTGCGAAAAATTTTTCAGAGCGACGAACGCGCCGTTATCGTCGCGATGGATCACGGCGCATTTTTTGGTTTGCAAGCGGGACTTGAAAATCCGGGCCCCATCATCGAGCAAGTCGTCGCGGGCGGCGCGGACGCCGTTATGACGACGCTCGGCATCGCGCAAAATTATTCCTCCGCGCTCGCGCCCACCTCGCTCATTCTGCGCGTGGACGGCGGCGCGTCGAAATTGGGAACGAAAGCGTGGCGCGGCGGATTGATTTATGATGCTGAAACCGCGTTAAAAGTCGGCGCGGATGGGGTCGTTGTGATGGGTTTCCCCGGTTCTGAAAACGAAGACAAAAATTTGCAATATCTTGCGGCGTTGAGCAAGCAATGTATCAATTGGGGCTTGCCATTGATGGCGGAAATGCTGCCGCGCGGTTTTGAAGGCGGTGACGATGCGCGTGCGCCGGAAACGCTTGCGCTCGCCATGCGGATTGGCGCGGAGCTCGGCGTAGACATGGTGAAAACACAGTACACCGGCAGCGTCGAAAGTTTTCGCAAGGCGGTCAGCAGTTGTTTCGTTCCTGTGGTCGTGCTCGGCGGTCCCAAAATGCAAGACGATGCTGCCGTATTATGCACCGTCCGCGAAGCGATGGACGCCGGCGCGCGCGGCGTTGCTATGGGACGCAACTTATGGGGACACCGCAACCCGCGCAAAATGACTCAAGCCATTGTCGCCCTCGTCCATGATAACGCGTCTGTTGAGCAAGCAAGTCAGCTTCTGAATGATTGAAACGTCGTCACCGTCTGCCGTCGGCGGTCGTCTCGCCAAGGAGTATTTGATTGTCCGTTGAAATCATGCGCCGCGCGGTCATCGTCGGACCACGCCAGGTCGAAATTCAAGAATCGCCGCTTCCTGCTCTCGCGCCCGATGATGTGCTCGTGCGCGTGCGCCATTCCGCGTTATGCACCTTTGAGCAGCGCGCGTACAGCGGCGCAGATACGCGTTTTTATCCCCTGCTTGGCGGGCATGAAATGGCGGGCGTCGTCGAAGCGATGGGCGCGCAGGTCTTGAACGTCAAGGTCGGCGATAAGGTAGCGATTTGGGCGATTGACCGCTGCGGCAGCTGCTATTCCTGTCGGCGCGGACAGGCGTGCGACAATGTGTGGTTCAAACGCGCGGGCGCGGAAAAACCAAAAGGTCCTACGGGTCCCGCCGGACTTGCCACGCACAAGCTCGCCAAAGAGTACCAGGTGTTCAAGCTCGCACCGGGCACCGATTTGCTGGAAGCCTCGCTCACCGAACCGCTGGCGTGCGTCTTGCGAAGCGTAAATAAAGCCGATGTAAAAGCGGGAGATACGGTGGTCGTCGTCGGCGGCGGCGTGATGGGTCTCTTGCACACGATGTTGGCGCGCGGGCGCGGCGCGCAGGTCATTGTTAGCGAACCACATGCCCAGCGCCGTCAAGATTCCGCGCGCTTTGGCGCACAGCACGCGATTGATCCCATCAACGAAAATTTTGCCGAACAGGTCAAAGCATTTACGAATGGGCGCGGCGCGGACGTGGTGATTGTGGCGACGAGCGCCGTTCCTGCCTTGCAAAGCGCGTTCGGCGCGGTCTGCAAAGGCGGACGCATGATGGTCTATGCGCGCATGGAACCAAAAGGCGCGACGATTAGCGTTGACCCAAATCTGTTTCACGACAGCGAAATCGTTTTGAGCGGAAC
>Ga0070741_10007149_pt1 | contig 23372 bp, 21 predicted proteins | sample Coa_R1_4_FD_66440 | JGI IMG/M metagenome (GOLD analysis project Ga0070741, IMG submission 66440) | Surface soil microbial communities from Centralia Pennsylvania, which are recovering from an underground coalmine fire - Coalmine... | ecosystem: Environmental > Terrestrial > Soil > Unclassified ...
AAAATCACAACCAATCCATATAATGCTCATATACGGCTCCTTTCCTTCCGAGTCTTGGTTTTCGCAAACTCAAGTTTACTCGGCACCGAATGGGAGCCGTTGTTGTTATGCAATCAAGCCTTGCGTTTTTTGCAAGGCGAAGGACCTGGCGATGAACTTTCCTTCTCGGTATCGGTCGCGTGTATGAAGACAGTGAAGGTCTACTACGTCTACATCATGGCGAGTCACAGGCGTGTTTTGTACATCGGCGTTACCAGCAAACTGGAGCACCGTGTATGGCAGCATAAACATGAGGTTTTCCCCGATGGCTTCAGTGCGCAATATCGAATTCACAAGCTTGTCTATTTCGAAACCTATTCTGACGTCGTCACTGCGATTACGCGCGAAAAAGAACTTAAAGGCTGGCTACGATCCAGAAAGGTAGCTCTAGTCAACGCAGAAAATCCGAAGTGGAGAGATCTGAGTGAGCACTGGGGCAGGAAGAATGCGCCGCTTCCTGTTTATACTTGCGCCGCCAGTAACGATAGGGAGAGGGTTTCGTCAGATCCTTCGCTCGGCAAAGGACGCCGAGCTCAGGATGACATTCTCGATGGACGAGATTTGCTGGAAGAGCACAAGCATTTTTTTCTGATTCGGTTGAAGTCAGCGGATTCTACCAATCGGCTTACCTACGCCAGAGTTTGCGCACTCACGAAAATGATTTGCGAATTGGCCGAAAAGCACAAACCTCTCATACTCACCGGCAATAAGAACTTTTTCTCGGCGGGGGCCGACCTGCACGAAATTGTCGCTCTGAACAGCGTGCAAGCATATGAATTTGCGCAAACAGGACAGGCGCTCATGAACGCGATCGACCAATTTCCTGCCCCGGTTTACGCCGCCATTGAAGGTTATTGCATGGGTGGCGCGCTTGACCTGGCATTGGCGTGCGATTACCGCATCGCCGCTCCTAATGCAATGTTTGGCCATCGGGGCGCTGCCTTGGGATTAATCACTGGATGGGGCGGCACGCAGCGCCTGCCACGGTTGATTGGCAAAGGGCGCGCATTGCAAATGTTCTGCGCAGCCGAGAAGGTGGATGCCAATGAAGCTCTGCAGATAGGGCTAATCCATGCCATAGCTGAAGATCCACTGGAACGGGCAATCGCGATGGCAACTCAAAACATCTAGAGCGGTCCAATTTAAGCCTGTCGCGAATGATACTCTACCGAGGTCCTTCGCCTTGCAAAAAACGCAAGGCTCAGGATGACGGCTCTTTAGGTACTATGAGTCCCCATGTAAATCTGGCAGATTTTGCATCTTCAAGAGATTCTACGCAAGAGTTTGCATTTCACATCTTGTAGCTTGTCATTGCGGACCTACGCACCGCTCATTTATCGTAAAGAGTTTGCATCTGCACAGCCGGGGACGGTTGTGCCTGAGGGTCTTGCATGCCCGAGAGCACAAATACGAAATCTGCTTCCGCGTTGAGCCGGCTGGAATCGCGCATCGATCCTACCTCTACCCGCTTTGAAAAAAATATGCGCGCCATGGCCGAGCTTGTGGCCACGGTCCGCACCGAGCAGGAAAAAATCAGCGAAGGCGGCGGCCCTAAAGCCATTGAATCGCAACATGCCAAAGGACGCCTTACCGCGCGCGAACGCATCAAGCTGCTGCTGGATGAGGAGGCGGAATTTCTTGAGTTGGGCATCTATGCCGCCCACGGCATGTATGAAGAGTGGGGAGGCGCGCCTGCCGCCGGAGTCGTCACCGGCCTGGGACGCGTGCATGGACGGCTGTTCATGCTGATTGCCAATGACGCCACCGTCAAAGCCGGAGCCTTTTTTCCGATGACGGCGAAGAAGGTCATCCGCGCGCAGAACATCGCGATTGAAAATCGAATTCCGACAATCTACCTGGTTGATTCCGCCGGCGTCTTTCTGCCGCTGCAGGAAGATGTATTCCCCGACACCGATGACTTTGGCCGCGTCTTCCGCAACAACGCCGTGATGTCGGCCATGGGCATCTCTCAGATTGCCGCCATCATGGGCATGTGCGTTGCCGGCGGCGCTTACCTGCCGCTGATGTGCGATCACATCCTGATGACCGAAGGCAGCGGATTGTTTCTCGCCGGTCCTGCGCTGGTGCAGGCAGCCATCGGCCAGAAGGTTTCTGCAGAAGAATTAGGTGGAGCGAAAATGCATTCGGAAATCAGCGGCACCGTGGACTTCCGCGAATCTGATGACGAGACCTGCATTGCGCGTATCCGTTCTCTGGTGGAAAAGATGGGGCGTAAGCCAGCCGGTCCATTCGATCGCAAGAAAGCCGAAGCGCCGCAGTATGCCGCCGAAGAACTTTACGGCATCTTCGAAGCCGACGCGGCCAAGCCTTACGACATGAAAGAGGTGATTGCCCGCATCGTGGATGGCAGCCGCTTTGACGAATACAAACCCGATTATGGCAAGACACTTTTGTGCGGCTATGCCCGCATTGGGGGCTTTGCCGTGGGAATTGTCGCGAACCAGAAACTGCACCAGCAGGCCATCAGCCATGAGGGCGAAAAGAGGGTGGAGTTCGGAGGGGTGATTTATACCGAATCAGCAGAAAAAGCCGCGCGCTTCATCATGGATTGCAACCAGAACCTGGTTCCGCTGGTCTTCCTGCATGACGTCAACGGCTTCATGGTGGGGCGCGACGCCGAGTGGAGCGGCATTATCCGTGCCGGAGCCAAGATGGTGAATGCGGTCTCCAACTCAGTAGTCCCTAAAATTGCTGTGATCATCGGCGGATCTTTCGGCGCTGGGCACTACGCCATGTGCGGCAAGGCCTACGATCCGCGCTTCGTCTTTGCCTGGCCTTCGGCACGCTACGCCGTCATGAGCGGCGCTTCGGCGGCGGGTACGCTGGTAGAAATCAAGATTAAGCAACTCGAACGCAGCGGAAAGAAGCTGACCGATGCCGACAAAAAGGAACTTTATGAATCGGTCAAGAAGACCTATGACGAGCAGAGCGACCCACGTTATGGCGCCGCCCGGTTGTGGGTTGACCGCATTCTCGATCCTATGGAAACGCGCAATGCAATCATCACCGCGCTGGAGGCAGCGTCGCTGAACCCGGATGTGCCGGAGTTTAAGGTGGGAGTTTTGCAGACATGAACGCAGATAAGGATTTGAACCGCGGAGGCGCGGAGACGCGGAGTAATTTGCTTCATAAGGAGCTTACCGAGCAAATCATCGGAGCAGCGATTGAAGTGCACCGATTGCTTGGCCCAGGTCTTCTGGAATCTGCTTATGAAGAGTGCCTTTGCCACGAATTAACTCTTCGCAAAATTCCGTTTCAAAGGCAAATCCCACTTCCGGTTGAATACAAGGGAGTAAAACTGGATTGCGGTTATCGCATTGATTTGCTCATTGATGAAGCAGTCATCGTAGAGCTGAAGTGTGTTGAAAAGCTGCAGCCCATACATGATGCTCAGTTGCTTACCTACATGAAACTTACCGGCAAGACAGTTGGTCTGATTTTCAATTTCTATACAGATGTCCTGACGCGAGGCGGCGTAATCCGAAAGGCACTTTCACAACCTTCAGCACTCCGCGCCTCCGCGTCTCCGCGGTTCAAATGAACAAGAGCATAAAGATCATCGAGTGTCCGCGGGATGCCTGGCAGGGATTGAAAGGGCAGATTCCGACTGACGTCAAAGTTGCTTATCTGCGGGCTCTGGTCCAGGCTGGATTCAAGCATATCGACGCGGTCTCGTTTGTCTCGCCCAAGGCGGTTCCGCAAATGGCGGACTCCGAAAAAGTCCTCGAGCAACTCGATCCTCCCGACGACGTGGAAATTATCGGCATCGTGGTGAACGAAAAGGGCGCTGAGCGGGCCATTGCCACCGAAGCCGTGCGCACGCTGGGGTTCCCTTATTCACTTTCACCTTCTTTCCTGCAAAAAAACCAGAGCCAATCGCTGGAAGAGGCCATTGAAGTGCTGGAAAAAATCAAGCTTCAGGCCGACGAGAACGGATTGGACGTGGTGGTGTATATTTCCATGGCATTCGGCAATCCTTACGGCGATTTGTGGAATGAGGAAGAGGTCATCGAAGGCGTGCGCATTCTCTCAGACATGGACATCCGTACTATTTCTCTCGCCGATACCGTGGGTGTGTCTTCGGTCGAGAAGATCACTTCCATCGTGAAGCCAGTGATTGCGGAATTCGGAGACCTTGAGATCGGCGTGCATCTGCACAGCCGCCCGGAGACCTCGGTGGAAAAAGTCCTGGCCGCTTACGACGCCGGCTGCCGCCGCTTCGACAGCGCCATTGGCGGGCTCGGCGGCTGCCCCTTTGCCCAAGATGATCTGGTGGGCAACATCGCAACTGAAGTCGTGCTGCAAGCATTGGCAACGCGGGCCGAACATGCGCTGGGCGGCAGGGCCTTGGATGTACCGATTAAGATGTCGTCAGAAATTGCTAACAGGTACGGCGAAAAGAAATTGAGCCACTGATTTACACGGATTCATACGGATATCGGAAAATGGAATTCAAAACATTGTCGTGGAACGAATCTGCGGGCGTGGCCACCATCACACTGAACCGTCCCGACAAGCGCAACGCTATAAGCCATGAGCTGGTGGCCGATCTGTTGCTGGCGCTGGAGCATGCGGCTGAAAAAGAATCAGTGCATGTGGTGATCCTCACGGGCGCAGGAAAAGCCTTCTGCTCGGGAATGGACCTTGACGATCTCAAAGCACTTGCCACCCGCACGCCTGCGGAGAATGTAAAAGATTCGGAAACTATCGCGCGGTTGTTTCGCTCGATTTACGAATTTCCTAAACCCACAATCGCAGCCGTGAATGGAGCAGCCATCGCCGGCGGTTGCGGCATTGCTACGCTGTGCGATTTTACCCTGGCTTCGCACGAAGCCAAATTCGGCTACACCGAGGTACGCATCGGGTTTATGCCCGCCATTGTTTCCATCTTCCTGATCTGGCAAATCGGGGAGAAGCGGGCACGTGACCTGCTGCTCACCGGACGCATTTTCGATGCGGCCGAGGCATGCCGGCTGGGGTTGGTAAACGAAATCGTGCCCGCTGACCAGGTCATACCGCGCGCCCATGAAACCGCCCGATTGTTGATCGAAAACAGCCCGGTCTCGCTGCGGGCGACGAAGAAGCTGCTCACCAGTTATACGTATGAAGAACTAGAGCGCCGCATACACCGGGCGATTGATGAGAATTCCTGGATCCGCAGCACGGCTGATTTTCGCGAGGGTATCGCGGCATTCCTGGAAAAGCGTAAACCTGTATGGAAAGGCAAGTAATTCAACCGCGGAGGCGCGGAGACGCGGAGGAATTGGGGTACATTGAGTCATTTTGTGATTGAGTGATTGTGTAAGTGTTTTTATTGACAATTCAATTACTCAATGACCCGATTACAAAATTACTCAATTCCTCTGCGCCTCCGCGGTAAAAAATTTTATGAGCAAGCCAGTCATCGGCGAAACTCGCCTGCGTGTTCGGTATGCCGAAACCGATAAGATGGGCGTGGTTTATCATGCCAACTTCCTCATCTGGTTCGAGGTGGGACGGGTGGAGTTGTTTCGCCAGCTTGGGTTCAACTACCGCGACATGGAAGCTGAAGATGATTGCCACATCGCGGTGGTAGACGTCCGCTGCCGCTACAAGCTGCCGGCGCGCTACGACGATGAGATTGTGGTGCGCACCAGCTTGAAGAACATGCGCGAATCTCTGTTGCACTTCGGTTACGAAATCACACGCGCCGCAGACAATGCCCTGCTGGCCGATGGCGAGTCTACGCACATCGCGGTGACCAGCAAAGTTGAAAAGACGCAACTACCGGAAAAATACCGGAAAGCATTGGCTGCAATGTTTAACCACAAAGGACACGAAGGCTGACGAGGGGACACGAAGGCAAGCTTCAAAGTCTTTATTTCTATGCAAGCTCTCCATATTGACGGGAATTCGCTCACGCTGGGTGATTTGCGTGAAACAGTGTATGAAAAGCGTCCGGCGCTGCTGGCGCCCGACGCCCGCGCGGCGGTGGAAAAGGCCCACGCCGTCGTGGACGAACTGGTAGCCAACAACCAGCTCGCTTATGCGATTACCACCGGCGTCGGCAAGCTCAGCGATGTACGCATTCCCCCCGAGCAGATTCGCCAGCTGCAGGTCAACCTGATTCGTTCCCACTGCGTCGGCGTGGGCGAGCCGCTCTCCGAGGCCGAGACGCGGGCGCTCATGTTGCTGCGCGCTAACTCGCTGGCTAAAGGGTACTCTGGCGTGCGTCCTATCGTGATTGACACGTTATGCGAGTTGCTCAATCGCGGCGTGCATCCCGTTATCCCTTCGCAGGGCAGCGTGGGGGCGAGCGGCGATCTTGCGCCTCTGGCTCATCTGGCGCTTGCCCTAATCGGCGAAGGCGAGGTGATTTTTGAAAGCAGGCGCATGGCCGGCGCCGAGGCCCTGAAAAAAACTCAAATCACGCCATTGCGCCTGGAAGCCAAAGAGGCCATCTCGCTCATCAATGGAACGCAGGCCATGCTGGCGGTTGGAACGCTGGGGCTGCTGGCGGCTTCCATTCTGGTGGACTCCGCCGATGTGATTGGCGCGCTCTCGCTCGATGCATTGCATGGAACCGATGCCGCGTTTGACGAACGCATTCACAAGGCGCGCCCGCATCCTGGGCAGATGCGCACGGCGGAAAATCTGCGCCGCATGCTGCAGGGCAGCCAGATCCGCGAATCCCACCGCGCCTGCAGCCGCGTGCAGGACGCCTACTCGCTGCGCTGCATGCCCCAGGTTCACGGCGCAGTACGTGACGCGCTGGCGCACTGCCGCGAAGTCTTCGAGATCGAGATGAACTCGGCGGTGGATAATCCGCTGGTATTTACCGATAACGGCGCTGTGATTTCCGGCGGCAACTTCCACGGCGAGCCCCTGGCCTTCGCGCTCGACTTTCTGGCCATCGCATTGACGGCGCTGGCGGGAATTTCTGAGCGGCGATTGGAACGTCTGGTCAACCCTGCACTGAATGAAGGCCTGCCGCCCTTTCTCGCCGCTGATGCAGGGCTGAATTCCGGATTCATGATGGCCCAGGTCACGGCCGCCGCTCTGGTCAGCGAGAACAAAGTGCTGGCTCATCCCGCTTCAGTGGATTCGATTACCACTTCAGGAAACAAAGAAGATTACGTTTCCATGGGGATGACAGCGGCCATCAAGTTGAAAAAAATTCTGCCAAACACGACGAATGTTCTGGCCATTGAAGCCTTGGCGGCGGCCCAGGCGCTGGATTTCCTGGCGCCTTTAAAAACCAGCCCACGCGGCCAGAAGGCGCACAGCGCGGTCCGTAAAGTCTCAGCTTCTGTGGAGAACGACCGCGTACTGGCGGAAGATTTTGCGCGCGTGGCCGAAGTCGTGGCGGCAGGAAAGCTGGTAGAAGCTCTGAGTTAAACTGACTAGAAATGACGGAACCCACTGACAGAAATGTGTTCATTTTAGGTGCGGGGTTCTCTGCGAGTGCCGGCGTGCCCCTCATTCACAACTTTTTGGATTATTCTCGACAATACTTGGATGATCCCTCTTCTGGCTTACAGGATTGGGAACGCGAAAAATTTCGTGAAGTTTTTGAGTTCCGAAGAAAAATGTCTCAAGCACGCGAGAAGATCAAAATTGATCTAGACAACATTGAGCACCTTTTTGGATTGGTAGAAATTGCAAGACGGTTGGATTCCGTCTCTTTGGAAACGCGCAATGCCACTGTTTACCTCATTCAAAAGACAATTGAGCTAGCAGCTGGCTCACATAAAATTAGAGGCTCTGTGGCCTTCCAAGCAGCGTCTGGGTTTTCAAAATCTGATTTTCCTTCATGGCTGACAACTCAGCAAGGAGTTATCCCCGCTGCCTTTATAGCTGATACCTACCAGTATTTTGCGCTACTAATTGCCGGGTTGCTAGACGGGAAGGAGAGATTCGCGAATAGACACACAACCGTGATCACTTTCAACTATGATCTTGTACTTGATGATGCGTTGAAAGATATTGGCGTCGAGCCTAAATATTGGCTGACTGAGGAAGATGTTGACGAAAAAAGTAAGCCATTTATTTCTCTTCTGAAGCTCCATGGGTCAACCAATTGGGCGATCTGTGGAGACAAGAATTGCGGCGACATTCGCGTATTGCCGGGAAAATTAACTACGTATCCAGATTTCCGGCAGACACTTTGCTATAAATGCCTCAAGCAAACATATCAACCCTTGCTTATCCCGCCATCATGGGAAAAAGGTGAGTACCGCGACGTCACACAGCGAATATGGCAACGTGCCGTCAATGAGGTACAGAAAGCAACAAGGATTTGCATTATTGGCTATTCGATGCCACAAACTGACGCATTTTTCCAGTATTTGTTAACCCTTGCTCTGGCAGAAAATCATCAGCTTTATAAGCTTGTAGTTGTTGATTGGCACACGAATACTGAAATTGGCGAGAGATACAACAATTTGTTAGAGCCTGTTTTTAAAACTAGACGTTTCAAATTCTACAATCAGGGGTTAAGAGGTTTTTTGCAATATGCTCCCACAGAATTAGGCCGTGGTGAAATGCTATCTAGCATTGGGCTCTACTGACTTCCTCCCAGCCCTAATTCCTTCGCGATTCCCTTCATCGCTTCAATACAAAATGCGATGTGCTCTTCCAGGTCCACGCCCAACTCGGCGGCGCCTTTGGTGATGTCTTCGCGGCTGACGCTGCGGGCGAAGGCTTTGTCTTTCATTTTCTTGCGCACGGATTTGGCCTCTACCTCGGCCAGGGACTTGCTGGGTTTCACCAGGGCGGTCGCGGTGATGAAGCCGGCCAGCTCGTCGCAGGCGAACAGCGCTTTTTCCATGGGAGTGACGCGCGGAACGTTGGCATAGTCGGCGTGGGAGAGAATGGCGCGGCGTAGATCCTCGGGATATCCCTGTTCCTCTAATATCTTGTTCCCTACGAAGGGGTGCTCCGCCGGGGTAGGATATTTTTCGTAATCAAAGTCGTGCAGCAGGCCGGTGATGCCGTAGATTTCCTCGTCTGCCGTGGGGTCGGCTCCCTGCTGGCGAAATTTACGGGCATAGGCGCGCATGCAAGCTTCGACGGCAAGCATGTGTTTACGCAGGCTTTCTGACTGGGTGTGCTCGCAAAGTAACTGCCAGGCCGCAGCACGATCAAGTTTGGCTTTTTGGCCGATATTCTCCATGTTTTCTCCTGTTTTTTCCGGTTTTCTTCGGATATCAAGCATCTTGACTCCGAGATTTTACCGGTTTTATGTCAGAAAAGGCTTGACATCACCGGTATCTATACCGCAAAGTATGCTGCAAAGGTAACACGGCCAGAAGTGTAGTCGTGGCCGGTACGTCGTGCCCGCTCTGGCGTCGACGCACAACTTGAATGGCCACAAATCTCGCGCCCGTAGATTCGCGTGAAGTACTTCGTTGCGACCGTTGCCACTTAGTACAATTTCAAACCAACAATCACCTTTGCAGAAGGTGCCACACCTCATTGGACCCAGAGGAACCGGCCCCGGTGGAGGTCGCGCCGCCGATGCCTATGCCTTCCAATGGGAATGGCAACGGACATCAGCATCTACAGATTGCCTCCGCCATCCGGACCCTGCGCCAGCGCAGTGGATTGAGCCAGCGACAACTGGCCTTGCGCATGCAAGTGCCGCGCACCTATGTTTCCAAGATCGAAAATGAGAAGGCTATGCCTACCCTTTCATCCCTGCAACGTCTGGCCAGGGCGCTTGAGGTGCATGTGCCCGACTTGCTGAACGGAGGCAAGCGCACCCAGCAGGATGAGATCCGCGAACTGCTGGCAGACCCGTTTATCGCCGAGCTTGTCCCCTATGTCTCAAAGCTGAATGCCATGCAATGCTCCAGCATTCTTGGCCAGATCCGCGATATGACCACGCGGCCCCGAAGAAGCTCATAGAAGTCGATTGCCTGCATACCCTTCCCTGGCGCGATCTGCGGATCGCGCCTTTTTCTAAAGGTTCACAGCAGCACGGGCGTTCACTTTCAGTCATACCTTTGTTCATCCAAGGCTCCTTGCACCATTAACCCACTTCCTCGCCGTCGCCGTCTCCGTTATACTTCTTCATAACCCCATCATGAGGCGCCACGTCCTCATCTTCGGTCTCGTTGGCGGCCTCCTCATCGCCACTCTCCAATACACCGAATACCGCTTCGTCGTCATCGAGCACTCCGTCGAGCTCTACGGCGCGCTCGTCGCCATCCTCTTCGCGACCTTCGGCATTTGGCTCGGCCTCCGCATCACGCGCAGCCGCGAAACCATCCGCGAGACGGTCGTGGTGAAGGAAGTGCTTGTCCCCGCGGAAGCCCCCGCCCTCGAACCCTTCGCTCCCAATACGGCCCGCCAGCAGACCCTCGGCATCACGGCACGCGAGCTCGAAATTCTCACCCTGATCGCCCGCGGCTTCAGCAATCGCGAGATCGCCACACAGCTTTTCGTTTCCGAAAACACCGTCAAGACACACTGTGCCCGCGCCTTCGACAAGCTCGGAGCCGCCCGCCGCACCCAGGCCGTCCAGCGCGGCAAAGAACTAGGCCTGCTGCCGTGACCGCGTCATCCGAAAGCATGATTTCCGCTCCATTCCTGAAAAATCATCCGAAAGGATGACGACATCCGGCACCGTTACACTGTATCGTGACTCCATGCTCACTAGCACCGGGAGACTTACATGAAGAAAACCGTCCTTACCTTCGGCCTCATCTCCGGCGTCATCATTTCCGTCCTTATGGGCGGCTCGCTTCTGCTCGCCGACAAGATCGGCTCCGGCCACAGCATGGTTCTCGGCTACACCATCATGGTGGCGTCGTTCCTGCTCATCTACTTCGGCATCCGCAGCTACCGGGACAACACGCTCGCCGGCCAAATCTCCTTCGGCCGCGCCTTCGCCTGCGGTATCCTGATCACCCTCATCACCAGCGTCTGCTACGTCGCCATGTGGGAGGTCCTGTACTTCAATTTCATGCCTCACTTCATGGACAGCTACTTCGCCGCGCAGATTCACAAGGTCCAGTCCTCCGGACTTGATCCCGCCACCACCGCCGCGCAGGTCGCTGCCATACAACGCTCTCAGCAGCTCTACCAGAACCCCTTCGTCAACATGGCCTACACCTTCATGGAGCCCCTGCCCGTCGGCCTTGTGATTACTCTCGTCTCCGCTGCCATCCTTCGGCGCAAAGCCCCTGCCGAACGCACTGCCGCTCCCGCAGTCATGGCCACATAAATCAAAAAGGCCGGGGTAAGCTCCGACCTTTCGTCTTCTGACCGTCAAACGGTTCTCATAGGAGGGTGTATGGCTTCAATTATTGGCTTTGGTGGTATATTTTTGCGAGCGAATGATCCAAAAGCTCTGTATCAATGGTACGAGCGGCATCTCGGTCTGGTGAAGTCCGACGGATCTTTCGCGTTTCCTGCCTCGACGCAACGCGCACAGGTCGTCTTCGCTCTTTTCAAACAAGACAATGCATACTTCCCTCCGGCACAGAAAGCAATGATCAATCTCCAGGTGGACGACCTGGACGGTGTGCTGGACCGTTTGATAGCCGAAGGTGTCACCGTCGATCCAAAACGCGAAAGCTATGACTTCGGAAAGTTTGGCTGGATCACCGATCCGGAAGGAAATCGTGTCGAGCTTTGGCAGCCTGTCGCAACTGAATGATGCCGAGGCCGCCCCAGATTGGTCCCCGAGAGCCGGCTAATGTTTATTAGGGAGTGATGTGACGGCTGCGGATTCATGGGAAGGACCTTAAGTAGCGCAGGCCAGAAGGCGGGCTTAGGGGAAAACTTCACCTCATCGGTTCGAACTGATCCTGCACTAAAATTCCCTCCGCAAAGATTTTGCTTCGTATAGCTTCGTTCGCTTTGTGCCCTTTGTGGTTAGACTTTCCTGGTTAATTTCCATGCCACGCAAACTGTGCAGGACTACCCAGCAGCGTCGGGAATGTGGTACTTTATATCATAAAGGTGCCGTGAGCTTGATTGCTTCCATTCCGCAAGGTCTCGACCGCAAAGAGGCGGAAATCTACACCAAACTCGATCCCAGGCGCATTCCCCGCCACATTGCCCTCATCATGGATGGTAATGGACGCTGGGCCAAAAAGCGCCACATGCCACGCGTGGCCGGGCACCGTGCCGGGGTGGCTGCAGTGCGCTCCACGGTGGAAACGGCGGCCCGCATCGGCGTGCCTGCTTTGACGCTCTACGCCTTTTCGGCAGAGAACTGGAAGCGCAGGCCGCGCACCGAAACCGGCTTTCTCATGGCGCTTTTGCGGCGTTATCTCAAGCAGGAGCTGCCAACGCTGCAGGAAAACAATATCCGGCTGGAATACATTGGCCGCAAGCACGAGCTACCGCTCGAAGTGCAGGAGCGCATGGGATGGGCCCGCGACGCCACTGCCACAAACACCGGCATGGTGCTCACGCTGGCGCTCAACTACGGCGCGCGCTCCGAACTGGTAGATGCGTTCAACGACATTGTTCGCGCCGCCGCCGGCAATGGAGGCATCAGCCACCTCAAGATCGATGAAGAACTCATTGGACAGCATCTCTACACCCGCAACCTGCCCGACCCTGATCTTGTGGTCCGTACCAGCGGCGAGATGCGGCTGAGCAACTTTCTGCTCTGGCAGTTGGCCTATTCTGAAATCTATGTGACAGAAACACTCTGGCCCGACTTCCGCGGCCGCCATCTGCTGGAAGCCATCACCGAGTACCAGAAACGCGAGCGCCGTTACGGCGGGTTACTGGAACCAGAAATTAACAATTAAACTCCAGGCTCTCAGCTTGGGAATTTGGTAATTGCATAACCGGGTAATTGTGTATTGAAAATCAAAAAGGTGAGGGGTCGTTAATTTAATTACTCAATTACGCACTTACACAATTACTCAATTTTCCACCCGCTCTCTGATACCATCCAGCATGTCTTATCCTGAAACGCGCAAGCAACATCAATTTACATTCCATCGCATATGACTTTGTCTATTGAGGGAATATTTTGAAACGTGTGCTTACAGCCCTGGTGCTGGTTCCGTTGGTGCTGGCGCTGCTGTTTTGTGCGCCATATTGGCTGTTTGCAGGCGCTGTAGGATTGGTGGCGCTCCTTGCGGCTAATGAATTTTTGCTGCTGGCCAAGGGCTACGGTATTGAACCTTTCCGCAAAATAACCCTTCTATTCATCGCGCTGTACTTTGCCGGAGTCGCTCTCAAAGACCGCCCGTGGCAGGTGGGCATACTCGGCAATCTGGATGTATTCGCATATTCGGTCGTGGTCCGCGTCTTCCCGCTTCTTCTTCTCGTATTGGCAATGGCCCGAAAGAATCTGCGTACCGCGTTTCCTGGGGTGGCTGCTTCCTATCTCGCTATTCCCTACATTGCTTTAACGCTGGGTGCGCTGGTATATACACGCCGATTCCACGACGGAACCATCTGGCTTCTCTATTTTCTGCTGCTGATCTGGTCGGGCGATATTCTGGCTTATTACGTTGGCCGCGCCTTCGGGCGGCATCCTTTGGCGCCTATCATCAGTCCTAAAAAAACCTGGGAAGGAGCAGTGGCCTCGTTTGCGGGAGCAGTTGGGATTGGATTGCTGCTGTTTGAATATCTTGATCCCATAACCAATGGTATTGTTCACTTTCTGATTCAGATTGAAGTTTTGCACTCGACCAACCTATTCGAAGAAAGTGTCAAGGTACAGGTTCCTTCCCTGTTCCATATTCTGCTCTTCTCGGCGTTGATTAATATCGCCGCGCAGGCCGGCGACCTGGTGGAATCAATGATCAAGCGAGGCGCTGACACGAAAGACTCAGGATCTCTGTTACCCGGACACGGAGGCGTGCTCGATCGCATTGATGCGCTGCTATTGGCGGCTCCGGTGGTGTGGTACTATGCCTCAATCATCAAGCTTACGAAAAACTGATCGGCTGAATTTGTATCGGATGAAACACATAGCTATCTTAGGATCGACCGGCTCCATTGGACGGAGCACGCTGAGCATCGTCGAATCCTATCCAGAGCGTTTCTCCGTCACCAGCATGGCCGCGGGCACAAATCTTGAAACTGCGTTTGCAGATGCCCGGCGCTGGAAACCTAAGATCATCTCTGTAGCCAAAGCCGAAGATGCCGGCAAGCTGAAAACACAATTGCAAAGCGCCGGACTGGAATCAATCCAGGTCGTTCACGGATCAGAAGGAACGGTGCAGGTGGCAACGCATCCGGAGGTTGATTTCGTTGTCAGCGCAATCGTGGGCGTGGCTGGGCTCGAAGCAACGTATGCGGCGGTGAAGGCCGGCAAATCCGTAGGACTGGCCAACAAAGAGTGCCTGGTAGCTGCAGGCGAGCTCATTACCGCCGAGGCCCACAAACAGAATAAACCCCTGCTACCTATTGATAGCGAGCACAACGCCGTACACCAGTGCATGCGCGGCGGACGGATGGAAGAGGTGGAGCGCGTCTGGCTCACCGCCTCTGGTGGTCCTTTCCTGCATACCCCCAAATCACAGTTTGAATCCATTACCGTGGAGCAGGCCCTTAACCATCCTACGTGGAAGATGGGCAAACGAATCACAATTGACTCCGCCACCATGATGAATAAAGGCTTCGAGGTCATCGAGGCTTGCCGTTTGTTTCACGTGCCGCCGGAGAAGGTGAAAGTGATTGTGCATCCCCAGTCGACGATCCACTCCCTGGTTGAGTTCGTGGATGGCAGCATTCTGGCGCAGCTCTCGGTCACAGACATGCGCCTGCCCATTCTTTACGCGCTCACCTGGCCGGAGCGCATTGCTTCTGATCTGCGCTTCCCGGTGCCGGAGCTGAAGCGGCTGGATTTTCATCCGCCTGACATGGAGAAGTTCCCCTGCCTGCAACTGGCCTATGAGGCGGCTGAGGCGGGCGGGGCTAAGTCTATTGCCCTCAATGCAGCAGACGAGGTGGCCGTAGCCGCCTTCCTGCAGGGCTCGATTGCATTTCTTGATATTCCGCGTGTAATCCAGCAAACAATGAGAGAAACCAAGGACCATCATCCCGAATCTATATCTGGAGTGCTCTCTGCAGACGCCCAGGCGCGCCATACAGCGACGGGGATCGTGAACCATTTGGGTAAAACCAAAGTAATCTCCCCCACGGCGGCACTGACACGATAGAATTGAGGAATCCTTATTTTGTATGCTTTCTTACTTACTCACTAATCCTGTCATTGATGTAATCGTGATGTTGGGGACCTTGGTCTTCATCCACGAGTTCGGGCACTATGCCGCGGCCAAGCTCTTTGGTGTGCGCGTTGAGGTCTTCTCGCTGGGATTTGGCAAGCGTTTGTTCGGCTTCCGCCGTGGCGATACCGATTATCGCGTGAGCGCGCTGCCTCTGGGCGGCTACGTAAAAATGTCGGGCGAGAACCCCATGGAGGCCAGCACGGGCGATCCGGGCGAGTTCATGGCGCATCCGCGCTGGCAGCGCTTCATCATTGCAATTGCCGGGCCGGCGATGAACGTTCTGTTCTCTATTGCCGTTCTCACTTGCGTCTACATGGTGCGCTATGAGCATCCATTTTTTCTTGATCAACCGGCGACCATCCTGAGCGTGCAGGAGAACTCAGTTGCCGCTAAGGCCGGCTTGCAGTCAAATGACCGTATTGTGCGCGTAGATGGCATCAATAACCCCTCGTGGGAGAAAGTCCTCGACGAGATTGCCATCAGCATAGGACAACCATTCCGCTTCGATGTGCAGCGCGGAAACCAGATCCTTTCCAAGCAAGTTACGATTACCAGCAGTGAAGCACCTATTTTCGATCAATTAGGCATCTCTCCCGACCAGCCCTTTAAGGTCACTGACCTTGAACCAGACAAGCCCGCAATCAAAGCCGGTATCAAGATTGATGATGTGATCGTAGCGGTTGATCATACGCCGTCATACTCCTCGCATGACCTGCTCGATCGTCTTCAACAGGTGAAGAGTCAACCGGTCACGGTGACGGTCAATCGTAACGGCAGGCTCATGGATTTCAACATGACACCTGAGCTCACCGACGACAACGGGCAACAACGCTATCGCGTTGGCCTGCGTTCCGATCCCGTGCATACTGATCGACTTCCGTTATCTGCGGCATTCGCGAAGTCGCTGGAATGGAATAAAAACGCCTCGTCGCTGATCATTGAAGTTCTGCAGAAATTATTGCGCAAACAGGTTTCCATAAAACAGATGTCTGGCCCCATCGGTATTGCGCAGATGTCGGGAAAGGTAGCACACGAGGGCTTTTTGCCGTTTATCCAGCTCATGTGTCTCATCAGCCTCAATTTAGGCATTTTTAACCTTCTGCCTATTCCGATTCTGGATGGCGGCTTGATTCTTCTGCTGATTGTCGAAGGAGTCATGCGGCGCGATATACGACGTGAGGTCAAAGAGCGGGTCTACCAGGCAGCTTTTGTATTTCTGATTATTTTTGCCGCGGTGGTCATTTATAACGACATCACCAAAACCGCCCTGGGTAAGCTATTACCACACATGTAAAGAACGGCGCGGGATAAGCGCGAGATTCCAAGGAATGGCCCTGCCCAGCGAAAGCATTGCAGACCCGTGGCTGTTGCGGCTAAACTCATAAAGATATGGCGACAATTCAACGCAGGAAATCCGTAACCGTTGACGTCGGAGGTGTGCGTGTCGGCGGCGATGTGCCGGTGGTCGTGCAGTCCATGACCAACACCGACACAGCAGATATAGCAGGCACGATTCAGCAGGTCGCGGCGCTGGCGCGCGCGGGCTCCGAATTGGTGCGGGTCACCGTTAATAACGACGATGCCGCCAAGGCTGTGCCCCACATCGTGGAGGGTCTTGCCCGGCAAAATGTCCGCGTGCCCATCATCGGCGACTTTCACTATAACGGACACCTGCTGCTGACCAAGTATCCTGCCTGTGCCCAGGCTCTGGCTAAATACCGCATCAATCCCGGCAACTGCAGCATCGGCAAAAAAGACGATGATAACTTCAAGACCATGATTGAAGTCGCTGTGAAGAACCAGAAACCGGTGCGCATTGGCGTGAACTGGGGCTCGCTCGATCAACAGCTTCTGACTCGCATGATGGATGAGAATGCCCGCCTGCCCGAAGACCAGATGAAAGACGCGCGCGACGTCACCATGGAAGCCATGATCGAGAGCGCATTGCGCTCGGCCACGCTGGCTGAGAAATATGGCTTGCGCCGCGACCAGATTATCCTGAGCGCCAAGGTGAGCGGGGTTCAAGACCTGGTGGACGTCTACCGCTCTCTCGCCAGCCGCTGCGATTACGCACTGCACCTCGGTTTGACCGAGGCCGGCATGGGGAACAAAGGAGTCGTCGCCAGCACCGCCGGCCTGGGCATCCTGTTGCAGGAGGGCATTGGCGATACGATTCGCGTTTCCCTCACTCCCGCCCCCGGTGGCGACCGCTCGGAAGAAGTCATTGTCGCGCAGCAGATCTTGCAGTCACTCGGTATCCGCAGCTTTACTCCGCAGGTCACGGCCTGCCCCGGATGCGGACGCACCACCAGCACCTTCTTTCAGGAGATGGCTGAGCAAATCCAGAGCTACCTGCGCGAAAAGATGCCGGTATGGAAGACGCAATACACAGGTGTGGAAGAGATGAAGCTTGCCGTCATGGGCTGTGTGGTCAATGGGCCTGGCGAATCCAAGCATGCCAATATCGGCATCTCGCTGCCGGGAACGTTTGAAGAACCCAAAGCGCCTGTCTTCGTGGATGGCCGCCTGATGACCACCTTGAAGGGCGACCACATTGTCGCTGAATTCATCAAGATTCTCGATGAATACGTTGATTCCCACTACAGCGCCAAAGAGCAGCCGGAAGTCGCGGTTAAAGTTTGAAGTAGCGCCGGTCTCGCAGGCTATCACGTGGGCATCTTGCCCACGCAATTTTCATCTGTAGAGCGCAACGATTGCCGTGAACATGGCAAATCCCTGCTGCGCCGCCGGTGGGTAACAAACTCCAATAGCGATATTTTTGTCGAGCGGATCTCCCGCGCCTTTTTTCAATACAATTGGCAAATTATTCGTATCTGATTGGGTGAAGACCACGATAGACCCAGGCCCGGGGAGATAGGTCTTGGCTGCGCTCGCGCTGATATCCGATTTGCATGCCGCCTGGCGCAGAGCGGAAGACTCAACGCGCTGCAAAGCAGGCAGCCCACTCTGGGAGCGAACATGGTTCACCTGCTTGAATATCTGGCTTTCGATATTTTCACGGGTTTGCTCGGGCACGCGATGGCTGAAGTCTTCTGTAACGTAAATCTGTTCGCCTTTTTCCACAATGCCAATGCCGATCGCGTTATAAGCGGGATTCAGGAGGTTGGCGCGATGTCCGGGCGAGTGCATGAGTTCAATGTGGGCATTCTGCACAGAATCGGACTCGGCAACGTTTTCTGCGACTGCATCAAACTTGCCTCCAGCCTGCGCCAGACGTGTTTTCAGGTCAGGCTCATCTGGAAACTGGTGTGAGAGCTTGCCCATGCGGGCCAGTTCCCATGTATGCTTCCGGGCCGCATTGGTGAGTTGATCATCGATTGCGAACAGGGGCAGGTTCCGGCTTTTTCGTTCTTCATTGACCAGCGAGTAGAGTTCGCTTTCGGCAGAGGTAAGAGTGGAAGATTTCTCGCTGTAGCTGTTTCCTGAGTTTTGAAATGCCGCCGCCCATCTGGCGACGAAAAGCAGGCAGACCAGAAAGAGGATTCGCGAGATCCGCATAGTCAAATTTAACCACAAAGGATAGCAATTGAGGTTTTTGCGAATCCGACCGATTCCCACTTATTGCAGCACCACCTGCTCGTTCTCTTTCAATCCGCTCAGCACTTCGGTTTTTGAGCCGTTGGAGATGCCGGCTGTGATTGAAACCTTGCGTTTACCGTCCTTGGCCTTGGGATCTACAACTTCGACGAATGCATTTTTATCCTTGTCGTAGATCATGGCAGCTTCGGGAACGGTGAGCACGTTGAAATGTTCTTCCAGGATAATCTCGGCATTGGCGGTCATGGTGGTCTTCAACTCTCCGCCAGGGTTGTCGATGGAAACGCGCACCTCGAAAGTGGTTACATTATCTTTTTCCACACCCATCGGGGCGATCTTTGTGACCCGGCCATTAAACGTCTTATCTTTGAAAGACTCGACTTTGATGCGCGCCGGCTGGTTCATGGTAACTTTGCCGATATCGCTCTCATCCACCTTGCCCAGAACGTAGACTTCGTGGATGTCGCCAATAGTCATGATCTGGGTGGCGGCGGAGCCCATGACCAGGATAGAGCTCACAGCATCGCCGACTTCCACATCACGCGAAAGCACGATGCCATCGATGGGAGCGACGATGGTGGAATACTGGTATTCCTGCCGATTCTGCTCAAGTGCTGCCTTGGATTTGGCGACATTGGCGACTTCCTGCGTCAGCTTGGCTTTGGCCACAATCAGGTTGGCGCGCGCAACATTCTGCTTGTTGAGCGCCAGCTCGTAATTTTTCTCCGCGTCTTCCAGCTGCGACTGGGAAAAGACGCCTTCTTTGGCCATCTGCTGGGCGCGCTCATAGGTGCGCTTCAGCAGGGGAACATCAGGCCCTTCGGCATCCACAGTGGCGCGGGTGACATCAGCTTGCGCGGCATTGCGGCTAGCCTCGGCGGCTTGCAGGTCGGCTTCGGCCTGGTGCACGTGGGTCAGGATCTCTTCTTTATCCAATTCCACCAGCACCTCGCCCGCCTTCACCGGCTGGCCGGCATCCTTGTACCATTTCTTGACGATGCCGCTGGCCTTCGATTTGACCACCGTCTGAATAATCGGTGTAATTTTGCCGGTGGCAACCACGTTTTTTGCCAGAGTCTCACGCTTGACGTCCCCAATCTTGGATTTATCGATGATCGTGCCGCCGCTTTTGGCAGCTATCAGGACAAACAATATGATGACACCCGCAGCGATCCCGCCGGATACAAGAATTACCTTTTTCCTCTTCTTTTTGCCGTTTCCATTCGCCATGGGGCCGCTCCTTGACAGATTCTTACTTCGCTACAGATGAAGGGAGATACGCAGACCGGGTTCAAAAAGTTCCAAACGGATCGTAAAAATACTCTCTCCGGACCCGAACGTTTAGACCGCAGGTAGCGACAAAAGTTAGCGTTGTTTGTTTTACGCAAGCCATATTCGCCTGTTTTTGATAAACCAGTAACTCCACTATTATCTCACCGAGTCAGTAACCCTCTGCCATCACCCAAGCGGCCCCGGGAATGCTACAATCACCTTTCCATGTTTACGCTCGTGTTGCTGCGGGTGTTCCTAGTTCTCCTCTTCATTGCAGCCAATGCCTTCTTTGTGGCGGCGGAATTTGCCCTTGTCAGCGTGCGCGATACGCGCATTCAACAGCTTATTGAAATGCGCCGCATTGGTGCGCGCACCATCCAGCGGCTGCATGACAATTTTGATGAGGTGCTGTTGGCGGTGCAATTCGGAGTTACTGTCTCCAGCCTGGCCCTGGGCTGGATTGGCGAGCCCACGATCGAGCAGATGATTGAACCTCTGCTGTCGCATGTTCCCCATGCTCCCATCTACGCTCATCTTGTTGTCTATGCTCACCTGGTTGCCAGCATTATTGCCTTCACCCTGATCACCTACCTGCACGTGATTCTGGGCGAAATCGTTCCCAAGTCCATTGCCCTTACCCGGGCCGAGCGGGTTGCCCTGGCCGTTGCCGGCCCCATGGAGGCCTTTATTGCCCTCTCCAAGCCGCTGCTTTATCTCATGAAGCGCGGGTCACGCCTGGTGCTGCGCGCTTTTGGGACGCGCAGTGTGCGAGAGGGCGGAGTTCATTCGCCTGAGGAGCTGAAGCTGATTGTCACCGGCAGCCGCCGCGTCGGATTGTTGCCTGAGATCCAGGAAGACATGATCCATCGCGCGCTCGACCTGGGCAACGTCACCGTGCGCGAGATCATGGTGCCGCGTCCGGACATTTTCTCTCTTCCCGCAGACATGCCGCTCGAAGAGGCCGCCGGACGCGTGGTCGAAGACCAGCACTCGCGCATCCCGGTCTATGATCCGCTACGCGGCCCAGAGCACATTATCGGAGTGCTGTATGCCAAAGACGTGGCCCGGCTCATGTATGTGCGCTTCATGAATTTGCGCAAAGCCGCGGCTCCGGCCCCGCCTTATTCCGCGGTGCAGGTGCGCCATATCATGCGCGACGTGCTGGTGGTGCCTGAAACCAAACCGCTCACCGATCTGCTCACCGAGTTTAAGCAGCGCCGCCGCCATCTGGCCGTGGTGGTGGATGAGTTCGGCTCGACCGCGGGCGTGGTCACTGTGGAAGATGTATTGGAACAGGTTGTGGGCGAGTTGGAAGATGAGTTTGACGTGGATGAGTCGCCTTCGCTTTCCCTTGCCGGCGGAGTGATGGTGCTCGACGGCGCGGTCAACATCCGCGACCTGGAGACCAACTATGAGCTGAAGCTTCCCCGCGACGAGGGCTTTGAGACCCTGGGCGGCTTCGTGATCTCGCGCCTGCAGCGCCTGCCGCGGAACGGCGATTCCGTGGAATTCGATGGCCGCAAATTTACCGTGGTTAAAATGGAAGGCCATCGCGTCGAACTGGTTCGCATCGAGGCGGGTAAACCGTCCCCTGCTCCCGCGCCGCGGGAACGAGCCTCCTGATGCAGCTACAAGCTCCAAGTTGCAAGCTACAAGGGATTGAATGATTCGCAATCTGCGTATTCTCGGAATGTTGCTGGTCATCATCACCGCTATTCTGGTTTTCAGCGTTCTCCCAAGCGCCTACTCCACCGCAGTGAAGGCGCAGGATCAAAGTGCCGGGATCGAGAAGAGTTTAAAACTGTGTGACGAATTGCAGCACCGAGGTTCCGGCTTCGAGCGACTGGCAGACGTTTGCAAATATGCGGTGACGACACCCCAAACTTTGCCTGATTTTGTGTGCACTGAGACCGTGAAACAATACCTTGCGCCAAAGCAAAAACCCGAGATCATTCAAGCTGAACTAAGCATTGAGAAAACACGAAGTCACTACGCTGCTGTGGCAGTGAACGGCAAGATCAAGCCCGGCTATGACAAAACCGGCGATATTTTATTCGAGGAATTAGTTGGTTCGAGTGGCGAATTTGCGATGCTTTTCAACGTATTTGACACTTCGAGCCACGCCGAATTCGCCCCGCCAGTTGATGCCGCACTCAATCATAAACGGCTCAACCGCTATGACTTTCGAGTCAAGCGCGAGAATAACCTGAGCTGGACCTGGTTTTTTGCGGATACCGCGATCAACCCCGGATACCACGGCTCGATATTTGTCGACACCGCAACTGGCAAGATCTTCCGCCTTATTGTTCAAGTGAGCTCGGACGAGGTCGACTTGCAAACACCGGTTTCTGACGCCACGACGACCATAGACTATGACGATGTCTCGATCGCTGGAGCGGGAACTCACCACGTTCCGGTGCGAGGTGAAAGCATCAGCTGCTTTCGGATTCTGAAAGGATGTACGCGCGCACAGCTGACCTTTGTTAACTTTCATAAGTTCGGAGCCACAGCTCGTGTATTACCGGTGCCCTAAAGCAGCATAAAATCAAGAGCTGCATGTTCAAGTACGTTGCAACCCGCTTGCTGTATACCATCCCGGTCATCTGGCTGGTGGTCTCCGTCGTTTTCCTGCTTATTCATCTTGTTCCCGGCGACCCGATCCAACAGATGATGGGCGAAGGCGCGGCCGTTGCCGACTTGCAGGCCACCCGCCATGCTTATGGACTTGACCTTCCACTAGGCAGGCAGTATTTGAACTATTGGCACGGAGTGCTGCATGGCGATCTGGGGCAGTCATTGCGCTTCAATCAGAGCGTAAGCCGCATGATCGTGCAGCGCTATCCGGCAACTCTGAAGTTGACCTTGGTGGCCATGGCGGTCGCGTTGTTGCTCTCGGTACCTGCCGGGGTGCACTCGGCGCGGCGGCGTAACCGATGGGATGACCGGCTTATCAGCTTCATCAGCCTGTGGGGTCTTTCATTTCCCAACTTCGCTCTGGGGCCGATCCTGATCTTGTTTCTCGCCATCAAGCTGAGCCTGCTGCCGGTCTCCGGATCGGAAACGTGGAGTCATCTGATCTTGCCTTCCCTCACTATGGGAGGGGCTCTTGCGGCCATCCTTACCCGCATGGTCCGTACCGCGATGCTGGAAGAGCTAGGGCAGGATTACATCCGCACGGCGCGCGCCAAAGGACTGCCCGAGCGTGTGGTGGTGTACCGCCACGCCTTGCGTAATGCCATGCTGCCCGTGCTCACCGTGGTGGGATTGCAGTTTGGCGCGCTGCTGGCCGGC
>Ga0070741_10007150_pt1 | contig 23370 bp, 19 predicted proteins | sample Coa_R1_4_FD_66440 | JGI IMG/M metagenome (GOLD analysis project Ga0070741, IMG submission 66440) | Surface soil microbial communities from Centralia Pennsylvania, which are recovering from an underground coalmine fire - Coalmine... | ecosystem: Environmental > Terrestrial > Soil > Unclassified ...
AATTGTTGTCAACAATCGGTTTAATAATCGGAATTTTCTAAGAAGGTCTTGGTGGAGTCTGAAGGAATTTTTCCTCGAGTTCTGGTCAGGATAGCTGGTGGCGATTTTGGATGCCTTGAATCGCTTAACCTTTCAACTGCTGAGGAAAGCTACGCTGTTCTCGAATGTGCTACTGAATTTCGGCATAGGTCGGAGGAACTTTCAGGGCTATTAGAAAGAATGATTGGAGAGGAAACTGACAAAAAATTAAGGAGTGACCTCATAGCTGCGCGGAGAAGTACCTTGAAAGGTAAAGCAGTAGATCCGGCACATTTTACCGGCTTAGACCGAAGCACGCTCGTTCGAAAGCTGAAGGAGTACCGAGAAGCGCAGTCTAGGCGAGACGAGTCTCAACTTTGCTTTGAAAATAGGTATGGGAGTGAGGTATTCAGAATTTCGAAATACTTAAAAGGCTTGGGCGAGAATGAAGTCCTTCGGAAAGGGTTAGGTCTGTCGAGCGTATCCCTGCTGAAGGGAATCGAGAACTCATATAGCAAGAGGGATGAGAAGGGCCTTTTCAAATATGTATCAAGATATTGCGCAAAAACGACCCCGTATAGTACCTTAACACAGCTCGCACTGGGTATGGTTGTAGATCAGGTCTCAATTTGTACAAGTTCTTATACGGATGATTCGCTTGCTCCAGTCGGTCACATTCGCGTTAATGGTTCCGTTCTAGAGTGGCTATTAATTCATCTAACAAACGATCAGGAAATCTCACAGCAGTTGCCCATTAGACTTAATCCAACACTCACGGTCGAAGGATCGAATTATCTTTTTTTGGTCAACTTTCGAAACATCGAAGCTTTTCAGGTGCTAGGGGCAGCTCCGATGCTGGAGTTCATTCGTTCGCTGCTTGCCCCCTTACGTAAAGGTCTTTCATTTATTGAGCTTAGCCACTTTGTAAAAAATGTTTCTAACGCTTCGGAGTCCGATGTATTGATATACATTCGGAATCTTTTAAATACTGGCTTTATTGAGTTTGCCATTCCTATTTCAGGAATTGAACCGGATTGGTTGCACGATCTGGCAGAATATATGACGAATTTAAAAGGAACCGGAAAAAAATTGGAAGAGCTACTGATATTCCTTAAGAATTTATTGGTAGGATCTCAAGAGTTCAGCAAAGCAAGAAGTGATGAACGCCAGAGAATACTCAATGACGTTCATTCAATGATTGAAAGTTTTTGGCAGTCTGCAGTAGAACTTGAACAGCTTACAACAAATGGTGAGGAGGCTTTGGAGCCTAATGAACCTCGGGAAAACAAGCCAGAAGCCGACGCGCCGTTAGAGGAGCAGAATCCCGAACCTGAGGCCGAGGTGCCGCCGTCTACTAGTTCAAAACCACTTGTACTCGAAAGACCGAAGCCATTCACTCTAAAAATAAAAGAGGAATCTATTCTATACGAGGATGCTGCATTCCCGGGCTCCTTTCAATTGAGCAAAGCGTATTTTGCCGATAAAATGGAATTATTGGCCGAAAGCCTGCAGAAAATCTCTGCACTGAATCAACTTAATGACTCTCAGGATGATCTTCGGGCTTTTTTTGAATCACGATATGCCGATCAATCAACGGTCTCACTTCTTTCGTTTTATCGCGATTATTATAGCCGAGGGAATCAGCAAAGCATCCGTTCAGCTCGGCAAGCAAAGCGAACAAATAATCATAAAGAAGTGATTGATTCCATATTAAAGGAATTTGAGAAGTCGTATTCTTCTTCTTCGCAGGAGTATCAGCTTGATCTCGGCGGGCTCCCTCTTCCGAAGGTTGAACGGCGAGGATTGGCGTTGTCATTTGCCGTCTTTGCTCAAGTCGCTCATGCCGAATCAGACCCAAGGTTATTTGTCATTAACTCGATCGTTCCTGGGTATGGTAAGTACGTAGGCCGATTTCTACATTTATTCGATGACACTGTGACCCGAGAATTCATGGAGGTGAATCGTTCAGCGACTGACGATGGAATCATGGTTGAAAATCGAGATGCATCTTTTTTTAATGCGAATGTTCATCCCCCTCTTTTGCCGTTTGAAATTTGGGCTCCTGGTAGCAACACTATGCTGGACTCGGACAGCCAGGTGTCTGTAACAGATCTCGTGTTGAAGAAAAGCCAAGGAGCGGATGGTCTAGAGGTTTGGAGCCAGAAATTACACTGTCCGGTCTATGTTTTGGATCTTGGATTTCAAAACCCAATGGCCCGCTCTCAGTTATTCCGCTTGCTTTCAACACTTGGCCCGAGCCAAGTGGGTGGCTTTTGGCCAATTATCAATGCAATAAACGGGAAGGTTAATGAGTTGCCTCGAAAGGCGTCGCCATTGATTTTGCGACCGCGAATTATTTTACAGAATAAGATTGTATTGCAGCGTAAATCATGGTTTCTCTCGAAGAATCTGTTCCCTACAAGAATATCGAGCGAGCCCGATCAAAACTATTATCTTCGAATTTTCGATTGGTGGAAGCATCAGAAACTACCGAACGAAGCTTTTCTTAGAATGTATTCTCAGCAGCATAACAACAACCAGCAGGCAAATGACCCCCAAGCTAACCAAGAGAAGACGAAGCCATGGAGAATGGATGACCGAAAGCCACAGTATTTCAATATTATGAATCCGCTGTCTGTGAACCTTCTTGGCGACATGCTCTCACGTTCAGCATCGAGCCTCATGATAGAAGAAATGCTGCCTAGGTCGGATCAGTTACTTCCTATCGGTAATGAAAGGCGTGTGATAGAGTATGTCATCCATCATTACGAATACAAGAAGATTTTATGAACTTAGAACTGCACTCCGAGTGGGTCTCGGCGCATCTTTTTTACAACGTGCCATGGGAGCGTATGCTGGTCGATGGACTTCGGCCATTCGTCGATCAAAGCATTGCGAAGGAACAAGCCTCCGCATATTTTTTTGTGCGCTATTGGGAGCATGGACCTCACATCCGCCTACGAATGAAAACAGACCATCCCGGCGCTCTTCGGGAAGATATCAATCGGTACTTTTCTGAGTATTTTTCATTAAACCCGTCCTTGCCCCCGTCAAACCCTAATGAGTCGGATTATCCGAATAATTCTATTCAATTCATTCCTTATGAGCCAGAAATGCAACGATACGGGGGTGACAAGGCTATTTACATTTCTGAGCAACTTTTTTTTGCATCGTCCAAAGTCGTTCTTAAGCTCCTCGATGAAAAAAATTGGGATTTAGCGGTTGCAGCCGGGGCTGCATTGCATCTTCATCTTGCTCTCGTCTATGCATTTGGATACACGCGAGCAGAGGCCATAGATTTTTTTTCAGCGTATATAATTCCAAACGGTTTAGATCCCACTCCGGAAAATCTTAAGACATTGTTCGACTCATATCAGTATCGGTTAGGGACGGTGAATCAAGGTATTCCTGCGTATTGCAGACATGTTTGGGATTCTTTACAGAAGCCCAATTCTATTGCTGACGAAAGATTGAAACTTTGGATTGAATCATTGTACCAAATTAGATCCGAACTCGATTCGGTAATCAAACGTGAAAGCTTTTACCTTCCGAATGGCATTCAGAATGTATATCGATCGCGTCCGGAATACTCTTATTTGCTTTCGAGTCATGTTCACATGACGAACAATCGTTTGGGGATTGCCACGGTAGAAGAACCGTTCCTGAACTATCTTTTAATGACAGCGCTTAACTAAAACCTAGTACCTAACTTCAATTTATAGTAAGAGTCTAATGGATCAAGAGCTTTTAGATCAGGTGAGGTACGAGTGCTTACGACTCGGCAATGAAGTTGTAAGCCAGTACCAGCAGGACGCGACAGGATGCTATTGGAAAACGATAACCGTTGACCGCGATAGCAATCGGCTCAAGGTTGCTCAACCAGCGCTGTACAGTGGTGTGTGTGGTATTTCGCTTTTCTTGCTTGAGCTATACAGGGTTAGCTCCGAACCAAGCTATTTGGCGTATGCGGAGAGTGGTATTGCTTGGGCTGTTCGGCAATTTCACACACAGCAAGGGGAACAGTTCTCACTTTTTGCCGGCAAGGGTGGAATTGTTTATGCCCTTTTAAAATTCGAAGCAATTACTGGAAAGTCTGGATATTTAGATGTTGCTGTTTCAATGGCATCTTCAAACCAAAAATTTTTATCCTATTGTGGGGATGATATCATTGGTGGTGCGGCTGGCGGAGCATTGGCGTTACTCCTCCTTTTTGAGCGCACGAAATCTTTACAGTTTTTGCATGATGCGCAAACCTATGCCGACCTTATCATGCAGCACATGTTTGTTGGACCTAAGGGCGTATACTGGGAACGTTCGCCAGATAATATTGCTGGACTGTGTGGATTAGCGCATGGTTGCTCTGGAATTGCACTGCCTTTTTTGGAACTGTTCGCTGTCACTGGGAAAGATGAATATTTATGGGTTGCCGAACAAGCTTTTCGTTACGAGGACGATCAAATGAAGAGAATCGGCCGCAGTTGGCCGGATCTTCGTAAAGGTCGCTTTCGACCGGAAGATTTCGAAAACCATGAACAGGCCTTCCGAAGAGGAGATAAAGCATATTTTACCCAGCCTAATGAATTTGATATGTGGTGTCATGGCGCTGCAGGGATAGGATTTGCAAGGCTTCGGGCTTTTGAACTTACAGGGAAGCCTGAGCATTTGGAGTCAAGCCGCAGGGCTGTTTCGATCACCGCAACTGCTGAATCTCAGCCAGGTAAGACATGGCAAACATATACTCTCTGCCATGGACGATTTGGTAATGCGGCACTCTTGCGTGCTTGGGACCGGGTGCATGCAAGCAAAACGTATGAAAATACGGTGTCATCTGTTGTGCGTGATGCTTTGAATTCACGCAGCAATATGAACGGATACTTATCAGGGTATGGCGGGATGGGGGGACCTAATGACATGTCAGAGGCTAGTTTGATGATGGGCTTGTCCGGGATCGGGATCTTTTACGCAAGCTTACTCAGCGATTCTTCTGCTCTTGATTTTTTGGCGCCCTTTCTTCGCTCAGGGGTGAGATCGGAAGAAGCCCGAGAACCCGTCAATCCGGTCCAAATGATAAAAACAAAATACTTTCCAAAAACATCGGCCCTTCTTAAATCTAAGCCTGAACCATTTATTCCAGGGCCACTGCAGGCTGAAGATATAGCTCTGGACTTCGTTCGATCTGTTAAGGATTCCTCTGCGACCGGGGAACGTAATGAAGAACTTGATTTTGAACTCCAGAAATTTACTTTTGACAAAGAGATTAGTAGCTTTGTCTTCACAGAGTTAAGTTGGGAATACATACTCAAACGAAACTCCGAAGTCCAAAATGAACTTGAAGCGGTAACTTTGTGTCTTAATCCAAATATTAAGCTTTGTAGTAAGAAGGATGGAGCCAGTTCAACTTCCATCGTTTTGATTCGTCGAGGATTGGCAACAGGGGAAATGCCCCTCGCCACCTTCGCCTCTATGATGTTAAGCGTGTTTGACAAACCTCGTGATCTACAAACAGCGATTGAAGCGATTGTATCTCAAATCGGTGAAAGCATCGATTCAAATTTGGTTCGCCAGATGGCGTTGGCACAGATTAAGGAGGCACTTAACAGTGGCTTCATCATTGACTGTCGAGAATTATCTTTGCTAGAGCAACCGTGAAGGATCGAACGTTTTCTATGCGACTACGTTTTTATCTCTGTTCGGCGCGTTCGTCTATATGGTAGGACATCGTTCCTTCTGAACGAAAAAAGTGGTTCGATTCCCCTACGCGCTACATAATGATCGGTGTGATGCTGAAGTGCTTTCATCCTCCTTAGTTGTCTTCTTATGAAAAAGATTCCCACTTAACACAGGAGTTCACCCGAAGCCGACGTAGCCAGACTGTATCGATCAAGGCCGCTAAGAGGGCTAAGTACTCTCTACAAAAATGGGGCAAGTCCATGGCATTCCCAGCTCGGGCATTTGGTTTCCAATCCTCATTCGAACCATGGAAGCAATGATCATTATCATTCCCCTCGATTCTTAGAGCGAGGGAAATGGCCGTTTTGCGTTTCAATTGAATTGACATTCTGATTACCTTTTCATTGGAGGGACGCATTAATGAGCGTGTAAGAGGATGGTCATGCACAGCCGGGTAGTAAGCCATACAGTGAAGATGGGGCTAAAAACGAAAGTTGTCTCCGGCGAAATACGACAATTGAGTTTGGAGCCTCCTTCGGTCGTGGGAAATTGTCACGCACATTTTTTAAAGAGTCAGAGACTTCCAGATACGAATGGGCTAGCATATGCTCTATATAGTTCACAGTAATTTTCATCAATAAATCCAAAAAACTAGGGCTCGTTCAAGGCTATCAATCAAAAGTTCAATGGTCAGGTTTTGCAGCTTCGGTAATGCACTAGCATAGTTCCAACTTCGTAGAACCGACGGCGGTTGCTTAGTCAGTATTTAATGTTGCAGGGGTTTCCGTCAGTTCCAAATCGCGGATTTTTACCGCGCAGAGCCCGCATCTCACACTGACCAGATGGACTAGCCGGAGCTGGGGTCGAGGGTGGAGAAGGATGTTGAACGACTGGAAATTGGGGACGGGGTTGAGTGGGAGGAGGCTTGATCGTTTTAATGACCGATCCTTCATTCAGTTGTTTTGCCATTTTATGTCCTTTGGTTAGTCTTTTGCAACCTCTACAATAATTGTGGTTGACTCTCCGCTTAGATAAACATATGGCTAATATCGCGTTCGCATACCCATGTTCATGGGGAATACGTTCAAAAACAGCCCTTATATCCACCAGCTAAAGCATATATATAACTACCCAACCAGCCAAACCTTAAATATTATCGGCCAACATCCCGGTTTGATTTCAAGGTCTATTTTTGAGTGACCGCCACCGGGAAACATTTCATCGTAAAGCCCCATGATCTCAACTCCGATCTAAAGGCCGTTCAACGATTCTTGCGAAAATATGGTTTTAAAACTGAGCCACCCCTTGCGGGGTGGTCAGACGGTCGGACTTCTGTTCGTTTACCTGTTGAGAGGCCAAGCAGCGTCCTCCGGGGGCCTTTGCTGTATAGCACGGAAGAATCATCAACATTAGCTCCGATGGGACATGAAGGTCGTTGATTTGGACCTTATATCTCGATCTCAATTCGGACTCGTACCAGAACGCGGCCGACTTGGCTATATAATCCACCCCCCGAAACTCCCCAATATATCAGACCGGTCTTCCCGTAATTAGAGTACCGATAGAGTAACGGTAGCGCCCTATCCCTTCTGCATTTTTGTACCATCAATTTGACGATGGCAAAAATGGAGAAAGGACTGATCGATTCGAACCATGTAGAAGACATGCTGCGACTTATGCGCAGCAATTTTTCACTTACGAATTCTGAGCTCCGAATTCTTGCCCTCGTCGAACGTGGGCTCACGTCCCGCGAGATTGCAAACCTTCTCGGCTGCTCGACCCGGAATATCGAAAATCATCGATACCGAATCGGGAAGAAGAGGAGGTCGAACCAATAGCCTCACTATTACACCCACTTTAGCACAACGAACATGACAGCATTAAACTCAAATACTTCGCCCATTGGATCGATCACAGCTTACGTCGGTCCGTATGCGGATGACCCCAATAATAATTGGCTGCTTTGCGATGGCCGGGAAGTTCCAAAAGCATCCTATCCCGATTTATACACGGCATTGCAGGATAGCTTCGGTACACCGTCCGGCCCGATGGTCTTCCGGTTGCCCGATCTTCGCGGACTGTTTCTGCGCGGCGTAAACGGGAATAGGTCCGATTCATATAGTGACCCCGACGCAGGCAGCCGCACGGCTCCGCTTCCAGGGGGTCACGTTAGCAACGCAGTAGGGAGCATGCAGCCTGACGCGTTTGCAAGCCACAGCCATCAATCGGCCGTCGATATCGGTCCCAACCATTACACGCTGGGAAACGGAAACAGCGGCTATTCCGGCGGCGGCGGGGCGGATCCCTTCGGTTATGGCGGAACCCCTTTCAACACCAGTAACGTGGGAGGCAGCACAGAGACGCGCCCTAAGAATGCCTCTGTCTATTGGATCATTCGAGTAAAATAATCCTGAGCCATTCCTGGCGTGGAATTTTGTCCGCGCCAGGGAGGCGATTTAATCCATCCATCCCTTCACAACCTTATGACAAACAGCATAGATTTCAACCAAGTCACTCAAATAATTCCCATTCTTGCTGCGCTAGCGGCCGCAAGCGAACGGCTCGTGGACGCGATCAAGAATCTGGTACCTGGACTTTCTTCGCCACCTTCGAAAACGGCTCAGGTCGCTGCCAACCCAAGGAGGATCAGTTCCGGGAAGGAATAATCGGCGTAATCGCAATAGTCATTGGAATAGCGACAGTCGCAATGGCAAATGCGTCCGGTCTTTTCACGAAAATACTGCATCCAAACTGTCTTAACGATTCATGCACAGGGCTTGACGCGAGCCAGGTAATCCTCTTCGGGCTCTTGGCAGCCGGTGGATCGAGACTCTGGAACCCGATCGTAGAATGGATGAAGGGAATCAAAGACGCGCAGAAACCGGCATAAAGCATCTTTGGATCAACAATATTTAGAAAACATCAAGGAGAACTACACAATGAAGAAGAAAATCTATATCGCGACATTACTCGTGATTCTTTCGACTACGACTGCAAAGGCGCAGCTGACCGATGTATTTCAGGCGGCCTTCAAATCGATCGCCGGCTTTAACGCATGGGTGGCATATCCTCAGTACACATCCTCCTCAAATATCTCAGGCAAGAGCCAAACGATGGTATTAGCGTATTCGGTTAAATTCGCTCCGATCCAATTTGGATCGAAACTGATCTGCACAATCACGCTCAATGTTACATACAAAAAATTGAGTGGGGATATGTATGAGATCGATTACGATACCATCAAGACGTGCAATTCAAAATCCGATACGACCCATTTTCAAACGATCGCAGTCCTGGCCCCGGGGTCTATCGTTCCAGCGGAAGTCAAGCCAGTCACTTACTCGCAAGTTGCCGGGGGATCGGCGAATTTGTCGATTAATCTGGGTTACCAAACGACGACGAATTTTGATTACGAGGAACGCTCTGGCTTTGCCGCCTCATTTCCGATCAGTGGTCTGTTTCTGGATGCGATCGTGCCGATCCCTGTATCGCTGTGGGGATGGAAAGACCTGGGGTTTTCTTTTGGCGCAGGCGCATCGTTTCCATCCCTCACCAATGTGATGGCGCATTATACTCCCGCCGATGACACTGCTCGAGTGCTCTTATTCAGTTCCGCCGTCGCATTCTCTCCTAATCTACTCGTCGGCATTGCATACCAGCCAAATTGGTTGAGCGGATTCCACATATTCCTTGACGGTGTCTATAAATGGCAGGGTTTCACCGGCATTACTTATACCGACCTTGTCACGGGTAAGGCGCCTTCAACCGAGTACCTCAGCCGACTTCCGACCACGATCAATGCCGACAACTGGAGAATCAAACTCGGATTCAGCATCGATGTCGCGAGTTGAAGGTCGTCTTTGCCGAGCTGCGCACAAAATCACTCGGACGATCAATCTTGATCGACCGAGAAAGGTGGGATCTAATCGACGGTCGTCGTTACGTTCTTATCCATAATGACCACCAGGTCGGAAGTTGGATTCGTAGTTACCCAGTACCCTGTGCCGGTCGTTTGATCTGCCGGATTGGAGAGTAACTCAGATTCCTCCCATCTCCGGTTAGTGTCCGCACAAAGCGTTGCCTGACCTAACAACGTACCGTCCGGCTTGAAAAGCCGCAGAATCATACTGCCCTCAAGGTTCTGAATCGCATGGGAAGTAAAAATTCCTTCGGATGTTGTAAACGTCGCCTTTGGCTGAATGGGAGGTCCACCGGCGGCCGAGTCGATCTCGAGCGTGAAACTCACGTCGTTGTTGCTGGAGGCAATGTACAAAAATTGTCCCAGGCCCGGGACGAGCCGACCTGCTGCAATCGATGGTTTCCTTCGATCAACCATTTTGTGCGCATCGAACAGCGAACAAGAGCCGAGACAAAGCACGAGGGATAGCACAAGGAATTGACTGATCGTGCGGGTTTGTTTTTCAGTGAAGATTTTGATGTTGTTCATGGGATTACAGACGAAATAATGAAAAGAGAACAAGCCGACACTGCCGATCGACAGGTCGGCGACTTTAGACAAGTTCAAAAATACGGGCGTAATGGTTAACGGCAGTAAAATCAAGTCCGAAAATAGAGTAGCTGCCGAGATGACGATAGCTGAAATCGAAGAGGAATTCTTCACTCGGTCACCCATTGAACCTCTATTTGAGAGCATCCAGGCTCTGCATGTTGCCAGTCCGGGGGATTCAGACCTTCATGCGCGCACGTCCTACCTGATGGGAGTCTATTACGAACCAAGGGACTATGAAAAAGCGACCGAGTACTATCGCACTTCTCACGCAATCGCGTTGAAGCTACAAAACAAGCGTGTCCTGTCTGACACCCTACACTGCGAGGCGATTAGAGCGTATCGGTCTGGCAATTTGAACAAGGTCACCCGGTTGGAGCAACAAGCCCTGGCTCTCGCCATCGAAGCGGACCACCCATTCCGCATTTGTTTCTCGTACTTCATGCTGGCGACAGTGGCGTCTTTATTTGGAGTTACGGAGGACCATTTATCCAATCTTAATCTCGCTTTCCAACTATCGATCGAGAACGGTATTCTAAAACTCCAGGGACGAATTTTGTCGGAACTGGCGGAATTGTACCTCATCTCCGATAATCTGGCCAAAGCGAAGCAATATGCCGAGCAGGCAATCGTAAGCGCTGCCGAAATATCGATCGAAGGGAAAGAGTATTACGAGCACAACATCCGCCTCGCGACGATCGAGCTTGAATTAAAAAAGTATGGTGAAGTAATAAAGCTCATCAAGCAAGTTCGGAAGTCCTTGCCCATTGAGAACCATTCCCTTTGGTGCGTTACGCACACGCTGATGGGCAAAGTCCATGAGGCGAAACGGCGGTATGACGATGCTGCGGTAGAATTTTGCTCGGCGCTCTCGCTTGCGGATTATGTAAATGCGGAGCGTGTGCGCTCGAATATCCATACGCATCTGGCCGAGCTTTATCTCAAAACGAGGAAGCCGAAGCTGGCATTAAAGGAAGCGCTCGCCGCTCTTAACGATGCCGAGATCGCGCAAGATAGTTTTGTACGGAAGGAGGCTCTGCGATGCGTTCATGATTGCTATAAAGCGCTGGGCAAGTTTCGCGAAGCGTATGAGTATCTTGAAAAATATAACGCGCTCATCAAAGAAAGCGATGTCGGGCTTTTAAACAGCCGGCTCGAGTATCACGCATTAAAACGCGATTACGAGAAAGAAAAAGTGATGTCGAAAGAGAAAACGCGGCAGTCGGAATTGCTCCGAATATCACTCGAACATAAGGAGCGCGAACTTACTGAAAAAACCCGGCACTTGATCAAGCAGACCGAAGCGCTCGCACAGTTTCGGGACGACCTGCGGGCGCTGGTTCGCCGATCGCCCGCAGGCGATCCGTACGTAGCGGAGATTCGCGAACGCCTAAATTCCTTCCCTGAAAGCGAGCTTAATTGGAAAGACTTCGATCGGCAATTCAAGGAAGTTCATCCCGAATTTCTGTTTAACCTTGAAGCGCGCTTTCCGAAACTTACACCGATGGAGAAGAAGATCTGTGCGCTCTTGCGGCTTAACCTTACTTCATCGGATATCGCACGCTTGCTTTTTCTATCGGAGCGAAACATCGAAAACCATCGGTATCGAATACGCGGCAAGCTCTCCCTCGATACTCGCGAAAGCCTGCACGAATTTTTGGGAGCGATTTAATTCCGATCTACAGTTCCCGGCCTTACGGCGGTTGCCTAAGCAACCTGCTAAAAAAAACCTGCAATTAATCTGCAATTAACCTGCAAAGTGTCGTTTGTTTTATTCCCGTACAATAATGTTTCCACTACCGAATCATTTGACGTGATGTGTGGCACACACAAAGTTTAGCTTTTTCGCTGTGCTGGTTAACTCTTCAGAGATTTTGGATTAACATCGAAATGGTTTTTTCCGAGTTTTCCACTTATCACGCAATACTATGGCTTGCGAGTCTGTTCAAATGCACGAGATTGTACGAAGGGCAGTCAATCACAATTGGAACATACCCGAATTTCAGCGAGGGTTTGTTTGGACTGCCCAGAAGGTCCGCGACTTAGCAGAGTCACCCTGGCGCTCATACCCAGTGGGAAGCGTTAATTTTTTATCGAGTGGAAAAGACGAGTGCCACTATTGCATCGCGGGAATATGTTGCCGTTAGCAGGAATGAGTGTAAAATATCGTTTTTCGAATAGCTTGGACGCTTAAAGTGGAAATTTTGTAAATAAACCGGAAGCTCTGACTTCAATTGATGCTTGGACTTTTCTAATCGCGTAATCAGAACGTGGTTCATCTAGACCTATCTGATATACTCGGCAGATAATCGTAAAATCATTTACACTCGCTAGAAAGCCAACGTCCCATCCCCAAAATATTCCACTACCGGCACCTAATGCTCCCGTGGGACCTAAAAAGTGCCTGAGCATAGAATCCGGCGGGACATCCGCTAAAAATCTATTGGTCAAACCAGCCTCGAGAGACAGGATGAAAGAATTTTTATTGTCTGCGGTTCTACCTTTTACATCCCAAAACAATCGCGCAGATGCCTCTATAGGTTCACATGAGGTCACCAAATTTACAGAGGTGTCATTCCAAGTCACATTACCAAGAGATGCATTGAAGGAGAACCCGAATGACCGTGTAGTGATATCTGATGTTGGTTCTGAAAACTCATAACGATTAGAAATGAACCCAGAAGTATATGTACCAGGGAGTAAAATACTTCTTGAGAATTGTTCTCTTTGGTTGCCGGTAATTGTGGTTGCCGAGCTTGTTCCACCTCCTACGAAAATGTCCCATTGAGAAGAAAGATGAAAGTGAAATGAGCCGGATTCAAAGTCTGAGGGTCCTCCACTACCTTGATCACTCGATGATTTTATTCCTCCACCCCCTGAAACACCAAAATATTTTTGGTTATCAACTAATTCATTCGCAGTTTGTGCATTCGCAATAAAATGGGGGAAAAGGATACTGCAAAATATTACTTTGTTAAGATGCCTAAACATGATTTATTCTTACTAATTATTGCCTACTCTTCCCGGATTTTCAGCTTCCTCCGTTCCGGAACAATTCCCGAATAGCACTCACCTCACGTCATGAACGTGTGCCGTCTTAAAACGATGATGAGCATATGTACTCCCTAAAGTCGAAGTAAAAGTACAATCAACATTCCGTCTCACCGTACTTAGCTACTTCCGGGTGGTCGGTCCGAAGATCGTCGCTACGTTCAGGCGTCAAGAGGACGGAGGGCTCAATTTGCGCAGGACCATTGCTGATCCTGATTAACGCGGGTTGGGCCATGCCGCTCGGCTTCGAAAGAACAAGAACTTTGCGGCGCATTCGCGCTGAAAGAACGAGGCAAACTTACATCCACATTTGAAAAAACAACCCCATCAAAAACCCACCTTTTATTGACGCTAATTAGACTGCGGCCTACCGGTAAAAAGGATCGAATATGATCAAGATCCGAATAATACCTCTTTAGCAACCAATTTTGTATCTTTCCTCCATGTTCGACCTGATTATTGCACACTTGCAGGCTACGCGGACCGAGGTGCTCACGTCAACATCTTCGAACAAATCGAGGTCCGAGGGAATATGGACTACTGGTTCAAGGCCGTCAGGACACTCGGCTTCGATAATAGTGTCATCGCGCGACGGACCGTTGCGCTGTGGCGTTCCCAAAGTTGGAATGATCCCTCCTCGCTCCAGACCCCATAGGCGACGTATGCTTTAATAAGCTGAGGAACCGTCCACGCCATGCGAGGAGCGAGGAGTTCGATCGAAGAAGTGTCGTGCGCTCGAATATCATCGAGAACCCAGTCCACGAGGACTTGGGGCATTGGGCATCCATGGATGAAGCTATCCAGGGTGATAGCAAGCAACGAGTTGATTTTGGCGCGCAGATAGAGCGCCGCAGCGCCGGCAATTCTGTACCTCAACCAGTCAGGAAAGAAGAACGCCTGCGAAACGAAATAGTCGGGAATGATCCCACATAATCCTGTCAGGTTCAGGCCTCGAGCCGTGGTGTAGCTCGGACAGCCAGCCTCTGCAAAATCACTATCGACTAAATGGGCGGAATTGTCGAAGGTCCCGAAATCCCGAGTACACCCGCCGATCAAGACGCCCTGGCGGTAGGGACGTTGAATCATTCGGCCTGTAGGCAGGGTATAACGAGCCATTGCCAGCATCATCGCATCGTCATTCGGCAGTACGAAATATCGCATCACGAGGCTCTTGCCAATCGATGGTTGGCCAACGATGATGGCGCGTCCCAAATCCTGCATCACGCCGCTGAAAATTTCTGCCGCGCTACATGTGCCGTTGCCGACTAAAATCGCGAGAGGCAGCGCTGGATAAAGCGCGCCATCGGGGAGTGCCTCAGTCGTATCGTTCCTGGCATTTCTCGATACGATTCGGATGATAGGAGTATCGCTGTGTATGAAGAGATTCAGGGAGCGCATTGCTTCCGTTACGTAACCGCCTGAGTTCCGACGCAAGTCCAGAATAAGGGCAGTCATGCCACGTGCCCGAAGCTTTTCCAGGGCTCGCTCAAGTTCCCAGGCGGTCCCGCGATGGAACCCGTTTATTTGAATGTATCCGATACTCGAATCTAGCATCGTGCCGACCGGCACACTCCACCGTTCGCACAGGGATTTTCGGATCGTCACCGTCCATGTGCTGTCTGACGATGCTCGGTGGAGTTCCAGAACGGTAGACGTGTTCGATAGGAGCAGGAAGTCCGCAATGCTGTCATTCCCATGGAGGGCCTGGCCATTAATAGAAAGGATTTCATCTCCTGGAAGGAACCCAGCATGATCTGCCGCGCTGCAAAGGGTAACAGCCGTGAGAATGACGTGGCCGTCCGCAGAATCGAGACAGACGCCATACCGAAAGTCCTTCTCGTTGAAGCGCGACATGGAGAGTTCGTGCTGGTCGCCCGTCTCGTACCAACTAAACGGGTCGAGCCTGGAGAGTATGGCGGGGACCGAGAAGGAAGAATCGATCTCTACGGAATCGACATAATTCTCTGCAATGATAGCGAGCGCGCGTGCACGCACGCCTCCGGTATCATCGGATACGATAGATGCTGAGTCCTGCGCAAGGCCATCGCAATGCGTCGCAAGAACGATCGCGAAGGCGAGAGCGCGAAAGTGGGGAAGTCCACAATAGTAAGTCATAGACGTGAGTGAAAAATGTAATTCTAACGTCTTTTCGAAGCTTATCGAAATTGTAACGAATGATCATTTTTCCTCCGTCTTAATGAGTATACAGTAATCGCAGTTATTGATCCACAATCGAATTAACGTGCCACGTCCATCAAGATTTTGATGCTGAGAAGCTAAGAAACCTCAGTCCTCGAAAAGTCTCACGAAAGGGGGTCCGCAGCCGACTGACCGGATACTCTGCTTATCACCGCGTTAATGGACTAGGTTTGGGATGCAAAATGTCTTGCAATATTGAATGACATCTCATTCTAATATCGATAAACTCCGCTAAGCGACCAACCGTTATCCGTGAACGAAAATCTACCAAAGGTTAAACCGTCCGCGCTGATTTGAGCTGCTCCATGAGAAGATGTAAAAAATTGGCACCATGCATCCCTTATCGAAGTGTTACCGGCACCATCGATTGAGATGTAACTTGAACTATCGGTTGCAAAGAGGCTTCCGGGAAGCATGCCTTGAGCGAAATGCGATCCGAGAACAGTCGGATGCTCACCTGAAAGGAAGCAGGGATCTTGATTGTTGTTACCTGACAAACTCCAGTACGCCATGCCGGAAGTGTTGTGAACATATCTATCGATTTCATTCCCGCGCTCCCAAGGGTCTTGGGGTTCAAGCTTTGGCAATGATGGGGGAGCAGGCGGAGGCGACTTAAAGGCACCGCTATTTTGAAGTGCCTCCATAATTTTGTCATATAGGCTTTGGCAGGCAACAAAGTCTGGTGGGTGAAACCATCCGCTAAGTAAAATTGCTGGATTTGGCCCAACAAAAGGCACTGCAAGAACCGAAAGATTTGACAGAATTGGCAATATGCAATCATTAAAATCTTTTGCATCGGAAATAATTCTGGCTTCATCAATAAACTCCTCAATGGTGTAGCCCGAAGTGACTTCCGATTTCAGCCTGGTTCTGCTGATCCTATTGGTGCGATTCGTTATCACTCGAAATAGGTCCCGAATATTGACGTTCGATTGCATACCAACGCTCCCGGCCGTATCGGTTGCCACAACGTCGACACTCGTGTCCGTATAATTTGCGAATATAATTTCTTTGGTTCCAACGATGAGGTGCGTTGGTAATGCGCTGTCACCGATAAATATCACTTCATCGGTATCGTTCCTTGAATAGATAGCTCCGATCACCGTTCGAGCGTTCGTGTCTAATACAGCGGTCAGCGTTCCACCTGTAGAATCACCGATGACCAGCGGGAACTGAGCATCCTGTGTTGATCCGACCCACGCACCCGTTGGTTTCGCCGTGTTATTTGTGACTTGCGTTGAATGACTACATCCGATTTGAGTCATCACGATAGCAATGATTGCACTGATCGAAGCAATTTGAATTTTGCTCATAGTATGTAACTAACAAAAAGACATTAAAAAAGTAATTGTAATAAACGCATGGACGTTTCAAAAATCTTCTCTTACTCCTATTCGCATTCCTTTCCGATTAAGCCGATCTCAAAAATCGGAGTATAGGTCCTGACAGGTTATTATTTTGCTGGCAAGAGTTCGAGCATCATTTTCTGATCGAGTCGGCATAGTCTTATCAAGCTTTTTGAGAAAAGGAAGAATATCTCTGCGCCTGGGAAGAATAATGTATTTGACATCGCTTGGTTCAAAATTAAGAGCTGATGTGGCTATGAGTTGCTCATTCATCTTTGCCATGTATTTTCTATTCTTCGCTCGTCCGGGCGAGATCCAGTCCGCTTTTGGAGCTACGTATCTCCATTCGCGCTCATCGTAAAATCTGATTCCTCCAATTTTCTTTCTTCCTCTGCGCATCTCTCCAAAATAGGGTTTGCAGTGTGCGTATAGATCCCACATGTTTTCGATCCCACGTAACGTTTTATTGGTGGAATCTCGCAACATGCCGATCAAATCCATCAGATATGAATCAAGAGCGAGGTACGCCACAGGGTTTAGGCCCTTGCGAATGCCCCACGTTTTCGTCATGCCTAAACCATATTCGCCGTAAGTAAGGGTATGCTGTTGAATCCTTGAGAGTGGAATATCACAAAAGCAGACCATGGCGAATCTCCAGGCGTCATTTTTACTCAACTTTCCATTTATGTCAGCCTCCTCAACATACCTCGGATGAAAAGAACCGCGAAGAATTTCAATTAGAGCATCCTCCTTAGCGGTGAAATGGAATAAAGAATCAGAGCTGTGTGCCATGTCAGTAATGGATTATTTTAGTTACATAGAATAAATAAGATTGACTTTCGCCCTTTACAATAATTCCCCCACGCATCTCGGCAGCTCACATCCACAACAGTAACGCCTTTAAACGTCGGTGTCTTATCGATAAATCCTTAACTGGTGCCCCTATAAGGCCTTCGATTACCAGGATTGACATCTTTGGATTTACGTTACAAAAAATCCCATAGCCGCGCGTTCGCGTTCAGAGACGTGCTGTAGATCGCAGAAGGTCATTGCCTTACATTGAAAAAGCAATCAGCAGCGAATGTCGAATAGACCGCTATGCGCTTGCCACCAGGAGAAGTCTGCTTGCGTAAATGAATTCGAATAAAATCAATCCCACAAAAGTGTTCTTGAGCTGTCTGGGGACCGTACGCAATGAAGTTCGGTCTAAAAACGATCGTGCCGGAATCGGGAACGACGTAATACGGCGCTCTCGGAGTATCGAGCGCAGTAATGGCCACGAGGATACTATCGCCAGGAACAACATTCGAATAATGAAGAGCGAACCCATTCGAAACTGATACCGTATCGCTTACGTCCGTACTGTGATCCAGATAGAAATGACCGAATGGTCTCGCGATGTCGGAAGTACTGGCAAACGAATCGCCATTAAAGCTACTATAGCTATAGGCTATACTATCGTCCCGGCCATACAATAAGGAATCTTTTTTGAAGTAAGTATCGGCGCCGTTCTGGGAGTTGCAATCCTGCCAACTTAAAACGAGACTATTCACAGTGACCCGATCTGCCTGTGCCGGGGTTCCGCTTCGGCTTGTCGTTGGGGCATTCTCAAATGCCACTCTGGCCTCAGGCCGCAACGCATTCGTGCCGTCAGCATAAACCTCACGACTAATAGACACGCCTGCATCAAAAAGCGAAGTATCGAGATCCGTGTAAAGACCGTGTAATACATCATACTGCCAAAATGCGATCCGGCCTTGTACCCAGCCAGACCCGATTACGAGATCACAGGAAGTTGGGGATTCGCAACCGCTAAGGCCAATCAACAAAATCACTCCCAATACACTAGATTTCATTACTGGAAAAGGGGATTTATGTTTGGAAAGTTCTATTCGGGTTGCAGAGCGCGATCAAAAACAAAAGAAAACTAAAAAGAGAACTAAAATGAGAACCAGACATGAGACAACATTACAATCCACGGCCATTAACAGAGGAGCATGTAATAAAAATTATTAAGCCGACGGATACTCACTCTCGCCAAAGGTTTCAGTAGTGCTAACTAATCCACGACCGTCGCAGTCTTTACGACCTCCTCCATCACAACAAGAGAATAAACAATTTAGGCAACTCCTCATCGAATTCGACAGGCTCTTAACATCACCCCTGTTCCGATTCTCGAATAAGCTCCCCAAGAATCACCCTGGCGATCGTGTCCATTCGCTCCGTGTCATTAGGCCCGTACGCTTTGCTATCGACCTTTAGCTTGCCCTTAAAATAGATGGTTTGCATGACTTGTCCGTTCTCTATCGTTTCGAAGCTTCGAAACCCTCGATAGACAACCCCATTCAGTTCGATTTGGAGTTCTTGTTCCATGACTGATTAAAACGGTTCGACAGACAACTCGTTCGTAAATTATTTTTTCAAATAATTGCGGCATGACTATTAATCACTTATACGAGACCAAAGTGACGGCCGCAATTGAGCGTGTTAGCATCCTTTTGATGGAGATGGACGCTTCCTGTGACCAGAACATGCTTTGTTAATACAAAGATACGGTATGGATGCTGTTCGAATGAGGTCCCGAGAATCATAATATTGACAGGGCACATGCCACGAATGATTCCCATCGAGGCAAGGTTTCTCTAAAAGAAAACTTTTTCGCTTTGTGAACAGCCCTCACATATCGGTAGAAGTATTACAGGCCATGCTCCACTGTTCCTACAAAGCGTGGCAACTTTCCAGAGAGGATCGTACGCCCGATACGCATGGATCGGTTTCACGACGCGATAAACCAAGTCACGAACAACTTGCTTCGTTAGCATTGTCGATCGAACATGCCGATCTGACGTATGATGCGATTGATCGCCCAAGCGAAAAACAATTGGAGGCCGCAAAGGAATTATTGAGCAGGACCAGGAAATGTATTTTCGGAAAGGTCCCACCACCATTTTATTCGATCCCACATTGCTCGGAGTGCCGGTATAAGGAGACCTGCTATGTGAAGCTTAAAGAGAAAGATTGTATTAGCCTTTTGGCGGGAATGACACCGAAGGTCGTAGAAAAGTACCACAAGAAGGGCATCACGACGATAACACAGTTATCGTACCTGTTCCGTCCTCGAAGGAACCGGCGATCGATTCTGGGTTCCAGTCGTCAGATGTGGGACCTGAAAGCTCTGGCGCTCAGAGAAAAAAAGACGTATGTTGTTCAGCGGACAGACCTCGTGAAGGAGTCGATCTCAATCTTCCTGGATTTTGAAGGACTTCCTGATCAGAAGTTCCATTATTTATTGGGTGGCACGATCGTTAAAGATGGGAAGAGTCCTGAACCATTTTCGTTTTGGTCCGATACCCCTTCCCAGGAAAGACCGAACTTTGAAAAGCTGTTCTCGCTGTTATTGTCCTATCCCGAAGCCCCGATCTATCACTATGGAAGCTATGAATCCCAGGCGCTAAAACGGGCAGCGAAGTTATGGATCGAGGACTACGCATCCGCCTGGCAAAAGATCGAAGCGCGAATGGTGAACCTGTTAGGGTATTTGAGAACTCATGTCTATCCTCCCACTTACAGCAATGGCCTAAAGGAAGTTGGCCGGTTCCTGGGGTTTCAGTGGACCGACCCTGATGCCGACGGCATACACAGCATCGAATGGCGGCGGCAGTGGGAAAGAACTCGATCGGAGGAATGGAAAGAAAAACTGATCCAATACAACCTCGATGATTGCCTGGCGTTGCAAAGACTACATCAATGGTTTGTCGAACTTTCGAATGAGGACCAGTCCAGCGAGCCAAATGAAAAGGTCCAACTCGTATCCCAGATGAGGAGGCATACCCCATACAGGTTGCGTAAGAATGTAGAGTTTAGCGAAGATTTTCAGATAATCAATAATGCGGCCTATTTCGATTATCAGCGCGATAAAATCTATTTTCGTAATCGCTCCAAGAACCAGAAACAACCACCCACGTTCCTCAAGCGAATATCGAAAAAAAGACAGAAAGGGAAAAAAGGAATTCCGGTTTATCGTCCCAAGAGGATCAACGAAGTGATTGTTCGGCCGATGCTGGAAAAATGCCCGCACTGCGGAGGTCGCAAGCTTCAATTCCTTTGGCTCACGACATCGATTAAGCGAATCGATCTGAAATTCACCTCTTCCGGCATTCGAAGGCATGTCATTCAGTACCGGTTGCCGATCTCCAAATGCAATACGTGCGAGCGAAGAGTTGCGACGCACAACTCGCGATTGCATTACGGCGATAACTTATTTGCACTGGTGATCCATTATTATGTTAATTATCATATCAGCAACGGTAAGATTTGCAGTCTGATTGAGGAACAGTATGGGGTCCGAATGGGACGGCAATATCTCGTGACGGCGAAAAATCGGTGGTGGAAGAAAATGTGGGGACCGGATGCCGATTACATCCGGGAAATAGTCCTGAACAGTCCGGTTATCCATATTGATGAGACTACGATACCATTAAAGAAGGAATCGGGATATGTGTGGGTCTTTGCTACGTCCCATTCCGTTTTTTATCACTATACTCCGACTCGGAACTCCGATTTCCTAAGAGAACTCTTGAAAAGCTATAAGGGGATCGTTGTTTCTGATTTCTTTCCCGGGTATGAAACGCTGGAAGTGACCCGGCAAAAATGCCTGATCCACCTGATACGCGATTTGAACGACGACTTATTCAAAGTTCCATACGATGAAGAATACCGGTTAATGGTTGCAGAGTTCGGTAAATTATTGCGTGGGATCATCGAGACGATCGATCGGAACGGGTTGCAAAAAGCGTGGCTCGAACAGCACACAGAAGAAGTGGATGCCTATTATCGAACGTTCGTCGATTCCATCCATACAAGCGAGCTATCGGTCAAGTGCTCAAAACGGTTGAAAAAACATTGGAACGAACTATGGACATTCCTTCATCATGACGACGTCCCCTGGAACAATAATAACGCGGAGTTCGCAATCAAGGCGTTTGCGCAGCATCGCCGGGGGGTGAAAGGGATGATGAAAGCAGAGGGATTGACGGAGTATCTTCAAATGCTGACGGTAGCTCAAACCTGTCGGTATAGAAATCTCTCATTCCTTGAATATATGAGGGGCAAGAGCGGGATATGGAAGAACATTCCATCTTCATGTATTCCGGGATATTTGCCGTTTGTGCTGGCCCGACGGTTTGCTCACACCCTGTCATTTCGACAAAAATCACAGTGGGACGTGTGGAAACAGGGGGAGCTCAGACCGTCGTTCATTCCGCCCAATCCACAACAGTACTATCGAAAACAGGGATGGGTTAGCTGGAACGATTGGTTGGGAACTCAATGATCTCAGGATAAGAAGGCATCTATTGTTAGATGTCTACGATTTTGAGCATCTCTGAACCTATTGCCGAATTCACTGCCGCCGGCCAATGACGATCCAACTTGTACCGTTTTTCTCACCAACGGCGCAAACGGTGTTAGCCTTCATCGAAAATCCTTCTGTTCCAAAGGTCGGGTCGGAGGGGCTATTCAATGCATCGTAGTGATGCCACGATTTTGGCGACTGGTTTCCCAGTTCATCCCACATGTCGATCGTGACCGTCGCGGTTTGCGGCAGCATGAAATCGATCAGGGTATATTCCGGAACGGATTCGGATCGGCGGCGATCATCACTTTCTTCGGATTTTAGACGACAGAGGATAACGTCTTTGAATCGGATTCACTTAAACGCCTGAATGCGATGTCCCTGACGGGAGTTCCAATGAATCGTGCTCGATTCGAAGTTCATAACAGTCCCAAATTTTTACCTTACTTTTGTGCACCAAGCTTTGTAACCTTCTGCGCTCTTATGGGTCTTCGTATTGTGAAGTCATTTCGATTTTTGGCGTTTTTAATCGTTTGGGCGTGCGTCACTACCCTTGCAGCCGCATTCCCTGTTCCGGCCAGTGCCCAGAGCAATATCCCATTTAAGAACCCTTCCTTGGACTCGAACTGCTATTTCCCTCAGATCGACGATCCGAGCGAGATGGATACGGTCGTAGGCACCCCGGGACAGTTGCTTGGCCATTCGGCGCTGAAAAATTTGGGCCCGCGACCGGATGGAGGTTATGGCAACATGCTGATCGGAAATCTCTCTCCGTCGGTCTCCCTGGCCCAGGTCGAGACCGGTCCGACTTTCAATCTTCATAAGTTGAAGTCCCATACTCAGAACTTCAATCCCTCGCTCCTGAGTGGAGGCTATATTTTGGCGCATTTGCGAGACACAAAGCATCTCGACCTATTCAATGGCCGGATCTATTGGGCCGATGACGAAGGGAACTATGACTCCAGCCGTTACACCGTTCTGAAGGAGAATATCCCATTAGGTCCATTTGGAAGAATCGAGGGAGGCCCCTTTCTTCCCTGGTACGTAGCACACCTTACGAGCGACACGGTCGATGATATTATTGCCTCGGCGTACACTTTATATGGCAATGAAAACCTTGATTCCTCCTATGCCCTGTTATGGCGCGGCGGAGCGCGACTCTACGGCAGGGACACGGTTGCTGAAGATACTTCAGCGTTCATTTATGTGTATGGACATAATGCACT
>Ga0070741_10007151_pt1 | contig 23366 bp, 22 predicted proteins | sample Coa_R1_4_FD_66440 | JGI IMG/M metagenome (GOLD analysis project Ga0070741, IMG submission 66440) | Surface soil microbial communities from Centralia Pennsylvania, which are recovering from an underground coalmine fire - Coalmine... | ecosystem: Environmental > Terrestrial > Soil > Unclassified ...
CCCCGGCGACCGCGGATTCCGATCAGAATTGCCCTTAGGGGGCGCTCCGTCGCCGCCTTCGGCGGCGACTTCGGCCCCCTACAAGGAATCCGGACAATTCTGATCGGAATCCGCGGTCGGTTTGCCTCCTGCTGGTGTCAGAAGCACAGCAGGGGCGTCGCTGCGTTCGGGGGGAACGGGGATCCTGGCGTTGTGCCCCAGTAGATGATGACGTGGACGGTGGTTCCTGCGGGGCAGGGCGGGGTGCCGGCGGGGACGGGCGGGGGGCCGCGGCCGAGGCCGACGTCGACCCAGGGGGCGCTCTCGCAGGTGGGGTTGACGCCGGGCTTCCAGCCGGGGCCTGGCGTCGTCGTGCCGGGGCAGAGGGTGGGCGCGCCGCCGCAGGGGCCGGGGACGTTGTTCTCGATCACGGCGACCTGGCCCGCGGGGCAGCCGGGAGGGCCGTTGTAGGCGCCATAGCAGAACGCCGTGTCCTCGGGGCTCGTGCCGGGGGCGGCCGTCGTGCGGTAGGGCGGGAAGTCCAGCACGACGCCCACCTGGCCCGCCGTGGGCGCGGGCGTCAGGGGCGTGTAGTACACGCCGCAGCTGACCACCGAGGGCACGCCGGGCGGGACGGGCTGGGCGACGCAGCGGCCGCCATTGACCTTGCCGCTCAGCGTGACGCCCACCGTGGAGGGCGGGCTGCAGAAGCCCACCTGGAAGCAGGCCGAGGCGTGGACGACGCAGTAGGTCCCGCACGAAGGGTCGTCGGAGCTGCACTCGGCCTGCGCGGCCGGGGCAGCGAAGAGGAGGGGCGTCGCGGCGAGGACGAGGAGGAGCGCGGCCGCGGTCGCGCGGCGCTGGGGGCTGGAGGGCCTCATGCGCCCAGAGGACGACGCGCCGAGGCCATCATCGTTCCGTGCAGGTGGTTGCTGAAGCGCCGCGAGGCTCATGCGCCGCGAGGGCGCTCTCGCCGGGTGGACCTCGCCTCGTCGGGCTTCGCGGGATTCCTCCTCCTGGTGATCGTTCTCTTCGCCGCGAGCACCGCGCTCTCCGCGGGCACCATGAGGCGCGAGATCCGCCACGCCCGCGCGCGCAGGCAGGAGGTCCCCCCGATCGTCCGCTGGTGGCCCAGGGTCGTGCGGCGCCGGCTTGCGCTCCTGGGGGTGGGCGCCCTTCTCATCGCGCTGGGCGCGGGGGCCTTCGCCGCCGGGCTTGGCGCCGCGGGGCGCGTCCTCGTCACGCTGGGCCTCTTCGCCCTCTGCTACCTCGCGCAGGCGCACGTCCTGGCCGCCATCGCGCGGCGGGCAGGCGCCTAGCATCGACGACGCGGCCAGACGCCTTTTCGCGTCGCGCCTTCAGGCATCCGCATGGACGCTCCCACCTTCGGCCTCCCCGCACAGGCCCTCGCCGTGCTGATGATCGTCTTCGGCCTGCTCATCCTCGTGCTCCCCGCCATGCTCCCCTGGCTGGTGGGCATCCTGCTCATCGTCGTGGGCGTCGCGTGGCTCGTGGGCGCCTCCGGCTGGTTGCGCGGGCCCGCGCCGCGCCGGGAGCGCTACGCGCCGCCGCGCCTCTGAAGGAGCGCCGCGACGAGGACCGCCGCCGCGCCCAGCGCGAGCCCGGGCCCCGGCGTCGCCCTGGGCGTCTCCAGCACGGGCGCCTGCGCCGTGAGCACGCCGTCCGAGGGGCCCGGCGCGGAGAGGTTCGCCTTCACGTAGGCGATCCCCGCCTCGGGGTGGTAGGGCGCGCTGAAGCGCTTGCCCATGCTCTCCACCGTGAGCGTGCCGTTGCGGACGGGCGCCGAGAGGTTCACGCGCACCGCGAAGTCGCCGTAGTTGTTCGTCGCCGCCTGGAGCGTCTCCTCCACGCCGTCGTGGGAGAAGGTGAGGTTCACGGGCGCGAGGTTGACGGTGAGGCCGTTCACGGGGACCCCTTCCAGGACGGCGCCCGCCTGGGGCTGCCAGACGCGGCCGGCCAGGGTCGCCGTGCGGTCCAGCGCGTTGTCGCCCCCGACGCCCGAGGGCAGCCGCAGCACGACGTAGCTCGCGCGGAAGTCGGGGTCCAGCGTGACGACGCGCTCCGTGGCGTCCATCCCCTGCACGCGCAGCGCGGCCTGCGGCGGGACGGCCGAAGGGACGACGTGGACGTGATAGCAGAACATGAACTCGCCCAGCGCGTTGGTGACGGGCCGCATGATGGTGACGCCCCACGCGGCGGTCTCGGTGCGGGGCTGCGAGCCGCACGGGCCTTCCAGCGGCAGGGAGGGGTCGAGGACCACCTGCACCGTGGCGTTGGGCACGGGCCTGCCCGCGTCGTCCACGACGCGCCCCACGAAGAGGTAGCGGTGCGAGTAGACGTGGTCCGCGGCCGCGGGGGGCGCCAGGCTGGGCAGGATCGCCAGGAGGAGAAGGAGGAGGGCCGCGCTTCGCACGCGGCCCCTAGGCGAGGGCCGGGGCTTCAACGTTGCCCGCGGCGCAGCACGAGGGCGGCGGCGCCAGCGGCCCCCGCGAGGGCGACCAGCTCGAAGCCGGGCGCCTTGGCCGCGGGCGTGGTGCCGGCGGGGGCGCTGGGGGGCGTGGCGCCCGAGGCGGGCGTCGTCGCGGCCGCGCCCGAGCCGTCGTCCGCGGGCGTCGCGGCGGTGGCGTCGGAGGGCGTCCCGGTGTCGTTGAGATAGCTCGTGTCCTCGGGCGGCACGGAGGTGTCCATGTCGGAGTCGTTCACCGCGGGGTCCTGGCCCGGCGTCGCGTCCGTGGGCGAGGCGGGCGTCGCGGAGTCGTTGGCGTAGGACGAATTGTCCGAGGGCGCCGTCGTGTTGTAGTCGGAGTCGCTGGGCGCCTGGGCGTGGACGAAGGGCGCGGCGGCGAGGGCGGTCAGCAGGGCGAGCGCGAGAGGCGTCTTCATGCGATCACCTCACGGGCGCGGGTTCGACGCGAGCCAGTCGTGCTCCAGCGCGGCGAACTCCGCCTTGGCGCCCTCCTTGGCGGCCTTCAGCGCGTCCGCGAGGGCCTGCCGCTCCGCCTGGTGCGACGCGAGGGCGGCCTGGCGCAGCGGCGCGAGCTTGTCCTTCATGCACGAGGCGAGGACGCCGCCGTGCGGGCCCGACGCGTTGCGGTCGTAGGGCGCGGCCTGCGCGAGGCAGTCCTTGTACGCCTGGAGCTTGCCGTCCTCGAACGTCGCGCGGACGTGGCTGAGGTTCGCGTCGTGCTGGAGGATCGCCAGCGTCTTGTTCTCCTCGAAGCGCTCCAGCGCGGTGAAGCGGAAGCGCGTCATGTTGGTGACGCACTCGGCGCGCCACTTGGCCTGGGCCGCGCTGGGCGCGCCGCTGGCCGCGCAGGGCTTCTCGGGGGCCGCGGGGCTTCCGGAGGTCGTCGCGTTGTCGGACTGGGCCAGGGCCACCCCGACGCCGCCCGCCACCAAGGCGAGCAGCAGCAGGGTCGTGGGAAGACGGGTCGAGCGCATGGGCATCGCGACCCGACATCGTGGCCAGCCTGTATATCATGCCACGCCAGAATCACGCCCGGGACCCGCCTCGTTCCTGGGCGAAGGATGAAGCGCCGCCCCTCCGCTGGCGTGGCCATGGCCGAGCCCCGCATCCGCGCGCTCACCCTGCGCGACGTGGACCGCATCCTGGAGATCGACTCCGCCGTCACCAAGACCGCGGTCAAGAGCGGCGACAACGACCTCTGGCGGCTCATCGCGGAGACGACGACGTGCTTCGGCGCCGAGATCGACGGGAAGCTCCTGGGCTTCGTGCTCGCCGACATCCGGCCCTGGGAGTTCGGCCGCCGCGCGCACGTGGGCTGGGTCATTGCGCTGGGCGTCCACCCCGAGGCGCAGGGCAAGGGGCTGGGCAAGCTCCTGGGCGAGCGCGTCCTCGACCAGTTCCACCGCTTGGGCGTCTCTCGCGTGCAGACCCTCGTGGAGCCGCAGACGAAGGAGCTGGAGGGCTACTTCAAGGCCCTGGGGTTCAAGGAGAGCCCGGCCAAGGTGCTGGTCCTCGAGAGCAAGCCCTGAACCCGTCCGGCGGGCGCGCGCAGCCGGTCGGATACACCCCCAGGGATTCGGGAAAAAGATTGAGGCCACCTTCAGGGGTGCGCCCCCGATGCGCGCGCCCCTCGCCATCCTGCTCGTCGTCCTCCTCGCCCTGCCCGCGACCTCCGCGCTGCCGCTGCCTCCGCCCACGGCGCCCCCCGCCGCGCACGCGACCTTCGACCGCACGGCGTACCGCGCGCAGGTGGACAAGGCCGTGCAGTTCGCGCTGGGCTATCAAAAGCCCGACGGCGGCGTCTACGAGTACGCCTTCCTCCTCAAGGACCAGGACGCGAGCCTCGCGCTGAAGCTCCTCGCGGGCTCCGAGACGCTCCCCGTCCGCGGCTCGAACCTCAGCGCGCTCATCCACTACTTCGAGAGCGTCCAGGGCGTCGACGGCTCCTTCGGCTCCGGCTCCACCGTGCCCACCGTCACGACGCAGGCCATCGACGGCCTCCTGGACGCGGGCTACGACCAGGGCAGCACCGTGATGACGCGCGCGCTCAACTACGTGCGCCTCTCCCAGGGCGTCGACGGCTCGTGGAGCGACGGGGGCAGCCCGGCCTCGCACCAGACGGCCTTCGACGTCGAGGTGCTGCTGCGCGCGGGCACGGCGCGCGACGACGCGCGCCTTCAGCAGGCCATCGGCTTCATCCTCTCCTGCCAGAACGGGGCCAGCGGCGGCTTCGCGCCGACCACCGGCTTCTTCGAGACGCCCGCCGCGACGGCGGACGTGATCTGGGGCCTCGACGCGTACCTGCGCGCGCCCGCCACCGGCCGCGAGACGTACACGCAGGCCCAGGTGCAGGCCGCGGTGGACGCCGCGCTGGGCTACCTCGCCGCGCAGCTGGACCCCGTGACGCACTACTGGCAGCAGAACGTCGGCGCCAACGCGCAGATCGTCGGCCCCGTGGCGCGCTACTACGCGGCGCGCGACCTCGCGCAGCCCCAGTGGCTCCTGGACGGCGCGCAGGTCCTCCTGGACCACCAGAACGCGCAGGGCGGCCTCACCTACAACTCGGGCAGCGGCGTCGCGGTGGACTGGACCTTCGCGGCCTTCGCGGGCGTCAACGAGATCGCGCGCACGCTGGGCTCCACCGACTCCATGTCCGTGCAGACCACCGTCGCGCAGGACGGCGCCTACTCCGCGCCCACGACCAGCGTTACGCTGGTCAACGACGCGGGCGCGACCGTCGCCAGCGCCAGCGGCCCCGCCGGCTTCCTCACGCTCTCGTGGACCTCGCTCCCCGCGGGGCACTACACGGCGCGCGTGGCCAGCGCGGGCGCCACGACGTCCTCCACCACCGTCTGGATCGGGTGAGCCTTCGCCCCCGGGGGCGGTGGCGTTATCTCCCCATCGCCCCCTGGCCGGCGCATGTCCCACCAAGTGACCTACGCCCCAGCCCAGGCCACGGCTCCGGCCAAGAGCCCGGAGCGCACCATGCTCGTGCGCCTGCTGATCTTCCTGCTCATCCTCGCCGCGCTGGGTGCGCTGGCCATCTTCTTCATGCGCTTCCCCGACCGGCGCCCCCTCGCGCTGGTGCTGGCGGTCCTGGGCGCCCTTCTCCACGAGCTTGTCCAGAGCGGCGGCGTCGTCCACTTCCCCACGGCGCTGGACGACGAGGTCTACCTGGGCACGTTCGGCGGCGTCGCGGTGGGGCTCCTCACGGGGCTCGCCGCCATCGCCACCGTCTCCAGCGCGCCAGGCGTCGTGCTCACCGACGCGGGCGCCGTCACGACGGGCCTCACCGGCTTCGTGCTCAAGGGGGGCGCGGAGTCCCTCGTGGCGCACCACTCCGTGCGCGCCATGGTGAAGGAGAGCCTCCTCAGGCCTTGAGCACGTACTCGATGCGCTCGCGGTTGGAGCCCTTGCCCTCCCGCGCGACGATCTCCATGAGGCCGATCTCGCCCGTGCGCGCGACGTGCGTCCCCGCGCAGGGGCACACGTCGATGGTCCGCGGCTCGGAGGGGTCGTACACCTCGACGATGCGCAGGCGCCTCACGCTCTGCGGCACGAGGCCCAGCAGGTTGCGCTCGCTCATCCTGTCCGCCTTGAGGCGCGCCTCCAGGACGGCGCGGTCCTCCTCGTAGACGCGCACCGGCAGGTCCGCGGCGAGGATGCGGTTCACCTCGGCCTCCAGGTCGCGAAGCCCCTCGGGCGAGAGCTTGGCGGGCTCGAAGTCGATGCGGCTGCGGTCGGCGTGGAGCTGGTTCCCCACGGTGCGCCCCTGGCGCGAGCGCCACATGACGCCCGACACGATGTGCTGCGCGGTGTGCATGCGCATGTGCTGGTGGCGCAGCGCCCAGTCGATCTCGCCGTGGACGCGCGCCCCTTGCGGCGGCACGTCGCCCTCCAGCTCGTGCTTCACCGCGCCCTTCTTGCTCACGTGCTTCACGCGCGCCTCGCCGCCGTCCCAGGTGAGCTTGCCCACGTCGCTGGGCTGGCCGCCGCCTTCGGCGTAGAACGCCGTGCGGTCCAGCACGACCCAGTCCTCCAGCGCCTTCTGCACGACCGCGTCCATGCTGCGGACGTAGTTCGGGTTGCCCGCGGCGCCCTGCCTGCCGTCGGAGGCGGGCATCCAGAGGAGGTCGGTCATCGGCCCTTGACTCGCGCGGATGGTACTTGGGCCTTGCCGGATCACGCGCCCAGCGGCGCGTCCTCGGGCGGGGGCGGCGCGGGGGCGGGTCCGCCCTCCACGAAGTCCAGCGAGGCGCCGTGCGTCTCGGGGACGCCGAAGAGGGCGAGGAGCGCGAGGCCGCAGGTGGCGAGGCCCACCCAGAGCGCGGCGTTGACGAGGCCGGCGGAGGGGCGCAGCGCCTGGAACGCGAGGGTGAGGGGCACGACGGCGCCGCGGATGAGGTTGGGCACGGTGGTGACGACGGTGGCGCGCACGTTGGTGCCGAACGACTCGGCGGCGCTGGTCATGAGCACGGTCCAGTAGCCGGTGGCGGCGCCCAGCATGGCGCACGTCGCGTAGAAGGCCCACAGGCGCAGCCAGCGCACCTCCAGGAGCGCGACGCTCACCGCGAGCACGCCCAGGATGCCCAGGGCGAGGAAGGCGCGCCGCTTCCCGAGGCGCTGGCTCATGGCGCCCAGGACGAAGCCGCCCGCCGCGATGCCCACGTAGCACCAGAGGATGGCGAGGCCCGCGTTCACGACGCCGCCCACCTTGAGGGGGACCGACAATTCGGGCGAGAAGGTGACGAGGATGCCCACCGCGTACCAGACGGGGATGCCGGCGACGACGATGCAGAGCCAGCGCAGCGCGGTGCGCGGGCGTGACAGCAGCGTGCGGAGGCGGCCGCGGGCGACGGCGGAGGGGAGCGCCTGGAAGAGGCCCGACTCGGCGAGGCGGACGCGCAGCAGGAGGAGCAGCAGGCCCAGCGCACCGCCCAGGGCGAAGGCGACGCGCCACGAGAGGTAGCGGCCCACCAGCGCCGCGGCCACCGCGCCAAGGATGCCCACGCCCGCGACGATGGCGGTGCCGTAGCCGCGGCTGCGGGCGGGGAGAAGCTCCGAGACCAGCGTGACCGCCGCGCCCAGCTCCCCCGCGAGGCCCACGCCCGCGACGAAGCGGAGGATGGCGTACTCGGCGACGTTGGTGGCCAGCGCGTTGGCGAGGTTCGCCAGGGAGTAGAGCGCGATGCTGCCGAAGAGGACGCTCTTGCGGCCGCGCTTGTCGCCCAGCACGCCCCAGAGGACGCCGCCCACCAGGAGGCCCGCCATCTGGACGTTGAGCAGCAGCACGCCGCGGTCCAGCAGCGCCGCGCCCGAGAGCCCCAGCGCGGTGAGGCTCGGGACGCGCACGATGCTGAAGAGGAGCAGGTCGTAGACGTCCACGAAGTAGCCCAGCGCGCTGACGAGCACCGTCGCCGTCAGCACCTCCCGCCAGCCCATGGCCCGTCGCACGGGGTCGCGGGAGCATAGGCTTTGGCGCGCCCTGGGGTCCTGGGTGTTTGTGTCTCTCGTCACTTCTGGACGCCACGACGCCACGACGCCACGACGCGACGACCCGGGAAACCCGTGTCCCCTCGTCCGTCGCGTCGTGGCGCCGTGGCGTCGTCGCGTCCAGAAGTGACGGAGAAACAGAACAGAGAGGGACCGTCCAGAAGGCCAAGACGCCAGCCGACGCCCGGCGCCAAGAGGGCATCAGCTTCAAATAGGGGGCCCTTTATCGTGGGCCTACCGCGTCCCCCCAGGATGCGCCATCGGGCGACGGGCAACTGTCCCCGGGAGTCTGGAATTTCATGGTTGATTTCAAGGTGGTCGTCTCCGACCCGCGCGACGGCAAGAGCTACCAGCTGGCGGTCACGGGCCAGCACGCGAACGTCCTCGTCCGCAAGAAGATCGGCGACGAGATCGACGGCATGTTCCTGGGCCTGCCCGGCTACAAGGTGAAGATCACCGGCGGCTCGGACAAGGACGGCTTCCCCATGCGCCCCGAGATCCGCAGCGCCGCCCGCAAGAAGCTCCTCGTCGCCGAGTCCATCGGCAACCGCCCCCGGGACTACCCGGGCAAGCGCTCCAAGCTGAACCTCCGCGGCGGAGAGATCAGCCCCGAGATCGCGCAGATCAACACCAAGGTCACGACCTTCGGCCCCAAGGCCATCGCCGAGCTCGTGCCCGCCCAGCCGGCCAAGAAGTAATGCGACCGGAGCGCCCTCCGGGCGCTCGGCGCGAAGGTCCAGCATGAAGGTCCCCAAGCAACCGGAAGTCAACATCGGAACCATCGGCCACGTCGACCACGGAAAGACCACGCTCACCCAGGCGCTTTCCGGCGAGTGGACCGACCGGCACTCCGAGGAGATCAAGCGCGGCATCTCCATCAAGCTCGGCTACGCCGACGCCGCGTTCTACAAGTACCCCGGGAAGACCGGGCCCGAGGCCTTCGGCGTCAAGGACAAGGCCGACGACGGCACCGCGGGCGAGCTTCTGCGGTGCGTCTCCTTCGTGGACTCCCCCGGCCACGAGACCCTCATGGCGACCATGCTCTCCGGCGCGGCCGTCATGGACGGCGCCATGCTGCTGGTGGCCGCCAACGAGAAGTGCCCCCAGCCGCAGACCAAGGAGCACCTCATGGCGCTGGACCTCATCGGCGTCCAGAACCTCATCATCGTCCAGAACAAGATCGACCTCGTCAGCGAGGAGCGCGCGCTGGAGAACTTCAAGGAGATCAAGGAGTTCGTGAAGGGCACCATCGCCGAGAAGGCGCCCATCATCCCCGTCTCCGCGCAGCAGGGCATCAACATCGACCTGCTCGTGGAGACGATTGAGCGGGTCATTCCCACGCCCAAGCGCGACCCCAAGAAGCCCGGCAGGCTCTACATCGCCCGCAGCTTCGACATCAACAAGCCCGGCACGCGCCCCGCCGACATCAAGGGCGGCGTGCTCGGCGGCACCATCTCGCAGGGGCAGCTGAAGGTCGGCGACGAGATCGAGATCAGCCCCGGCCGCAAGATCGAGGAGCACGGCCGCACGCGCTGGGAGCCCATCTTCGCCTCCATCACCGGCATCGTGGCCGGCGGCAAGGCGTACAAGACCGCCAACGCCGGCGGCCTCCTGGGCGTCTCCACCAACCTCGACCCCTCCCTCACCAAGGCGGACAACCTCGTGGGCAAGATCGCCGGCAAGCCTGGCACGCTCCCCGAGGTCCGCCACAGCTTCACCATGAACGTGAAGCTCCTGGAGCGGGTCGTGGGCGCCGCGGAGGACCTCAAGGTCGAGCCCATCAAGACCCGCGAGCCGCTCATGCTCAACGTCGACACGGCGACCACCGTGGGCGTCGTCTCGTCGGGCCGCGCCGACAGCGCCGAGGTGCAGCTGAAGCTGCCCGTCTGCGCCGACGCGGGCCAGCGCGTCGCCATCTCCCGCCGCGTCGGCGCCCGCTGGCGCCTCATCGGCTACGGCGTCATCCAGTGAGTGAACCCATGGCGTCGAAGAAGGCTCCCGCGAAGAAGGCCGCCCCCAAGAAGGCGGCGAAGAAGCCGGAGAAGGCCAAGCCCGCGCTGGAGCCCGAGTTCGTCAAGAAGGCGTCCGCCGCCGACCGCAAGGCCGCGCTGGAGGCGCTCCTGGAGCAGGAGGCCATCCCGCACCCCAAGCCCGCGGCGCCCCCCGTCGCGGACCCCGCGCCGCTTCCCCCCGTGCTGCGCGAGGCGAGCGCCGCCGATCGCAAGGCCGCCGTGGAGCAGCTGGTCGAGGAGTCCGGCGTCGCCGGCGCGCTCGCCAAGGCGCCCTGGAAGCGCACGGCGCCCGCCCCCGCGCCCTCGGGCCCCCCTCAGCCCGCCGCGCCCGCGCCCAAGGAGGCGCCCCGCGCCGTCATGACCAAGGCGCCCCTGGAGCCGACCACCGGCCGCAGCGCGCCGCGCGTCGTCATCCTCGACAGCAACGCGCTCATGATGCAGTTCCAGTTCCACGTCGACATCGAGAAGGAGGTGCGCCGCATCCTCAACATCAACTTCGACGTGGTGGTCCCGCGCGTCGTCGTCCACGAGCTGGAGCGCCTCGCCAAGGAGGGCGCGCACAAGGAGGCGGGCGAGGCCCGCATGGCGCTGGAGCTTGCCAAGACCTTCCGCATCGAGGAGACGCCGCTGGACGGCGACACCGCGGTGCTGCGCCTCGCCGAGAAGCTCAACGCCATCGTCGTCACCAACGACAAGCGCCTCCGCGCGATGCTGCGCGCGAAGGACATCCCCAACATCTACATGCGCAGCCGGGCGTTCCTCACCATCGAGGGGCACATCCCTGGCATGTGAGGGGCTGGAGCGAGCCCTCGGAAGGACGATTCCACTCTCGTCAGCTTCCATGCAGCCAGCTTCATCCGGAAGGGCGCCCACATCCTTGCCGTGGGCGACGCCCGGTTCAACGGGATTTGGGACAAGTGGATCGGGAAGCTCCACGACGGGCGCGTGCCGGCCAGCGAGCTCCCCTTCGCGGACCTTGTCCAGATGCTCGCCTCCGACGCGGGCGTCAAGGACCCCTACGTGCGCAACGTGCTCGCCTCCGAGGCGCTCAACCGCATCATGCACGACGACCGCGAGACGCGCCCTTCGCTCGTGGAGTGGGCCCGCGAGCTCGCCGTCCTCCAAAGCCGGCACGTCCTGGAGACGGGTCGGGCGGTCGCTCGCTCGGGAAGGACGATAACATCGGGGCGGCATCGCGTGGAAGAGAGCAGGCGCCTCGTCGAGGAGCGAAGGCATCAAGCTCAGAAGGCCCATTCCGCTCCTGAGGCCCCGGGCGACGCGGGGTCAGGGGACCTCCCGACGTGACGACGACCGCCGAGAAGACCGCTCCCGACGCTCCACGCCGCGCGGAGGGCGTCGTCGCGCTGGGCGCCAGCGCAGGCGGCTTCACCTCCCTGGAGACGATCCTCAAGGCCCTCCCCAAGGATTTCCCGTGGCCCGTGCTGGTCGCGCAGCATCTCGACCCCAAGCAGCCCTCCCACGCGGCGGAGGTCCTGGCGCGCGCCTCGGCGCTCCCGGTGGTCGAGGCCGCGGCGGGCATGCGCCTGGAGCCCGGACGCGTCTACGCGTGCCCGGCCAACAGCGAGATGGCCATCTCCAAGGAGGGCGTCGTCCGGCTGCGCGCCCCCGTCGCCGGGCGCCCCCAGCGCATCGACTTCCTCTTCGACTCCCTTGCGCGCTCCTACGAGGAGTGCGGCGTCGCGGTCGTCCTCTCCGGCACCGGCTCCGACGGCGCCAGCGGCGCGCTCCACCTGAAGCGCGTCTCGGGCACCGTGATCGCGGAGAGCGAGGAGACGGCGCGCCACTTCGGGATGCCCAACGCCGCGATCCAGGCCGGAGCCGTGGACCTCGTCCTCCCCGCGCAGGACATCCCCGACGTCCTCGTGCGCATCGCGACGGGCCAGATGCCCGTCCCCGCCCAGGAGGAGCGCGGCGCCATGGACCGCATCCTCACGCTCCTGCGCGAGCGCCGCGGCACGACGTTCGAGCAGTACCGCGCGGGCACCCTCACGCGCCGGATGCGAAAGCGCATGCCCATCGTGGGCGCGACGACGCTGGCGGGCTATCTCCAGCACATCGAGGGGAACCCGGCGGAGCTGGACAGCCTCTTCGACGCGCTGCTCATCAACGTCACCGAGTTCTTCCGCGACCCCGACGCCTGGGACGCGCTCCAGCGCACCATCGTCCCCGAGCTGAAGGCGCGCATGGAGGAGAACGACGAGCTTCGCGTCTGGAGCGTCGGGTGCGCGAGCGGCGAGGAGCCCTACAGCATCGCGATGCTCCTCGCCGAGTCCCTCGATCCCGCGCAGTGGTCGCGCGTGAAGATCTTCGCCACCGACGCCGACGAGCCGGCGCTCAACGAGGCCCGCGCCGCGCGCTACGACCCGGCCCGCATGTCCCACGTCTCGCCGCAGCGCCTCTCGCGCTTCTTCACCCCCGTGGGCGCCCGGTACGAGATCGTGAAGTCCATCCGCCAGATGGTCATCTTCGGCCGCCACGACCTCACCAAGGACCCGCCCATCGGCCGGCTCGACCTCGTGGTGTGCCGCAACGTCCTCATCTACTTCGACGTCCCGCTCCAGCGCCGCATCGCGTCCACCCTCCAATACTCGCTGCGCCCCGGGGGCTTCCTCTTCCTGGGCAAGAGCGAGGAGGTCCCGCGCGAGGTGCCCGGCTACGACGTGCGCGAGCGCCAGTCCCGCATCTACCAGCGCCAGCTGGCCATCGAGCCGATGCTGCCCCGCATCGTGCGCGCGCCCTCCGACCAGATGCTCCTGGACGCCGAGACGCGCTCGACCCTCGTGGGCTCGGGGGCCATGGCGTTCCAGGAGTTCCTTGCCGAGCGCGCGCCCCTCGTCGTCCTCGTCGTGGACAAGGAGATGCGCATCCGGAAGGCCAACCGCTTCGCGCGCGGCCTCCTGGGCATCGGCGACGAGGAGATCGTGGGGCGCGACCTCGTCTCCGTCCTGCGCGCCCGGGGCGAGTCGCTCGCCTCCGCCGTCGAGGCGGCCCTCAGCGGCGGGCGGCGCGTCCACGTCGACCCCGTGCGGTGCGACGTGAGCGGCCGGAGCGTCGTGCTGGACGTCACCCTGGAGGCGTTCGCCGACGCCGACGGCGCCACCCAGGCGCTCCTCGTGGGGCAGGACGTCACGGCCACCGAGGACGCGCGGGAGGCGCTTCGCGACCGGGCCCGCCAGCTGCAGGACACTCTCGAGGAGTACCAGACCACCAACGAGGAGCTCCAGAGCAGCAACGAGGAGCTGGTCACGGCCAACGAGGAGCTTCAGAGCGCGAACGAGGAGCTGACGACGCTCAACGAGGAGCTCCAGAGCACCAACGAGGAGCTGGAGACGACCAACGAGGAGCTTCACGCCACCAACGAGGAGCTTGGCGCCGTCAACGCGCAGATCAGCCGCGCCAGCGGCGACGCGGCGGACGCCCGCGCGATCCTGGCCGCCACCACGGACCACGTGTCGGACGCCGTCCTCCTCGTCTCCCCCGACGAGCGCATCGCCACCTGGAGCCGGCGCGCGGCGGACCTCTTCGGCCAGGCGGCCGCGGAGGTCGTGGGCGCGAACGTCTACAGCGTGGACCTCCCGGTGGACCCCGTGGAGCTGCGGGCCCTCCTCTCCGAGTCCAAGAAGAAGTCGTTCGCGCACTCCGACGAGGCGCGGCTCCTGGAGGAGCGCGGGCGGCGCCGGTGGGTGAAGCTGGGCGCGTGGCACGTGGAGGACAACGACCGCAACGCGCTGGGGTGGCTCCTCGTCTTCGAGGACGTGACCGGGCCGCACGAGGCCGACGTCTCCCTGCGCGCGATGCAGGCGCAGCACGTGGCGCTCCTGCGCGCGACCCGGGAGGCCGTCCTCGTCCTGGGCCCCGATGGCGTCGTCGTCGCAGCCAGCGACGCGGCCAAGACCGTGCTCGGCGAGGACCCGGTGCGCGGGCGCGTCTGGGACCTGGCCAAGGACCCCTCGGTGAAGCTCCACATCAAGGGCGCCATCGCGGACCTCACCGGCCACGAGGCGCGTCCCGCCAAGGAGACGACGCACTCCATCCACGTCCCCCTCGCGCGGGGAGGGAGCGTCGAGATGGTCGTCATCGGCGTGGAGAGCCCCGAGGCGGGGCCGCTCATCGTCCTGAGGCTGGTGGACGCTGCGCAGGGCGGCGAGCCACGCACGCGTCCATGATCGCGCGGTGCCTCAGCACGAGCGCGTGGCTGCTGGCGACGTGGCCCTTGGCCTGCCGCGCGAGGCGGGCGGACTCGGCGATGCGCCACAGGCCGGCGCTAGCCGGGTCGATGGCCGCCGGCGGCCCGGAGCGCCGCTGGGCGCGGCCGGCGGCGCGGAGGGCCCGCAGCGCGTCGGCCATGCGGTCCGCCTCGGTGGACGCCGCGGCCTCCAGGTCCGCAAGGCGCCGCCACAGGGCCTCCGGCGAGCCGGCGCCTCCCGCGAGCTGGGCGCGCATGTGGAGGAGGTTGATGGTGAGGCTCGTCAGCGGGTTGCCGATGCCGTGGCACGCCTCCTCGATCGTGCCCAGGGAGACGTCGCCCGCCAGGGGCGGGCGGGCTCGCCGCAGCTCGCCCTTCGGGGTCTCCGCCCCGCCTGGGGCCTCGGCGCGCGCATCCCGGTCCACGCGGCCCGTAGCGCACGCGGACGCATAGCCCTCTCGGTCCCGCAGGCCGGCTGGCGCCGGCAAGCGCGCGAGGGCGCCTGCCGGGTCGGCCTTCACGGGTAGCCGGGGCGGGAGGCCAGCGCCACGATGAGCGCGATGACCAGCACCGCGAGCACGACGAGGACGATGACCACCGTGGTGTTGAGCCCGAAGAAGCCCGACGACTCGTTGGGGTTGTTGTTGTTCACGTTGACGTTGGGCGTGGGCACGTTGTAGTTGTTGGTGTTGTTCTGCGCGGCGGCCGGGCCCGCGAGGAGCACGGTCGTGAGCAGGGCGGCAAGGAGCAGGGGAGTCGCTCGCATGGAGCGGGCTCTGGACGCCTCCCTGGCACCTGGGTTGCGGCCGAGTCGTCGATCGTTCGCCGGCCGTTTTCCCGGTGAAGGGAAGCCTTCAAGACCCGAAGCCGGCTTGGCCGCTTTGGAGTTCGGCATGACGGCCGCCAAGCCCTACCTCACCGTGGACGACCTGCGGGTCAAGGACAAGACCGTCCTTCTGCGCGTGGACATCAACGCGCCCATCGTGGACGGGAAGGTCGCAGGCAAGGACCGCATCGAGGCCGCCGCCGCCACCGTGGACCACCTCGCGTCCAAGGGCGCCAAGGTCGTCATCCTCGCGCACCAGGGGCGCAAGGGGGACGCGGACTTCACGAGCCTGCGCGAGCACGCCGCGATCTTGGGCTCCTTCACCAAGGCCAAGGTCCACTGGGTGGGCGGTTCCGAGGCCGCGTCGCCCGACGCCATGGGCGACCTCATCTTCGGGCCCCGCGCGCTCGCCGCCATCAAGGCGCTCAAGCCCGGCGAGGCGCTCATGCTGGAGAACGTCCGCGCGCTGGACGACGAGACGAAGAAGGGCAAGGCCGCGGACCACGCCAAGGCCGAGTTCGTGAAGGCCCTCGCGGGCGTCGCGGACGCGTTCGTGAACGACGCCTTCAGCGCCGCGCACAGGAGCCAGGCCTCCCTCGTGGGCTTCACGGAGCTGATGCCCAGCGGCGCGGGCCTCACCATGGACCGCGAGCTGACCGCGCTGGCCAAGGCCGTCGACGCGCCCGAGCCCCCCGCCGTCTACTTCCTGGGCGGCAGCAAGCCCGAGGACAGCATCGCCGTCATGCGCGCCAACTTCGCCAAGGGCACGCTGGACGTCGCGCTCCTGGGCGGCCTCGTCGCGAACCTCTTCCTCGTCGCGCGCGGCCACCAGCTTGGCAAGCCCAGCATGGAGCTCCTGGAGAAGAAGGGCATCCTGCCCCTGCTCCCCGAGGCGGAGAAGCTGCTGGAGCAGTACGACGCGCAGATCGTCACGCCGCAGGACGTCATGATCAAGGACGGCCACGGCCAGCCGCAGGCCGTCTGGGTGGAGGACCTGCCGGTGAACTTCCCCATCCTGGACGTGGGGCCCGAGACCATCGTGGCCTACGTCGAGGAGATCGGGGCCGCCGGCTCGCTCATGATGAACGGCCCCGCGGGCCTCTACGAGGAGAAGCCCTACGACAAGGGCACGCGCGCCGTGCTGGACGCCTTCGCGCGCAGCGACGCCTTCAGCCTCCTGGGCGGCGGCCACACCATCACGGCCATCGGCGAGTTCGACCTCCAGCACGAGGACTTCGGCTACGTGAGCCTCGCCGGCGGCGCGCTCATGGCCTACCTCACCGGCGAGGCGCTCCCCGCCGTCGAGGCGCTCAAGGCCAACAAGGCGCGCTTCGCCAGCAAGGTCCACTGAGCCGGCCTACTGCTGGATGCCCAGGGGATCGCACGGGTCCTTCTGCCACGCGTTGCAGACGAACCTGCACCCCGAGACGCCCTCGGTCGAGACGACGCACTGCTCGCCGAACTCCTCGACGCACGCCTGGCAGCCGAAGGTGTCGGCGGTGGCGTGGCCCGAGCCGCCCTCGCACGCGACGTGGTCGCCGTAGAAGAACGTCACCGTGCAGGTGAAGCCGCCGGCAAGCGCCGCGGGGTCGGAGACGCTCCAGCACGCGGCGCGCTGCTCGCAGAGGAACGCGGGCACGTTGGGGATCGAGACGGTCGCCGACGCAACGGGGACCGCAAGGGCGAGGGCCAGCAAGGGGACGAGGACGAGCCTGGGGGATGGGAGCTTCATCGGATGCCTCCGCGCCGCGACGCGCGCCCGGGAGCTTCAACCCCGCCGGTCGCCCGCGCCCCACGCCTCGCGCAGCGCCTCCAGGTGCTCCAGGAACTCCTCGGGCGAGCGGTAGACGCCCGGCGCCCCCGCGAAGCCGCAGCGCACGCACTGGGCCGCGAGGCGCATGGGGCCGCCCCAGCGCAGGTCCATGAAGCCGCACCGCGGGCACGCGCTGGCCGGCCACTCCACCGACTCCAGCGCGTCGCGGGGCGGCGCGTCGATGGGCGGCGCCGCGCCCCGGCGCCTCACCCGGGGCCGCGACGCGCGCAGCGCGAGGACGAGCCCGACGAACGCCGCCAACGCAAGGGGAAGGCCGACGACTTGCCCCGCCGCGACGAAGAGGAGCGCCACCGCCAGCGCAAGCCCCGCGCCCACGGCCCCCGCGACCGCGCGCAGGCGGCGGGACCGCTCCGATCCCCGCATGCCACCCCCACCGACGCCCCCCACCATGGACCCTCCCCAACGCTTATGGCCGCCCCCGGAGGTGCCGCCGCCATGAGCGCCGAAGCCGCCGCCGTCACCGACGCGGACCGCCTCGCCAAGCTGTGGGACGCCTACCGCGCCCAGGAGGGGGAGCTCCAGGAGGCCCTCGCCCGCATCGAGCGCCTCACCGCCGAGGTCGAAGGCCGGGGCGGCGTCGTCGCCCAGCGCGAGCGCGACCTCGTCGCCAAGGACCAGGAGATCCGCCGCCTCCACGACGTCATCGAGGAGAAGGACCGCCGCATCGCCGAGCTTGCGCAGGTGGAGAGCGACGTCGCCGCCGTGCAGGCCTACAAGGACCGCATCGCCGAATTGGAGGCCGCCTACTCGCGCGAGAAGGAGCGGCTGGCGAAGCTGTTCTTGCTCTACGAGTCTGCTCGCAGTGGCCAGGATTCTGGCTGAGATCGGGGCGCGTGCATCCGGGGGCGAAGTTTCGCTTCACTGCGTCGGACTGCTGTCGAGCCCCGCTTTCGCCTGATACGAATCCAGGCTCGGCACCCGGGACTCCACTGGGGCTTCGGGGCGGGTGCAGGTGAGGGGAACTGGGTTTGTTGCGCGCATGGGATTCTCGCTGAGACGCGCTTCTGCTCGCCGTTTTTAAGGGTGTCGATGCAACAGGCTTTGTTCCCAAAAGCGGCCTTTCGAGAACGGCGCAGCTCATGGGGAACGGCTTGGTGACGCCTCCCGAGGCTCAGTAGAGGCGCCGCTGGGGGCTCTGGGCGCGTTGGAGGGGGGCGCCCGCGCAATCAAGCAGGTCCTCCAGGATCTTTCCTCTCATCGCCGGCCGCACGCCGGCTGACCGCAACCATCGGAACGACCGTACCGCGTCTATCGAGGTTGGCCCATGAGAAGAACGAGGCGGGCCGCGGAGACCCCCGTCACCAGAGCGCGACGGACAAGAAATCAGGAGTAGTCGCGCAAACCCTGTACCTGTCGCCACAGAGCACGCCGACATAGTCCCCCTGGAGCCACGTATCGAGCGTGCAACCGCCCTGCAAAGGGAGGTTATCGATAAAACACACGGAAAGTGGCTTCTCGGTACTGATGAGGCCAATGGAAGCTCCGCTGCAATTCGAACGGCCCTGTGGGAAGTCCGGAAGGCAAGAAACGTAAGCATCGAAGGCTGCATACCCCTCGTCAGACGCCGTCAGAATGCACTCGTTCTCGCTAAAAGCTACACATGGGCCTCTGATGGTAACGCAGACGGACGCTGCTCCACTCGTAGGAAGCGTCGCAACGGTGCCGAGCGCGAACAAGAACGCCAAAGAACCCCACGCTCCGGCTGCCGATTCCTATGAGAGGCCGTTCGGGTTGACTGTCGCGATGTCCTCACCGGAGTCATCTTGGCCGTTGCCGTTTTTATCGTTGTAGACCGAGACGGTGCCGTCGGGGTTCTGTTCGACGGCAGGCTTCGGAGGTTTCGCCTGTGTTCCCGGTGCGCTCGCCTGGTTCGAGGCTGCTCCTTCTCCCGCAATTGTCACGGCTCGGGTGAGGAACGCGCACTGCTTTGCTGCTTGGCATCCGCTAGCCGTGAAGGAGGTTCCTGTCGTGCTCCCGAGGTATGACAGGTTCGTCCCGTTCACCGCATAGACGCGGTATGCCAGCAGGGACAAACCGAAGGTTTGAGCCGGATCCTGCCAGGAGAGATCGACATCGCCCGGGCTCGTGCCGGGCCGTGCCGTCAAGTTCTGAGGAGCGGTTGGCGGAGGCGCGGTGGATCCCTCGACCGAACCGCTGAAGCTCGATCCCGCGCCGCTAACGGCCGTAACGTCATAGCGGTAGGTGGTGTTTGTAGTGAGCCCGGTGTCGCGGTAAGTGAGGCCCGTAAGCGTCGCCACTAGGGTGCCCTCGCGATAGACGCGGTAGGCCATGATCGGCAAGCCCCCGTCACGCGTTGGAGCGGCCCACGAGAGGGTGATGTTGGTGGGACCAGGGCCGCTCGTGGCCGTGACGTTTTGCGGTGGCTGGGGCGCTATGGCGACGACCGCGATGTGGAAGGTCATCGTGCCCGTGTTGTTGGCGTGATCCGTGGCTTGGCAGGTCACGAGGTTGTCGCCGGTCTGGAACTTGGATCCGCTGACAGGCTGACATGTCGCGGGGTCCGAGCCGTCGACCGCGTCGGTCGCGTTGGGCGATGGGAACGTGACGATGGTGCCGGCCGAGTCCGAGGCGGTGACGATGATGTTGTCTGGGACCGTGAGGCTGGGAGCCGTGGTGTCCTGGACCGTGATCGTGAAGGTCGTAGCGTTTGCCTTGTTGCCGTGCGCGTCGGTGGATCGGCATGTCACAAGAGTCGTTCCGAGCGGGAAGACTTGGTTTGGGGCGGGTGCGCAGCTGGCTGTCCCGTTGCTGTCCACGAAGTCGTGCGTCGCAGGCGCTTCGTAGCTCACCGCCGTGCCGTTGGGCCCTGTTGCTTCCGCGGTGAGGTTGGGCAGTGGATCGATGGCGGGTGGTGTCGTGTCAACGACGGTGACGTTGAAGGCGATCGGCGTCGCGCGGTTGCCATGGGCGTCGGACGCGAAGCAGTTCACGGTTGTCGTGCCCAAGGGGAAGGTCGCCCCCGGGGCGCGCAGGCAATTGGCAGTGCCATCGCCGTCCACGGCGTCGTGCGTGGCGGGCGGAGCATACGTCACATTGGCGCCCACTGGGCTGGTGGCCTCGGCCGTGAGGTTGGCGTGCGCGTCGATGCGCGGCGGCGTCGTGTCCACGACGGTGACGGAAAAGCTGCTCGTGCCGATGTTTCCAGCCGAGTCCGTAGCGGTGCACGTGACGTTCGTGGCGCCCAGGGGGAAGATAGAACGGGACGCTGGCGCGCACGAGGCGACGCCTGATCCGTCGACGACGTCGTGCGACGCGGGAGCCGAGTAGTTGGCCAATGTGCCCTGCGGGCTCGTCGCCTCCAGTTGCAGGTTGGGCTTTGGGTCGATGGCTGGCGGCGTTGTGTCCACGACGCTGACGACGAACGTCGTGGGTGCGGCGCGATTTCCGTGCGCGTCGGCCGCACCGCAGGTAATTGTCGTGTTGCCCAGCGCGAACGAGGATCCAGACGCAGGCGTACAGATTGCGGTGCCCGGCCCGTCGACGAGGTCCTCGGTTCCTGGGCTTTGGTAGGTGACGACGGCTCCGGCGGCGCTCATGGCCTCTGCCGTCAGGTTCTGGTGGGGGTCAATGGTGGGGGGAGTTGTGTCCGTGATGACGATTTGGAACGTTGTGGGCGTCGCGGCGTTCCCGCTCTGGTCCATCGCCGTGCAGGTCACGGATGTCGTGCCCAATGGGAACTGGCTTCCGCTCGTGGGCGCGCACGCGGCGAGGCCCGGCGGGTCGATGTTGTCCGTCGTGGCGGGAGGCTGGTAGGAGACGGCGGCGCCGCGGCTTGAGGTCGCCTCGGTGGTGACGGTCGGGTGGCTCGCGATGGCGGGCGGGACGGTGTCGATGAAAAACGCCGTCGTCGCGCTCGGGCCCTCGCCGAGGGCGCTGGCCGCGCGGACTGCGTAGAGGTAGGGGACGTCGTCCTGCAGGCCGGTGTCCGTGTAGCTGAACGTCCCGGCGCCGACCGTGGCGAGGAGTTGCTGGTCCGATGCGTTGGATCCGCGATAGATGTCGTACGCCGTCGTGGGGGTGGCGAACGAGGCGTAGGAGGTCGCGTTCCAGGTGAGCGTCGTCTGGCCGCGCGTCGCGCCCGGATGGGCGAGGAGATCCTGGGGCGCGGACGGACCTTGGAGTGTGATGTCCTGCGTCAGCGTGACGTTGTCCAAGGTGAAGCCGTTGCTGGACGCCACGTCTACGACCTCGATCGGGTCAGCGAAGCTCACGCCGCATCGGCCGACCCCTGAGCGCGGGAGGTCACAGGGGTACGAGCTGAGAGCTACCTGGTCGCCTTGCGCGGTCCTTGTGACAGCGTTGAGGTAGAATCGGTTGGGCTGGCCATTGGTGGTCGGCGCGTAGTGGAGAGTCACTTCCAGGCTGTGGAAGGTGCGACCGGCGCTCTGGATCGCGATCTGGGTCCCCCAGTATGGGCGGACGACGCAATTCCCGGCGGGATCGCATGTCGTGCTTGGATCGGTGCCGTAGTTCTGGCCGTAGTAGCAAGCAGCTCCGCTGCAGCCGCCGTAACCATAGGACGAATAGAAGTTGATGCCGGGGTACGCGCTCGTGACGGCAGTTCCGGAGGGGAATTCGTCGAAGCCGAGGATGTCCTGGTTGCCTTGGCTGATGGCTTCCACCATCGCGGCGGGCCCTTCTCCCAAGGCGTTCACCGCCCGGATCTCGTAATGGTAGGGCGCATCGTCGGCAAGACCCGCATCGACCAGCGAGAACGTCGTGTTATCCACGTTTTGGACGAGTTGCATGTCACCGGGCGTCGTTCCGCGGTAGACGTTGTAGGCTACGATGGGGCTCGTGAACGAAGAATAGGGAGTGGCGTTCCACGTGAGCTTCGTTTGCCCGCGATCGAGCCACGTAAAGGCCTTGAGGTCTTGGACGCTGGTGACGGGCGGCCGGAGGATGACATCCTGCGTGAGCGTCACGTTGTCAACAGTGAATCCCTGGCCGTTCCAGGAGGAGAGATCGACGACCACAATGGGGTCGGAGAAGCTCACGCCGCACTGCCCGACGCCCGTGGCGGGCAGGTCGCACGGGTACGAAGAGACGGCGAGCTGGTCGCCCTGCGCGGTTCTCGTCACGGCGTTCAGCATGAGCCGGTTGGGTTGGGCGTTGTGGTTCGGCGAAGCGTAGATGGTGGCCTCGAAGCTGCGGAATGTCCGTCCGCTCGTTTGGACCACGAGTCCATTCCCGTTGGGGTTGCGGGCCGCGCAGTTGCCTTGGGCGTCGCACGTCGTCGTGGGCTGGGGGATCCAGCCAGGGTCGTAGCCGTAGTAGCAGTAGACTCCGCTGCAACCGCCATAGCCGTGGAAGGAATAGAAATTGACGCCGAGGTATGCGTTTCTTATGTCCGTGCCTGGCGCGAACTCGTCGAACGTGAAGACGTCTTGGTTGCCCTTGCTGAGGCCGAGTGCTATCGCGGCGGGGCCTTCCCCCCGCCCATTCGCGGCCTTGACGGCATAGAAATAGGTCGTGCCGTCGGCAAGGCCGGTGTCCACGTAGTTGAAGGTGCTCCCGCCGACGGTGGCGATGAGGCCGAGCGCGTCGGGGGACGTGCCGCGGTACACGTGGTAGGCTTCGACCGCCGTCGTGAAGGGCGCGTAGGCGCTTGCGTTCCAATGGAGCTTGACCTGCCCGCGGTCGATCCACGTCGCCGCGGTGAGGTCCTGGGGTGCGCTCGCCAGGGGCTGGAGATTGACATCCTGCGTGACCGTGACGTCGTCCATGCTCTGGCAGGCGCACTCGGGGCTGATGGCGATGGCGACAATGGGGTCGGGCGCACTGACGCCGCAGCGCGCGATCCCGGTGCTGGGCATGTCGCAGATCGCGTCCTGGATGGTGAGGCGGGTGCCCGTGGAGGTCTGCGTCACGACGCTGAAGTGGATGCGGTTGGGGTTTCCGCTCGTGTATGGGGCGTAGCGGAACGTCGCCTCGAAGCTGCGAAATGTCCGGCCCGCGGATCCGACGGACACCACGCCGGGGAGCACGCAGTTGCTCTGCTGCATCCCGGCGTCATACGAGCAGGAGGTCTGCGGGCGGTAGTAGCCGCCAATGTAGAAGCAGCTCGTGGTTCCGTCCGCGCTGCAGTAGGCGCCGCCCTGGGCGGACCCGAAGGAGATACCGATGTACGCGCTTGAGATGTCCGTGCCGGAGGGGAACTCATCGAAGCCCATGGTCATCGAATTCGTCAGCGTCTTGACGTTGGCGACGCTCGATGGGCTCCCAGTTCCGGCAGCGTTGAACGGAACGACCTGGTAGTCGTACGTTGTCCCTTCTTGCAGTCCTGACTCGTCGAAGGAGGTGCCGCTGGTCATGATTGTGACCAGCGCCATCGGGTCAGGGGGCGTTCCGCGGTAGACGCGGTAGCCGGAGACCGGGATGTGGTCGTTCGCGGGTTGCCACTCCACGTGCGTCTGTCCCTTGTCCGGGCGGTCGCGCGCGGTGATGCTGAGGGGCGCCCGGGGCACTTGCAGTGAGGCTTGGGATCCGGAGAGATCCTCAAACGG
>Ga0070741_10007153_pt1 | contig 23361 bp, 36 predicted proteins | sample Coa_R1_4_FD_66440 | JGI IMG/M metagenome (GOLD analysis project Ga0070741, IMG submission 66440) | Surface soil microbial communities from Centralia Pennsylvania, which are recovering from an underground coalmine fire - Coalmine... | ecosystem: Environmental > Terrestrial > Soil > Unclassified ...
TTGACGCGTTCATGCAGAACGTCAACTGGGAGGAGGTCAATCGCCGCTTCACGAGCGCGCAGAAAGCGGCAGCGGCATTGCGGGGATGACCAAAGTGGGGAAAGGGAAGGAGACTATGCCTGCTGAAGCGACCACTGCTCGTCTGAGCCTGAGAACAGAGGGCACAACTTTGCGCGAAAGCAGTTTTGCCGCCGACGTGCGCGTCGGGCTGACGGCCCGACCGAAACGACTGCCGCCCAAATATTTTTACGACGATCTGGGGTCACATCTGTTCGAGGCGATCTGCCACCTGCCGGAGTATTACCCGACCAGAAGCGAGGCCGAAATCCTGCAACGTTACGCCGGTGAAATCGCGGGCAGCCTGCCGGGGCCGGTTAGTGTCGTCGAACTGGGCAGCGGCAGTTCAGTCAAAACACGCTACATCATCGAAGCACTGATGGCACGACAGGGCCAGCTGCTCTATCAGCCGATTGATATTTCCGCAACGATGCTCGAACAGAGCGCGCACACTCTGCTCAAGGATTACCCGTCATTGCGCATCGCCGCTCAGGCGCGTGATTACACCAAGGGGTTGGGGGCGCTCGAACGCGATCACGATGAAGCCGTGCTGGCGCTCTTTCTCGGCTCGAACATCGGCAATTACGACCCACAGGCGGCGCAAGGTTTGTTGCGGCAGGTGCGTCATTCACTGCGCGCCGGCGACGGGCTGCTGCTCGGCGCGGACCTGAAGAAATCAACGGAGATCCTCGAAGCGGCTTACAACGACGCGCTCGGAGTGACCGCGGCTTTCAATCTCAACCTGCTCTCGCGCATCAATCGCGAACTTGATGCGGACTTTGACCTGAAGAAATTCGAGCATCGCGCGTTCTACAACCGCGAGCAGGGGCGGATCGAAATGCACCTGGTCAGTCGCGGCGCGCAAACCATCAGGATCAGGGGCATCAGGCTGACGGTTGAAATGCAGGCGGGCGAGACGATTCACACGGAAAATTCATACAAGTACGACTTCGAGCAGCTGACCGGGCTGGCTGCCGCGACGGGCTTCCGGGTCGCACAGGTGTGGCTGGATGCGGGGGAAAGATTCAGCAGCAATCTGTGGCTGGCGGTTTAATCGCCCCAGCCTCCGATCCTGTCGAATTTGCGCGAGGCTTACTCAAGCGCCACGATCCTTCCTTCGGCTGCCGATTGCAGAACGGCATTGATCGTGTGGCAATTGGCTTTCGCATCGGCCGGCGTGAGCAGCGGTTGTTTCCCGGCCAGCAGGCAATCGCTGAAGTGTTCGACTTCGAGTTTGAAGTGGTTCGCCGCCGGCAACCGCTCAAGACAGCTTTTACCGTCGTCAGTCCACCAGCTGATCTCCGGCACCTCATTCGGCAGCAGCCAGACGCGGTGACAGCGCAGGCCGCCGCGCGTGCCGGTGACTTCGTATTCCGAGCGCCGCGCGGATTCAAAGCCCGCTTCAATGATGGCCTGCCGATTGCTGCTGAAATTCAGCACGGCGGTTGTCGCGAGGTCCGCGCCATTGTCGTTGTACCGCGCCGTCGCGATTACTGTTTCAGGCCGGTCGCCGCCCATCACGAGGCGCGCCGAATGGACGGCGTAGCAGCCCACATCCCACATCGCGCCGCCCCCCATCCCGACGCCGTTCGCCAGACGGTAGAGCCTTTCCGGGCGCATCATAAAGCCGCAGCTCGCGCGCACCTGCCGCACTTCACCGATCACACCCGAACGGATGATTTCCAGCACGCGCTCGTGTTGCGGGTGGAAGCGGTACATAAACCCTTCCATTACGAGGACGCCGTGAGCCTTCGCCGCGGCCTCGATGTCGGTGATGTCCGCGACCCTGAGCGCCATCGGTTTTTCACAAAGCACGTGTTTGCCGCGTTCGACCGCTCGCAATGTCCACTCGGCGTGTTCGTGATTCGCCAGCGGCAGATAAATCGCGTCCACATCGGGATCATCCAGTAATTCTTCATAGCCCGGGCAGACGCGGATTCCCGCCTGCCCTGGAGCGTAACGCGCAATCGGTCCGGCTGCGGCGTCAGGGCGGCGACTGGCGACAGCAATCAATTCTGAATTTTGATCTTCGGCTATGGTGGGCAGCATTCGCTCAAGGATGCGCGCGGCGCCAAGAATGCCCCAGCGGACTTTAGCGCTATTCGTCATGTGATCTCCTCCAGTCCGGATCTGATCGGTGCATCATAGCGGGTCGGGTTTTCCGGCGCCATCCGCCCGCGGTGCCCTTGCTAACCACGGGCCGACCCGCTAAATTGCGGGGCGTTGTTTCCCTTCTGCATCATCCGAAGTCTGACAATCAATCTGCTCGAAAGGAACAGGCGATGGCATCTCAACTGCTTGGCACCAAGAGTCCTGACTTACTCATCAGCGAGTCGGAGGCCCCTGAACGACAAATGAAGCGCACGCTCTCGGCAGTGGATCTGACAGCGCTCGGGATCGGCGCGATCATCGGTGCCGGCATCTTTTCGCTCGTGGGCACGGCCTCGGCAGGGGAGTCTTTCTCGAGCAGGCTCAAAACCCCGCTCATGAATTTCATCACCGCCTGGCTGAGCGGGTCGGAAGTGCAACTCGGAAGGCCCGGCGCGGGGCCGGCGCTCATCTTTTCGCTGATTGTGGCGGCCATCGCCTGCGCGTTCGCCGCGCTCTGTTATGCCGAACTCGCCTCGATGATCCCGGTCTCGGGCAGCGCCTACACTTACGCTTACGCGACGCTCGGCGAGATTTTCGCCTGGATCATCGGCTGGGATCTGATCCTCGAATACGCTGTCGGCAACATGGCCGTCGCGCTGAGCTGGTCGGGGTATTTCATCAAGCTGCTTTACAGCCTCTTCGGGATCAAACTGCCGCTCTGGCTGGTCTCTGACAGCACGACGGCGACGGGATTGATTCAAAGCAACAGCGACTCGCTTCAGTATTATTCTTCGACGGCGCTGCCGGTCGTCGCGGGCCATCAGATCGCGATCAACCTGCCGGCGCTGCTGATCGTGCTGCTGCTCACGGTGCTGCTGGTTTACGGCATTCAGGAGAGCGCGCGCGCAAACACGGTTGCCGTCATCGTCAAGACCGTCATTCTGATCTTCTTCATCGCCTTCGGCGCGTTCTACCTCAACCCGACGAACTGGCAGCCGTTCAACCCGAATGGCTTTGCCGGCGTGATGACCGGGTCGGCCATCATCTTTTTCGCCTTCATCGGATTTGACGCGATCTCGACCACGGCTGAGGAAACGCGCAACCCGCAACGCGACCTGCCCATCGGGATGATCGCGAGCCTCGTCATCTGCACAGTCATCTACATTCTGGTCGCCGGGGTGATGACGGGTCTGAAAAAGTACACGGCGTTTGCGGGCGACGCGGCGCCGATTGCGACGGCGATTGCCGTCATCAACAAGCCCTGGCTTGAGGCATTGATCAGTGCCGGGGCGCTCGCCGGCTCGACCTCGGTGCTGCTCGTGTTCCAGCTCGGGCAGCCGCGCATCTTCATGGCGATGGCGCGCGACGGACTGCTGCCGCAATATTTCGCCAAAATCCATCCACGCTTCCGCACGCCTCACATCACGACTATCTGGACTGGCGTCATCGTCGGCGGGGTGGCAATGCTGACTGACATCGGCTCGCTGGCCGATTTGACGAACATCGGGACTCTGTTCGCGTTCGTGCTGGTCTGTTTCGGCGTCATCGCGCTCAGACGCACAGCGCCTGAGCGGAAGCGCCCCTTCCGCGTCCCCTTCGTCCCGGTATTCCCCATCCTCGGCGCGCTATTCTGTCTGGGGCTGATGCTCAGCCTGCCCATCGAGACCTGGTATCGTTTTTTCATCTGGCTCGCCGTCGGCCTGATCATCTACTTCGGCTATGGCGTGCGGAACAGCAGGCTGAGGGCCGGCAAATAGCGGTCGTATCCGGGGATGTTTCTGCAGAAACACGGGTGAAAAGGCCGGGCGCCTGAGCCCGGCTTTTTATTTTACAAACCTGTCCATAAACCGCGTCGAGAGATTCCCGGCAATAAAATCAGGGTCGCTCATGATCTTCAGGTGGAGCGGGATCGTGGTTTTGATGCCTTCGACCACCATCGCTTCGAGCGCGCGGCGCATGCGGGCGATGGCGCGTTCGCGGGTGCGGCTGTGGACGATCAGCTTGGCGATCATCGAATCGTAATGCGGCGGGACGAAATACCCGGCGTAGGCGGCGGTGTCGGTGCGCACGCCGGGGCCGTTCGGGACGTTGAAGGTCGTGATGCGGCCCGGGCTGGGGGCGAAGGTGTCGGGGTCTTCGGCGTTGATGCGGCATTCGATGGCGTGGCCGACGAACATGATTTCATCCTGCGCAAAGCCTAACGGCTCACCCGCGGCGACGCGGATCTGGGCGGCGACCAGATCGGCAATCGTCACCATCTCGGTGACCGGATGCTCGACCTGAATGCGCGTGTTCATCTCCATGAAGTAGTAATTGCCCTTTTCGTCGAACAGGAATTCAATCGTCCCCGCGTTGCTGTAGCCGACCTCCTGACAGGCTTTGACGGCGACGGCGCCCATCTCCCGCCGCAGTTCGTAGCTGACGGCGGGCGAGGGTGACTCTTCGATCAGCTTCTGATGGCGGCGCTGGATCGAGCATTCGCGCTCTCCCAGGTGGACGACGTTGCCGTAGTTGTCGGCGAGGACCTGGATTTCGATGTGGCGCGGTCGCTCGATGTATTTTTCGAGGTAGACGCCGCTGTTTTTGAAGGCGGCCTCGGCCTCGGCGCGGGCGGTGCTGTAAGCCGAGATGAGTTCTTCCCGCGACCGCGCCACGCGCATGCCGCGACCGCCGCCGCCCGCCGTCGCCTTGATCAGCACCGGGTAGCCGATCCGTCTGGCCTCTTTGATGGCGGCCCCTTCGTCATCGAGCAGCCCCTCGCTGCCGGGGGTGACGGGGACGCCTGCATTCTTCATCGCCTGCTTCGCCGAAGCCTTGTCGCCCATCGTCCGCATGACCTCCGGCGAAGGGCCGATAAAAGTGATGTTGCAGGCGGCGCAGACTTCGGCGAAGTAGGGGTTCTCGGAAAGAAACCCGTAGCCGGGGTGAATCGCGTCAACGTCAGTGAGTTCCGCCGCGCTGATGATCGCGGGGATGTTCAGGTAACTTTGCGCGGACGGCGGCGGGCCGATGCAGATGGCCTCGTCGGCGAAGCGGACGTGCAGGGCGTCGCGGTCGGCTTCCGAATGCACCGCGACGGTTTTGATATCGAGCTCCTTGCAGGCCCAGATGATGCGGCAGGCGATCTCGCCGCGATTGGCGATCAGGATTTTCTTGAACATAAGAGCGGCGGCCGGCGGTTATTTCCGGGAAGATTGCAGCTGTCAGGGAAAAGAGTGTTGCCGGCTACCGGCTACTACAGCCTGATTCCGAACAGCGGCTGGCCGTATTCGACGGGCTGGCCGTTTTCGGCGAAGATTTTCGCGACAGTCCCGCTGACTTCCGCAGTGATTTCGTTCATCAGCTTCATCGCTTCGATAATGCAGAGCGTCTGGCCCTTTTCAATCTCGTCGCCGATTTTGACGAAGGCGGCGGCCGCGGGCGAAGCCGCCCGGTAGAAAGTGCCGACGATGGGGGAGGTAATGACGTGCAGATTTTCTTCCGCCGGGGTCGGTGCGGGAACGTGCCCCGCCGGTTCAGCGGCGGGCGCCGACGCCGCGACGGTTGCGGCGCCCGCGGCAGCCTGGGGCGGCGCGGGTCGCAGGATTACCTGCGGCGGGGCCGCATAGCTGATTTCCGGCGCAGAGTTCGTAACGCCGCGATGGATGCGTAACCGGAAATCGCCGCGCTCGAGTTCAAATTCAGTTATCTGTTTTTCGGCGACCAGTTCAATCAGCGCCTTGATTTCCTTGTGAGCGTGTTCAATCAGCTTCGCGATCTCGTCTTTGCCGGAACTGCCGGCATCTCGCGCCAGCGAAGCTTCGCCTTCGGGGCTCCGGGTGCTTTTGCGGCGGCCGGTGGCTGGCCGCGTTTTGCGCTCCGTCTTTTTCATAATTTATTTCGATGGAAAACAGCCAGTGCTGAAAACAAGGGGTGATAAAACTAAAGCCCCAACCGCGTGATGGCACGGTTGAGGCCGGAGGACAGAGTGTGCGAGAGATCACCCCTCACCGACATTCTCTGATTACTTCTTCTCACCCTTGTCGGTCACGACCTTTTTGCCCTCGCTGCCGACGAACTCGATCAGCGCCATCTCCGCGCCGTCGCCCTTGCGCTTGCCGAGTTTGAGGATGCGGGTGTAGCCGCCTGGGCGATCCGCGAAACGCTCGGCCAGTTCGCCCGTCAGCTTTTTGACGGCGGCGACGCCGGCGGTGCGCGTCGCGCCCGGGTCATGCTGGCGGCTGTCGGGCCCGGCATTGCCCGGGAAAAAGCTGGCCGAAGCGAGCCGCGTGGCGTGCAATGCCGCTTCGCTCTGACCCGCCTGGCGCGCCTTGTTCGCCTTCCGGCCCAGCGTGATGACCTTCTCAACGTACGGACGAAGTTCTTTCGCCTTCGGCAGTGTGGTCTTGACACGCTCGTGCAGGACGAGTGACGTGCAGAGGTTGCGCAGCAGCGCTTTGCGGTGCGAAGAGGTGCGACCTAACTTACGGTGTGCAACAAGATGTCTCATAGCATGAATCTCAGATTTGAGATCTCAGATCTCAGATCATTACTCCTGACCGGCGGCCTTCGTGATCTGGCCGTTCTCGTCAATCACCATGCCGAGGCCGAGGCCCATCGAGGTCAGGATGTCCTTGATTTCGTTCAGCGACTTGCGGCCGAAATTCTTGGTCTTGAGCATTTCGGCTTCGGTCTTCTGGACGAGGTCGCGGATCGTCTTGATATTCGCGTTCTTCAGACAGTTGTAGGAGCGGACCGAGAGTTCAAGCTCGTCAACCGACTTGTCGAGATTTTCGTTGACCGGCGGGGCCTGACGCTGCGGGGCGACTTCGACCGGCTCGTGCATGTCCTCCTCAAAGTTGATGAAGATGGACATGTGATCCTTGATCAGCTTGGCCGCGAGGCCGATCGCGTGTTCCGGCGTCACGCTGCCGTTGGTCCAGACTTCGAGCGAGAGCTTGTCGTAGTCGGTGTCCTGACCGAGGCGCGCGGCCTCGACGTTGAAGTTGACCTTCTTGACCGGCGAGTGGGCCGAGTCAACCGGGATGTAACCGACCGGCAGGTCGTCGTCGAAGTTGCGGTCGGCCGAGATGTAGCCGCGCCCCTTCTTGATGCGCATCTCGACGCTGATCGAACCGCCCTCGCTGACCGTGGCGATGTGAATGTTCGGATCAAGCACCTCGATGTCCGCGTCAACCTCGATGTCACCGGACTTCAGCTCACCCGGTTCGGAGCGGTACACGCGGAGCGTCTTCGGCTCGTTCGTGTGCATCTTGAACGGGATCTGCTTGAGGTTGAGGATAATGTCAGTCGCGTCCTCGACGACGCCGGGGATCGAGGAGAACTCGTGCAGGACGCCCTCGATTCGCACGGCGGTGATGGCTGCGCCTTCGATCGAAGACAGCAGCGCGCGGCGCAGGCTGTTGCCGATGGTTGTCCCGAAACCACGCTCGAACGGCTGGGCATAAAAGCGCCCGTAGCGGTTCGTCATCGTCTCAGAGTCATACGACAATCGCTTCGGTTTCTGAAATCCAGTCCACATAGTGTGTTGTGTCAATCCTCTTGTCTTTGGCCTGACTGTTTTGCTGGCCCGAGCTGGCTTTCAGCGATTCGTCCCTGGCTCCCGGCGGGGCGTCATTGTCAAGCTGCAATCACGCGGGAACCTGCTCACTGCGGTTCGGGAATTTCCGACCAGTCAAACCGAGTGACGATTCAACCTTACTTGCTGTACAACTCGACAATGAGCTGTTCATTGATGTTCTGATCAATGTCTTCGCGGCGCGGCTGTGCAACTACGCGGCCCACCAGCTTCTCGGTGTTGGCGATCTCGAGCCAGCCCGGACGACCACGCCCGCCGGAAGTCTGGAACGCCCCCTGAACATGGACGTTCTCAACACTCTTCTCGCGCACAGCCACTTCATCGCCGACCTTCACCTGGAACGAAGGGATGTTGACCTTGCGCCCGTTCACGCTGACATGGCCGTGGCGCACGAGCTGGCGCGCCTGACGGCGCGACATCGCGAAGCCGAGGCGGAAAATCACATTATCCAGACGGCGTTCGAGCAGCGCGAGCAGGTTTTCACCCGTCACGCCTTTCTGGCGCGCGGCCGACTCGAAGTAATTGCGGAACTGACGTTCGAGCAGGTTGTAGATGCGCTTGACGCGCTGTTTTTCGCGCAACTGTTCGCCGTAGCCGCCGACCGTCCGGCGCTTCGCGTTCGCGCCGTGCTGACCCGGCGGGTTGGTGCCGCGCTTTTCAATCGGGCACGACGGCTTGTAACACTTCTCGCCTTTGAGGAAGAGTTTCATCCCCTCGCGGCGGCACAGGCGGCACTGTTTGCCTCTATCTCTTGCCAAGACTTTCCTCCATCAATTGTGTGAATCGGCCGCCGGCGTTGCCGGGGCGGGCGCGGCATTGATCGCCCGCGCTCCGACTCACTGAAACAAGCTTTGCTAAAACCGGAAACTAGACTCTGCGCTTTTTCGGGGGCCGGCATCCGTTATGGGGAATGGGGGTGACATCGCGGATGAGCCTGATCTCAATGCCCGCGCCCTGGATGGCGCGCACCGCCGATTCACGACCGGAGCCCGGGCCCTTGACGCGCACTTCGCAGGAACGCATGCCGCTGTCGCGCGCAATCCCGGCGGCTTTCGAGGCGGCCTGCTGCGCGGCGAACGGCGTGCCCTTGCGCGAGCCGCGGAACCCCATCGCCCCGGCGGAAGACTGCGCCACCAGATTGCCCTGAAGATCGGTGATGCTCACCAGCGTGTTGTTGAATGAGGCCTGGATGTGTACGATCCCGTTCGGGACGACCTTCTTTTCCTTCTTCTTGAAAACTTTCTTCTTGCCTGCCGTTGTTTGCTGCTTTGCCATAATTAAGTGGTCAGTGGCCGGCCCGCCAGAGTACGCGCACGATGCGACTCTGGCGGGTCGGCCACTGTTCTCGTTATTTCTTGCCCGGGGCTTTCTTCTTCGCGATGGTGGCGCGGCGCGGGCCTTTGCGCGTCCGCGCGTTGGTGTGAGTCCGCTGGCCGCGAACGGGAAGCCCGCGGCGATGACGCAGGCCGCGGTAGCAGCCGATGTCCATCAGCCGCTTGATGTCGAGCTGGATGGCCTTGCGCAGGTCGCCTTCGACGTTGCCTTCCTGATCAATCAGCGTGCGGATGCGGTTGAGTTCTTCCTCATTCAGGTCGCGCACCTTCTTGTTGTAATCAACGTTACACGTCTCGAGAATTCTGGTCGCGCGCGACCGGCCGATCCCGTAAATGTAAGTCAGGCCGATCTGCGCGCGTTTCTGTGGCGGTAAATCCACGCCGGCAATACGAGCCATTTAACCTCCTCCGTCAGTCCTTTCAAATCTCAAATCCTGACACCGGAATTTGAGCTGCCATAGCTATCCCTGCCGCTGTTTATGCTTCGGGTTCACACAGATCACGCGCACCACGCCGTGGCGGTGAATGATCTTGCACTTGTCACAAATTTTCCTGACTGATGCTCTTACCTTCATAAATCTCTCTCTCTGAATCGCAATGAAACGCTGTGGAGCCGCTGTTTATTTGAAGCGGTAGACGATGCGCCCGCGCGTCAGGTCGTAGGGTGAAAGCTCGACCAGAACCTTGTCGCCGGGCAGAATCTTGATGAAGTTCTTCCGCATCCTGCCCGAGATGTGAGCCAGCACCTGATGCTTGTTCTCAAGCTCAACCTTGAACATCGCGTTCGGCAATGTCTCAAGCACCGTGGCCTGCACCTCAATGGCATCTTCCTTCGACATATTCGGTTGAGCAGCGTATGATCGCCTCCCGGGCGAAAACGCAAAACGTACATTATAAGCGGGAATCCCGCTTTTGCAAGTTGTGGCAGGCGACTTGCCTTATTGCCATCCGCTCACAGGTACGGATCGCCATCTTCGAGCGCCGTCAGGATGACCGGCCCGTCATCGGTGATGGCGATCGTATGCTCGAAATGGCAGGATGCCAGACCGTCCACCGTCGTCACCGTCCAGTTATCCGCTTCCACCTGTACGTCGTAATTCCCCAGGTTGACCATCGGCTCGATTGCCAGCACCCATCCCTCTTTCAGTTTCTTGCCCGTGCCGGGCTGGCCGTAGTTCGGCACCTGAGGCTCTTCGTGCATGCGCTGGCCGATGCCGTGCCCGCAGTAATCACGCACAATCGAATACCCCCGGGCTTCGGCGTATTCCTGCACCGCGTAAGAGACATCGTGCAGGCGATTGCCCGCGACCATCTTCTCCTTCGCCTTGAAGAGTGAATCACGCGTGACCTCGATCAGCCTTTCAAGCTCCGGCGAAACCTTCCCGACCGCCACGGTGATTGCCGCATCGCCGACGTAACCGCCCAGGGTGGCACCGCAGTCAATCTTGATGATGTCGCCTTCCTTCAGCTTTCGGTTCGACGGGATGCCATGAACGACTTCGTCGTTGATCGAGGAGCAGATCGAAGCCGGAAAGCCGTGATAGCCCTTGAAGGTCGGAACCGCCCTGACCGCCCGGATGTTGCTTTCGGCGAAGGCGTCCAGTTCGAGCGTCGTGATCCCGGGCTCGACCATCCGCCTCAGCTTGCGCAGCGTGTCCGCGACAATCAGCCCGGCCTGTCGCATCTTCTGAATCTCGCTGCGTGACTTGCGAATGACCATAGCAACTACCCGGCAATGACCGGCTGTTTCGGCGGTCGCCTGCCGTCAATCGAATCAATGGCGGCGCTCAAATCATTGAGGACCTCTTCAACTGTCCGATCACCTTTGATCTTCACCAGCCGCCCGCTCTGCTGGTAATAATCGGTCAGCGGTTTGGTCGCCCTTTCGTAATCGGCAATCCTGGTCGCGACGACTTCTTTCCGGTCGTCGGAACGCTGCGCGAGCGCCCCGCCACAAACGTCACAAATGCCTTCCTGTTTTGGCGGCGACAGAAAGATGTTGTAAATCCGCCCGCACTTCGTGCAGGTGCGCCGCCCCGTCAACCGCTGCATCAGCGCCTGGCGCGGCAGGATCAGCTTGAGCGTCAGGATTGCATTACCCTGTTTCAATGCCAGCTCTTCGAGCAGGCGAGCCTGGTCGAGCGTGCGCGGGAATCCGTCGAGGATGTAACCATTCGCGCAGTCAGGCTGCGAAGTGCGGGTCAGAATAATTTCCGCCAGCACCTCATCCCTGACCAGGCGACCGGAAGCCATGACCCCCCTGACCTCGCGGCCCAGCGGCGTATCCGACTTCGCCATCTCCCGCAGAATATCCCCGGTCGAGATGTGGGGGTATCCGTACTTTTCAGCCAGCAGGCGCGTCTGCGTCCCCTTGCCCACTCCCGGCGCGCCAAGCATGACGATGATCAGGGACATAATCAGTTATTGCCGGCGCCAGTGCAGTCAGCAGTAGTCAGCAGCGACCGGGGAAGAGAAGATGCCGCCAGACCTCACGCCACGGCGCGCCGGCCACGCAGTCTCCCGCCGCGCGGGCCGAGGAAACCGTCGTAATGCCGCATCACCAGCTGGGCTTCAACCTGGCTGATCGTATCCATCGCCACGCCGACCACGATCAGCAGGCTCGTGCCGCCGAAGTAAAATGAAACACCCAGGCCGTTCGGAATCCACCCTAACCCCGGCACGCTCTGGGTCAGGTTGTAGAGCCACTCGCCGACGAGCGGGATGTACTGAACCTTGAATCCGCTGATCATAAACTGTGGGATCAGGCAGACGATCACCAGATAGAGCGCACCGACTGTAGTCAGTCTGGTCAGAATCGCATTCAGGTAATCGCCGGTCCGTTTGCCCGGGCGAATGCCCGGAATGAACGCGCCCTGCTTGCGCAGGTTCTCCGCCACCTCATCCGCGTTGAAAACAATCGAGACGTAGAAGAAGCAGAACAGGACGATGCCGGTGACGAACAGCAGTTCGTAAAACGGGTGCCCGCTGCTGAGCAGGTCGTTCACCTTCTTGAGCCAGCCCCACGTGCCGAACGTCGCGAGCGTCTGCGGGATCGCGAGTACCGACGAGGCGAAGATCACCGGGATCACGCCGGCGATGTTGACCTTGAGCGGGATGTGTGACGACTGCGTCTGCACCATCTGCCGCCCGACCATGCGCCGCGTGTGGTTGGTCGGCACCTTGCGCGTGCCGCGCTCAAAAAAGACGATCCCGGCAGTCACCAGAATCATGACGACGACCAGCGCCAGCACAAACAGGATCGAACGCGGGTCGCCCCCCCGCACCATCTCGAAAAGCTGATTGACCGCCCGCGGGATGCCGACGACGATTCCGGCGAAAATCAGGAGGCTGATGCCGTTGCCGATGCCGCGCTCGGTGATCTGCTCGCCGATCCACATAATGAAGATCGTGCCCGTGGTCAGCGTCAGCACCGTCATCGCCTTGAAGAAGAAACCGCCGCCGCTGATCACCAGCCCCTCCTGCCGTTCGAGCCAGACCGCGATCCCGAATCCCTGAACCAGGCAGAGGCCGACCGTCAGGTAGCGCGTGTACTGCGTGATCTTGCGCCGCCCGAGTTCGCCTTCCTCCTGAATCTTCTTGAGCGTCGGGTAGACCGAGGTCATCAGCTGGAGGATGATCGAAGCCGTGATGTACGGCATAATCCCCAGCGCAAAGACCGAAATGCGCCGCAGGTTCCCGCCGGAAAACAGATCGAGGACGCCGAACAGGCTGTTCGCCGCATTGCCCCAGATGGTCTTGAGTACTTCCTGATCAATCCCCGGCGTGGGGATGTGAATGCCCATGCGGTAAACCATCAGCATTCCGAGCGTGAACAGCACACGCTTGCGCAGCTCAGGAACCGCGAACAGATTGCGAATCGCGTTGAGGAGTGACTCTAACATAACAATAACTTAGCTACCTTTCCGGGACCTCTCGTTCGATTACGGATTGTGGGCCGTCTGCCAACCCACACTTTGCGCAGCTTCTGGCCGCTAAAGATAGCATTTGCGGACGCCGGATTGAAGGCGATTTGCTTCCCCCTCAACCTGTCATCCGCAATCTGAAATCCGCCGTCACAGGGTTTCGGCCTTGCCGCCGGCCGCTTCGATCTTCGTCCTGGCCCCGGCGCTGAAGCGGTGAACCCTGACCGTCAGCGATTTTTTCAAATCGCCCTGCCCCAGCACAACAATCGCTTTCTGCTTCGACCGGCGCACCAGACCTTTGGCGACCAGGTCTTCCGGCGTCACCGTTGTGCCGGCGTCGAACAGTTTTTCCAGATCAGCGAGATTAACCTCAGCCCATACTTTCTTGAAGATGTTCGTAAAGCCGCGCTTTGGCAGCCGACGGTGCAGCGGCATCTGACCGCCTTCAAAACCACGCTTTGACGAGTAACCCGAACGTGATTTCTGACCCTTACTGCCACGCCCTGATGTTTTGCCCAGGCCGGAGCCGGGGCCGCGGCCAACACGCTTCTTTTTGTGCGTTGCTCCGGCGGGCGCTTTGATGTTATTCAATCCGATAGCCATAACATGATCTCAAATTTAAGATCTGAGATTTGAGATTGGTCGTCAATTCAAATCCCGGATCAAAGCTCGAAAATCTATTCGACGATTCGCAGCAGGTGCGGCACCTTCGCCACCATCCCGCGCACAGATGAATTGTCCGGGCGCTCGACCGTCTGGTTGAGCTTCGTCAGGCCCAGACTGCGGACGATGACCTTGTGTTTCTCCGGCGTGCAGATCGCGCTGCGGTACCACTGGATCTTGATCTTCTTCTCGTCTGCCATTGCTTACAACTCCTCCGGCGTGCGGCCCCGCAGGCGGGCGACCTGCTCGCGGCTCTTCAGACTCTTGAGGCCCTCGAAGGTGGCGCGGATGACGTTGTGCGGGTTGTTCGAGCCGATGCACTTGGTCAGCACGTCGCGAACCCCGACGGCGTTCATCACCGCGCGGACCGCGCCGCCGGCGATGACGCCGGTCCCTTCGACCGCGGGCTTGAGCATCACCTGGCCGGCGCCGTAGATCCCCATAATCGGGTGCGTCAGCGTCGGGCCGCTCAAGGGGACGCGGATCAGATTGCGCTTCGCGGATTCAATCGCCTTGCGGATCGCCTGCGGCACTTCCTTCGCCTTGCCCGTGCCGAAGCCGACGACGCCGTTCTGGTCGCCGACCACAACGAGCGCCGCGAATGAGAGGTTCTTGCCGCCCTTGACTACCTTGGTGACGCGGTTGATTGAGATCACCTGATCCTTCAGGTCCAAACCTTCCGCCGTGATCTTCGTATCCATGAAAACTGTCTCCAGAGAAAACCACCAGCCGCCGGCCATCAATTTTCCACTCACCAGACGGCCCGGGCCGGAAGCCCTTCTTAAAACTGCAACCCCGCTTCGCGCGCGGCTTCGGCCAGTGTTTTGACGCGGCCGTGGTAGATGTAACCGCCGCGATCAAAGACCACCGAGGTGACGCCCTTCTCTTTGGCGCGCTCGGCGATCAGCTTGCCGATGACTTTCGCGGCCCCCAGGTTGCCGCCGGGCTTCGCCCCGGCTTCCTTCTCAACGCTTGAGGCCGAACAGATCGTGACCCCTTTTTCGTCGTCAATCACCTGCGCGTAGATGTGATTAAGACTGCGGAAAACGGCCAGACGCGGGCGGGCTTCGCTGCCACGCACTTTCCGGCGAATGCGCCCGTGAACTGCCTTCCGCACTTCCTGCCTCGTTTTACGTGCCATAACTTTTCCGAACTCCGAAGCCGCTTTCCCCTGAAAGGGTCGCGGGCCTGATTCACATTACTTGCCGGTCTTGCCGGGCTTGAGTTTGAGCGGGCGATTCGCGTAACGCACGCCCTTGCCCTTGTAAGCGTCCGGCTTCCTCAGCTTGTGCATATTCGCGGCGACCTGGCCGAGCTGGTGCTTGTCCGCGCAATCGAGCGTGATCGTCACCTGATACTGGGTGATCGTCTTCTGCTGCTTCTCGATCTTCGCGTTCACGCCCTCGGGCAGCGGGAATTCGATGGGGTGCGAATAGCCGAGCGCGAAAAGGATGTTGCGGCCCTTGAGTTCGGCCTTGTAACCGACGCCGACCACGTCCATCTCCTGCGTGAAGCCTTTGGTGACGCCCGTGATCGCATTCGCGACGAGCGCCCGCGCGAGCCCGTGCAGCGCCGCCTGCTGGTCGCTTTCGCGGACGGCCTGAAGCTTGTTGTCTTCAAGTTTGAAGGTGATCCCCTCGGGGACCGGGGTCGTCAGTTTGCCTTTCGGCCCCTGCACTTCCACGACCGGGCCGTTGAGGCTGACCTTCACTTCCTTCGGCACCTCGATAACTTTTTTGCCTACTCGTGACATATCCACTCCGAACAGATCAGGCGCGATTGCGCAATCGCGCGACGGGAATTAGTAAACGGTACACAGCAGTTCGCCGCCGACGTTGGCCTTGCGCGCCTGCCTGCCCGTCATCACGCCCTGCGACGTGGTGAGGATGTTGATGCCGAGGCCGCCCAGCACCTTCTGTATCCCCTTCGCGCCGACGTAGACGCGGCGGCTCGGCTTGGAGCTGCGCTCGAGGCGCGTGATCACGCTCTCGCCCTTCGGGCCGTAACGCAGGAAGATGCGCAGCGTCCGCGCGTTGCTGTCTTCACTCGTCTTGATGCTGTAGTTGGTGATGTAGCCTTCTTCCTTGAGGATTCGCGCGATCTCAATCTTGAGGCGCGAAGCCGGGATGTCCACTTTGGTGTGACGCGCGACAATCGCGTTGCGGATGCGCGTCAGCATGTCTGAAATTGGATCCATTGACCTTTCAACTCCTCGCTGGCAGTTTCGGGCAGGAGAGGCGCGACCGTCATGAGCGGCCCTCCTTGCCGACTTACCAACTCTTTATTGGTTACCAGCTCGATTTGGTCACGCCCGGGATTTCACCGAGCAGCGCCAGCTGGCGGAAGCAGATGCGGCAGACGCTGAACTTCCGCAGATAACCGCGCGGACGGCCGCAGCGTTTGCAGCGGTTGTACCCGCGCACCTTGAACTTCGGTCTGCTGTTAGCCTGAACGATTTTTGAAGTCTTTGCCATATTTTCAGTTTCTGGTTTCCAGTTGCTCAACCAGCTCGAAACTATTTTTCCTACTGCCTGAACGGCATGCCGAAGAGGCGCAGGAGCGCCCGGCCTTCTTCGTCGGTCTTCGCCGTCGTGGTGATGCAGATGTTCATCCCGCGGGCCTTCTCGACTTTGCCGAAATCAATTTCCGGGAAGATGATCTGGTCGCGCAGCCCGAGCGTGTAATTGCCGCGGCCGTCGAAGGACTTCGCCGAGACGCCCCGGAAGTCGCGCACGCGCGGCAGCACGATGGACATCAGGCGGTCGAGGAATTCATACATCCGCTCGCCGCGCAGCGTCACCATCGCGCCGATGCTCATCCCCTCGCGCAGCTTGAAGGCCGCGATTGATTTCTTCGCCTTCGTCACGACCGGCTTCTGGCCCGCGATCGAGGCCAGTTCGTTGACCGCCACATCAACGATCTTCGAGTTGGCGATGGCTTCGCCGAGGCCCATGTTGATCGTGATCTTTTCGAGCTTCGGAATGCTCATCGGGTTCTTGTAGCCGAAATCCCGCTTGAGCGCCGGAACGACCTCGTTTTTGTATTTCTCTCTGAGTCTTGCCGCCATAATCTTTCCCTTACTTGAATCACTACTCCATCGCCGCGCCAGTCCGCTTTGAAACGCGGACTTTGCGACCGTCTCCCAGCAGCTGATAGCCGATGCGCGTCGGCTTGTTGCCTTCGACGACCATCACGTTCGAGATGTCAATCGGGGCCTCGCGCGCGAGGATGCCGCCGGCAATGCCGCGCGGACGGTTCGGGCGCACATGCTTCTTGCGCATATTGACGCCCTCGACCATCACTTTGCCTTTGGTGGTCAGCACTTCAATGACGCGGCCACGTTTGCCCTTGTCGCGCCCGGAGATCACTACCACCTGATCGTTTTTCCTGACTTTAACTCTGCCTGCCATAATTTTCTCTCTGGTAACTGCCGACTAGATGACTTCCGGCGCGAGGCTGACGATCTTCATAAAGCCGCGTTCGCGCAGTTCGCGGGCGACCGGGCCGAAGACGCGCGTCCCGACCGGCTCGCCGTCCGGCTTGATCAACACCGCCGCATTCTGGTCGAAGCGGATGTAGGTCCCATCCTTGCGGCGCACTTCCTTGCGCGTGCGCACGATCACGGCCTTGACGACCTGTTTCTTCTTGACCGTGCCGTCCGGGTTAGCTTCCTTGACCGAAGCCGTGATCACGTCGCCCAGACTGGCTTTCGCGCCGGTGCTGCCGCCGATCGGCAGAATCATCGCAATCTTTCTGGCCCCGGAGTTGTCTGCCACCTCCAGGATCGAACGCATCTGAATCATAATCAGCCTCCACAAAAGCTGTCAGCTGTCAGCACTCAGCGGTCAGCTTTTGGGGCTGACCGCTGACAGCTGAGTGCTGAAAGCTACTTAGCCGCTTTCCGCAGCACCTCAACCACGCGCCAGCGTTTGCGGGCTGACAGCGGTCGCGTTTCGACGATGCGCACCTGATCGCCAATGCTGACGCCTTCGACCTCGTTGTGCGCCATGAACTTCGTGCGACGGCGCACGTAACGCTTGTAGACCGGGTGCTTCACCAGACGGTCAACGCGCACGACTATCGTCTTCTGCATCTTGTCGCTCGTGACGATGCCGATCTTTTCAAGGCGACGACCGCGGGCCTGTTCAGTCTCAACTTCGGGCGGGGCCGCGACTGCGTCGGGGGCAGCCGTCTCGCCGACCGCTTCAGCGCTCGCTTCGCCAGTCGTTTCTTTTATCTCTTCTGTCTCTTCGCTCATAATCGCCTGCTTCTGCCGCTCGCCTTACGGTCACGGCACTCTGTTCAGTTACTTTTCAATTTCGAGTTCACGCCCGCGCAGGATCGTTCTGATGCGCGCGAGTTCCTTCTTCTGCGCGCGGATATTCTTGACCGTGTCGGTGTCGCCGAGCGCCTTCTTGAAATTGAGGCGGAAAAGTGACTCCCTGATCTCGACGACGCGGCGGGCCAGAGCCTCTGTTTCCTGTTCGCGAATCTTGTCCAGTCTGGCTTTCACAGCGACCCTCCTTCCTGCTCCTTGCGCGAAACGAACCGGGTTTTAATCGGCAGCTTGGCCGCGGCCAGCCGCATGGCCTCTCTGGCCGTCGCCTCGTCCACACCTTCCATCTCGAACAGAATGCGGCCCGGCTTGATCACGGCCACCCATCCTTCGGGCGCGCCCTTGCCCTTGCCCATACGGGTTTCGGCAGGCTTCTTGGTGATCGGTTTGTCCGGGAAGACGCGAATCCACAGCTTGCCGCCGCGCTTGACGTGACGAGTGATCGCGACGCGCCCGGCTTCGATCTGCTTGCCCGTCACCCACGCGGCGTCGAGCGATTTGAGCGCGTATTCGCCGAAGGCGATTTCCGCGCCGCGCGTCGCCAGACCCGCGCGACGACCGCGCTGCTGCTTGCGATACTTGACCTTCTTGGGAGTTTTATACTCTGCCATAGCTTTACTCTCAGCTTTCAGCCCGCCAGCCGTCAGCCTCGTACTTCAGCTTTCAGCTCCCCGGCTGACCGCTGATCGGCTGACCGCTGACCGCCGTCTATCTTTTCATCATCGCCTCGCGGGCATCCATGATGTCGCCGCGATAGATCCAGACCTTGATCCCGATCACGCCGAAAGTGGTATTTGCTTCGGCGAATCCGTAATCCACGTCCGCGCGCAGTGTGTGCAGCGGCAGACGGCCTTGCAGCGTCCATTCCGAGCGGGCGATTTCGGCGCCGTTCAGGCGGCCGCTGACGCGCACTTTGATCCCCTGGGCGCCGAACCGCTGCGCCTCGTCAACCGTCTTGCGCATGGCGCGGCGGAAGGCGATGCGCTTCTCGAGCTGCTGCGCGATCTTCTCGGCCTGGAGCTGCGCGTTCAGTTCGGGCTTGTGAATCTCCTGAATGCTGATGAAGACTTCGCGGCCGGTGCGGCGGCTGATCTCTTTTTTGAGCGCCTCAATCTCCTGCCCCTTGCGCCCGATGATGATGCCGGGGCGCGAGGTGTAGATGATGATCTTCAGGCGGTTGGCCGCGCGATCAATCTCGATCTGCGAGACGCCGGCGCTCGCGAACCGCGCCTTCAGCTCCTTCTTGAGCTTGAGGTCTTCGATCAGCAGCTTGCCGAAATCACGCTTCGAGTACCAGCGCGAATGCCAGGTGCGGTTGTAACCAAGTCTGAATCCGTATGGATGAACTTTCTGACCCATAGTTTCCTGCTTCCTCTCGCTCAGGCTTTCGCAGCCTTTTTCGTCTTCCTTGTCTCAGCCTCGCGCTTTTCCGACGAGACGACGACCGTGACGTGGCTGTAATGACGGCGCTCGCGATAAGCGCGGCCCATTGGCGCGGGGCGCACGCGACGGCGGTGCTTCGTGGTCCCCTTGCCGACAAAGACTTCCTTGACCCACAGATCGTCTACGTCTATCGAGATGTTATCCTGCTCGGCCAGCACCTGGGCGTTGGCGATTGCGGCATCAATCACCATCCTCACCGGGTGGGCAGCGCGCTTGCCGCTGAACTCCAGCACCGACCGGGCTTCGCTGACCGGCATTCCGCGGACCAGGTCAACCACGAGCTTCATCTTCTGTGACGAGCCTTTGACGTTTTTTGCTCTGGCTATTGCTTCCATGTCTTGCGTGTCTCCCTGTCGCCTGATCCTACTTTCTTGCCGGGGCGGCGGCCTTTTCCGCCTTGTCCGAGTGACCTTTGAAGGTGCGGGTCGGCGCGAATTCACCCAGCTTGTGGCCGACCATGTTCTCGGTGATATAAACCGGAATGAACTTCTTGCCGTTGTGAACCGCAATCGTGTGACCGACCATCTCCGGCGTGATCGTCGAGCGGCGCGACCAGGTCTTGTGAACCTTCCTCTCGCGCGCCTCATTCATCTTCGTGATGGCCTTCATCAGGTGGTCATCAATGAACGGCCCTTTTTTGACTGAACGTGCCATAGTTTTTCAGCTCTTACTTCGTCCTTCGTCGGACGATGAATTTATCGGTGCGCTTGTTGTTGCGCGTCTTGTAGCCGCGGGTCGGCTGGCCCCACGGGGTCACCGGATTGCGACCGCCGGAAGTCTTGCCTTCGCCGCCGCCGTGCGGATGATCCACCGGGTTCATCGCGACGCCGCGCACCGTCGGGCGGATGCCCTTCCAGCGTGTGCGGCCCGCCTTGCCGACGGAGACGTTTTCGTGTTCGACGTTGCCGACCTGACCGATCGTCGCCATGCAGCGCAAATCCACGATCCGAATCTCGCCCGACGGCAGGCGGAGCTGCGCGTTGTCGCCTTCCTTCGCAACCAGCTGCGCGAAGCTGCCGGCGCTGCGGGCCATCTGGCCTCCTTTGCCGGGCTTGAGTTCGATGTTGTGGATCTGAGTGCCGAGCGGGATGTTTCTGAGCGGGAGCGCGTTGCCGGTGAGAATGTCCGATTCGGGGCCGGAAACGATGGTCTGGCCGACCTGCAAACCGACGGGCGCGATGATGTAGCGCTTCTCGCCGTCCACATAATTGACGAGCGCAATGCGGGACGAGCGGTTCGGGTCGTATTCGATGGTGGCAACCTTGCCGGGAATCCCGAACTTGTCGCGCTTGAAATCAATGATCCGGTAATGACGTTTGTGCCCACCCCCGCGATGACGGATGGTCATCCTGCCGTGGTTGTTGCGGCCACTCGTGCGCTGCTTGGTGACGAGCAGCGGCTTGTGCGGCTCGGTCGTCGTCAGATCGTCATTCGTCAGATAGGTCTGATAGCGCCGCGCGGGACTCGTTGGTGTCAGTTTCTTGATACCCATTGCTGCCTCAGTTCAGTAGTGAACAAACTCTGCACTCGCTGAAGTTCTTGCGGTTGCTAAATCGAATCGCCGTAATCAATCTGGCGCTCGCCTTGCGCCAGAGTCACGTACGCCTTCTTCCAGTCCGGCTTCCGGCCGACGTGCCGGCCCCGGCGCACTTCCTTGCCGCGGTAGTTGATGATCCGCACGTCATCAACCCTGACCTTGAAGATCTTCTCGACGGCGTTCCTGATCGCGTGCTTGGTGGCGCCGCCGTCAACGCGGAAGGCCAGCACCTGCCGGCCTGCGTCCTCGCCGGCTTCCTTGGCCTTGAGCGCCTTCTCAGTGATGACCGGCGTTTTGAGTACGTCCCAGATCGTTTTCATAACTCTTCCCGACTCGTGTCCCGCAAGCGGGTCAGCCTGCGGTTAAATTCAACAGTGGCCTTCCCAGGGTTCACTTGCTCAACTTCTCCTGAAGCGCGTTGATCGCGGCCTGCGTGAAGACCAGCTTCTCGTGATACAGCACGTCGTGAATGTTGACGTTCACGTTCGCCGCGAGCGTAACGCCCTTGATGTTGCGCGCCGAGAGGGCCAGTTCCGCAGCCGGCTCGGTGTCAACGAGCAGCGTCTTCCCGCCGAGGCCAAAGGTCTTCGCGACCGCCAGGAACTTCTTCGTCTTGTGGTTCGCGAGCGCGTTGCCCTTGCCGTCCTTCACGTCAACCTTGCTGAGGTCGAGCGCGTCAACGACGATGATATTGCCTTCGCGCAGCCTCTCGGACAGGGCCGATTTCAATGCGCCGCGCTTCATCTTCTTCGGCAGTTCATAGCCCCAGTCGCGCGGCTGCGGGCCGTGGACGTTGCCCCCGCCCTTCCAGAGCGGCGAGCGCAGGCTCGCGATGCGGGCGCGGCCCGTGCCCTTCTGCCGCCAGAGCTTCTTGCCGCTGCCCGAAGTGTTGCCCCGCGTTTTGGTGGCCGAGGTTCCGGCGCGCTGATTGGCGAAGTAGTTTTTGATCGCGTCGTAAATCAGCGCCTCGTTGAGTTCGACGCCGAAGACCTCGTCCTTCAGCTCGATCTCGCCCACCGATTCGTTGTTCAGATTTTTGACTTCAACTGTCGGCATCTGCTGCCCTCTCAATTCTTCGGGTCCGGAGTCCGGCAGGTTGCTGCCAGCCCGAACTATCAACCGTCCTTAGTCAGCCTTCTTCTTGATCAGCACGTAAGCGCCGGTCGGGCCGGGAACCGCGCCCTTGATCATCAGCAGGTTCTCTTCGGCGTTGACGCGCACGATCTTCAGCCCCTTGATCGTCTTGCGCTCGACGCCCATGTGACCGGCCATCCGCGTGCCTTTGATGACGCGCGACGGGTAGGCCGAAGCGCCGATTGAACCGGGCGCGCGGTGGAACATCGAGCCGTGCGTGGCGCGCCCGCCGCCGAACCCGTGGCGCTTGACGAAGCCCGCGAAGCCGCGCCCCTTGCTGGTGCCGATGACTTCGACCACGTCGTTGACGTTGAACTGGTCAACCAGCACTTTGTCGCCGACGTTGGCCGCCTCCGAGCCGTCTCCCACGCGGACTTCGCGCAGGATGCGGGTCGGCGGGATGCCGGCCTTCTGGAAGTGCCCCTTCATCGGCTTGTTGACCTTCTTCGGGGACTTGTCTTCGACGAAGCCGAGCTGCACGGCCTCGTAGCCGTCGGTGGCAACCGTCTTGCGCTGCACGACGACGCACGGCCCGGCCTTGATCACCGTCACCGGCGTGACCGTGCCGTCATCCGCGAAAATCTGCGTCATCCCCAGCTTTTTACCGATAATTCCGTTCACCATTGTGATTTCTCCGTGGTTTCAATCCACGCCTCTCCGCCGACGAGGCGAAATAGAGACAGATCCCGGAGAGAGACTGGCTGCCTCTGAAATAAATTGCGATTGATGAAGAGCCTCTGGCTTACCGATTGCGACCGAACGCCTTGATTTCGGCGTCCACGCCCGCAGGCAGGTCGAGTTTCATCAGCGCGTCCATCGTCTGCGGCGTCGGGTCGAGAATGTCCATCAGCCGCTTGTGCGTGCGAATCTCGAACTGCTCGCGTGACTTCTTGTCAACGTGCGGTGATTTCAGCACCGTCCATTTGTTCTTGACCGTCGGCAGCGGAATCGGCCCGGCAACGCGGGCGCCAGTGCGCTTGGCTGTCTCGACGATTTCCGCCGTTGACTGATCGAGAACGCGATAATCGTAAGCTTTCAATCGGATTCTGATTTTTTCGTTCAGCATTCTTTTACCGCTTGCTTGTCAAAGATTGATCGGGGCAACCGTGTAAACAACCCGCAACTGCCGACCGACGTGCGTTCGCGCCGGCGAGTCAGTAAGACAACTACTTGCGCTACTCGACGATTTCGGAGATGGTGCCGGCGCCGACCGTGCGGCCCCCCTCGCGGATCGCGAACCGCAAGCCCTTCTCCATCGCGATCGG
>Ga0070741_10007154_pt1 | contig 23357 bp, 22 predicted proteins | sample Coa_R1_4_FD_66440 | JGI IMG/M metagenome (GOLD analysis project Ga0070741, IMG submission 66440) | Surface soil microbial communities from Centralia Pennsylvania, which are recovering from an underground coalmine fire - Coalmine... | ecosystem: Environmental > Terrestrial > Soil > Unclassified ...
CCGCCGCCGCCGCCGAGCTGGTGATGTTCGAGCAGGCCGGCTGCCCGTGGTGCGAAGCCTTCGACAACGAGATCGGAACGATTTATGGAAAGACCGAGGACGGCTTGCGCGCGCCGCTGCGGCGCGTCGATATCACGCAGGCGCCGCCGAGTGACCTTGCCTTCATCCAGGTCGAGCGGCTGACGCCGCTGTTCGTTCTGGTCGAGGACGGCCGCGAGATCGGGCGCATTCGCGGCTATGGCGGGCGCGAGATGTTCTGGACGCAACTCTACATGCTGATGCAGAAGCTCGACGGCCAACGCAGTCAGCAGGCGCGGTTGGACAACTAGATGGATACGCTCGTCCGCAGCCACGACGTCGACCGCATGGCGGACAATGCCAAGCGCGCCAGCGATTTTTTGAAGGCGCTGGCGCATGAGAGCCGGCTGATGATGTTGTGCATCCTGGCCGAGGGCGAAAAGTCGGTCAGCGAGCTCGAAGAGCATCTCGGCCTGCGCCAGCCGACGGTGTCGCAGCAACTGGCGCGGCTGCGCGCCGACGGGCTGGTTGCGACGCGCCGCGAGGGCAAGACGATCTATTACAGCGTCGCCAGCGAAGAGGCGCGCACCATCGTCGGCGCCGTCTACGACGTGTTCTGCCGCAAGGCGCGCAGGCGCTAGGTCAGCGCCACGTCGCATAGCCTGAGCTGCACGCGTTCCTCGCCCTGCCAGCGGTCGATAGCGATGGTGCCGGCGGCGTGCACGTTGCGCCCGCGATTGTCGATCAGCGCCTTGCCGAGCGGCGTGCCTGCGGCGCGGAAGGCGATGGCGTTGACGAGCTTGCCCTCGCCCGATTTCAGCCGCACGCGGATGTGGTTCTCGCCCGCCGGATCGGCGTAGGCGATGCCGTGCGCGGGCAGCGCCAGCATCGGCTCGGGATTGCCGGCGCCGTACGGCCCGGCGCGCCCCAGCAGGTCGGCGAGCTGCAGGTTGAAGCCGCCCGCGCTCACCGCGCCGTCGATCTTGAGCGCGCTCTCGCGCCGCGCCGCCTCGACCGCGGGCCCGAGCGTATCCTCGAGATAGGCCCGGAACGGCGCCAGGCGATCCTTCCTGAGCGTCACGCCCGCCGCCATGGCATGGCCGCCGCCCTTGAGCAGCAGCCCCTCGCGCACCGCCGCCCGCACCGCGCGGCCGAGATCGACGCCGGCAATTGAGCGCCCCGAACCGGTGCCGGCGCCGCCCGGCTCAAGCGCGATGGCGAAGGCGGGACGGCCGAAGCGTTCCTTCAGCCGCGCCGCCACCAGGCCGACGACGCCGGCGTGCCAGCCCTCCTGGGCGGTGACGACCACGGCGCCCTTCTCTTCAAGGCCGAGCGCCGCCATGGCTTCCGCCTCGGCCTGCGACAGCGTCGCCTGTTCGAGCGCCCGGCGCTCGTGATTGAGGCGGTCGAGCTCGGCGGCGATGCGCGCCGCCTCGGTGGCATCCTCCTCGAGCAGCAGGCGCACGCCGAGGTCGGCGCGGCCGATGCGGCCGCCGGCATTGATGCGCGGGCCGAGCAGAAAACCGAGATGCCACGGCTCCGGCGGCCCACTGAGCCGCGACACATCCATCAGGGCGGTTGAGCCGACATGCTCGCGCCGCTTGAGCGCGATCAGCCCCTTGGACACGAAGGCGCGGTTCAAGCCGGTCAGCGGCACGACGTCGGCGACGGTGCCGAGCGCGACCAGATGCAGCAGCGACAAGAGGTCGGGTGCGGGACGCATCCCGGTCCAGAAATTGCGGCGCCGCAGTTCGCGATTGACCGCAACCAGCGTCAGGAACACCAGCCCGACCGCCGCGAGGTGGCCGAGGCCGGAGAGATCGTCGGCGCGGTTCGGATTGACGATCGCCGACGCCGCCGGAAGCTCGACATCGGCCTGATGGTGATCGATGACGATCGTGCTGAGACCGAGCCTGGCCGCTTCCGCCAGAGGCTCGAGGCTGGTGGTGCCGCAGTCGACCGTCACCAGCAAGGTCGCGCCGCGCTCGGCCAAGGCGCGGATCGCCTCGACATTCGGCCCATAGCCTTCGAAGATGCGGTCAGGGATATGCACCAGCGGGTCGAGCCCGCAATGGCGCAGAAACCGGCAGAGCAGCGCCGCGGCGGTGGCGCCGTCGACGTCATAATCGCCGAAGATCGCGACTTTTTCCTCGCCGAGGATCGCGTCGGCAAGGCGCGCGCTCGCCGCCGCCATGCCGGTGAGCGTGTGCGGATCGGGCATCAGCCGCTTGATGGTCGGATCGAGGAAGGCCTCGACGCCGTCGGCTTCGACGCCGCGCCCGGCCAGCACCCGCGCCAGCAGTTCCGGCAGGCCGTGGCGCTGCGCGATGGCGAGGGCGCGCGCTGCCCCGCGCGCATCGAGCCGGTCGCGCCAGGCGCGGCCGGTGACCGAGCGCGCAACGCCGAGGAAGCCGCGCTCGTCAGCAGTCAACGCAACCGCGGGAGCCGCCATGGTCCTGCCCTGCGCCCGCGGCCAGGCGGGCGAATCATACGCACTGTCGGCAACACACTTGAACGAAGCGCGGCGGGCGCGCCAGCGTCAATCGAGGTGGAACTTGTCGAACTGCCGGTGCTCGCCGATGACGCGGCGCACCGTGCCGGTGACCGAGCGCATCACCACGGTTTCGGTCTCGATCACCGATTTGCCGAACTTGACGCCCTGCAGCATCGGGCCGGTGGTGACGCCGGTGGCAGCGAACAGGCAGTCGCCTTTGACCATGTCCTCGATCTCGTATTTCTTCTTCGGGTCCTTGATGCCCATCTTCAGCGTGCGTTCGCGCAATTGCTCGGTGTCGATGACGAGGCGCGTCTGCATCTGCCCGCCGATGCAGCGTAGCGCCGCCGCCGCCAGCACGCCCTCCGGCGCACCGCCGATGCCCATGTAGATGTCGATGCCGGTCTTGGGCTCGGCGCAATGGATGACGCCGGCGACGTCGCCGTCGCTGATCAGCGACACCGCAGCGCCGGTCTTGCGCACCGCCGCGATCATGTCGGCGTGGCGCGGACGGTCGAGCAGGATGGCGGTGATTTCCGACGGCTTGACGCCCTTGGCCTTGGCGAGGTTCATGATGTTCTCGTCCGCCGGCGCGTCGAGGTCGATGGTGCCCTTGGGATAGCCGGGGCCGATGGCGATCTTCTGCATGTAGCAGTCGGGCGCGTGCAGCAGCGTGCCGGCATCCGCCATGGCGATGGTGGCGATGGCGCCGGGCATGTTCTTGGCGCACAGCGTGGTGCCCTCCAGCGGATCGACGGCGATGTCGACCTTGGGCCCGTGCTTGTTGCCGACCTTTTCGCCGATGAAAAGCATCGGCGCCTCGTCGATCTCGCCCTCGCCGATCACCACGGTGCCGTCGATCGGCAGCTTGTTGAGCTCGCGGCGCATGGCGTCGACCGCGGCCTGGTCGGAGGCCTTGTCCTTGCCGTGGCCGCGCAGGCGCGCCGAGGACACCGCGGCGCGCTCGGTGACCCGCACGATCTCCAGCGTCAGGATGCGCTCGATCAGGAATTCGGGCTGGACGGTAATCGACGCCATAGGCTTCCTCTCGCCGCCTAATTCTTCTCGATCCTAATCACCTGCGGCCGGCCTGAGATCACCCTATCGCGCCCCACCGCGGCAAGGGCCTTGCGCACGGCGTCCTCGTGGGTGGCATAGGTTATGAGGATAACGGGGACGGAACCGCTCTCGGTCTCGCTTGCCGGGGCGCCTTTGGCGTGGCGCTGGACGATGGATTCCAGCGAAATCTCCTGTTGGGCGAGCCGTTTGGCAATGGTGGCAGCGGTGCCAGGCCTGTCACGCGCCAGCAGCCTTATGTAGTAGCCGCCCTCGTGACGCTGCATCGGCGCCTTGCGCACGCCCGCAAGCCGCGCCACCGGCCGCCCGAACGGCGCAACCCGCAAGCCGCGCGCAATATCGACGATGTCCGACAGCACGGCGGAAGCCGTCGCCGCCCCGCCCGCGCCGGGGCCGACCAGCGTCAGCGGCGCCAGGCCCTCGGCGTCGACGGTCACCGCATTGGTCACGCCCATCACCTGCGCGATCGAACTGTCTTTGCGCACCATCGTCGGGTGCACGCGCTGCTCGATGCCCTTCGCCGTCTTCACGGCGACGCCCAGGAGCTTGACGCGATAGCCGAGTTCGTCGGCGGCGGCGAGATCGGCGGGCGCGATCGAGGAGATGCCCTCGACAAAGATCGCGCCCGGCTCGACGCGTGTGCCGAAGGCGAGCGACGCCAGGATCGAGAGCTTCTGCGCGGTGTCGTGGCCTTCGACGTCGAAGGTCGGATCGGCTTCGGCGTAACCCAGGCGCTGCGCCTCCTTGAGACAGTCGGCGAACGGCAGGTTCTCCTGCTCCATCTTCGTCAGGATGTAGTTGCAGGTACCGTTGAGGATGCCGTAGACGCGCTGCACGGCATTGCCGGGCAGGCCTTCGCGCAGCGTCTTGACGATCGGAATGGCGGCGCCGACCGATGCTTCGAAGTTGAGCGCGACGCGGTGTTTCTCGGCGAGCGCGGCGAGCTTGAGGCCGTGCTTGGCAAGCAGCGCCTTGTTGGCGGTGACCACCGACTTGCCGGAGGCGAGCGCGGCCTCGACGGCGCTCTTGGCCGGTTCGCCGGCGCCGCCCATCAGCTCGACGAAGACGTCGAGGTCCGGCGCGCGCGCGAGTGCGGCCGGGTCGGAAAACCATTTGACCTGGCGCAGGTCGACGCCGCGATCCTTGCCGCGCGAACGCGCGCTGACCGCGGCGATCTCGATGCGCCGGCCGCAGCGCACCAGCAGCGCCTCGCGCTCGCGTGCGACCTGGGCGACGAGGGCAGCGCCGACATTGCCCAGACCGGCGACGCCAACTTTCAGGGGTGCGGCCATGACGCCTAACGGTTGGTCAGAGCCGCGAGGCGAGCGGAACGACGTTGTGCAGCTGCTCGGGCGCGGTTTCGAGGAAACGGCGAATATTGCGCGCGGCCTGGCGGATGCGCTGCTCGTTCTCGACCAGCGCAATGCGCACATGGCCTTCGCCATATTCGCCGAAGCCGATGCCGGGCGACACCGCGATGTCGGCCTTCTCCACCAGCAGCTTGGAGAACTCGACGCTACCGATGGTCTTGAAGGGATCGGGCAGCGGCGCCCAGGCAAACATCGAGGCGCGCGGAGCCGGCACGTGCCAGCCGGCACGGCCGAAGCTCTCCACCAGCACGTCGCGGCGGCGCTTGTAGGTCTCGCGCATTTCCTTGACGCAATCGTCCGGTCCGTTGAGCGCGGCGGTCGCCGCCACCTGCACCGGCGTGAAGGCGCCGTAGTCGAGGTAGGACTTGACGCGCGCCAGCGCCGCGATGATGCGCTCGTTGCCCACGGCAAAGCCCATGCGCCAGCCCGGCATCGAGAAGGTCTTCGACATCGAGGTGAATTCCACCGTGATGTCCATCGCGCCCGGCACCTGCAGCACCGACGGCGGCGGGTTGTTCTCGAAATAGACCTCGGCATAGGCCAGATCCGACAGGATCAGGATCTCGTGCTTCTTGGCGAAGGCGACGAGGTCTTTGTAGAAATCGAGGCTCGCGACATAGGCGGTCGGATTGGCCGGATAGCAGACCACGACCGCGGTCGGCTTCGGGATCGAATGCACGATCGCGCGCTCGAGCGTGTGGAAGAAGTTCGGCGTCGGCTCCGAGGGCACGCCGCGGATGGCGCCGCCCGCCATCAGGAAGCCGAAGGCATGGATCGGGTAGCTCGGATTGGGCACCAGCACGACGTCGCCCGGCGCGGTGATCGCCTGCGCGACGTTGGCAAAGCCTTCCTTCGAGCCGAGCGTGGCGACGATCTGGGTCTCGGGGTTGAGTTTGACGCCGAAGCGGCGCTGGTAATAGGCGGCCTGGGCGCGGCGCAGGCCGGCGATGCCGCGCGATGACGAATAGCGGTCGGTGCGCGGCTTGCCCAAGGTCTCCTTGAGCTTGTCGATGACATGGGGCGGCGCCGGCAGATCCGGGTTGCCCATGCCGAGATCGATGATGTCGGCCCCCGCATTGCGGGCACGCGCCTTGGCCTTGTTGACCTCTTCGAAGACGTAAGGCGGCAAGCGGCGGATGCGGTAGAACTCTTCCATCGTCTCAAACCTTGATGACCGCCCGTTCCTCTCCTTGGGCGGCGTGACCCCGGCAGGCTTTTATCACGGGTTGGTCTTGGCGCCAGTATTGGCGCCAGCATTGACGCCGGCATTCTGGCCGGACGCTGCGGTGGCGGGCTTCTTTTTAGGCGGCTTTTTCGCCGGCTCGGCCGCCTTTTTGGCGTTCGGATTGGCCGCTTCCTGGCGGTCGCGAATTGCCTTGAGCTCGTTTTCCAGCCGGTATTGCTGGTCTTCGCTCATCGGCTCGGTCGAGCGCGGCGGCGGCATGTCGTGCACCGCCGGATACTGATACTGCATGGCGGGCGCCTTGGGCGCATCGGGCGGCAGACCGCCCAGGCTTTCCGGCATGGTTTTGAGCTGATCGCCGATCTCCTTGGAGGCATCGCCGAGCGGGCCTGCCGAACATCCAGTCAGCGAAGCCGCGACCGCCAAAGCGGCCAGAAGCGATCGGATGATTGTGCGCTGCATGGCGTCGGAAATCCAAGCCGTGTCAATGCATTGTATCATAATCGCCCTAGCCGGTTAATGTGGCGGCAGCAAGATCGGCGCGTTTGGTGAACAGCGGTCCGCCGCAACGAAACCATGCCGTAAACTGGCGCCTTGCAGTCCGCCCCGGTCCGGGCCACTTGTGGCTTCTGGAAACGCCTCATGCGTATGGAAAAACCGCAGACCGAGCCGGCCAAGATCGGCAGCGTCGACATCGAGGTCTTTTCGCGCAATCTCGCCCGCCTCATCGAGGAGGGCGGCAAGGCGCTCGCCGCCTATTTGAAGCCGCGCGAGGAAGGCAAGATCGACGGCGATCTGGCCCAGGACATCACCGACGTGGTGCGCACCATCGGCCAGGTGGCGGAATACTGGCTCTCCGACCCCAAGCGCGCGCTCGAATTGCAGACCAATCTGGGGCGCGCCTATCTCGATCTGTGGGCGGGCGCCGTCAAACGCATGGCCGGCGAGCCCGCAGCCCCGGTCGCAAGTCCCGATGCCAAGGACAAGCGCTTCGCCGATCCGGAATGGACGCAGAACCAGTTCTTCGATTTCCTCAAGCAGGCCTATCTGCTCACCGCCAACTGGGCCGACCATCTGGTCAAGGACGCCGAAGGCGTCGACGAGCACACGCGCGCCAAGGCCGCCTTCTACGTCAAGCAGATCGCCAACGCGATCTCGCCGTCGAACTTCGTGCTGACCAATCCCGAATTGCTGCGCGAGACGCTGTCGTCGAACGCCGAGAACCTGGTGCGCGGCATGCATATGCTCAGCGAGGACATCCAGGCCGGGCACGGCAACCTGCGCATCCGCCAGTCCGATCCGACGGTGTTCGAGATCGGCAAGAACCTGGCGCTGTCGCCCGGCAAGGTCGTGTTCCAGGACGATCTCATGCAGCTCGTCCAGTACGAGGCGACCACCAAAGAGGTGCTCAAGGTCCCGTTGCTGATCGTGCCGCCCTGGATCAACAAGTTCTACATTCTCGACCTGACGCCGGAGAAATCCCTCATCAAGTGGCTGGTCGACCAGGGCGTCACCGTGTTCGTGGTGTCGTGGGTCAATCCGGACGCCCATCTGGCGAAAAAAAGCTTCGAGCAATACATGCGCGAAGGCGTGATCGCCGCGCTCGACGCCGTCAGGGAGATCACCGGCGAGGACAAGGCCCATGTCGCCGGCTACTGTGTCGGCGGCACGCTGCTTGCCATCACGCTCGCCTATCTCGCTGCCACCAAACAGGATCGCGCGGTGTCGGCCACCTTCTTCGCGGCCCAAGTCGACTTCACCTATGCCGGCGATTTGCTGGTGTTCGTCGATGAGGAGCGCATCAAGCAGCTCGAAGAGCACATGAACAAGCAGGGCTATCTCGAAGCTTCAAGCATGGCGAATGCCTTCAACATGCTGCGCTCCAACGACCTGATCTGGCCCTACGTCGTGAACAACTATCTGCGCGGCAAGCAGCCCTTCGCCTTCGACATCCTGTACTGGAATTCGGACGCCACGCGCATGCCGGCGGCCAATCATTCGTTCTATTTGCGCAACTGCTATCTCGACAACCGCCTGACCAAAGGCGAGATGGAAATTGCCGGCACCACGCTCGATCTGCGCCGGGTCAAGGTGCCGGTGTACAATCTCGCCACGCGCGAGGACCATATCGCGCCGGCCAAATCCGTGCTGTTCGGCTCGCAATATTTCGGCGGGCCGGTGAAATTCGTGCTGACCGGCTCCGGTCACATTGCCGGCGTCATCAACCCGCCCGGCAAGCCGAAATATCAATACTGGACCGGCGGCAAGCCGGTCGGCAGCGACCTCGACGCATGGCTCAAGGACGCCGAGGAGCATCCCGGCTCCTGGTGGCCGGATTGGCTCGATTGGCTCAAAACGCAGAACGCCGACATGGTGCCGGCGCGCGCCATCGGCGGCGGCAAGCTCAAGGCCATCGAGGACGCGCCAGGCAGCTACGTCAAGGTCAAGAGCTGGACCTAGCCGAGGCCGCAGCTGGCGTCCTGATCGCTGTACGCCACCGGCACCGTGAATTCGCGCACGCCGTTGTGGTCGAGTATGTAAAGCGGAACGTAGCGTTTCAGAATCTCTTCGCCGTCGACCAAAGCGAGCGACCGGTTGTCGAGCATCAGCCAGCGGCCCTCGTGCCGGACCGTGGCGATCGCATGCGCCTCGCGCACAAAACGCGACGCCATGACGATGATGCGGACGTCGGCGGCGGCGTAACCGGCATCGCGCAGCGCGGAATATTTCAACACCGAATATTGCTTGCAGTCGCCGGCGCCCGCCGACAAGGCGGCGAGCGGCGCCGTCCAGCGATTGTCGGCGATATTCTGACCGGCGCCGATGGCGAAATTGGCGGCGCGGTTGATGTGGCCGATCCGGGCAAGACCAGCCTGCTCCAGACCGGCATCGACGATCGCCAGATAAAGCAGCGCCGCATCGGAGGGGCAGGTCTCCCGGTCGGCGCGGCAGCGCAGGATCAGCGGCCGCTCGGCCGCCATCTCCGCCCGCAGCGCCTCCCAGGTCGCGGCCATAAAGCTTGCGCGCGCCGGCAGGCTTTGCAGGCCGAAGGGCTCATCGCCCGGCGCTTGGGCGCCGAGCAGCAGCAGCGACAAGGCCGCAACAATCCGCGCCACCCGTTTGATTCGGTCGAACATGGCGGTCTTCTTGCCGGCGCGGCCCGCGCGGCACCTTGACTTCGATCAAGCTGGAGTATGCCTGTACCGAACCGCCGGCCATTCAGCGCCGCCACCTGTCAGGCGAGCTTCACCGGCACCTTCAGATAGCGCACGCCGTTGGCCTCCGCCGGCGGCAGCTTGCCGGCGCGGATATTGACCTGGATCGAGGGAATGAGCAGCAGCGGCGTCGCCAGCGTCTTGTCGCGCGCCTCGCGCATCTTGACGAACTCCTCCTCGCTGACGCCCTCGCGGACGTGGACGTTGCGGGCGCGCTCCTCGGCGACCGTGGTTTCCCAGGCGTATTGATCGCGGCCGGGCGCCTTATAGTCGTGGCACATGAACAGCCGCGTTTCCGGCGGCAGCGACAGGATGCGGCGGATCGAGCGGTAGAGCGCGTGCGCATCGCCGCCGGGAAAGTCGGCGCGCGCGGTGCCGAAATCGGGCATGAACAGCGTATCGCCGACGAACACCGCGTCGCCGATCTTGTAGGACACGCAGGCCGGCGTATGGCCCGGCGTATACATCGCCTCGGCGTCGAGCTTGCCGATGGCGAAGCGCTCGCCGTCCTTGAACAAATGGTCGAACTCGGAGCCGTCGCCCGAGACGTCGGTGGCGTTGAACACCGGGCGGAAGATCTTCTGCACGTCCTTGATGTGCTCGCCGATCGCCACCTTGGCGCCGGTCTTGAGCTTGATGTAGGGCGCCCCCGACAGATGGTCGGCGTGCGCGTGCGTCTCCAGCACCGTGCCGATCTTGACGCCGAGCCTGCCCGCCTCCGCCAGCACGGCGTCGGCGGAATGCACGGTCGCCTCGCCGCTGCGATGGTCGAAATTCAGCACCGGGTCGATCACCACCCCGTCCTTGGTCGCCGGATCCCAGACGAGATAGCTCACGGTATTGGTCGGCTCGTCGAAGAAGCCGCGAATCTCAGGCTTGCCGGGCATCGCCGTTGCTCCCTTCGCTGCTTGCGCTTGACTTATATATTAGCAGTACCTAATTTAGCAACATCTAATTTATGGAGACCGCAATGGCCGTTCAGACCGCCCGCCGCTCGCGGGACAGCGATGGTGGCATGGCCGCGCTCGAGCGCAAGGCCTCGCAGGCGGCCGGCCTGTTGAAGCTGCTGGCCAACGAGAACCGGCTGCTGATCCTGTGCCAATTGGTCAAGGCGCGCGAAGTCTCGGTCGGCGAGCTTGCCGGCAGCGTCGGCCTGAGCCAATCGGCGCTGTCGCAGCACCTCGCCAAGATGCGCGAAGAGGGCCTGGTCGCCACAAGGCGCGACGCGCAGACCATCTACTACCGCATCGCCAATGCCGACGCCGCGCGCCTGCTGTCGCACCTGAAGGACATCTACTGCCCGTAACGGAGCCGAAAAATGAGCAGCCTGAAAACCATCTCCCCCGCCCGCGCCGCCGAACTCGTCGGCAAGGGCGCGGTGCTGGTCGATATCCGCGAGGCCGACGAGCACGCCCGCGAGCATATTCCGGGGGCGCGCCATCACGCGCTGAGCCGCATCGACACGGAAAGCCCGGTGCGCGACGGCGACAGCATCCTGGTCTTTCACTGCCGCTCGGGCGCACGCACCAGGTCGAACGCGCCAAAACTTGCCGCCGCCGCGCGCTGCGAAACCTACATCCTCGAGGGCGGCCTCGACGCCTGGAAGAAGGCCGGCCTGCCGGTTAAGCTCGACCGCAGCCAGCCGATCGACATCATGCGCCAGGTGCAGATCGCAGCCGGCAGCTTGATCCTCATCGGCGCCGCGCTCGGCTTCTGGCTGGCGCCCGGCTTCTACGCGCTGTCCGCCTTCGTCGGTGCCGGCCTGCTGTTTGCCGGCGTCACCGGCTTCTGCGGCATGGCGCATCTCCTGGCGCTGATGCCCTGGAACCGCCGCGTGCGCGCGTGAGCGCCGCGCAGGCGCTGCTGTCGATCGCCTCCGGCAGTCTGGTCGGCTTCTCGCTCGGCCTTGTCGGCGGCGGCGGCTCGATCCTGGCCGTGCCGCTTCTGGTCTATGTCGTCGGTGTTCCCGACCCCCATGTCGCCATCGGCACCAGCGCCATTGCGGTCGCCGCCAGCGCCGCCGCCAACCTGCTCGGCCACGCCCGCACCGGCAGCGTCAAATGGCCCTGCGCGCTGGTGTTCGCCGCAGCCGGCATCGTCGGCGCCGCCGCGGGCGCCCAGCTCGGCAAGATGATGGACGGCCACCGCCTGCTGATGCTGTTCGGCCTGCTGATGGTCGCCATCGGGCTCTTGATGCTGCGGCCGCGCAAATCGGGCGGCAATGCCGGTGTCGAGCTCACGCGGCAGACGATGCCGAAGCTGCTGCCGCTGCTGATCGGCATCGGCTTTGCGGTCGGCGCGCTGTCCGGTTTCTTCGGCATTGGCGGCGGCTTTCTCATCGTGCCCGGCCTGATCGGGGCAACGGCGATGCCGATGCTCAACGCCGTCGGCTCCTCCCTGGTCGCCGTCACCGCCTTCGGCCTTACCACCGCGGCAAGCTACGCAGCCTCCGGCCTGGTCGACTGGGGCCTGGCGCTCCTGTTCGTGGTCGGCGGCGCGTTCGGCGGCCTCCTCGGCATCCGGCTCGCCCATCGCCTTGCCGGACACAAATACGCGCTGACGCGGGTCTTCTCGGCCATCGTCATCGCCGTCGGCATTTACGTCGTCATCCGCTCGCTCCTGGGCCATTGAGCGGGCGACAAGCGCCGGGCCATTGGCTACCATTCGCCCCCCGAATTTCACTTGGGAGATGGCGATGTCGGGCGAGTTGCAATGGCTGACGCTGACGGTGATCCTGACCGGGATCCTCTGGATCCCCTATATTCTCGATCGCATCATGGTGCGCGGCCTGATGGGCGCGATGGCAAATCCCACACGCAACGACAAGCCGCAATCGGCCTGGGCGCAGCGGCTTTATTTCGCCCACACCAATGCCGTCGAAAATCTCGTCATTTTCGCGACCCTGGTGCTGATCCTCGATGCGACGAACCATTCGACGCAGAGCACGCTGATCGCCTGCGCGGTCTATTTCTGGGCCCGGCTGGCGCACGCCATCGTCTACACCCTCGGCATTCCGGTGCTGCGCACGCTCGCCTTCGCCGTCGGCTTCGCCGCGCAGGTGGTGCTGGCGATTGCCGCGTTCGGCAAGCTCTAGGCCGGCCCGGCGCGCGCCGCAATTCCGCGCAGATCGAGGCCGCGCGGCAAGAGGCCGAAGGCCGCGCCGTCGCCCGACAGCCGCGAGGCGCAGAAGGCATCGGCGACCGTCGGCGGCGCGCATTTGACCAACAGCGCCGCCTGCAAGGCCAGCACCAGGTCGCGCGTCAACACGCGCGCCTGCGCCTCGTCGTTGCGCTCGGGCGCCGTGAGCCGCTGCATCAGCCTGGCGGCAAAGCTTTTGACGCGCGTATCGCCGCAATCGAGCACGGCGCGCAGCACCTCGACGATGTTCGCGGTGCGGCCGATGGCGCGCAGCACGTCGAGACACATCACGTTGCCGGAGCCCTCCCAGATCGAATTGACCGGCGCCTCGCGGTAGAGCCGCGGCATGATGCTGTCCTCGATGTAGCCGGAGCCGCCCAGCACCTCCATCGCCTCGGCGGTGACGACGGGGGCGCGCTTGCAGATCCAGAATTTCGCCGCCGGCGTCACCACGCGGCGGATGGCGAGCGACGCCTCGTCCGCCTCGTCATAGGCGCGCGCCAGGCGGAACGTCAGCGCGGTCGCCGCCTCGCATTCGAGCGCAAGATCGGCCAGCACGTTCTCCATCAGCGGCTGGTCGATCAGCTTTTTCTGGAACGCGGTGCGGTGGCGCGCATGGTGGGTGGCCTGCGCCAGCGCCTGACGCATCAGCCCCGCCGAGCCGATGCAGCAGTCGAGCCGCGTGTAGTTCGCCATCTCGATCACGGTCGGAATGCCGCGTCCCTCCTCGCCGACCAGGCGCGCATAAGCGCCGTCGAATTCGACTTCGCTTGAGGCGTTCGATTTGTTGCCGAGCTTGTCCTTGAGGCGATTGATGCGCACGGCATTGCGCTCGCCGGCGTCGGTCCAGCGCGGCATGAAGAAGCACGACAGGCCCTTCGGCGACTGCGCCAGGACGAGGAAGCCGTCGCACATCGGCGCCGACATGAACCATTTGTGGCCGTGGAGCCGAAACCCGCCGTCACCGGCGGGCTCGGCGCGCGTCGTATTGGTGCGCAGGTCGGAGCCGCCCTGGTTCTCGGTCATGCCCATGCCGATGAGGGCGCCGGTCTTGTCCTTGATCGGCGCAAAGCGCGGGTCGTAACGCGGGGCAAAAATCTTCGGCAGCCAGGCCTTGGCGACATCGGGCGCCTGCCTGAGCGTCGGCACCGAGCCGTATGTCATGGCGATCGGGCAATACACGCCGCTCTCGATTTGCGTGAGCATGTAGGTGCCGGCGGCGCGCGCGACATGCGCACCCGGTTTCGGCTCGGCCCAGGGGCTCGAATGCAGCCCGGCGGCAAGCGCAATGTCCATCAGCGCGTGCCAGGCCGGGTGGAACTCGACTTCGTCGAGGCGATGGCCGTAGCGGTCGAAGCTCTTCAGGACCGGCGGGTTTTTGTTGGCATCGAAGCCGAGCTTGATCGTTTCCGGCTTGCCGAGCGTGGCGCCGAGCGCGGTCAGGGCGTTGGCAGCCCAGCCGGCCTTCTCGCGCTTGACCGCTTCGCCCAGCACGCGGTCGCCGGCGAACAGATTGTACGGCTCGAGCGGCGGCGGCTGGTTTGCGACCTCGAACATAGGCGGCCTCCGGCAGGGACCGGCATTGTACCAGCCGAATCAGGGGAACAGCGCCACCTGCTCGAGCCCCATGGTTTCGGCCCAGCCCATGACCAGGTTCATGTTCTGGATGGCCTGGCCCGAGGCGCCCTTCACCAGATTATCGAGCGCGGAGACGATGATGGCCCGGCCCGGGATACGGTCCTTGGCGACGCCGATAAAGGTCATGTTCGAGCCGCGCACGTGTCGGGTATGCGGCGTCTCGCCGAACGGCAGCACGTGCACGAAAGGCTCCTTCATGTAGGACTTTAAAAGTATCGCATGAAGATCTTCCGGGGTGCGGCCGCGCCGGCCCCGCACATAGATGGTCGAGAGGATGCCCCGGTTCATCGGCACCAGATGCGGCGTGAAGGTGGGGATGACCTCGCGTCCGGCGGCAAGCGACAGTTCCTGGTCGATCTCGGCCATATGCCGGTGATGGCCGACGCCATAGGCGTTGAAGCCCTCCGACACCTCCGAGAACAGCATGGCCTCTTTGGCGGCCCTGCCCGCCCCGGTCATGCCCGACTTGGCATCGATAACGATCTCGGTGAGCTCGATCGCCTTGTTCCTGATCAACGGGATGAGCGGCAGCTGCGCGCAGGTCGTGTAGCAGCCCGGATTGGCGACCAGCCGCGCCCGCTTGATCTCGCGCCGGTGCACCTCGGTCAGGCCGTAGACCGCCTCCTTCTGCAAGTCGGGCGCATGATGCTCATGGCCGTACCATTTGGCATAGGCTGCGGTGTCCGACAGGCGGAAATCCGCCGACAGGTCGATGACCTTGGTCGCCGGCGCATCGGCCAGGAGCGCCTTGATCACCTTCTGCGTGGTCGCGTGCGGCAACGCGCAGAAAGCGACGTGCAGCTGCTCCTTCGACCAGTTGAGCCCATCGATGGCGGTGAGCGTCGGCAGATTGTACGGCGAGAATTGCGGAAACACCTCGCGCATCGCCTTGCCGGCGCTGCGCTCGGCGGTCAGCAGCACGATCTCGCAGCGCGGATGGCGCAGCAGCATGCGCACCAGTTCGCCCCCGGTGTAGCCGGAGGCGCCGAGAATACCGATCCTTGCTTTCATCGCCATGGCGCGATCCTCATCCAGAGTCTTAATGGACTACCGGAGCAAGGCCAACAGCGCGGATATCGGAGAACAGTGTGCCGCGGGCCTGATCCGGCGGCACGGAAATGACGATCGTCAGCCCCGTGCCCTTCCGGCACGGCGGCGGCGCAGCATGATGCTTGCGGCGGACATCGTCATGGGGCGCGATATAGGCCCCGCTCCCGGGGCCGTCAAGCAGCCGGGCGGCCCAACGGCAATGGCTGATCGGCCAGCATCACCTTGACGACGATATCGCGCGCCAGCGCCGGGTCGACCTTGTTCTCGGCAATGAGGTCCTTGCAGTCGGCGACGATGGCGTCGGCGTCCTGCATGATCTTGAGCCGCTTGAACACGTCGGCATGGCTCAAGCCCATGCTCTCGCCGACAATGTCGAGAATATTGACGATTTTGAACGGCCAATCGCGCTCGTGCGCGCAGAGGTCGCGGTGGTCGGGGTGATAGATCGCCACCAGCGCATCGACCCCGGCCGCTTCCGCCGCCTGCAATTCGGCCAGATGCAGGCCGCGCTTATACTCCGGCAGCGCGTTGAGAAAATTGCTCATCAGCCCGACCGCCGGCTGGCCGAGCTCGACCACCTCGACGCCCGGCACCATGCGCAGGAGCTCGGTGCCGGCCTCGACCACGCCTTTGATGCCGGGATGCTTGTGCAGCGCGACCTTCAGCGGCACCGGCTTCTTGAGCAGCGGCCTCAGGTCCGCAAAGCGCGTGCGCAGGAACAGCATGAACGGCGTCATCTCGAAGGGCCGCGCGCCGCGCACCTTCTCGATGGTCGGTAGCGTGGTCTCGGTGAACTGCACGTGACAGCTCGCGCACCAGGAAATGACGCCGGTCCTGCCTGCGGCGAGCTTGTCGAGCGTGTTGGTCGCCATGCGGCCGGACACTTCGAAGTCGCCGGTGCGTCCCTGGACGATGCCGCAGCAATGCGTCGGGCCGCCCATCACCGTGTAGGTGACGCCGAGCGCATCCATGATGTCGAGCGCGAGCAGCGCCATGTGCGGCGTCTTGAGGACGTTGCAGCCGGTGTAGAACACGAAGTCGGGCCGTGCGCCCGGTTTGACGGTGGAGCCTGATTGCAGGCGCGCGCCGACGGCCTGGCCGAGCCGCGTCAATTCATCGGGACCGAGCTGCATGCGCGCCAGCACGTTGCTGCCGTCGGCGACCAGGCGGAAATTCTCGACGCCTTTCTTGCGCCGCTCGCGGGGATCGTTGGCGGCGCGCGCCATGGCCGAGCGCGCCATGGCGAGCAGGAAGCGCGGATTGACGCCGTAGTCGCAGGCGGTGATGCAATCGCCGGTGAGCGCGCAGCCCTTCGCCCAGGCCTTCGACGCCGCCGGGCCGTCGCCGCTGCGCACGATGTCGAGGACGCCGGCGATCACGTCCCTGGGCGCGGCATCGCCGACGCCGGCCGGCGCCGTCACCGGGCAGACCTCGACGCATTTGCCGCAGCGCGTGCAGGCGTCGAGCATCTCGGCCGTGCGCGCCGACAGCGCCTGTTCGAACGCGGTTTCAGCCATGCGAAAAGCCTTTGCCCGCCCCCGCCTCTTTTACCGCGCAGACCGTGCGCCCGCCAGCGAGCCACGACGAACACCGCACCGGCCGGACATATTCCCGAAAGCGAATTGTCGCTACCGCCGGCCCCCGTATAGGCGAAGGCCGGCCAGTTGGCTAAGCTTGCCTGGGACCTGCGCCACATCGGCCAGGCACCAAGGCCGGCAACGTCCGGCACACACCCGGGAGGAAATTCCATGCATCGTTTGATGATGATGGCGGGCGCTCTTGGCGTCGCGCTGCTGATGGGCACGGGCGCCTTTGCGCAGGTGCCACCGGATCCGAACAATCCGAATGAGGCCGTGCCCGACAAGTACGTCTACACGCCCTACGGCGAGAACATCAAACTCGATATGGCCAAGAAGGTCGCCGACGCCGCCATGGCCGAAGCCACCAAGCGCGGCTGGCCGATGTGCATCACCGTCGTCGATACCAGCGGCGAACTCGTGTTCTTCGAAAAGATGGACGAGTGCCAGTACGCGTCCATCGTGATCTCGCAGAACAAGGCGCGCGCCGCCGCCCGCTTCCGCCGCCCGACCCTGGTGTTCGAGCGGCTGATGGGCAAGGGCCAGTTCTTCGCCTATCTGCCGACGCTGGGCGACGCCTTCATCGGCTCGCGCGGCGGCAACCCGCTCGTCGTCGGCGGCAAGATCGTCGGCGCCATCGGCGTTTCCGGCGGCACCGGCTCGCAGGACGACACGATCTCGCAGGCCGGCGCCAAGGCCGTCCAGTAAGTTCTGTCGGGACGACGACATCAATTCCGCCGGGATGAAAATCCCGGCGGCTTTGACCGTTGCATGGGGAGGAATGTCATGAAGCTGGGTTTCATTGCGAGCTTGACGCTGGCCGGCGCCCTCGCCGTCCTTCAAGTCCCGACCGGCGCCGCCGCCAAGGAATTGAAAGTCATCTCGGACAAGACCGTGACCGGCTTCGGCCACGTCGAATCCGTCGCCTACGATCCGCGCGAGAAGGTGTTCTACACCGGCGACTTCGGGCCCGATCTCAAGCCGGGCGACAAGGACGGCAAAGGCTTCATCACCAAGGTCTCGCTCGACGGCAAGATTCTCGACAAGCGCTTCTTCCCGCCGGAAGGGCAGACGATGAACAAGCCGAAGGGCATCTGGATCAGGGGCAACCGGCTGTGGGTCACCGACATCGACGCCGTCTGGCTGATCGATCTCAAGACCAAGCAAAGCAAGAAACTCGATCTGCCCGGCATCCAATTTGCCAACGACCCCGCGGTCGTCGGCAATGCGCTCTATGTCAGCGACAACCGCGCCGACCAGCTGTTCAAGGTCGAGCCGGCCGATTTTCTGAAATCGAAGGACGCGCCCAAGATCACGGTGGTGTTCAAGGGCAAGGGCGTGTTTCCGAACGGACTCTATCCGGGCCCGGACGGCAAGCTCTACATGGTCGGCTTCGAAGGCAAGGACAAACCGCACGGCATCTATTCGATGGTGCCGGGCCACGATCCGACGCTGTTGTCCGACAATATCGGCATGCTCGACGGCCTCTACCGCCTGACGAACGGCGACATCCTGGCGACCGACTGGGTCTCGGGCTCGCTGTTCCGCTGGACCAAGAAGGACGGCATGCAGAAACTCGCCGGCGATTTCAAAGGCCCGGCCGATTTCTGCGTGGTGCCGAACAAGGACGGCTACCTGGTGGCGGTGCCCGACCTGGTCAAAGGCGAAATCCGCATGATCCAGCTCGGCGCCAAATAGCCCGCGCCCGCGTATCGGACGAACCGCCGGGGCCGGCTGGCCCCGGTGGTTTTTGTCACCACACCGACAGCCAGGCGATCATGATCGAGATGACGTCGCCGAGCGTCAAAAGCGCCGCCGCCCAGATGAAGGCGGAGACGAAATTGGCGAACTGAAACCGCCAATAGGGCATCTCGAAAATCCCGGCGACCAGCGGCACCGAGGCGCGCAACGGGCCGAAGAAGCGGCCGATGAAAATGGCGAGGATGCCCCACTTCTTCACGAAGGCTTCGCCGCGCGGGATGATCTCGGGATGGCGCGACAGCGGCCAGATGTTGGCGACGCCGCGCTCGAGCTTGAGGCCCACCCAATAAGACAGCCAGTCGCCGCAGGCCGCGCCCAGCGAGCCGCCGATCCAGACCGGCCAGAAGTCGATGCCACCGGATTTGATCAGCGCGCCCATCGCCACCAGCGCGCCCCAGGCCGGCACCAGCAGCGAGATGAAGGCAAGCGACTCGGCAAAGGCCAGCACGAACACGATCGGCGCCGCCCATTGCCCATGCGCGCGCACGAAGTCGATGGTCGTCTGGACGATGTCGTGGAAATGCATCGAGGTCGACCGGCGGTACTCTGGTCTAGCGCAGGCGAAGCCCCCGCGCCATGGCCTAGTCCGGCAGCTCCGGCGCGTCCTTGGGGAAGAGATGCGCCACCGCCACGGTGCCGATGATCAAAAGCGGCACGGCCAGAAAGGCGCCGGCCGGGCCCCATAGCCAGGCCCAGAACACCAGCGACAGAAACACCGTCAGCGGACTGAGGGTGAAATGCCGCCCGAGGATGCCGGGCGTGAGGAATTGCCCCTCGACGAGCCCCATGGCGACGTAGAGCAGCGGCGCCACCAGCGCATGCGTCAGCGACGGGAACGTCACGATGCCGACCAGAAACATGCCGAGCTCCATGACGCCGGCGCCGATATAGGGGATGAAATTCAGCACGAAGCCGAGCACGCCCCAGGCCGCCGGGCTCGGCAAACCGACCAACGCCGCAATGATGCCGGCGCCGAGACCGACCCCGGCATTGATGACGGCCATGACGCTGAGATAGCCGGTCAGGTTGCGCTCGACGTCGCTGAGGATGCGCAGCGAAGCCAGCCGCGCCTCGTGGTGGCTGAAGAAACGCACCGCGACATGACGCAGCCGCCGGCGGCCGAGCAGCATGAAGAACAGCGTCACGAAAAAGATCAGGGTCTGCCCGAGCGCGGGCGAGGCGAAGGACAGCGTCTGCTGCACGATCGCCACCACGTCGACGTTGACGCCCTTGTCGGCCTGCGCCGGCAGCAGCGCGTCGCGAATGCCGCGCAGACCGGACAAGGGCTGCGCCAATACCTGCAATTTGTCCTGGATGCTGCGGCCGATGTCCGGCGCCTTGTGCACCCAGTCGATGACCGGCGCCGAGACCAGGTCGATCACCCCGAAGGCCGCGGCAACCGCCGCCAGCCACAACGTCGCTGCCGTCAACCAGGCCGGCACGCGATACCGGTCGGCACGCTCCGACACCGGGCTCAGCATCATGGTGACGACGAAGGCCGCCGCCACCGGCAGCACGATCGCCTTGGCCAGGCTGAGCGCGGCAACGAACACAATGATGAAGATGCCGATGGTCGCAGCCTGCGCCGCGCCGCGCCAGGCGCGCGGCAAGGCCGGCGGCGGCGCGTCCTCGATCGTCAAAGCAAACGGCCGGCGCGCCTCGCCCGCATCGTTCGCCTTTGCCGGTTTCTTGTCTGCCGCCTTGAGGCTGCGCGCGTCCATGAGGCAGATAACGGCGCACCCCGGGAATGGTTGCCGCCGCCGTGCCGTCCACAGCCGAGGGATTTGCGGTTTGTCGGGGCGCCGCTACGGCCTTAAAGCACCGTCACGCCGAAGCCATTGTCATGGCATAGTGGCTGGCGGACGAATCGCCTCATCCCTATCTAGGGCGCGCAATCGCGAAAAGCGGCACCGGTTTTCGCATCGGATTGCGCGCAAATACAAGAAATCTCATGGCCAAAACCGCGACCAAGAAGAAATCTCCGGCTCAGCGCGACCTGTTCGATACCCCGCCGCGAGCCGGCAAAGCGGCCGCCCGCAAGCCGGCCGCGCGCAAGCCCGCCAAGGAGGCTGTCCGCAAGGCCGCGCGCTCGGCCTCCGCCGAAAGCGGCTACACCGCCAAGCACATCGAGGTGCTGGAAGGGCTCGAGCCGGTCCGCCGCCGCCCCGGCATGTATATCGGCGGCACCGACGAGAAGGCGCTGCATCATCTGTTCGCCGAAGTCATCGACAACGCCATGGACGAAGCGCTGGCCGGCCACGCCGACTGGATCGAGGTGGAGATGGAGGCCAACGGCTTCGTCTCCGTCACCGATAACGGCCGCGGCATTCCGGTCGATCCGCACCCCAAGTTCAAGAACAAGTCGGCGCTGGAAGTGATCATGTGCACGCTGCACGCCGGCGGCAAATTCGACTCCAAGGTCTACGAGACGAGCGGCGGCCTGCACGGCGTCGGCGTGTCGGTGGCCAATGCGCTCTCCGAACGCATGGAAGTCGAAGTCTGGCGCGAGCAGACGCATTACCGCATGGCCTTCGAACGCGGCAAGCCGAAGGGCAAGCTCGAGAAGGTCGGCCGCGCGCCGAACAAGCGCGGCACCAAGGTGCGCTTCAAGCCCGATCCGCAGATCTTCGGGCCCAAGGCCGCCTTCAAGCCCGAGCGCGTCTTCAAGATGACGCGCTCCAAGGCCTATCTGTTCGGCGGCGTCGAGATCCGCTGGCACTGCGACAAGGCGCTGATCAAGGGCGTCGAGGATGTGCCGGAGAAAGCGACGTTCCACTTCGAGCAGGGCTTGCGTGACTACCTGTCCGACCAGCTCAAAGACGCCACCCTCGTGCATCCCGACATCTTCACCGGGTCGTCCGGAAAGACCGGCGCGCACGGCGCGGTGCAATGGGCGGTGGCCTGGACCGCCGACACCGACGGCTTCCTCAACTCCTACTGCAACACCATTCCGACGCCGGACGGCGGCACCCATGAATCCGGCCTGCGCTCGGCGCTGTTGCGCGGGCTCAAAGATCACGCCGCGCGCGTCAATCAGGAAAAGCGCGCCGCGCCCGTCACCAGCGAGGACCTGATGACCGGCGCCGGCTGCATGCTGTCGGTGTTCATCCGCGAGCCGGAATTCCAGGGCCAGACCAAGGACCGCCTCGCCACCGCCGAAGCCCAGCGCATCGTCGAGCAGGCGGTGAAGGACCCGTTCGACCATTGGCTCGCCGCCAATCCGCTGCAAGCCAACAAGCTCCTCGACTTCGTCATCGACCGCGCTGAGGAACGCCTGCGCCGCCGCGCCGAAAAGGACATCGCGCGCAAGACCGCGGTGCGAAAGCTGAGGCTTCCCGGCAAGCTCGCCGACTGCACCAGTTCGGCCTCGGAAGGCTCCGAGATCTTCATCGTCGAAGGCGATTCAGCCGGCGGCTCGGCCAAGCAGGCGCGCGACCGCCGCACCCAAGCGGTGCTGCCGCTGCGCGGCAAGATCCTCAACGTCGCTTCCGCCGGCAAGGACAAGCTGGCGCAGAACGCCCAGCTCGCCGATCTCATCCAGGCGCTCGGCGTCGGCACCGGCGCCCATTTCCACGAGAAGGATCTGCGCTACGAGAAGGTCATCATCATGACCGACGCCGACGTCGACGGCGCCCATATCGCGTCCCTTCTGATCACGTTCTTCTTCCGCCAGATGCGCGGGCTGATCGACGCCGGCAGGCTCTATCTTGCGGTGCCGCCGCTCTACCGCCTCAGCCACGGCGGCAAGATCGTCTATGCCCGCAACGACAAGCACAAAGACGAGCTGCTGAAGAAGGAGTTCCATGCCAACGCCAAGCCGGAAGTGTCGCGCTTCAAGGGGCTCGGCGAGATGATGGCGCAGCAGCTCAAGGAAACCACCATGGATCCGGCCAAGCGCACGCTGCTGCGGGTGGTGCTGGTCGACAAGGAGCGCAAGCCGGCGGAGAAATCGGTCGAACGCCTGATGGGCAACAGGCCCGAGGCGCGCTTCGAGTTCATCCAGGAAAACGCGCAGTTCGCCAAGGAAGAGCTGCTCGACGTCTAGCCTCAGGCGGCATCACGCGCATCGGAGGCGGCGCCGATGCGATAGCGCCGCTCCAGCGCCCGGCGCGAGCAATAGAACAAGGCGCGGCCGCGGCGCAGGACGTCGCCGCGCAACGCCGCCGGGTTGACCGCCCAGACGATGAACATCATCAGGATGTTTTCGCCGAGCGAGCGCAGCCGGCCGACCGGCCCCGCGGCCACCGCTTCGAAGCCGTAATGCTCGACCAGCAGCGCCAGTTTGTCGCGCCGCTCGGGCGTGGCAATGCGCATGTCGGCGCGGATGGCGGCGATGTCGCGGAACTCGTCGTTGCCGGCAAGGTAGGACGCGAGCTGCCGCAGCGAGTAGTCCATCGCCCGGCTTGTCCGCCGCGCCCATTGCAGGGTGACGCCCTGCGCCGGGATCGCCGGGATATGCTCGTTCCACAAATGCAGATCGAGCGTCGGCGCGCCGAGCGCGATCCGTGTGCCGTCGGCCAGCACCAGGCTTCGCTCCGCCCGGCCGCGGGCGAGCCGGAAGATGCAGTCCGGGCTGTCGGCGTATTCGAAAATGCCCTGGTGGCGGCGCAGCCAGCGGTCGAGCGCGAACACTGCGTCGGCGACAAAGGGCAAGTGCTGAGGCGAAGCGAGCGCAGCCACCTCCGACCCCCCGGGTCAAAGCGTTGCGACCGCCGCCCCTGTCGTAAGGACGCGAGCCGGCCGCACTCCGGTTCCCATGGCGGATGGCCTCTGCCTATCGGCCGTCGATGGCACGACGATGGCAAAAAAAATGGCAGCGCCGCCGGACGGCGGCGG